>Ga0316191_10001726_pt1 | contig 15496 bp, 12 predicted proteins | sample Eddworburr2cm_MG_FD_204928 | JGI IMG/M metagenome (GOLD analysis project Ga0316191, IMG submission 204928) | Coastal sediment microbial communities from Maine, United States - Eddy worm burrow 2 cm | ecosystem: Environmental > Aquatic > Marine > Coastal > Sediment | place: USA: Maine...
TCCAGCGCAAGGTCATCGCCTTCAGATCGTCATTCCCGAGCCTGAGATCGATGCGATTCGCGGAGTCAGTGAAGCTGGGCAGGCGACTGTGCACCTTGATTGCACCGCCGATGGAATTGCGGCCGAACAGCGTCCCCTGTGGTCCGCGCAGGACTTCGACCCGCTCGACATCGATCAGGTCGAGCACGTTGCCGGGCGAGCGGCCGATATAGATGCTGTCCACGTACATCGCGACGCCGGGATCGGTGACGGGCGTAAAGTCTGCCTGACCGATACCCCGAATGAAGATCTGGCCGACCGAACTGGAGCCGGACGACGGCGCTGCCTTGTCGAACTGGAGGTTTGGCACGAAGGCACCCAGTTGATCCATTGCATAAAGCTGTCGTGCGTCGAGCTGTTCGCCGCTAAATGCTGTGATGGAGACTGGCACCTCCTGCAGGTTTTCTTCACGCCGCCGCGCGGTGACGACGATATCGTCGATCGGCTCGACGCCAGCGTCAGCCAGGTCGGCCGCATCTTCTGCTACCGCGATCTGCGATAGCTGCAATATCGCGATGGCAACAGTTAAACGATAAGGCGGCAACGTCATGCGGCTATTCTCTGCTGGGCAAAAGCGGCAATACTAACGATGTAGCTGCCGTATGTCAGTCGTTGCTTTGGCTACTGGCGGTCAACGCCTGCTATACCGGAATGCGGATAGAGGTCGTTGACGAAAGGGATCAGCGCAACGATCATCGTCTGCGCATACACGCTTTCGCGCGTCAAAAGACCGTCGGTCAGGAGGCCGTAAGCTCCGCCGCCCTGTTTGCTGTTCAAGGTTGAAAAGACGCGGTCGTTCGCTTCGCCGAGTTCCAGTCCCGAATCAACAAGTTCCTTAACCGCCGGAGGGAGTGGCAGGGTGGTGCTGCGTGCCTCGGAAATTTCGCCCGATGGACCTTGCACAGCCATCCACGCAAATGCCATGAGCTGGTCGTCGAGAACCTCGGTCCCACCTTCGAGCCCCACCCAGAAGTCGGCCTGTGGAATCTTTGCACGGGCGCGAATTGCGCGATTGCGTGCGCCGTTGCGCGTCGCTTCATCCGAGTCCGGTTGATCGCCAGCGCCTGAGTCGACCGACACTGGCACCATCTCCAGCGGCGTATCCGGAAACAGCGCTGCAAATGCCTGCCTGGTTGCATTGATCTTGACGGGGTTATGTGAGGCAACGACGATTTGCATGATTTTCAGCTTGGCACAATTCAGTATGACAAGTAATGGCCCCTCAACATGATCGGCATCCGACCAGTCGTCAAGCGATCGCCGACGGCAGTAGTGCTAGAGATCGAGGGCCATCCGAACTCGGCGGTCGAGCTGGTCATCGCTCCATGCCCGGTCGAGCAGCGAGGCCGCTATGGTCACGGTGACCGCGGCGGCCAAGACAAATACGTACCATGGGACGTCGCCGGGCCACGCGAATTCCGTCAAGCCAAAGCGTTTCAGTAATTCAACGCTGATGCCGCCGAGCGTTGTTATCAGGGCTGTAAGCATACCGAGCATGACGCCCCTGCTGCTCGCCCGCCGCCAGAGCAAGCCGATCACGAAGATCGGAAACGTTGCTGCGGCCAAGGTGCCGAAACCGTAAGTGCCAAGAATGGCAACCATGTCGCCGCTGAGCGCCGCAAATCCGATAGCCGCCAGACCCATCAGCATCATAGCGGTGCGCGATACCGTGACCTGCCGGGCCGGTAACAAGTGGATGCCGAGTGCGCCAGACAGGTCGCGCGACACGATGGTTCCGGCAAGCGACAGAAACAGGCTCGATGTCGACAGCGCGGCCGCGAGTACGGCCGGGTAAACGAACAGCTGCGCCATGATGCCAAGGTAGTCCGCGACCTTGAATACCGCTGTATCGGGGTGACTGATAACAACTTTGCCGGCTGCAACGAGATAGATGGCGCAGTAACCGATCGCCATGACCATCAGGCCCGTAATCATGTTCGTGATCACGGCATACAATGACAGCTTCGGCAGTTCGCGCGGGGTGCGGAGCATGGTCATCCTCGTCAGCACCTGGGGCTGGCACATTATTCCGAGTGCGGGCAGCAGGACCCAGGCGAACGAATAGGCGCCCGGCAGGCTGCCCCAGGCCGTTAGCGCGGACGGGTCGAGGCTGGTCTCGGTACTCGCAATTGCCTCCAGGACGGGACCGAAACCACCGGTCACAGCAAAGAACGAGGCAGTGAAGATGAAGCCCGCCACGACAATCACGAGGCCCTGGAATGCCTGCGTGAGCACGCCGCCGATCTCGCCGCTGAGCACCGTGTAGGCAATCAGGATTGCGAAGATCACGAACGCGATTACAAATTTGTTCCAGTCGAACAGGTTCTCAAACAGCTTGGCGCAGGCCTCGACCTGTGCCGAGAGATACATCACGCAGCCGATGAACAACATGATCGAGAGAAGCAGCTTGATTCCCCGATGTCCATTGAAGCGCAGATCAGATAAATCGCCCAGGCTCGCAACGGTCCCGATTTCGGCCAGTGCGCGTACCTTCTTGCCGATGACGAGATACCCAAATACAAATGCCGGCGCCGCGAACATGAAGAGCAGAATGGCATTGCCGGTGCTGAATACGAGACCAGGTACGCCGACGACCGCGAAGGCGCTGCCGACGGCGGCCATGGTGGCGAGGCCTACGGTTAGCGGGCCGAAGATCTTGGCGCCGCCAATAAATGCTTCCGGCGATGTCACCTTGCGCCGTGCCCACAAGCCGATCAGGAACGAGACGGCCAGCACGGTGAACGAGGACGCCAGGATCAGGTATTTTACTGTGTCGCTCATGCCTGCTCGTCATCCTGCTGATCGGGCGACGCTTCATGCACATTCGTAAGAAAATCGTCCCACTGTTTTTGCGATAACCAGCGATCCTTGACGGCCTCGAAGCCAAAGCCCATCACCAGTGTCGGAACGACCCAGAACAGGGCGATGATCGCCGCAAAGGATGGATGAAAGCCGAAGATCGTGAACGTGGGCACGCCGGAGTCATACGCCCGCGCGAAGTATTCGCCCAATCCGAACGCGGCCGCCCAGCACAGCAGCCAAACCCCGGTCGGGAAGAGCACGAGACGCAGGTCGAAGCGCCCCTTGTGGGACGTGCCGAGAATGGCGTAGACGAGTAACAGGGCGAGCAGCGCATAGAGCCCGGCGAGCCAATGTCCGGCGCCAGCGAGGGCCACCATCAGCAACCACAGCAAGCCACTGGCAATGATGAGGAAGGTCTCGATCATGTCGGCGCGAACAGGAGTGCCAACGGGCACCCGGTCTCAAACCGGGTGCCCTGGCTTCGTTGCTGCGTAATCACGTCGTGGTGAAGACTCACACTAAGACGCCGATCAGAAGCTGAAGTCGAATCCTACCGTGTAGGTACGCGGGTTTCCGTAGTAAGCCGTCTGGATACCACCAACGCTCCGGAACTCCTGGCCCTCAACACGGTACACCTCGTCGGTCAGGTTCTTGACGCCGCCCGAGATCGTCCAGTGGCTGTCTTTGCTGAGCCAGCTCACCATGGCGTCCATCAGCCAGTAGTCATCCTCGGTCAGGGCCGCCGTGTTCTCGACGCTGAGCCACATGGAGTCACGGTAGTTGGCCGCAGCCGCGAACATCAGGTCGGAGCCGTTGGCGAAGTTGTGCGTCCAGGTTCCGGAGAAGCGTGCTGTCCATTCAGGCGAAAATGCCGGTTCGTCGGCCACGCCGTCCGAACCCGTGAAGCCACCCGAACCGTACTCCGAGTCGAGGTAACCGATCTGTGTTGACAATGCCAGCGGTTCGATCGGCAGCCAGGTGATCTCGATCTCGGCTCCCTTGATGTCCAGTTCTGCCGCATTCAGTACGGGGAAGCGGAAATCGATGCCGTCGCCAACGGAGACGCGGGCCTGGAAATCGTCGTACTTGCTGACGAAGAGGGCGTAATTGGCGCGCAGTTTACCGCCAGCCAGCGTCGTCTTGGCACCGACCTCCGTCGTCCAGACAGTTTCCGGGTCGAAGGTGCTGACATCCGCGGCGCTGTTGGCGCGGCCATTGAAGCCGCCGCTCTTGAAGCCCTGTGCGACGCGGCCGTATAGCTTCACAGCATCACTCATTGCGTAATCGAGCGTGACGGTTGGCGTCCAGTCGCTCCAGTCATCCGAATCCGTGAATTCGAATGCCGGATCGGCTACGCCGAGAATGTTGCTGAAGGTGCTCGTTGTGCGGAAGTAGTCCTTCTCCTCTTGGGTCCAGCGTACGCCGATGCCGAGGTTCCACTTCTCGGCGAAAGCCCAGTCGACTTGTCCAAACACGGCATAGCTCGTCGTCTCCAGGTCGTCGTCGATGGTTCGCAGGAAGGAAATCGGCGTGCCCACGTACTGGAGGAAATCGTCCGCGTAGGCTTCCTGGTGCGAAGGCACTTCTTCCTTCAGGTAGTAAGCGCCAAGTACCCAGTTGATGTTCTCGCCATTATCGCCAAGCAACTGAAACTCCTGGCTGAACTGGTTCTGGTCCAGCGCGACCAGCACGTCGCCGAGTTCCAGCGTCGTCGCGTCGATATCGATGAAGGAATCGGTCTTCAGATCGCGGTAGGCAGTGATCGATTTCAGCTTGGTGTTGTCGCTGATGTTCCAGGTGATCGTCGCGTTGCCGCCCCAGTGGTCGGTTTGCTGCTTCGACCGATCGGTCATAGAGGTCGAGCTTTGGAAATCCCATTCGCCGGTCGGGGCCGGAGAGCGCGGAACGATGCTGATCTCGCTGAAGTCGGCGCTGTAATTGAGGCTATAGAGTAGGACCTCAGAGCGACCCAGCGTCAGCCGGACGTCTTCTTTCGCGTAGTCCGCGGAGAACGTTACGTTAACGTCGTTGGTCACGTCCCAGCTGCCCTTGATGCGTGCGACCATGGTGTCTTCGTCGTTGTACTCGCGGCCGTCAGCCGGATCAGTAACGAAGCCGTCGCGGGTGTCGTACAGCACGCTGAAGCCGAGAGCGAGGTCGTCAGTCACCGGACCTGACACGCGTGCACGCGCCTGCATTCGGCCGTAGTCACCGGCGAGGACGCCCACCTGGGCTTCAAACTCGTCGCCTGGCGTCTTCGTGATCAGTCGTATTGCACCACCCGGCGTGTTCTTGCCGTAGAGCGTGCCCTGGGGCCCGCGCAGTACTTCGACTCTTTCGATGTCGTAGAGTTTGAACAGTGCGCCCTGGATACGGGACATGTACACGTCATCGAGGTAAACGCCCACTGCAGGGTCGAACGATTGCAGCGCATCCGGCTGACCGACCCCACGTATAAAGGCATTCACGCTGGAGTTCGAGCCGCGACCCTGAACCAGGTTCAGGTTCGGCACTGCGCCCTGCAGGGAATCGAGATTGTCAGCCTGCAACGCCTCGAGGTCGGCACCCGTGAAGGCGCTGATCGCCATCGGCACTTCCTGCAATGATTGTTCGCGTCGCTGCGCCGTAACGATGATTTCCTCGATGGCTGAAGCCCCATCGACGTCGCCACCGGCGGACTGTGCAAGCACCGCAGCGGGAGCAGCGATGATGGCGAGCGTTGCCGCGGCGAGCGAGGTGTGAAGGAGCCCCCTGCGCTGATCGGCGTTCTTGGTGCGATTGAAAACCGCGTTGTTCATGATCATTTTCTCCGTCTTTATAGGCCGCGATACCCGCATTTGGCGGGTCCGCCATGTGTGCAATCGGCTCGCCTGGAAGGTGAGCCTTGCGAAGCGCACCAAAATTCTGCAACAATTTGAAACATGGTTCAAGTTTCAAGTACAGGAAAGAACCCCAAGACGAGCCGAGGTCGCAAGACCCGGCGACGGATTCTCGACGCGGCGGAGGCCGAATTCGGCGAAAAAGGGTTCCACGACGGGTCGATCAGCGGCATCACGCAACGAGCCGGAGTCGCGCTGGGCACGTTCTACACGTATTTCGACAGCAAGGAAGAGATCTTCCAGGCCCTGGTTGCCTACATGAGCCGCCGCATCCGTGAATGGATCGGCGAGCGCGTCGCAGACGCGACCGACCGCATGACCGCCGAGCAGCTGGGTATCGAGGCTTACATCGAATTTGCGCGCCAGCACAAGGGAATCTACCGCATCATCTCCGAAGCCGAGTTCGTGGCGACCGATGCCTACCGGGACCACTACGAGGGTTTTGCAAGGGCCTACCGGCGGAATCTCGAAAAAGCGGCACGCAAGGGCGAACTGCGCCCGGGCGACTACGAGGCCTGGGCATGGGCGATCATGGGCATCGTCGTGTTCCTGGGGATGCGTTTCGTCATCATGGATGAGAGCAAGTCCCCTTCAGAGGTGGCGGATATAATGACTGACCTGATCGCCAACGGCATCAAGTAGAAAAATAAAGTAACGGCAGGTGCAAGCATGACCGAAATGGGCATCGTATCGACCGGAACATGGTTTCCGGAGACTTTCCTTTCGGCTCAAGAGATAGCCGAGCAGAGCGGCCTGCCCGAGTGGGTGGTTCGCGAAAAGCTCGGCATCGAACGGAAGTTTGTCGCCGATCCGAAAGTTCACCCGAACGAAATGGCCGTCAAGGCGGCCCGCAAGGCGGTCGAACGCGCGGGTATCGACCCGATGGACATCGACGTGGTCCTCAGTACGACCGAGGAGTGGCGCGAATACCTGTTGTGGACGACCGCAATCGATATTGCCCAGGAACTTGGTGCGAAGAATGCCTGGGGGCTCGATATTCATGCCCGTTGCGTCACCACGATCGCCGCGCTGAAACTTGCCCGCAGCCTGATGGCAGACGACCCGAACATCGATACGGTTCTCATCGCGGGCGGCTATGCGATTTCGCATTTCATCGACCTGACCGACGTCAACACCTCGTTCCTGTTCAACATTGGCGCGGGTGCCGGCGCGATGATCGTCAAGCGCAACTGGCCGGAAAACCGGGTCAAGGGCATTCATTTGATTGCGGACGGCACGATGAGTCGCCACGTGATCGTGCCCGCCAGTGGCACGGTCCAGCACCCGACGGATGCGGTTGTCGCACAGGGCGACTTCAAGTTTCGCCTGGTCGAGCCCGACGCCATGAAAGAGCGGCTTGGCGAGGTGTCGATCGATAACTGGCTGGAATGCGTCGATAAGGCGCTTGCGAATTCCGGCGAAAAAGTGGATGGCATGCCCTACACGCGCGCGGATATCGACTTTTTCAACATGTCGCTCGTCAAGCCCTCGGCGCATAAGGAGATGCTGGCGCACCTTGGACTGACCGAGGAGCAGAGCGTCTATATTGCGGATATTGGTCACATCGGTGAGCAGGACGCCATCATCAACATCGAGGTCGGCCTCGAGCGCGGTCGCCTCAGGCCGGGGCACACCATGGCCATTATCGCTGCCGGGATTGGCTACGTCTGGGGTGGCGCCATCGTCGAATGGGGGAGCATCGAATGACACAGGCTTCTCGAATCGCTGCCGACTGGCTCGACAAGCGCGCAAGGTTGACGCCAGGTCACGTGGCGCTGATCGACAATGCCGACAAGTCTGAAACCACGTATGCGGACTGGAACGCCCGGGCGAATCGCACGGCAAATTACTTATCGAGCCTGGGCATCGGGAAGGGCGATCGTGTCGCGGTGTACTCGTCAAATTGCACCGAGTATCTCGACCTGTTCTGGGCGGCGCCCAAGATCGGCGCGATCCTGCAGAATCTCAACTGGCGACTGACGGTCCATGAACTGCAGGGAATCGTCAGGAGTGGCGCGCCAAAAGTGCTGGTCTACAGCGAGGACTGGCAATCGCAGGTCGACGAACTCAAGCCGTCGCTGGATACTGTCGATCACGTAGTGGCTTTCTCCAACCCGCGGGCGGGTGAGCGCAATTTCGCCGAGCGGGAAAAAGAATCGGCGGTACTCGAGAATCGCCCTGAGCTGACGCTCGATGATCCATGGGGCATCTATTACACGGGTGGCACGACGGGCTTGCCGAAAGGAGCCGTCCTTACACACGGCAACGTGACCTGGAACAGCATTAACACGATCACGTCATGGGGCCTTACCAGCAGTCACAGGGCGGCATTGCAGCTGCCGTTTTTCCATATTGGTGGACCCAATATTTTCATGGCGCCATTGGTGCACGTCGGTGGCACGACGATCTTGTGCGTGGGCTTCGATCCCGACCAGACCTTCGACCTTGTCGAGCATTCCGGCATCACGCACTACGTGGGCGTGCCGACCATGTTCCAGATGTTGCAGGAGCATCCTCGCTGGCACGACGTCGACTTCACGAGACTGGAACTGGTCATCAGCGGTGGCGCGCCCTGTCCGCTGCCGATCATGGAGAAATTCTGGGATCGCGGCGTCGACTTCAAGATGGGCTACGGGCTCACCGAAGCATCGGGGAATAACTTCTGGTTGCCAGCCGAACTCGTACGAGAAAAAATTGGCTCGGTCGGCACCCCGATATTTCATATCGACATGAAGACGGTGCGCGACGACGGCTCCGCCTGCGATGACGGTGAGGAGGGCGAGTTGCTGATCCGCGGCCCGCATGTCTTTGCCGGGTATTGGCAGAACCCGGACGCGACGGCCGCAACGATTGTTGACGGCTGGTTGCACACGGGCGATATCGCCATGCGCGATGCCGATGGCTGCTACTCGATTCTCGGTCGTTCGAAGGAAATGTTCATCAGTGGTGGCGAAAATGTCTATCCGGCGGAGATCGAGTCGGTATTGCTCGCGCACCCGAAGGTGATGGAGGCGGCTGTTGTCAGTATTCCGCATGACACGTGGGGCGAGGTTGGTCGCGCGTTCCTGGTTGTCGAGGATGGCTTCGACGAGGCGGAGTTGCGTGACTTCGTCGGCGAGCGTCTTGCCAAGTACAAGCAACCGCGGTCTATTGTCGTCACCGACAAGTTGCCTTTAACCGCCATCGGGAAGATCGACAAGAAGGTCCTCGAAGCCTGGGAGCAGACGTCATGAGCGCCGTTCTCGATGGCATTACGGCCCGCAACGTAACGACCGATCGGCTGACGACCCGGGTTCTCTTCTCCGGGCCCGATGACGGAATTCCGGTGTTGTTCATCCATGGCAACTTTTCGTCTGCAACCTGGTGGGAAGACACCCTGGTTGCACTACCACCTGGTTACCAGGGGATCGCGCCCGACCAGCGTGGCTACCATGGCGCCGACCCCACAGCAAAAATCGATGCTACCCGTGGCATGGGCGATTTCGTCGACGATGCACTGGCGCTGATGGATTCTCTCGGCCATGACCGCTTTCATCTCGTCGGCAACTCACTGGGTGGATTGGTCGTCTGGTGGATGCTGGCAGACGTGCCGGAACGGCTGTTGTCTGCGACGCTGGCCGGCCCGGGTTCGCCATTCGGCTTTGGCGGAACGCGAGATGCGGCTGGTACCCCGACGACGCCGGATTTTGCCGGCTCGGGTGGAGGCCTGATCAACCCGGTGCTGGTGCAGAGTCTCCTCGACGGCGACCGCGATACGGTTTCCGACTTCAGTCCGCGCGGCATCATGCGCCGCCTGGTCTGGAGTGGAGGGCAAATTCCGGAGCGCGAGGACGCGCTCATCGACGCCATGTTCCGCGTCCATATCGGCGAACGCGAACTCCCCGGGGACAAGGAGGATTCGCCTCACTGGCCCTACGTCCGGCCGGGCAAATGGGGCGCTACCAACGCAATGTCACCCAAGTACATAGGTAACCTGGTGGAAAGAATCCTGAACGCGGAACAAAAGGTTCCGGTCCTCTGGATTTATGGCGCGGATGACCTCGCGGTCTCGAACACCGCAGCTTCCGATCCGGGTACGTGGGGCCCGACTGGCCGGCTGCCGGGCTATCCCGGCATTGAGGCCTATCCGCCGCAACCGATGATGGACCAGATCCGCAAAATGCTCGACGATTACACGCGATCCGGAGGCACGTATGCGGAGGTTGCAATCGGCGACTGCGGTCATGTCCCATTCATCACACATCCCGACAAATTCAACCGGGCCTTTCATGCCCACCTGGAACGAACCAGTTCCCATGGAGCCGAAAATGCGTAGCTTCATCCTGACCTGCCTGATCATTGTTGTCCCGGCGTTTGCCGGAGACGAACCGTCGCTCGACATCGATCCCGAACGCGTTACCGTGTCGGGCATTTCCTCGGGTGGCCAGATGGCGACCCAGTTGCATATTGCTTACTCGGATATGTTTTCCGGGGTCGCGATATTGTCCGGCGGTCCCTTCAATTGCGCCGGTAACTCCCTGATGACCGCGCTCAAACTCTGCACGACCAATACAGAGGATCCATTGCCGATCGCGGATCTTGCATCCGGCATTCGCGCCGCTGCTGCAGCGGGTGACATTGCCGATCCGAAAAACCTGGCCGATGACCGAGTCTGGTTGTTCCGTGGAAACCAGGATTCGAAAGTCTCCGCACTCGTGCACTGGGCAGCGGCAGATCTGTACGCAGAGTTCGTTCCCGCTGATCAAATTCGTCGTGTGGACAGCATCAATGCGGATCACGTATTTCCCGCCAAGGGACGCGGCAATGACTGCCTCAAAGTCATCCCACCCTTTGTGGGCGATTGCGAGTATGACGGGGCCGGCGAGCTTTTGAGTTTCCTCTACCCCGGTTTGGCCGAGCCAGAAACGGGACAGGTCGGTGACGTGCTTAGTGTCGAACTGCCCGGCGCGGCCGAGGCCGAGCTGATGGAGACGGCATACCTGTACGTTCCGAGCACATGCGCAGACGGCGTGCAATCCTGCGCGCTACACCTGGTGTTGCACGGCTGCGCCCAGTCGGCCGAGGTAGTCGGCAAGGATTTCATCGAGATGAGCGGTTACCTGCCGTGGGCCGAATCAAACGGCATCGTTCTGGCGTTTCCGCAGGTTCAGAAAAGCGTGGCTTTGCCGATGAACCCGCACGGCTGTTGGGACTGGTGGGGCTATACCGATGAGAACTACGCCTGGCGCACCGGCATGCAGCAAACGGTGCTGGTCGACTGGCTTCGTTCGCTGATGGACTGAATTGAAATGCATCGGTTCGTCATGAACCACTGAGGAATACCTATGAACGTTAAACAATCCGTCATTGCGATCACTGGCGCTGCTGGTGGTCTCGGAGCTGCCACGGCTCGCCGGTTCGCGGCGCAGGGCGCGAGCCTGGCCTTGCTCGATTTTCGTCCCGAGATGCTCGAGGAACTGGCATCCGGGCTGGATACGGACGAACGAAACTTACTGCTGTTGCCCTGCGATGTCAGCAAGGAATCGGACGTCGACGACGCCTTCAAAAAAATTGCCGAACACTTCGGTAGGCTCGATGTGCTCGTTAACAACGCCGGTATTACGCGCGACGCGTTGACGCTCAAGTTCCGTGATGGCGAACTCGTTTCACGCATGTCACTCGAAAACTGGCAGGCAGTTATCGACGTCAACCTGACCGGTGTGTTCCTGTGCGGCCGAGCGGCGGCCGAGCAGATGATTCGCGCTGGCAATGGCGGCTTGATCGTCAATATCTCGAGCATCTCCCGCGCCGGCAACATGGGCCAGGTAAATTATTCCGCGACCAAGGCGGGCGTTGCCGCTATGACCGTAACCTGGTCAAAGGAGTTCGCGCGCTTCGGTGTTCGCGCCAACACGATTTCGCCTGGTTTCATCGGCACGGAAATGGTGCGTTCCATGAAGCCGGAGGCACTGGCGAAGATTGCAGCGATGGTTCCGGCCGGCCGTATTGGCGAACCTGACGAGATTGCCCATACCGTGCAGTTCCTCGTCGAAAACGACTATGTGAACGGGCGCAATATAGAGGTCGACGGCGCACTGCGGCTCTAGAAGGGTCTCCTGTTCGACTGTTGCAACCGCAAGGCTGCAAATGGGGGTGCACAGCGGCGATCCCATCCTCGATTTCTGCTATCTTGATCACCGGATAATTCTTGATCGAGAGTCTCTTGAGCCAACTCTTTGAGGAACTGAAACGCCGCAACGTATTTCGTGTTGTCATTGCTTACCTGGCGGCAGGGTGGCTTGTCTTGCAGGTCGTGCAACTCGTGCTCGAGAGTACGTCAGCGCCTGACTGGGTCATGCAGGTGTTTTTGCTGGCTGTCGCCGTCGGTTTTCCCTTCGCCGTCCTGCTTGCCTGGGCTTACGAAATGACGCCGGAGGGCATCAAGCGCGAAAAAGAAGTTGACCGTGACAACTCGATTACTGAGCAGACGGGCCGCAAACTGAATCGCACGATCATCATCGTCCTGGCAGCCGCGGTCGCGCTGCTGCTGTTTGACAAATTCGCGTTGCAGACAGATTCAGAACCGGTCGTCGCGACGACGGACAAATCCGTCGCTGTGCTCCCATTTGTCGCGATGAGCAGCGGGCCTGACGACGAGTACTTTGCCGACGGTCTGACCGAAGAAATCCTCAACTCGCTGACTCGCGTTCCCGAGTTACTGGTCACGGCACGAACCTCGGCATTTCATTTCAAGGGTCAGGATATCCCGATCCCTGAAATTGCTGCGACGCTCGGCGTTGCGCACATCGTAGAAGGGTCCGTAAGGCGCTCGGGGGAACGGCTGCGCGTAACGGCACAGCTGATTCGTGCAGGAGATGGTTTTCACCTGTGGTCTGAGACCTACGATCACGACACCAGTGACGCGTTCGGCGTGCAGACCGATATTGCGGAGAAGATCGCGACGGCACTGGACGTAGTACTCGACGATGAGCAGCTGGAACACATGCGCTCAGTCGGCCTGCAGAATCCGGAAGCCTATGTGGCCTTTCAAAAAGGCATCGAGCTATTCAACGACGCACATGGTGGGCAAGACCAGCTGGACAAGTTGCTCCGCGCAAACGAGTGGTTCGAAATAACCATGTCGCTGGCGCCCGACTTTTGGGACCCTTACAACTATCACGCTGATTACTATACGCACCTGATACTGGGCGGGACTGATGGCGAAGATACGTCGAAGGAAGACCTTGATGCTGCCATGTCGAGCCTCGAGGACGATTTGACCAATGCCATAAGGCTGGCGCCCGACGCAAACCGCCGCAACGCGGTTGCGTACGACCTGGATCTCATCACCGGCAGGTGGCGAGGGCTGACCTCGAGAATTGAGCAGATCGTCGCGCAAGGCAGTTGCTATATGCCAACCTGGCCCGAGATGATAACGAATGCTTTCGGCATAGCGGCAGGGGTTCGTCAAGTGGCGGAACGGGCGATTGAATGCGATCCCCTGAGCTTTTCCGGCTGGATGACTTCGACCAGCGCCAGCCAATGGCTGGGCGATTTTGACTCGGCCATGGAAACATCCTGGCGTGGTTTCGAGACGACAGGACATCGCCTTCTGATGAATGAATGGATCGAGTCCCTCATTGGTGCCGGTCGTTTCGAAGAGGCTGCAAAGGCCATTGATCGGGAAATTCGCACACCGAGAACACAGCTCTACCGATCAATAAGAATCGCGGCGGCGCAAGGTGACGCAATCGCAACTAATTCCCTGCTGGAGCAATATGAGCCATTGGCGAATTCAGAGTTCGTTCTGATGGAGTCACTCGCTGTGGCCGGACAGCGTGATCGTACAAATGCGATCGCCACGAGGATCGATGCGGAGCCTTTCGGCTATCTTCAATTGAACTTCGCTATCCACAATTGCATGTGCGGCGCACCGTTCGATCTCGAGGTCACGCCCAACTATGCAAAACTGATACAGGAAGCTGAATTGCCCTGGCCGCCACTTTCACCCATCGATTGGCCGTTGAAAGACTGGTAGCCGTTCGTTGATCTACTCGCATCGAAAACGAGGCAGATGGCCGACGAAGCTCTTTAGCGTTAGACTCTGTCGCGACCAGGGATAAGAAGACAACAATAAGATGTTCAGGGCAGTCGAACTCGGTCAGACCGTATCGAAGAAAGAATACAAGGCGCGTGCCCCGGAAATCCGCAGGCAGCTGCTTGAAGCCCAGGTATTGCTCGGTCGCACGGCTGACTTCGGTGTGATGGTCGACTTTGCGGGTGTCGATGGTGCGGGCAAGGGCTCCACTGTCAACTTGCTGCACGGCTGGATGGATACACGTCTGATCTCCACCAGTGCCTATGGCCCCCCGACCGACGTTGACCAACAGCAGCCGAGGTTCTGGCGCTTCTGGCGGGACTTGCCCGTTGCCGGCGGGATCGCGTTCAACCTGCGGGCGCGTTACTCGCGACCGTTTCTCGATCGTGTTTACGGGCGAATTACGGATCTCGAGTATCTTGCCCAGCTGAAGCGGATCCAGACGTTCGAGCGCACCCTTGCCGACGACGGCATGCTGATCCTAAAGTTCTGGATGCACCTGAGCCGTGATGAGCAGAAGCAGAGACTGGAGGCACTGCAGTCGGACCCGGAAACGGCCTGGCGGGTTAGCGACCGGGACTGGGAGCACTGGGAGATGTACGACCAGTTCATCGAGACGGCCGAGCGCACGATTACAGAGACAAACACCGAGTTCGCACCGTGGCACATCCTTGAAGGTGCGGACAAGAATCATCGTATTCTCACTGTCGCGGAAATAATCCTCGAAGCAATGCAGGCCCGGCTCAAGGCCCATGGTCACGAACCGACGCCGGAGCTCCTTATCGATGCAGAGGCGATCGATGCCGAAGATTCGATTCCTGAGGCGCCTGAGCGGCACGTAACGGTCTTCAGCGCGCTTGATATGTCCTCGAGCCTCGACAAGTCGGAGTATCGGAACCAGTTGGCTGCACAACAGCGCCGCCTCCACTTGCTGCAGAGGGAAGCCGTCGAGCAGAACCGAAGTTCGGTGCTGGTCTTCGAAGGTCCGGATGCGGGCGGCAAGGGCGGCGCGATTCGCCGCATCATCCCGACGCTCGATGCTCGCAATTACCGAGTACTGCAGTACGGCGCGCCGACGGACGAAGAGGCATCGCGGCACTACCTGTGGCGATTCTGGAGACATCTGCAAAGGGCGGGGCATCTGACGGTCTTTGATCGCAGCTGGTATGGCCGCGTTCTCGTCGAACGAATTGAAGGCTTTGCGAGCGAAGAAGAATGGAAACGCGCCTACGCCGAGATCAATGACTTCGAGGACCAGCTGATCGAGAATGGCACGATCCTGGTCAAGTTCTGGATGCACATCACGCCGGAGGAGCAGCTCAAACGTTTCAAGGCGCGCAAACGGACGCCGTTCAAGCGCTGGAAATTGACGGGTGAGGACTGGCGCAATCGAGCCAGGTGGTACGACTACGAGACCGCGGCTCACGACATGGTCAAGTACACGAGCACCCATGTTTCGCCCTGGGAGATCGTCCCGGCAAACAACAAGAACTTCGCACGCATCAAGGTGTTGGAAACGTTCGGCGACTATCTCGAAGCAGCACTGCGCGACGCCTGAGCGCGTTGTCGAATTCTCTTGTGACCGAAGTCTAGGGTGTGAAGGTCAGCGAGTTGCAGCGCTGGATAAATGCCTCTACATCGTCAGCGTCAATTTCGCCCAGGGTAATGGCCGGGAACTTGATCATCGGCTGGTCTTGCA
>Ga0316191_10001727_pt1 | contig 15496 bp, 6 predicted proteins | sample Eddworburr2cm_MG_FD_204928 | JGI IMG/M metagenome (GOLD analysis project Ga0316191, IMG submission 204928) | Coastal sediment microbial communities from Maine, United States - Eddy worm burrow 2 cm | ecosystem: Environmental > Aquatic > Marine > Coastal > Sediment | place: USA: Maine | collected...
GCCCTTCGGCCGTTCGTGCAGTGAACTGGGGCCGGTACATGTCCTCAACCACGGCGGCAGGCTGGGTAAATTTGCCCGGCGAGACAGCGCGCACCACATAAGCTGCAGTAAATTCCCTGTTGCCGCCAGCGCTTACATCGAACGCGGCAACAAACCGGTCGGCGCGAAACTCGCTATGCGCCGCGCTGGCATTGCCCAGCCATTCAAACGATTTGAGATCGGCACTGCCCACCAGTTTCGGGCTGTCAATCTCGAAGCCGCCCGGCAGCAGGTCGCTGACCACGATGCGCGCGGCCCAGTTGTTCTGCTGCACGATGGCGAGTGCCACAACGAAGCGATCGTTCTGTTTGACCTGGCTCACGTCGATTTCAACCCCGTCAAGCGTGTAATACTTGCGCTCGATGGTGAAACCCTTGCCGCCGGCAGGCAATGCGGTCAGCGGTGCCGCAAGCACGTTCACCGTCGCCAGCACCTGTTCCTGTCCGCGATTGACAATGTCCAGCGGTATCGCCGCAAGGTCATCACCCGACGTTCTGGCGGAGTACCCACCGGCGTGATCGGCGCCGCCCACTGCAAGCCGCATTGACTCATTGGTCTGCTTTAAACCGCGTGCGGCAAGCAGCATCCAGACATTCTCCTGCGTGGTTGTGTACTGGTCTCGGGCAGCTTTTGCCGCAACGAGATCGACCATTGCCGGAATTGACTGCGGCAAAGGCTGGGTCTCCGATGCCAGCGCCAGCATGGCCGATGCATCGCGCAGGCTGGACCCATAGTCTGATCTTGACAGGTGACCCTTGTCCTCACGCGCTCGCGCAAGAGCTGACTGGAACGCCACGCCGGAGCGGTTTGCATCACCATACAGTGCCAGCGCCGCCCCGAGCTGTGCCCGTGACATCGCGCTCTTGAACTCTTCCATCTTGGTGTCTGCATAATAGCGCAGGTCCCCCGCCGATGCGCGGCGATTGCGGGCCAGGACGTAAAGCGCATAGGCAATCCCGGCACCACGGTCCTTGACGTTTTGATCATAGGACAGGACGTTCTGCAGGTTTTCCAGTGCGGCCAGCATGGCTTTCTCACGAACCTTGAAACCCTTTTCCCGGGCCCGGGTCAGGAAATCAGTCACGTAGGCATCGAGCCACAGATCGCCATAGCCCGGGTTCCACAAGCCGAAGCTGCCTGCCGAGGACTGGTTGGCCAGCACCCGGTAAATTGCCTTTTGAATCCGGCTGCTGATATCACCGGCATCCTCAGCCTTGGGGTCGCCCGGTAAGTCACTCAGATAAAGCAGCGGCAGCGCCCGGCTGGTAGTCTGCTCCGTGCACCCGTAAGGATAGCGGTCCAGGGACGCCAGTACCAACGCGGTATTGATGCCTCGGGTCCTGGATACATCGACGGTCACCAGAGCACCATCAGGCTGACTGCCCGCCAGCAATTTCTCATCCAGCGTAATGGCACCGCCGTTTGCTGCAAGCGTCATTTCCTTGCGCCGGGTGACCGGTAACGCCGCAGGCCGGACAGGTACATAGAGCGTCTGGGCCAGATCGATGCCGTCCTCGTGTGTCAGCCGCACGCTCACCTGGCCCGACCCGACGCCTGTGGCCGAAATGGGTACAGACAGGGATGTCTTGTCGCCTTCTGCCAGCTTCACGATGTTGGGTAGGAGACCCTGATCCGATGACAATCCATCTTCCGCAATGATCTCGACGACATAGTCGCCTGCCGGGCCATCTGTATTGGCTATGTCGAGCCGCAGGCGTGACGTGTCGCCGGGAGACATCACCTTCGGGGCAGACGCCAGCAGCACAACCGGATCGCGAACGATAACGTCGCTCGAGGCACTGCCAACCTGATCCTTCGACCAGGCCACCGCCATCAGCCGGACCGTGCCGTTGAATTGCGGCATGTCAAAATTGACCGATGCCGTGCCATCGGCGCCAACTTCCACCGGGCCGGAAAACAACGCCAGCAGCTTCTGTGTCGGCGGACTGCCGTCAGACGCCAGGCCGGCAGCGTCACCGCCGCTCCTGATCGCTCCTTCAGCACCGAGGAAACCGTCTATCAGGCGGCCATAGATATCCCTGATCTCCAGCCCGATCTTGCGCTGACCGAAGTACCAGCCGGCCGGATCAGGCACTTCATAACGGGTCAGGTTCAAGATGCCGACGTCCACGGCTGCAAGTGTCACATAGGCCTTTTGGCCTTCGCCCAGGCCTGTCAGCGTCATGGGAACATCAAGGGTTCCCCTTGCCGCTATCTTCTCCGGCACATCCAGCGCCAAGGTGATCTTGCGCGGTTCAGGATCGACCTGAAGCCATTTCACACCGATGGCGCGCGACGGAAGCCGGCTTTTTTCCGCGTCACCGCGGCGATAGAGCGTGGCGGTTACATAGGCACCTGCGCCCCAATTCGTGCCCACCGGCATCTCGATGACCGTATCGCCCGCGGCAACGCTGGCTGTCCTGACGTCTGACAGTTCATTGGTGCCGACAGTTACAAGCACTTCGCCGGCATGGCGGGCCGAGATCGTCAGCCGCGCCGTATCTCCAGCGGCATAGGATGCCTTGTCCAGGGCCATCTCCAGCCCGTCCGGGGTGTCGAGCGAGGCAGCGTTCACAACCCATCCGGCATTGAATTCCACGCTTGCGGCAGCGCCGCCGGAGCGAGGATCGATTACTTCCAGCCGATAACGGCCCCAGGCGACGGGAACGGATATGCTGGCCTCTCCGCGCGCAGATGCGTCCACCTGCCCGTCCATAACCTGTTTGGTCAGATCGATGGCTTCATAGCTCCATCTGTCACCGGTCCGGTACCACTGATAGTTGCGTTCAACGCGGATCAGCCGCCATTTGAGGCCGGGAACTTCAGCCTTGCTGCCGTCCGGAGTAACGGCAATGATCCTGAACCCGGCTGTGGAGTTCTCCGCGACCTGTGCCTCGCCTGCTTCCGGCTTGATGCCGATGACCATGCGCTCAGGCCTGACCTTGAGATCAACGTCTCTTTCCACGGCACGGCCGCCGGGCTCACGCACCCGCATGGTGACGCTGGCAGCCAGCAATTGCGTGGTGGACGGTGCCCCCGTCAGGACGACGGGCACTTGCGCCTTGCCTGTACCATCAAGGTCCGGGATCGCCTCCAGCGTGCGGGTCACAGTCTCTGTCTGTTCCTCGGCCAGACCGAAGGAATAGCCTGGATAGGCGTCCCACTGGCGCGTCGTCCTGATCCTGACGCTGCCCTCGACGCCCAGGCCTGCCGCCGGCGCCCCATACAGATACTGCCCGTCCACTGCGACTGTAGCCGGCTGCGAGACAGCGATTTCTGATGGCGTGGCAGCGAGATCAAATTCCAGCCGGTCCGGCACGAAATCCTCGACAAGAAACCGCATCTCCGCAACCGGTTGGGCCTTGATGTCGGCGTGCATCCGCACGGTCCAGGTGCCGCGCATTGCATTGTCCTGAAGATCGTAAGCCACCATGTGGCCACCGAGCCTGTCGTCGCTCGACACGATGCGCCGGTCTTCGACACCATCGGGACGGCGGAAGACGAACGTCAAAGGCAGTCCGCTCAGAGCGTGAGCCGATACATCCCGCACCAGCACTGAAGCGTGCACCGTCTCGCCGGGCCTGTAGATGCCGCGCTCGGTCCACGAGAAGACATCAATCGCGCCGGGGGATGCCCGGCCCGCGACGCCGCGGTTTGCAAAGTCGAAACCTGCCTGGGTCAGATCAAGCAACACGAAATCACCGCCGCCGTGACGGACCAGAACCGCCGCCGGGGCCATTGCGCCTTCGCCGCGAACCAGGCCGGCGGCAAAGCTTGCGCGCCCGTCGGCATCGCTGACGGCGGTCCCGAGCACTTCATTGTTGCGGGCGACCAGTTGCACATCTGCGGTGGCCAGAGGTTTTGCCGAAGCCAGGCTGCGCACGAACACGTTGAGGCCGTCTTCACCGGTAAAGCTGGTTACTCCGATATCCGAAATGACAAACCATTGTGTTGCGCGGGCCTGCCAGTTGTCGCCCTTCCCATCCTTGGGAACAGCGGTCAGCACATAGATGCCGGGCTTTCTGTCGGGTATCGCCTGATCAACCGGAAAACTGGTCGTCACTTCCTTGTTCAGCTTGCTGGCAATTTCAATGCTGCCCTGCCACACAGGCGCACCAAGCTCCTGCCTGATGTTGTCGACTTCATAGCCTTTCAACTGATGCAGGAACGAACTGCCGGACAGCAATCGCGCCAGCGCCCTGTCGCCTATGCGATAAGCCTCAAGCTGCGCACTGTCGGTGTTGACGGAGACCAACGGAATGCCGTGCCGGGTTGTACTGGGCAAAACAAAGCGATCGCCGGTAAAACGCACAGCGGGTGCGCGGTCGCGAACGTAGACATTCAGAACCGCCGGTTGCTCCAGCACTTCGCCTACCGACGATGGCAGGCCCTGCCGCAGCCCGACCGTGTAGGTTTGTCCATGGGACAGCCATTCGACACAGACCTGCTTGTCCTTGGCTTCCAGGGACCTGGCAGGTGCGCCGTTTACGGTGACAAACTGTGAATAGTCGGTACCGGTGCGCACCAGCGCTTCGGAGAATTGCACACAAATCCGCGGTGTTGTTGCATCGCTGTCCACCGAATGGCCGACAATGCGAAACCCCTGGCGGTCGCGCAGTTCCTTGTAGGCTGCGCGAACCTCCGCTGATGATACCAGCCCGAGGCTGGCCTTGTAGGCTTCCAGCGCCGGCCGGAACAGGTTTCGCTTGTCGAGGGCATTGGCCAGCACGGCCAGTGTATCTGCCCTGAGCGCGGCGGTTTTGCTTTCACGATAGGCGATCTGGGCCGCCGACGACGCCGTCTGTTTGAGCTGGTAGGTATTCTCGCCCGGACCCGCAATGACACGAAGCGATACCCTGGCAAAACCGAGCCAAAGAGCAGCGTCATCCGCGTCCAGTCTCAGTGCCGCCAGATAGGCATCGCGCGCGACACGCACTTCCCCCGAGCGCAGGCCTGTGTCGCCAGCCTCTTTCAACGCGGCCAGCCCGCGTGCCTCTGAAGCATCGGGGGAGCCGATCTCAGCCTGCGCCTGGCGCACTTCCGCTTTCACATAATCCGGCAGAAAGGCCAGTGGCGCCGGCGGCGCAATATCAGGCTGAGTGGAAACCTCTACGACACGCCCGGCGACCGCGCCCACGAATGGTTTTGCAACGCCGTGGTCGGATTTCAGGAAACACCACTTCTGCTTGCTGGTGTAGGTAAAGGCCCGGCACTGGGCCTCCTCAAGACAAAGTGCGGTGCACTGATCGAGCGACACATCGGCCTGCGTTCTCAGATCAAAACCGAAATAATCCGCATCTTGCGAGGTGATGACGGTTCGCTCGGCAGATCCGGCTTGTGCCGGCAGAAAAATGAATGTGAGCAGTAACAGGGCAGACGCCAGCGCGCTCAGGAAACTCGACCTCATGGTCCGTTCTCCGTCCAAAAACGATCGCCCCGTCTACAACACCATAATGCTGTGCCCGTGACAGATGTCAATCGACAGACGTTCCGAATTCACATCCAGGTGAGGCGTGGTTCCAATCATCGGGATCATCGGACTTGTTGGGCGACAGTCTCAATCTGAAATCATCGCTGCAGTTGCAACCAATTCGGTGCGGTCCAGGAAAGTAGCCATAGGGCAAATTCTTGACGCCGCCTTGCGCCGGATTCCGGGTCTGGATTACGTCTCACTTCCCTGCAAGTATGGCTGCGCTGAAGCCGGCCGACTTACATATGCAACAGAGGCGCAAAACATGTGGCGTAAATTTTTGATAGTGCCACCCATTTTGCTGGGTGTTTTTGTGATCTGGTGGTTTGTCGGTCAGCGTCAGCCGCCGCAGACAACTGCACCGCAGGAAGAAATCCGCAATGTCCGCGTCATTCAGGCACAACGCACCGATCTGGTCCCCATGGTCAGCGGTTTCGGCACGGTGCAGCCGGCCAAAACCTGGCAGGCTGTCGTGCAGGCCGCCGGTGAGGTCGAGTACAAGCATCCGCGCCTCATGCGCGGTGCGATCATGCCCGCCGGAACGGAAATCATTCGTATCTCACCGCGCGACTATGAACTTGCCATTGCCCAGGCGGAAGCAAATATAGGCAAGGCCGACGCCCAGATTACCGAATTTGATCTGACCGAGGAAAACACCAGGGCCAGCCTCAAGATCGAACGTCAGGCCCTGACCATCAGCGAGCGGGAACTGGCCCGCAAGGAAGAACTGGTTCGCAGCGGCGCCACATCCAGGACAGTGCTTGACCAGGAAACCCGTGACACGCTTGCGCAACGCAAGAAGGTTCAGGATCTGGAGAACACGCTCAAACTGATACCGTCGCAACGCGCCGCCCTTGTGCAGCAGAAGAAGCTCAACCAGATTGAGCTGGACCAGGCGAAGCTGAACCTCGCGCGCACCCGCATTGTGCTGCCGTTCGATGCCCGCATCAGCGAGGTGTCGGTTGAAATAGCACAATATGCCCAGGTCGGGTCGGTGCTTGTTGCTGCCGACGGCATCAAGACTGCCGAAGTTGAAGCGCAGGTGCCGCTGGCCCAGTTTTCAGCGCTGGCCAGAGCCACCGCAAGTGGTGACAGCCCCGTTGGAATTACGCCTGAAACGATCGGTGACGTTGTCAAACGTCTTGGGTTTTCCGCCACCATTCACCTGAATGCCGGCGAGATCGAGATAGTCTGGCCGGCCAGCTTCTCCCGTGTCTCCGACACGATTGATCTCAAGACCCGATCAATCGGTGCAATTGTTACCGCGCAAGACACCTGGAAAACGGCAAAGCCCGGGCAACGCCCGCCGCTGTCCAAGGGGATGTTTGTCGAAGTCAGAATACGCGCCGGCAAACTGGCCGATCAGATTGTTGTGCCCCGCTCCGCCCTGCACGGCGAAAGCCTATACCTTGCTGACAAGGACAACCGGCTCGTCATAAGGCCTGTCGAAACCGGCCTGACACAGGACGGCAATATCGTGGTCCGGTCCGGAATTGAGCCCGGTGACAGGGTAATTGTGTCCGACCTGCTACCGGCAATCGAGGGTATGCTGCTGCGTATAACCAGGGATGAAGCGCTGGAGTCCGAGATAAAGCGCCAGCTTTCGGACAACGTCAAATGATCGGATATTTTGTCCGACACCCGACGGCTGCAACCCTTGTCATGCTGGGTCTTCTGACCCTCGGCATCTTTGCCTATCCGTCCCTGCAACGTGAAACCTTCCCGCGCATTGCGCCGAGCAAACTGCAGATCACAGCGGTGTGGCCGGGCAGCAGGCCCGAAGAGGTTGAACAGGCCGTCTGCCAGCGAATAGAAGATTCGATAGACAGCGTAAACAATGTGGCAGAGGTGATATGCGAAGCGCTTGAAGGTATTGCCACGGTTACGGTGGAGAAAACCGATGCGGTTGACCTGGACCGGTTCACCTCGGACATAACCAACGCGGTCGATGGCATTACAGAGTTTCCGGAGAATGTTGAACGCCCGGTCGTTTCGCAACTTGGCCGCACGGACTTTGTCGCATCAGTGGCCATCACCGGACCGAAAGACCCGGTCAGTCTCAAGGCCTATGCGGAGTATATCAAGGACCAGATGAAGCTCTGGGGCGGCATTCCCAAAATCGAGGTTCTGGGGTTCTCCGACCACGAGATCCGCATCGAACTTTCCCGGCCAAACCTGCGCAGCCTCGGCGTGTCGGCAGAAGATGTGGCGCGCGCGGTGCAGAAGGAATCGATCGACCTGCCATCCGGCAGCCTGGAGACGAAAGACCGGGAATTTCTGGTGCGCTATGCCGGAGAGCGGCGCAAGGTAGATGAGTTTCGGGACCTGGTGGTGGTGTCGGCAAGCAATGGCGGGCAGATACGGCTCGGCGATATCGCGCGTATCACCGACCGATTCAAGCTCGACGAACAACGTATTGATTTCAATGGAAAACCCGCCGCGATCCTGTCCATTACCAAGACAACCGACCAGGATACATTGACGGTGATCGAGCGGGTGAACGGCTTTCTTGAAGACGCCAGGACAAAAGCACCGCCGGGTGTTAGGATGGCTGTCACCAATGACGTTTCATCAATTGTTTCCGACCGACTTCGCCTGCTGATCAACAATGCCGTTCTGGGCCTTGCGCTGGTATTCCTGGTGCTCTGGCTGTTTTTCGGGTTTCGCTATTCGTTCTGGGTGGCAGCGGGATTGCCGGTGTCGTTTGCGGGCGCCTTTTTCCTGATGGTGCTGGTGGGATACTCCATCAACATGCTGACCATGGTCGGACTGCTGATCGTGATCGGGTTGTTGATGGATGATGCCATCGTGATTGCCGAGAACATAGCCAGCAAGGCCTCAACCGGCAGTTCAGCGAAACAGTCAGCCATCGATGGTGCCAGCCAGGTGCTGCCCTCGGTGTTCGCGTCGTTTGCCACAACCGCCTGTATCTTCGGGTCGCTGGCGTTTTTGAAAGGGGACATCGGGCAGATACTGCGGGTGGTACCGGTGGTCATGCTGTTCGTGCTGATCGTGTCGCTGGTCGAAGCTTTTTTCATTCTGCCCAACCATTTGTATCACGCCCTTGAGAAATCAGCTTCAAAACAGGGCCGCGTCCAGCAGGCCGTCGATACCGGTGTCAACTGGCTTCGTGACCGCATCATAGTTCCCCTGGCCAGGCTGGCTGTGACCTGGCGGTATTTGACCTTTGGCGCTGCGATCGGTGTGCTGCTTCTTGCAGTGGGCGCAATGGTCGGCGGCCTGATCAAGTTTTCGCCGTTTCCGGACCTGGACGGCAATGTCATGGAAGCCCGCATCATGATGCCTCAGGGCACTCCCCTTGAGCGCACAGAGGCCGTGGTCGCGCGCATTGATGAAGCACTGGAGGCAGTGAACGCCAACTTGAGCCCACAACAGCCGGGCGGCCAGAAACTGGTACGAAGCATCACTCATCGGTTCAGCTTCAACGCAGATGCCGGCGAAACCGGGCCTCACGTGGCAACGGTGATTGCCGACCTGCTTGATTCCGAAACCAGGACCTCGCAGATCGCCGATGTGATTGAGCAGTGGCGTGTCGAAACCGGCGAACTCGCTGATGTCGTCACCCTGAACTTTACCGAAGGCACATTTGGCCCCGGCGGCCGCGCCATCGACATCCGGATGATGGGCAATGATCTGACGGAATTGTCCGCGGCGGCAAAAGAATTGACGAACTGGCTGCGGCGCTATTCGGGTGTCTACAATATTACCGATGACCTGAGGCCGGGAAAACCGGAACTGCGCATCACGCTGCGTGACGGAGCAGCTACACTGGGTGTTGACGGGCGAACGATTGCCGACCAGATCCGGTCCAGTTTTTACGGTTTCAAGGTTGATGAGATTCAATCAGGCGCAGAAAGCTATGAGATCAACGTGAAATTCGATGCCGCCAGTTCGGATTCACTGGCCGATCTGGACACGTTCACCGTCACGGCGTCAGACGGCAGTCAGATTCCGCTGAGCGTTGTCGCCACGGTTGAAAACGGCCGCGGGTTTTCCCGTATCCGCCGCGTGGACGGCCGCCGCACCGTTACAATCCAGGGCGAACTTGACAGCCGATTGGGAAATTCAACCGAGATACTGGCCGACACCAGGGACCAGTTTTTACCGAAACTGAAACAAAGACATCCCGGCGTATCGTCAAGTTTTGAGGGCGCCAATGCGGATGCCGCAAAAACCCAGGCCTCGATGCTGGGCGGATTCGTGCTGGGACTGATTGGGGTTTACCTGCTGCTGTCGTTCCAGTTTCGCAGTTACATCGAACCGTTTGTAGTGATGATCATCATCCCGTTCGCCTTTATTGGTGCGATCGGCGGGCACATGTTGCTTGGTCTGGATTTCACCATGCCGTCAATGCTGGGATTTGTGGCGCTGGCCGGTATCGTGGTCAATGACTCGATCCTGCTGGTCAATTTCATCAAGCACTATCACGGCGATACAAAATCTGTGGCCGAGGCGGCACCGCTGGCAGCCGGCGCCCGGTTCCGGGCTATCCTGCTGACGTCGCTCACAACGATTGTCGGGTTGATGCCGCTGTTGACGGAAACCTCCCTGCAGGCCCAGGTACTGATTCCGCTGGTGACAAGCCTTGCTTTCGGGCTCATGGCCACAACCGTGCTGGTGCTGTTCATTGTGCCGGCGGTCTATACCATTATTGATGATATGGGTGGTGCGCGCATAGACTGAACATGTCAGCGCCATGCATTCAAACTTCAATCAATCCAGCTTGGGCGGTTTCAGCCTGAGGCTGGCCGGTGATCTGGACAGGCGCACAGGCGCGCCTACGCCGCGGTAGTTGTCATCCTGCCAGACCATGTTCCGGTGCCGTGTCTGCGGATGATCGAACGCCTGAGCGAGATTGAATACAGGTGCGCAAGGTACGCCATTGCGGATCAGCCGCTCCGCCAGACTGTCGACTTCAAGGCTTGCAAGGGCGGCTTCAAGCTCGTGCTTCAATTCACTCCTGTGCCGGCCACGTTGGGCGTTGGTTGTGAAGCGCTCATCTCCCACAAGAGCGGGAAGCTCGATCAACTCGCATAACTTGGCGAATTGCCTGTCCGAGCCAACCGCCAGAAAAATCGGCCCCGTTGCCGTTTCAAACGTATCATAAGGTGTAATATTGGGATGGGCGTTGCCGGTTCTGGCCGGCAGGTCGCCAGTAAACAGGTAGTTGGCTGAATGGGGATGCAGAACCGACAGGCCGCTATCGAACAATGACACGTCAACCAACTGGCCCAGGCCGCTTCTGGCGCGCTCCTGCAAGGCCAGCAATATGCCGATCACCGCATTCAGCCCGGTGACCAGATCGACCACCGGCACCCCTGCCCTGAGCGGGCCTGCATCCGGTTCGCCATTGATACTCATCAGGCCGGTCATCGCCTGAACCGCCGCGTCATAGCCCGGCAGACCGCCATGTGGACCATCGTCGCCAAACCCGGTGATGCGGCAATGGACGAGGCCGGGATAATCCTTCTCCAGCACATCACGCCCGAAGCCCCAGCGCTCCAGCGTGCCGACCTTGAAATTTTCGACAAGCACATCGGCACCCTTGAGAAGGCCTGCAAGCGTCGTGCGTGCATCATCCTCGTTTAAGTCGAGAACCATGCCGCGCTTGTTGCGGTTGACGCCCATGAAGTAGGCGGCAGAGCCATCGATGAACGGCGGACCCCAGCGGCGGGTTTCATCACCTTGCGGCGCCTCGACCTTGAGCACGTCGGCCCCATGATCGCCAAGAATTTGCGTGCAATACGGTCCGGCCAGCACCCTGGTGAGGTCGACCACTTTCAGGCCATGCAAGGCGCCCTTGGGCGCAGTAGGCTGCTCAGGTTCGGTTGTCATTCAGAAGACCTTATACCAAAGCAACTGACTATTGACCCCTTTGACCGATTTTTCGCGTTTGCTGGCTAGGCATGCTTCACGCCTTGGTCTGGCCGACCACAAGTGGAGCATAACGACGTCCAGCGGGCGCGAAAAACAGGCCTTCGGTGGGCCAAATCCGTCCATCTGGTGCGTTGCAGCGCTTGCCCGATGCACCGCATCGCGCTGCGCACCGCGCCTGCCAGAGTGGCCGGATTTGGCTCCATCAAAGAGGTCAATAGTCAGTTGCTTTGGTATTAATAAGAGCGGGGCAATCCGAGTACGCGCTCGGAAATATAGTTCAGGATCATTTGCGGACTGACCGGTGCCAGCACGGGGATCATGACTTCGCGCATCAAGCGCTCGACATGAAATTCCTTGGCATAGCCCATGCCGCCATGGGTCTTTACCGCCCGGGTGCATGCCTTGAACGCTGCTTCCGCAGCCAGGTACTTGGCTGCATTGGCCTGCGGACCGCACGGCTGGCCATTGTCGTATAACCAGGCGGCTTTCATGGCCATCAGTTCAGCGGCTTCAAGCTCCATCCAGCTTTCGGCCAAGGGATGCTGTATACTCTGGTTCTGGCCGATCGGGCGGCCGAACACTTGGCGCTCGCAGGCATATTTTGCAGCCCGCGCCACGGCGTCCTGGCCGATGCCGATAGCCTCCATGCCAATCAGGATGCGCTCCGGGTTCAGGCTATCAAGAAGGTATTCGAAGCCTGCACCCTCTTCTCCTATGCGGTCGTGCGCCGGTACTGGCAGGTTCTCGATGAAAACCTGATTTGAATCGACAGCCTTGCGGCCCATCTTTTCGATCTCACGGACTTCGATGCAGGACCGGTCAAGCGGCGTATAGAACAGGCTGAGCCCGCGGGTCTTCTTCTCGCACTCATCGTAAGGCGTGGTGCGCGCCAGCACCATGATGTGGGTGGCGTGCTGGGCTGTTGACGTCCAGATCTTCTGGCCGTTCACGACATAGCCATCGGCGGTGCGCACAGCGGCGGTTTTGATGCGGGTGGTGTCCAGGCCTGCATCCGGTTCAGTGACGCCAAAGCAGGTTCGATCATCCCCGCTGATCAGCCGCGGCAGCCAGCGCTGCTTTTGCTCTTCAGTGCCATGCACCACAATCGGATGAGGCCCGAACAGGTTGATGTGGATGGCAGAGGCTGCTGCAAGTGCACCGCCTGACGCGGCAACCGTCTTCATCATCAGGGCCGCTTCGGTGACGCCAAGCCCCGAGCCGCCATACTGCTCCGGCATGGTAATGCCGAGCCAGCCGCCGGCGGCCATCGCTGCATGAAAGTCGAACGGAAACTCACCGTCAGTGTCGCGCGCAAGCCAGTACTTGTCGTCAAACGCCTGACAGACCCGCGACACGCCTTCAATCACGGCAGCATGGTCCGAACTGGGTTGAAAGTTCATATACTGCGGGTTCCTGATCTCAGCGCTGCCGGTTTGAATTTCACCAAACCCCGGAAGCGTTCAGGATACAGTAATGGCTGGCTGCTTCAATCCAGCGAGCCGGATTGTTTTCGCGCTTCGTCAGGCGTTACGTCCAGAACCCTTGCAGTACCGGTGATTTTCACAGCATCGGGCTTGCAGTCTTTCATGCACGGCTCTGCCCCTTTGGCAATGACCGGTGTGTCAGGGCGCACATCTGCAATGAAATTGGCTTCGTTCGGCAGCCGGGTTTCGACGAAGTTCTGCTTTGACAGTTCAAAATCCGCATCCACTATATCATTGAGATTCAGCAGGTAAGCCGTGATTGCGTAGACTTCATCGGGTTCCAGCGACTGTGCCTCGCCGAACGGCATGGCCCGGTTGACATAGTCGAACACGGTCGACAGATAGGGCCAGTACGAGCCGATTGTCTTGACCGGCCTGTCACTCTTGAGACTGTCCCGACCGCCCGCCAGTACCGGCCAACGATCAATGCCTTCGCCGAAGTCGCCATGACAAGAAGCGCACTTTTCGGCATAGATCTCCTCGCCCTGGGCCACGGTCCCTTTTCCCTCGGGCAAGCCCTGGCCGTCGGGGCGTATATCAATGTCCCAGGCTGAAACTTCGGCTGCGGTTGCTTCGCGTCCAAGGTCAAACTTGCCGGCCATTGCCGGAGTTGCAACTGCAAGTACGGACAACGCAACAAATGCGGACTTAAGATACTTCGACATTTTCAACCTCGCCATTGGCTTTCACATGCCAGGTCTGAATACCGTTATTATGGTAGATGGAATTGGTGCCCCGCTCGGCGCGCAACTGATTTTTCGTCGGCTGCACATACCCGGTGGAATCCATGGCCCTCGATTGCAGCAGCAAGGGCGATCCGTCCCAGTCGAAATCGAGATAGAAGCGGTGGATTGATTTATCCAGGCTCGGTCCATCAATGCGCGCCGGCATCCAGTTGCGGCCACCGTCGATGGAAACGTCCACCCGGTCAATGGTGCCGCGCCCGGACCAGGCAACGCCGGTGATGACCGTCTGGCCCTTCTTGTGCAGCAATGGCGCTTGCGGACTGGGATTGGTGATGACCGATTTTGCATCCATCTCCCAGGTGAACCGCCGCGCCTTGCCGTTTTCCAGAAGATCGGTGTATTTCGAGGTTTCCTCGCGGTGATGCCACGGTTCATCACCGACTTCGAGGCGACGCAACCATTTGACCCACATATTGCCTTCCCAACCGGGCACGACGAGGCGCAGCGGATAACCCTGTTCCGGGCGCAGTGCCTCACCGTTCATCTTGAAGGCAACCAGGCAATCTTCCATCGCCTTTTCCAATGGAACAGACCGCGTCATAGCCGATGCATCTGCGCCTTCCGGCATAATCCATCTGGCGTTGGTTTTAACGCCTGCCTCTTCCAGAAGCAGCTTCAGCGGCACGCCGGTGTACATGACATTGTGGATCATGCCGTGGGTGAACTGGCAGCCATTGAGCTGGGCACCGCGCCATTCCATGCCGGAATTGGCGGCGCATTCGAGGAAATACACCCGGTTTTCGCGCGGGAACCGCATGATGTCGGCCATGGTGAACACAATCTGCTTGTCCACCAGGCCGTTGATCATCAGGCGGTGCTCGGCAGGATCGACTTCAGCTATGCCTGCATGATGGCGTTCAAAGCACAGGCCGTTGGGCGTGATGATACCGTCCAGGTCATGCAGCGGTGTGAAATTGACCGATGAAACCGGATCCGCCGTGAGCCAGGCAACATTGCGGCGCACAACGGATTTTTCAAACTCGGACGGATGACCATAAGGCCGCGCATCAACACCGTCACCAAGGTATTGGTTCCAGTCCTTCTTTTCGAGAATGGCTGCCTCGCCTTCGCTGGCGCGCGCCTTGCCGGCAATCGCAGCGCCGCCAAGAGCCAGCCCGGCCCCCAGAAACCGGCGGCGGCTGGTTGTCGTTTTTGGGATCCCTGTTTCATCAGACATGAGCGTCACTCCTCGTGCTGACATGCATTATACATTCATTTATTTGAATATCAAAGTCCAAAGGCATTACATTTTCACCTTTACCGTCGGCTGGTCGGGCAGGTTGACCACCTGTTTGGCGGTGATGTGCTTTTCCATCAGGTCATAAATGGCCGGGCCTTCAACATTCTCGTTGACCGAAGCCCAGCCGCCGACGACATACTTCTTGTCCGCCTCCAGCGGTTCTCCGGTTGACATCAGGCGCATATCGGAGATGCGCCCGCCCATGTCTGCATTGGGTGAGCAGGTGTAGCTCATGCCGCCAACGCGGACCATGTCGCCACCCTGCTGGAAGAACGGATCCTTGTTGAACAGGTTGTCGCAAACATCCTCGAGGATTTCCTTCATCTGGGTGCCGGTGAACTCCAATCGATAGACGGACGGATAGCTCATCGAGGTTTCCGTGTAGAGATCCTCAATTGTGATGTCCTGGCCCGGCAGCAGCGTGGTGCCCCACCTGAACCCCGGCGACAGGGCGATCTGGGTATCGCGCTGTTCGATGATGCCCTGACAGATCAGATCATCCCATGTGCCGTTGAAATTACCGCGGCGATACAACAGGCTTTCGGTCTTGCCGATCACCCGGTTCAACTCGGTCTCATAGGGCTTTCGCACTTCGTCGATCTTTGCCGCCATCTCGGCG
>Ga0316191_10001729_pt1 | contig 15492 bp, 12 predicted proteins | sample Eddworburr2cm_MG_FD_204928 | JGI IMG/M metagenome (GOLD analysis project Ga0316191, IMG submission 204928) | Coastal sediment microbial communities from Maine, United States - Eddy worm burrow 2 cm | ecosystem: Environmental > Aquatic > Marine > Coastal > Sediment | place: USA: Maine...
ATCACTTCGACGCTACCGGTATTCGCCGCGGGCCTGCATCCTGCCATCCCGACCCGGGAATCACTATCCATGCTGAGCCCGCGATCAAGGCAGATGGCGGAATCGCGGTGGATCAGCTTGCTTCAATCCCCGGACGCGGACAGAACCAGGGAAATGCGTTTGCTGCTGGAACGCGAGATGGCGTTTGAAAAGGCCTTCGTCGACGCCGGCGGTACCCTGTTGGTCGGTACCGACCCGACCGGATGGGGCGGCACGGTACCGCCGAACTCCACCCATGCCGCACTGATCCTGCTGGTGGACGCAGGGTTTACACCGCTTGAAGCGCTGTCGATGGCAACGCAAACCGGTGCGCGCTTTCTTGGCATAGACAATGCGGTCGGCACTATCGCCGTCGGCAAACGGGCGGACCTGGTGTTGATTGAGGGCGAACCCGACCAGGACATCACCCAGGTGCAGAACGTGTCCGTGGTGTTTCGTGACGGCGTGGCCTACGACCCGAATGCACTGATCGACAGCGTGCGCGGCACCGTTGGCAGATGATGCCTGCAGGAAACCCGGCCAGGCCGATCGAGGATTCGCATCCCGGCCGGCGTTCCCGAACAAGCAACAGTATTCGCCCTGGCGCCTGTGCCGGGACTGAATACAAGCACCCGAAAACGTGGAGACCCCTGATGAGAACAGCCTTTGCACTGATGCTGATCGGCATTGCCAGCATCCCGGCACTCGCCGAGACTGACGCCGCTCGCGCGACCGGCCCGGTGATCGAAGGCTACGGGCCAGTGTATTACCTGCCTGACCAGCCGCTCGATCCGGGATCAGATATCGACCTGAAAGCGGTCTTCGACGTTGCCGCCGCGCCCGATGACCTGAGCAAGCCCAATTACCGCCTGGAGACCGTCGCCCGCTATCTGAATATGCACGCCCGCGCCGGTGTCGAAGCGCAACAGCTAAGCGCGGCGGTCGTCCTGCACGGCCGCGCGACCCGCGCAGCGCTGGGCCAGGAAGCTTTTCAAAAGCGCTTTGGGAAACCTAATCCGGATGCAGAATTGATTCAGCTTTTGGCGAAAGGTGGCGTACAAATTTTTGTCTGTGGCCAGAGCGCCGCGGCCTCTGGCTTCCGCGCGGAGGAACTCGCGCCGGATGTAGAAATGTCGCTCTCTGCGATGACCGCGCTGGTCCTGCTCCAGTCAGACGGCTTCGCTCTGATCCCCTGGGGGATCGACTGAACAGGCCGTTCTGATACCAGAGCCTGGGCGGCAGGTGCGTGTGACCAGCAAATCAGGTGTCAACGCAAGGGTCCGTTGCTGACACCTCCCGCTGACCGGGTCGGGTCGGGTCGATTTAGTAATCGATGCCTTCGGCTTTGGCGGTACGGATCAACGCATCTTCGATCAGCGCACGCGCCTGGGCCGTGGTCACGTGCAGATAGGCGTGCAGCGCGGCGTCCTGCTGATTGCGGTTGCGGCACTGACGGCTGTAGAGCTCAAAAGCAGCAAGGCTGCGCACCAGGTCCACCAGGTGATGAGGGCATTCACACTCCACCGCGGTCGATGCCGTGGCGAGCTTCTGCAGGGCTTGGGTGGACAATCGTCGCGGCGGTGCTTTGTCCTCATCCACGCTGGCCGGAAGCATCGGGCCCGGCTCTGCGTCAGTCTCGACGGAGACCCCGGAAATACCGAGCAGCTTCGTGATCGCGTGCGTATCCGCCGGGGCTCGTAGCACCTGTACACCGGCCCTGACCAGCTGCTCGACATCTGCTGCGCGGCCGAAGCCGTAGACCACCAGCACCCGGTCGCTGCGCGCAAGCTGTTTTAACGTGGTCACGATCTCGGGAGTATCTGCATTGATGATCGAATATTCGAGCACCAGTGCGTCGAGCTCGGCCAGCGCAAGATCGGATTTGAAACGTTCGAAGTCAGTCTCGGCCAGCACTACGCGGGACCCTGGCAGTGAAGCATCGCTAAGCGCTTCGGCCAGCGTCTCGCCATATACCGCGAGTCTTGTGGTGCCGGAAGTGAGCCGGCTGCGGGTGTCGCGATGATCCTGGTAGGTGGACAGACGTTGGCGTAATGCCTCGGTGTCCTCCGAGGCGATCTGGCCGATCCGGTCACCCCGATCCACCAGCGCCTTGAGCAGCGTCAGCCGCTCTACATCCGCATTGGAGTACAGTCGGCGCCCGCCTTCGCTGCGGCCCGATTCGACGGCCTGATGGCGCCGCTCCCATACGCGAAGCGTGTGCTGGGTGATACCGGTCAGCCGGGAAACAGTACCGATCGAGAAATCCTCGGTTTGGGACATCAGGTGCTACTCCTGGAAAATTCTGATTCAGATCGCAGGTCCGTGCTCAGGCTGCCCGACGCGCGATCAACATGTAATTCACGCCCAGATAACGATGGATGCGAAAACCACGGGTAATCGGGTTGACCCCGACACCGATCCGGTCCTCTACCACGAACCCGTGCTCTGTCAGTATCCGTTCGAGCTCCGCCGGGCGCGGAAACCGGCGCCATTGATGCGTACCTCGGGGCAGCCAGCGCAGAATGTATTCGGCGCCGACGATCGCCGCAAGCCAGGAGGCGATCGTACGGTTGATGGTGGAGATCACCATGACACCTCCAGGGCGGGTGAGCTGGCAACAAGCGGACAGAAACACCGGCAGGTCCGCCACATGTTCGACCACCTCCATGTTCAGGACCAGATCATAGCTGCGGCCTGTTGTCTGCAGCGCTTCCGCGGTGGTGGTCTCGTAGTTGATCGGCAAACCCTGGTCACGAGCGTGCTGCCGCGCAATGGCGATGTTGCGTTCAGCGACATCGACGCCGTGAACCTGGGCGCCGAGACGCCCAACGGATTCGCTGAGCAGCCCGGCACCGCAGCCGATATCCAGCGTTTCTACGCCAAGCAAGGGCCGCGCAGGCGGCGACTGCGGCCAAAACTCACGCAAGCGACGGGTCAGAAAGTCGGTGCGTAACGCGTTGAGCCGATGTAATGGCCACATCGGACCGCTCACGTCCCACCAGGTCTCGGCGAGGCGATTGAAGTTGGCGACTTCGGCCGGGTCGACGGTCGTGCTGGTCATCGTTATCCTCAAAATCGGACATTCGTCTATTTAATGTCTATCTATTATATTGACAATTACTGCAGGATTGCTAGCATTGCGTTCCGTTCACCGTACGGGACGACGCCGCGCGCTGTGCGCGCCAATCGCCCTGGTGGGCCGGAACCATGTCAGACCCGATGCGGGACATGCGGATAACGGGTCGCAACGACGGCGCATCCCATCTCCCACCAGGAGCCCTTGCGTGAATCACGCTGCCAAAACCGTTTTTGTTCAGGGCGCCAGCCGCGGCATCGGGCTGGAGTTTGCGCGGCAACTGGCCGGCCGCGACGACTTCGCGCAGGTGCTCGCGAGCTGCCGCGATCCCGACAACGCCAGCGATCTGCAGGACCTCGCCGCAAAGGCTGGTGTGCGGATCATTGCGATGGATATCGAGGATGAGAACAGCGTGCGGAGCGCCGCGGAACTCGCCGCAGCGCAAGCTCCGCGACTGGATCTGCTGATCAACTGTGCGGGTTTGCTGCATGACGCCAGCGGAATCTCGCCGGAGCGACGACTCGATCAACTCGATCCGGCAGCGCTACTACGCAGCTTTGCGGTCAATGCGATCGGACCTGCCCTGGTGGTCAAACACTTTCGCCATCTGTTGCAGAGATCAGACCACGCGGTGGTGGCAAATCTTTCCGCCAGGGTCGGCAGTATTACCGACAACCGACTCGGCGGCTGGTATGCCTACCGATCAGCAAAGGCGGCGCAGAACATGCTGACCCGTTGCATGGCGATTGAGCTCGGCCGCGGAGGGCATCCAGTGACGCTGGTTTCACTGCACCCGGGGACGGTGGATACGGATCTCTCGCGACCCTTTCAGCGCAACGTTCCTGAGGGAAAACTGTTTAGCTCCGAGCGCGCGGTGTCACAGCTGCTGACCATCATCGATGGCCTGGGCCCACAGGACAGCGGCCGCTTTTTCGCCTGGGACGGCAGCGAGATCCCGTGGTGAGCAAGCGCAGTCCGTCACCTGAGGAAAAAGCGTTTGTTTCCGCCTGAGCCGATCAAACCCTCGACCGGCCAGGAGTCGGTTTGGGACTATCCGCGGCCGCCGCGTCTGGAACCGGTCAGTCAGCGTTTGCGTGTGGTGTTTGCCGGCGAAACTATCGCGGACACTGTTGCCGGATACCGGGTACTTGAGACCAGCCATCCGCCGGTCTATTACCTGCCGCCGAATGATATTCGGCAGGACCTCTTGCTGGTCGAGTCCGCGCGCTCGTTCTGCGAATTCAAGGGTAGCGCTCGCTACTGGACGCTGGTTGTTAATGACCTGCGCGCAGAGAAGGCCGCTTGGAGCTATCCCACACCGCAGCAGGCGTTCCTGCCCATCAAGAATTTCCTCGCGTTCTACGCGTCGCGCGTCGACGGGTGCTTTGTCGACGAGGAGCAGGTCCAGTCGCAGCCTGGCGACTTCTACGGCGGATGGATCACTTCGCGCGTGGTCGGCCCCTTCAAGGGCGGACCTGGCTCCCGGCGCTGGTAGCCATATAACAAGCCACCCGGGACTGCCAACGCCGGCGTACTGGCTGAGAAATTCGCTGAAGATTAGCGGTAAAGACTGACCCGGCACACCGCCAGGTCGGCGGTGAACGCGCGGCCGATCGCGACCAGACCGATGCGCCGCAGGCGACTCAGATCCAGCTCCGTATCCAGACGATAGGGCTCGAAATCCGCGAAGGGTAGTTTCACCGTTTGCCATTCCGGAGTGGCGATGAATTGCGCGCGATAAGACTGCCAGGGGCGGACATTATCCGGGGTCCGCAGATGGACGGAATATTGCTCGTCGTTTCCACGGACTTCCAGCTCGACACCAGTGAATCCGGAAGCGTCAAAGGTGCGGCCCCAGGTGCCAAGGTCAAGCGCGGCCTGGACAAAGCCGCCATTGTTCTCCAGCCGCACATCGCCGGTCAGCCGGAGACATGGGCGCCCATCGACAGACTCGTAGGACAGCTCGGTTTCAGACACGCCGCCCATCACGCGGTCGCTGAAACTTCGCCAACTTGTGCCCAGCTGAGATGTCTGTTTCGGGTGAGTAAAGTCGTCTATCAACATGCCGTTCTCTGTGGCGCCGGCTCGTGGGGCGCCAAACACAAGCAGGGCGGTAAGGCCCAGGCTGAACAGCATGGACCGGGAGGCGTCTGTCGAGCAACCTGATCGTTGACCGAGGCCGAGGAGCCAGCAGATATGCCAGCCCTTCGTTAAGGATGAACCGGATCCGAGATGGCCTTGTTCATGCATGCGTGGAAACAGCATATCGCGATTGCGTGCCGGGTGCTGAGCCGGCTGCCAGCTTTGGCCCAGGGGCGTGAGAGCGAGCGCCGCTTGAAAACCCGTTGGTGCCCCGGTCGGGATATGGCGGGCAGTCATAACAGGGCTGCCTGCCGCCCGCCTCATCCCCCGACCCGAGGGTATTGCCGGCTGACCATGCAGCGGGCGTCGTTCACATGAGCAGGCGCAACGGCACCCGGGCCCTTGTCATCCGTCAGCGACGGATCATCGGTAAAGGCCACGCGGTAGGCAGTCGAGGCCAGTGGCAGATAGGCCAGACTGGTCATGCTGTGTAGCAGAGAACTTAGCCCGCCGGCACATGCTTCGTCAGACCGATTCTTGTTGACCATCAGTTGGGTCTCCGAAAAAAAGGCCGGCGGAAAACCGCCGGCCAAGGGAGCGGTTTCAATAGATGAAACCTGGGGCACGAGGAGTTCGAAAATAAGTTGGGGGGAAACCGGTTGCTTAGCTGGCCGGCGGCAGGATCACTTCGTCGATGACGTGGATCACGCCGTTGCTGGCTTCAACGTCGGCAACCGTTACCGTAGCCTGGTTGATGCGGACGCCACCATCGATTACCGAGATGTTGATAGCTTCGCCATTGACGGTACCGGCGCTGTCGAGTTCGACCACTTCAGCGGCGGTCACTTTTCCTGCCACGACGTGGTAAGTGAGAACAGCGATCAGCTGGTCCTTGTTCTCCGGCTTCAGCAGGTTTTCAACGGTGCCAGCCGGCAGCTTCGCAAACGCGGCGTCGGTGGGCGCAAACACGGTGAACGGACCTTCGCCCTGCAAAGTCTCGACCAGTCCGGCAGCCTGAAGAGCGGCGGCGAGGGTATTGAAGTCACCGGTTGCGACGGCCACCTCGACGATATCGGCCTGATCCGCTTTCGGCTCTTCATGATGGCCTGCGCTGGCGGGTGAAGCGAGGAGCATCGTGAACAGCAACGCTGCGGCGGATCTGGTCAACGGGTTCTTGCGGTAAATCTTCATTTGAGTGGTCTCCGGGGAGTGGGTTGAGGGCTAAATCGTGGGATGAAGGATGCCATGATGTTTATGTATTGTCAATACTAATGATAGATATTAGATAGACATCTTTAGTTACAATTTGACCTGCATCCTCCCTGTATCCATTTGCGGGTGAGCCCCGGGGCGGGCCCGTCATGCCATGGCATTTGGCCCAGGTTGCCTGGGATTCGAGGGGTTTCGACCTGCATCAGCTTTCCTAATAAAAACCTCTGAAAAACATCCGGAACTCCTCAGGACCTGGAGGTCATCGCTCCAGTAAAACGACAGTCAATCTTCCTCCTGTCGAGGGACTGACTGATGGTCGCTGTAACCGCTGTGACGCGAACCCTGTTCCTGCTGCCTGTTCTGGCCTGGCTGGCGGGATGCTCACTGAATACCGTCGCGCTGGAGCGCCCGCCGGAACTACAGCCGGGCGCCGGCTGCCACAAACTTGCGGGCAGCTATGCCAACAAGCCGGAGACTCCGACCGGATTTCTGCTGTCCCAGTTTCTTTTCGATCTGGAACCGGCCCAGCATCTGGCGATCAACGAAGTCCAGCTGACCGAGCACCAGGGCGCGCAATCGTTGATCGTCACCGCCGAGGCCGCCGGCCAGCCGGTGAATGCCGCAGAGATCAGGCTCCGCTGCAAGGACGGGCGCTGGTCCTTTACCGGTCAATCGCACTGGCAGTCAGAAGGGCTCGGGCTGGTAGCTGCGATCAAACACGGGCAACGAGTCTGGCTCGCCCGCGACAGCACCGGTGGCCTGATCGCTGAGGTGCGCAAGAGCTCTACCGGACTGCTGCTGGGTTCGATCGCGGTAGCAACCCGCTTTACAGAGCCGGTGGTGCGCTATACGCCGGCCGCGGTTTCCCCCGCCGGCCACCGGGCAGTGCCGGTGGAACCCGACTCCATCGCCAGAATCTGCGCGGGCGAGAAGCCGACCTTCTGTGCAAGCGGTCTGTCCGCCGACGCCCTGGGTGGCTTCTCCAGCGTGAACCTTTGGACGCTGCTAAGCGATGCCCCACCGCCGGAGGGACTGGATCGCGTCGTGTTCGAAGCCGCCGACGGCGGAGCGATATGGCTCTCTGGTCTGGCGGGCCATGAGCCAATGGGCCGCACATCCCTGGCGCATCTGGGACTTCGCTGCATCGCCGGTGAGCTGAGTCGGGCGGCGGATTCAGAGATGGTCGCAGCGAGCGACGTCGGCATGATCGGCGTCGGCCGGCGGCATGTGCAGTTCGGTCGCGCCGGGGACGGCGCGCTGATGGTGCGTGACGAGATCAGCTATGCCGGCATGGTCATGTTGCTGATGCCGATCTATTTCGATTGGAAGGATTGGTACCGGTTCGAGCTTGCGCCAATGGAACCGTCCTCCAGTCATTGCCGGCACCCCGTGCCCGCTCCGGGCCACGATGACAGCACGGCAGGCCAATTCGAATGAATCGTCGAATCAGTTTCTGCAGGCAGGAGATCGCGCCAGTCCGTCCCAGGCGGACACGGACGCGAACGTCGGTCTGCGTCTTGCCGGGTCCAGTAGAGATGAACTGACAGCCCGGCGTTTGTCCTGCCCGGAATCCGGGCATCACGTTACTTGAGGAAACCGCCATGAACGATATCTTTACCCAAGTTCGACGCTCGCTTCGCCGTTGTTTTGCGCTCGTTTTTCTGGTCGCGTCATTGAGTGGCACGGCACTGGCCCAGGCGGCCGACTTTGAACGTGTCGTCGCGTTCGGCGACAGCCTGATGGATTCGGGGAATGCCTTCATCCTGACTGGAAACACCGCGACGCCGCCATTTGCGCCGGTGCCCAGCGCTCCGTATGCGATCGGTGGGCACCACTTCAGCAACGGCCGCACCTGGGTCGAGGAGCTTGGCAAGAATCTGCACCTCCAACGCTCGACCGGGCCTTCTGCGCGCAACCAGTCAGTGTTCTCGAACTATGCGATCGGCGGCTCCCGGGCCCGCGATGGCGCGGCCGGTCCGTCCGCGAGTCAGCAAGTGATGCAGTACTTTGCATACACAGGTGGCTCCGCATCCGCCGACACGCTTTATGCAATCGGCTTTGGCGGCAACGATGTCCGTGATGCGCTGGAGGGCGATCCGGCGCTGGCAGGCCAGGTGATCTTCGCCGCCGCCACGGCGATCAACGACAACCTGCTGGCGCTGTGCCAGTCCGGTGCTCGTCACATCATGCTGTCTAATGTGGCCAACGTCGGCATCACGCCCGCGCTGCAGGCCGTTGGCGAACCGGCCGTTTCCTACGCGGCCTATTTCTCGGATTTGCTCAACGACATCGTCGAACAGGGCATCGCAGGTGTCGTGCAGCCATCCTGTCCGGACACCCGGTTCTACGTGCTCGATCTGTTTGGCCTGTCCACGGCGATCTTCGCTTATCCCGCCGGTTTCGGTTTTGTCGACGCTCAGCCGTGTCTGGCGTTCGGCACCACCAGCAATGCCATCTGTAGTAATCCCAACAGCACGTTCTTCTGGGATGCCATCCATCCGACCCGGGCCGGCCACGCGCTGGTCGCGGAGGAAGCCGAAAAGCTGCTTGATACCCCATAGCTTTCCGGCAACGTCCCGGAACCCGCAACGCCGGTGTGGCGTTGCGGGTTTTTTTCTGAGCGCCATCGACGCCGTTCGATGTGTGTTAACAGACCCTAGTCGGTGAGAAACGGCAACACATCGGCAGCTGGCATCGTCAGGTAGCTGGCAAGTTCGGAGGCACCTGCGACCACGTTGATGTAGACAAACAAAATAGCGAGGGATTTGCCCCAGGTGATCCACCAATTCGCACGATAGACGCGGCGGACGGACGCCGCGAGATAAATCAGGAGATAAGCCATCATTGCCAGTTGCAGGACCAGTGCCCACCACCACTGATTCGCTGCATCTTCCATCGGCAGCATGACGGCCAGGATGACAAATGCAGCGCTGTGAATGTGCAGCGAATGGATCAGGTGGTCGAAATATTGCCGCCGCCAGAATGCAGCCTTTAGCAGCAGCGCAAAGACGGGCAGCAGAAGAAACATCAGTCGAGGCAGTTCGTCGGACACAAAGCTCGCTTGTCCCGGAGCATCCGCCGCCAGCGTCTGGCCTTCGCTCAGCATCATGCCGTGGCTGACGGCCCAGGCCGCCACCAGAAAGAACAGCAGGCTGAAGGCCAGATACAGCCGGAATGGCGGCGTGAAACTCTGGCGACGGCCGGCGAGGAACTCTGCGGTCAGAAATCCGGGTCTGCGAAACAATGCCTTCAGGGTACGGATCAAACGCCCGTCGGCATCAAACGTCTCTTGCGCCACCTCAGCCAGCAAGTCCGGCAACGGCCGATCAAGATCGACATCCCGCTGCCCGCATTGCAGGCAGAACGGACCCTCCAGTCGCGTCTCGCAGTTTTTGCATAGTTTCATGTGCGGGCTGTTTGTCATCTGATGCGTGATGTCCGTTCGACACTCAGGCAAGCCATCTGAAGTCGGACCGTTTGACCGAAAGAGCATGGAATCCAGGTCAATACCCTAGCACCGATCTGTTTTTCGATGATCTGCGGTGAAAACGAAACAGGTGTCGATACCACGCTGCCTGACATGGGCCTTGATCGACGACAGGCCCTTGCTGATCGCAGCAGATGCCGCGTCTTCCGGGGATAGCATTTGCCGGCTTCCGGCGTTACGTTGGGTATGCTGCCCGGGTACGCTCAAGCAAGAAATCCAAACTGAGGCTGGCGCCATTGGCCAATCCGAAGTCAAAATTTGCTCGCTTTTTTGAAGAACTGAAGCGGCGCAAGGTACTGCAGGCCGCGACTGGTTATGCGGTGGTGGCCTGGGTGTTGTTGCAGGTCGGCGAAGTGACCTTCGAGCCACTTGGCGTCCCCGGCTGGGGCATGACCTTGCTTATCGTGTTGGTCGCGGCAGGCTTTCCTGTTGCCCTGATCGTGTCCTGGTTTTTTGACCTGACCCGTAGCGGCTTCCTGAAAGACTCGAATGCGGGCTTGAACAGCCGGCCCGCCGAAGCACCGGACAATAGCGTCATCGCGGGTGAGGCTGCCGCGCCCTCCATCGCGGTACTTTCCTTCGCGGATATGAGTCCTGAACAGGATCAGGCTTATCTTTGCGATGGCTTCGCGGAGGAAATCCTGAATCGCCTGGCCCAAATCAGCAATCTCCGGGTCGCCTCACGCACCTCATCGTTTCGCTTCAAGGGTTTGCCGGCTGACGCCAGCAGCATCGGCCGTGAATTAAGGGTCGCCACGGTGCTGGAGGGCAGCGTGCGCAAGGTCGGCAATAAGCTGCGCATCACCACACAGCTCATCGATACCGACAATGGCTACCATCTCTGGTCGAACAGTTATGACCGGGAGCTGGAAGATATTTTTGAGATCCAGGCCGAGATCGCTGCAAACGTTGCCAACGCGCTGGAGGTCACGCTGGGCACGCGGCCCAGCCAGGAGTGCTGCTCCAGCCAGAACGTCCAGGCCTATGAGTACTATCTGAAAGGCCAGCACTATTTCCGTCGCTGGGGAACAAGAAACGTAGCATTCGCGGTAGAAATGCTGAAGAAATCGGTGGAAATCGATCCGGAATATGCCCGCGCATGGGCGGTGCTGGCGAATTGCTACGCGATGATCTGCATGTACTGGAGCGCGACTGAAGAGAACCTTGCGGCGGCAGAGCAAGCGAGCTGCAAGGCCCTTGAACTGCTGCCGGGGCTGGCCGAGTCACACGTGTCCCGCGGCCTGAGCCACTTTGTTCACCGCCGGCATGCGGCCGCCATTGCAGAATTCGAGACCGCACTGCGTCTCGATCAGAATGTTTTTGAAGCGTACTACTTCTATGCGCGTGTGTGCTTTCAGCGCGGCGAATTGGAACGCGCAGCAGAATTGTTCGAGAAAGCAGAACGGGTCAATCCAGACGACTTTCAGGCTCCCACCCTGCTGCGGCAGGTCTATCAAAGCCTGGGGCGGGAGCAGGACGCACTGGCGGCTGCCCAACGCGGAATCGACCGGGCCAGACGGCATCTGGAACTCAATCCTGACGACACGCGGGCACTCAATCTCGGTCTTGGTGGTCTGGCTTCATTCGGCCTCAAGGACGAGACCATGCAGTTTGCCCGACGCTCTCTGGCACTCGACGGCGATAATCCGGACACGCTTTACAACGTGGCCTGCGGTTACGCGCTCATCGGCGAACCCGAGCTTGCTCTCGACTGTCTGGAGCACGCCAGCCTGCGCGGTATGACGATTGCTGAGTGGGCAGAAAATGACTCAGACCTCGAATCCTTGCACACGCTGCCACGGTTTATCGATTTGATAGAGAAACTCAAGCGCGCTGCCCCAGCGCAAGAACAGGACTGAAAGCAGGCCGGTATTCCGGGGCGATGAAGGGAACCCGAGTCACCGGCAAACCTGTCTGAAAGCTCTACCAGTCTTGAGGTTTCCCCCCGTCTACGGCGCTGGCAACGCTACGGCGGACTTCATCAACCAGCTCCTGCCTGCGGAAGCCACCTTTCTGCATCACCTGATGAACCTTGCCCCGCAGACGCTCGTGGTCGTCCGCGGTCAGATCCTTGGCGGTGACAACAACCACCGGGAGGTCTGCGGTGTCCGGGTTCTGGCGCAAACGCAACACGAACTCAAAGCCGTCCATGACCGGCATCATCAAATCCAGAATGATCAGACCGGGCCGCTTGCGCGCTACTTCCTCCAACGCTTCCTTACCGTTGCCTGCTTCACGCACGCCAAGACCTTCCGCCTCCAGCGTACGCCGGGTCAGTTCCCGCACATCCGGCTCATCGTCCACCACCAGCACATCACCGTCCACTGAGGTCTGCAGCCGGCTCATGGCCTCGCGCAAGCGTTTTCGATCCACCGGTTTGCTCAGGTATTCAGCGGCTCCGAGGGTATAGCCCAGACTCTTGTCATCGACGATTGTGATCATGATCACGGGAATGGCCGCGGTGGCCTCATCCGCTTTCAAAGCGCGCAATACAGACCAGCCATCCATGCCGGGCATCATGACGTCCAGCGTAATGGCCGCGGGATGTTCGCTGCGCGCCAGCTCCAGGCCCTGAGCGCCATTCTCCGCCAGCAGCACCTCATAACCGTCGCGAGTCAGATCGCGAGCGAGCAATTCGCGCACCGTGGCATCGTCATCGATCACGAGGACCTTGCCGCGCGCCACCCCGCTGGCCTTCAGTGCACGAGTACCCGTCGCCGACGCGATTGCGGGCTGGCTTTCTGCTCGGGCTGCGTCCGCCTCAGCCTCTTCTTCCTGTTTGGCGTCGACGGTCTCCGCCGGCAGACGCATGGTGAACGTCGTACCCTCTCCCAACTTGCTGGTGCAGACGATAGTCCCGCCAAGCAAGGTGCAGAACCGCCGGGTGATGGCCAGCCCCAGACCGGTGCCCCCGTACTCTCGCGTGGTGGAAGCGTCGGCCTGGGTAAACTCCTTGAACAGATCCTCGATCTTGTCTTCGGCGATGCCGATACCGGTGTCGGCTACCGCGAACTCCAGCCAGTCGCCCGTCTCGGCGTCCGTCCCGCGCTCCACGGACAGCGTGATCGTGCCGTTCTCAGTAAACTTCGCGGCGTTCGAGATCAGGTTGAACAGAGTCTGCCGAACCTTGGTCAGATCACTGCGCATCGTGCCCGCGCTCTCCGCACCGCGGAGCTCAAACTGGTTGTGTTTCTTGTGCACCAGCGTCTGCACCGTTGACGCGATATCTGCCAGCATCTTGTCTACGGCGAAGCTCTCCAGATAGAGCTCCATCTTGCCGGCTTCGATCTTCGACAAATCAAGGATATCGTTGATCAGCGACAGCAGATGGGCGCCGGCGCCATGGATCTTCTTCAGGTCCGAGATGAACGATTCCATCTCCAGGTCTTCGGCTTCCTCGATCAACATCTCACTGTAGCCGATGATGGCGTTCATCGGCGTGCGCAATTCGTGGCTCATGTTGGCCAGGAATCCGCTCTTCGCCCGGTTCGCAGCCTGGGCCGCGTCACGCGCCTGCAACAACTCGATCTCTGCGACCTTGCGTTCGGTGATGTCGCGGAACACGATTACCGCGCCGACCAGCTTGCCATCCTTGCGTAGTGGTGTACTTGAGTATTCGACATCGAAGTAGCTGCCGTCCTTGCGCCACAGAACCTCGTCATCGACCTTTGAGGTGACGCCGTCGGCGAAGGCCGCGTGCATCGGACACTCTTCGACCGGATAGGGCGTGCCGTCCACCCGGCTGTGGTGGATGATGTCGTGTATACCGTTGCCGAGCAGTTCATCCTTGGCGAAACCAAGCAACTGCGCGGCGGCGCGGTTGATAAACATCACCTTGCCAGCCGCGTCGACGCCAAAGATCCCTTCACCGGTGGATTCGAGTACCAGCCGGTGTCGCTCCTCGGCCTCGGCCAGCTGCTCTGCGGCCAGATGACGTTCGGTGATGTCCCTGGATATCCCGAGCACGCCACCAAGATTCCCGCTGCAATCCTTGAACGGCACCTTGTTGGTCTCCAGCAGGCGCTCGGAACCATCAGGATAGGTCACCCATTCTTCGTTGGTCAGCCGCTCGCCGGCGTCGATGACCGACTGGTCGCGAATCCGGAATTCCTCGGCTATCTCCGCGCCGAACAGATCTTCATCGGTAGCCCCGATAATCTGCTCGCGATCGCGTCCCATGAACCGGGCGCAAGCAGGGTTGCACTGGATGTACCGGCCGTCGCTGTCCTTGACGAAGATAATGTCCGGGATCGAGTCGATTGTGGATGCCAGCAGGATACGTTGCTGGGCGAGCTCGTCCTCGGCCTTGCGTCGCTCGGTGATGTCGCGGATTACGCTGGATACCAGCATGCCTTCGGCGGTCTCCAGTGGGCTCAATCCCACCTCGATCGGAAACAATCTGCCGTCGGCACGGGCCGCCATCAATCTGTCGCCGCCGAGCATCTCGCGACGCACCGGATTGGCGAAGAAACTGTCCACCAGACTGGAGTGGTGTCCCCGGACGCCCGGAGGGACGAGCATATCCACAGATTTGCCGGTCATCGCCGCAGCCGGATAGCCAAAGGTCTTTTCGGCCTGATCGTTGACCATCACGATGGTGCCGGTCTTGTCGACGATCACCATCGCGTCCGGCGCCGACTCGATCAATGCCCGGGTGCGCGCCTCTCCTGCCCGGGCTTCGGCCTGGGTGCGCAGCACCAGACCGGCGACGCGCCATAAGGCCAGCGCGATCAGCGCCAGGGCCAGCAACATCGCGGCCGCCATCCACCGGGCCGCATGCCGGGCATCTGCCAGGGCCTGCTTTTCGGGCAGGTAGACGGCAAAGCTCCAGCCAGCCGAGGGCAACGGCGCAAAGAAGGCCAATTGTCGTTCTCCCGCGGCGTCGAGTTCGCCCATGCCGGACTCGCCGGCGACCATACGTCGCGCGATCCCGAGCACGTCGGCTCGCTCGGCTGCATGATCGAAAATGGTCGGGTTGCCCTCGAGGACGCCCCCGGCGCGGTGGATAAAGCGTCCTTCGCCGGTGATCACCAGCGTATCCAGATCAGTGCCGAGAAACGCCTCCAGCGGCTCGAGCGGGATATCGATGGTAGTCACGCCACGTAAACGGCCGTCGTCGTAGAACGGGACGCTATAGGTGGCCATCATGATGTTGCCGGCGCCCTCGTCGAAATAGGGCTCGCTCCAGACCGGACGGCCGGCGTTCACCGGATCATGCCACCAACCGATATCCGGATCGTTGAAATAATCATAGGCATCGGCAATGTCGAGCTGCGCCAGATCCGATCCGGTGAGGCTGGTGCGATAGACATACGGACAGAACGCGTCGCGCTGATCAAAGCCGCCCGGAACAAACGCCATCCCGGCGCCAAAGATCAGCGGGTCCTCCAGGATGCCCTCGCCCAGCGCGCTGTAGATCTCCGGCTCAGTGAGATCGCTCCTGGTAGCGATCCTGCTGGCGGTGAGGTCGGCGACCTGCGCCGCCCGGCGCAGCTCTCCGTCGAAGCGCTCGGCCAGGATCAGCACCCTCTCGGTCATCTCACGCTCGGCGATCGACAGCGCCCGTTTCTTGCCGGTCACAAGACTGACAGCCAGGATTGCAGCCAGAATCAACGCG
>Ga0316191_10001731_pt1 | contig 15484 bp, 15 predicted proteins | sample Eddworburr2cm_MG_FD_204928 | JGI IMG/M metagenome (GOLD analysis project Ga0316191, IMG submission 204928) | Coastal sediment microbial communities from Maine, United States - Eddy worm burrow 2 cm | ecosystem: Environmental > Aquatic > Marine > Coastal > Sediment | place: USA: Maine...
CGAACAGGGGAAAGCCCTCTACGTCGGCATCTCCTCGTACGGACCCGCGAAGACCCGCGAGGCGGCCGAGATCCTGCGGGCCAATGGAACTCCCTGCCTCATCCATCAACCGTCGTACTCGATGCTGAACCGTTGGATCGAGGATGAGTTGCTCGACGTGACGGACGCGGAGGGCATGGGGGTGATCGTGTTCTCGCCGCTCGGCCAGGGCATGCTCACGACGAAATACCTCAGCGGCGTGCCGGCGGAATCGCGAGCGGCGGAAGATGCTTCGCTCAGCCGGGGATTCCTGACGGACGAGAACCTCGCCCGTGTTCGGGCCCTCAACGAAATCGCTCAGAGTCGCGGTCAGACCCTTGCCCAGATGGCAATCGCATGGACGCTGAGAGATTCGCGAGTCACAACAGCCCTGATCGGGGCGAGCCGGTGGTCGCAGATTGACGACAGCCTCGGCGCGCTCGACAATCTCGACTTCACAGCGGAGGAACTCAGCGAGATCGACCGCTACGCTGCCGACAGCGGCATCAACCTCTGGGCGTCGTCAAGCCGGGAAGACTGACACGGACCCGGCATCGGCTAGGGCACGGTGGTCGAGGAGGATCCGGTGCTCCCGGAGTCACCACCCGGATCGTCTGGCGTCCCGGCTCCTTCGGTCTCGGTTGCGCCTGATGATCCGCTGAGAGGTTCTCCTGCATCGGCCTCGGCAACTGGCGGTGATGACGGGCCGGGAGCGGCGTCTCCGGCCGATCGATCCCCGGTGCCATCGCCCGGACCACCCGACGGAGCCGGAGTGGTTGTGGTTGCGGAGGCTTCGCCCCGACCGCTCTGTTGCGACCCCGTACCGGAGTTGCCGGAACCCTCACCGGACTCTCCGGCACGGCCTGGATCCGGCTCGTTGCCTTGCTGTCGACCTTCTTCGCCCTGCCGGTCCACCGCTCCTTGCTCACGCGACTGGGACTCGGCGGCCTCCCGGTCCCGACGTTCCTCCTCATCCTGCTCCTGGAGGCGCCTTCTGGCATCCTCGAGGCGGGATCCAAGGGCATCGCGTTCAGCCAACTCCGACGTTGCGCTCTCCGCTCGCTCGACGGCCCGAGTGACCACTGCGCGTGGAGCGCGGAGGAAGACGAGGCGTTCGAGTTCCTCGACGCGGTGGGTCGCTTCGACCTCATCGTCGAAGACCGCGCGGACACGCTCGGTGACCTGTTTCATGGGATAGAGGACGTCGCCGGGAATCGCATCCTCAGCCGCGACGGCCATCCCGACCGGAGCAGCGACAACGAACACCGCGGCGAGTCCACCCGCCAGGCGTCGGCGCAGCGCGAAGCCGGTGGGGACCGGCGTTGGAGGGGCCGCCTTGAGAGCTGTGCCCATCTCGGCGATGTGGCGGCTCTTCGTGTCCTCGGCGACTTCGACGCGGTAGGCGGAAGAGAGTCGCTCCATGGGGTCACGATTGTCCATCAGACACCTCCCCCGTCAGATGAGTCCAGCAGCGTTCGCAGTCGGCTCTCGGCGCGGCGGACTGCCGCATACACCGCGACCCGATTTCCACCGACAATCTCGGCGATCTCATTTCCGTCCATCCCCACGACGTGTCGCAAAACCAGCAGCGTGCGCTGTTTCGGAGTGAGTTGTTGCATCGCCGCGGCGAGGTCCGGGTCGGTGTCGAAACCTGATGGGAGTTCCGGTTCGACACCGACCTCAGGGACCGTCGCTGCAAGATGCTCTGGGCGCCGCGACCGGCGCCTCAGTTCGTCGAGACACGTGAAGCGCACACTTCGGAACAGCCAGGCCCTCAGGGACCGACCATCGCCCTTGATCTGCGGGGCGGATTGGACGAGTTCAAGGAATGCCTGCTGCACGGCATCCTCGGCAAAGCGAGGGTCGTGCACCATCCCGTTGGCGAACGAGGCCAGCGGGTCGGCCGTGCACCGATACGCCGTGGCAAATGCGGTCTCGCTTCGGGATCGGATTCCGTTCATGATCTCATCCAGTTCCGGGTATTCGCTCACATGCCTTCCGTGTGCTTCGTCTACAGGAACAGGGCGGACAGGGGACCATGAACGTGCATGGAGGCCAATATCCGTCGCACCATGGCGAAAAGGTACTCACCTTCGCCGCTACCGTCGGCGTAGGCGGCGATACGTTCCATGATCCGTTTGTACGCCTCGGTACGCGTCATCTCGCGCTCCGGATCGCACTCGGTGCCGGCTGCTGCGCAGGCTCCGTCGGTTGCACGCTCCTGGAGCCGGTCCCGGTCCCGGTCCCGGCTCGGGTCTCGCACGGCTTCGCACTCGCCAATGGTTCCGACACACGTGCCGTCGTCCTCGCGCACCTGATTCTGAATCTGCTTGCGAGCCTGGGTGCGGGCCTGGGGCTGTTCGCACTCCGGTGCTTCGTCGCCGGCTGTGCACGGGGCTTCCTCGGCGTGGACCTGGACGCGTTCCTGCGCCTGGGTCATGACCCTTTCGCCAACCGGTTCTCCTTCACCAGCCCCTGGACCCGGCCCGGCGATCGCCGCCGTCGCCGTGAAGAGCGAGAACACCATGATGAGGCTTGTGAGAAGCATCATCCGTTTCATGAGGATCTCCTTTCGTTGTGAGACTCCACCCAGAGAGACGCCGGACGGTGCTGAGATTCGACGGTCGCCACCCCGAAACACCAAGATCGGTATGAGACGACTCAACACCTACCGTGCCCGAGGTGCGCGGAATCCGTTGGCGAAACGGCCCCTCGAGCGTGTTCCAGGACCACTTGGGCTGCGGTACTCGGCGAATGAGCACCACGGTCCGGCACTACGACCACGCCACGGACTACCGGCGAGTCAACGACTTCCTCATCGATGTCTCCGCGCGTGGCAGCACCTTCGCGAACTGGCTCCAGCCTCGATGGGAGTACATGCACGCCCACGAGTACACCAAGAGCCCACCGATTGAGCGCTTCGGTGTGGCCGAGGAGTACGGAGAGATCGTCGGGATCATTCACTTCGAACACGATCCGGCGCTCGTCTATCTCCAACTGCGCCCAGACCGTCGCGAGGCCGCGTCCGATCTGCTCGCCTACGCAGTGGAGTACCTGGGCGGCTCCTCCCCCGCGTTCGAGTGGGAGGTCATCGCCTTGTACGTCAACGACTTCGACGAGTCACTCGGCGAGATCGCGGCCGCACATGGCTTCGATCCGAGCGCCGACCACGGCGGGGTGCACGCACGGTACGCCCTCGATCGGACGATCCCGAAGACTCCACTCTCCCGCGGCTTCCGCCTCCGGAGTCTGACCGACGAGAACGACCTGGCGCAGATCGCCGGCGTCCTCTGGCGAGGCTTCGAGCACGACGGCGAGATCCCCGAGACGGGTCCCGCCACCCAGGGTGAATCCCAACAGACGCCGGGATTCCGGAGAGACCTGACGATCGTGGCGGTGGCTCCCGACGGCACATACGCGTCGTACGCCGGAATGTGGTTCGTCCCTGAGAATCGGGTCGCATACGTCGAGCCGGTCGCCACCGACCCGGCCTTCCGGCGTACGGGTCTCGCCCGAGCCGCCATCTCAGAGGGCCTCCGCCGGGTCGCCCAACTCGGCGCCGACGTGGCCTGGGTCTGATCGGATCAGCCGCTCTACCTCGATATGGGGTTCACACCACAGTTCCGCACGGATCTCTGGGTGCGGCACCTCGGCCGCCGACGGCACCACACCAGTTCGTACCGGCCTCGCTGCGCACCTATCCTGCCTGGCCAATGAGAATTGTCATCGTAGGGGCCGGGGCTGTCGGGTCGTATCTCGCGGAACGCCTCGCACTCGAAGGCCAGGACATCGTCCTCGTCGAGTCCAACGAACAACGCGCGAGCGAAGTGCAATCCGAGATCGACTGCATGGTCGTCAACGGCAACGGTGCGTCGAGCTCCACGCTCGTCAAGGCCGGGCTCAACGACGCCGACCTCCTCATTGCGGTCAGCTCGTCGGACGCGATCAACGTCCTCGCCTGCAGCGCGGCCACCAATATCGGGATTCCCCGGACGGTCGCTCGCGTCGAGGACCCGGAGCTGAAAGCCGAAGTCGAGGAACTCGGCGTTGACTTCATCATCGACCCCGGTGAGGCGGCGGCCCGCGACCTCCTCACGCTCGTCAAACGAGGCGCCATCTCCGATCTCGTCGAGTTCGCCGATGGCCAGCTCGTTCTTCTGGGTGCGTACGTCGCTCCCAATGCGGCGTTCGTCGGTATCACGCTGGCCGAGCTCCGCCGGGCCGTCGATGGCTGGAATTGGCTCGTCGTAGCGGTGATCAGGCACGGTGAGACCATGATCGCCCGAGGTTCGACCGTGCTCGAAGCTCACGACCATGTGCTCCTGATGGCCCAAGCCGACAAGACGGCGGAGGCATACGAGCTGCTCGGGATCAGCGACAAGGCGGCCGAGAAGGTCATCGTGCTCGGCGCCACCCGCCTCGCTCAGATCACCGCCGCGATGCTTGCCGACAACGGCATCTCGACAACACTCATCGACGAAGATCGCAAGCGCTGTCATCTCATCGCAGAGCGCCTGCCCCGGGTGGTCGCCGTCTGCGGCAACCCGACCGATCCGAAGCTCCTCATGGCCGAAGGCGTCGACGCGGCAGATTCGGTCCTTGCACTCAGCGGCTGGGACGGCAACAACCTCCTTGCCTGCCTCGTGGCGAAGGAACTCGGAGCCGGCGAGGTCATCGCCAGGTTCACCAACACCGAACTCGTCGGGTTGCTGAGCGGCGCCGGCCTGGACGCAACCGTCAGCTCCCGCCTCTCGGCAGCGAACGAGATCCTCCGGTTCGTCCGGCGCGGCATCATCCACTCCGTCACGACCTTCTCGGACTCGGATGCCGAAGCCATCGAACTCGAGGTACGACCGGGCAGTTCGGCTATCGGCAAGACGCTGAACAACCTCAACCCACCCGAGTCGCTGATCATCGGTGGCGTACAACGCGGCGACACCGCGTTCGTGCCGCGCGGCAGTACCGTCATCGAGGAAGGCGATCATCTGATCGTCATTGCCCGGCCGGAGGCCATCGCCGCCGCCGAGAGCCTTTCGGGCTAGCCGCAGATGTCATGGCGGCACCTCCTTCATGTTGTTGGCGCCGTCGTCGGCGCTATCGGCGTGTCGATGCTTGCCTCTGCGGTGGTATCCGCCATCTATCAGGAGTGGTCCACCGCGCTCTGGATCGTTGCGGCATCCCTCGTGGCAACGGTCCTCGGTCTCGTGCTGTGGCGATGGTTCGACCGTCCCGGCGAGTTGAGTACCCGTGAAGGTTTCGCCGCGGTCGCCCTGGCGTGGATCGCGATGGGCCTCGTTGGCGCCCTGCCGTACCTCTTCACCGGATCGATCACGAACGTCACCGATGCCGTGTTCGAGACGGTTGGCGGTTTCACCACAACCGGCTCGTCCGTTGTCCCGGACCCCGCGCTGCTCCCGCACGGTATTCAGTTCTGGCGCTCGTTCACCCAGTGGGTCGGTGGCATGGGAATCATCGTTCTCTCGATCGCCATCCTCCCCCTGCTCGGCATGGGGGCGGTGCAGCTTGCCCGCGCCGAGTCGCCCGGCCCAATCCCCGATCGCCTCACACCGCGCTTCAAGGAGACGGCGAAACGGCTGTGGATCGTCTACGTCGCGCTGACCGTTGTCGAGATGATCCTCTTGTGGCTCGGGGACATGACCCTTTTCGAGGCCATCAATCACGGGTTCACAACGATGTCGACCGGTGGATACAGCACCAACGCCGGATCAATGAACGCCTTCAGCGACTACTCGCAGTGGATCGTGATCGTATTCATGGTTCTCGCCGGAACCTCGTTCGCACTGCACTTCCGGGCAGTCCGCAACCCGGGTGTCTACTGGAAGAATACCGAAGTGCGTGTGTACCTCGGAGCGACGCTGGTGGCGGCGGTCGTGATGATCGTCGGCACGTGGGGCGGTTCGGTCCACGACACGATCCGGGATGCGCTGTTCACCTCGGCCTCGATGATCACCACGACCGGGTACGGGACCGCCGACTTCGGCCTGTGGAAGCCAGCGCTCCAGATCATGATTGTTGGTTTGATGTTCGTGGGAGGCATGGCCGGCTCAACCGCCGGATCCGTGAAGATCTACCGCCACGAGGTGCTCTACGAAGCGTCGCGGGTCGACATTCGCCGTCTCATCCACCCGCGCGGTGTATTCGTGGCGCGCATTGGAAAGAATCCGCTGAAGGACGACCTGGTGGAGGCCGTGCAGACGTTCTTCCTCCTCTACATGTTCGCCTTCATGACCGGCAGCTTCGCCCTCGCGGTCATCAGCTCGATCTGGGGGCCGGACATGGACATTGTCTCCACCGTGTCGGCCGTTGCCTCGTCGCTCGGCAACGTTGGCCCCGGGCTCGGATCGGTCGGTCCGACCGGGAACTACCTGGAAGTCCCGATGCTCGGCAAGTGGCTGCTCGCCGGCTTGATGATCGTCGGTCGCCTCGAGATCCTCCCCATCCTCATCCTCTTCAACCGGGAGAGCTGGCGCCGATAGCGGCCTACGGAGCCTCGCCCCTGCCAGAACGTTCTGTCCGGTTCGACTGCCCCGGTGCCGTCCCCCCCGTGCGGGTCCAGTTCGATTCCTGTCACTCCCGGATGCGAGAATGGCACCAATGAGTACAGCCAGCCCCCACGACAATCTGATCATGATCGGCGGTGGAGAACTTGGGCGATGCCCAACCCGCATCCATCATGATCGCTTCAACGCCACCGAACGGATCGATGATCCTGTGATTGAGCGGCGAGTCGCTGACGGGCGGGCGTGGGAGAAGACCGTCGTCGCACACGTCCTCGAAGGAACGGATCCAGCAGTCATCTCACGGCCCGGAGAGCTGATCGACCCCGACCTCCCGGCCACGATCGGTTCAGGAGTCAGGGCCGCCGAACGAGAAGCCATCACCGTTGAGGCGCTCCGTTCGGGCGTTCCGATCATTGTCGGAGGTCGGCTTGCGGAAGAGAGCCTTCAGTCCGTCGGGGCACCCGATCTCCTCATCAAACTCCATGATGGCTACGCCCCCATCGACGTGAAGCACCACAAGGCGATCGGACGGTCAGGGATCCCCGCCCGGGCGACATCGATCGATCACCTCGACGATACGAACGGCACTCCGGTGCCCTTCCGCAGCGGCCGCGTCAACGATCTGTTCCAGGTGGCCCACTACTGGCGCCTCCTCGACCACCACGGCTTTGCGAATCCTCGGCACCTCGGAGCAATCATCGGAGCGGAGAGCTCCCTGCTCGCGGTGTGGGTCGACCTCGGAGCGGGTGATCCATCATTTCTCGGTCGCCAACTCGAAGCGTTGGACGAGGCCATCGTCGTCGCGGAAGCTGGCAGGATCCAGCCGACGCGCCCACTCATACCCCCGGTCTGGCGAGGGGCCTGCCGATCTTGTCCATGGGCCGACTTCTGCCGCGACGAACTCGAAGCCATCGATCACGTCTCGCTCCTCCCGGCGATCGGCGCACACGACACGAAACGTCTGCTCGACTCCGGGGTCGCAACGACCACCCACATGGCGAGACTCCAACCGGGCTCCGTCCACGGCGGGTACGAAGTGAGTGAGGAGGCGATCCTCCAGGCCAGGGCCCGCGCATCGGGATCACTGCTGCGCCGAATCGGTGTCGATCTTGCCCTGCCGTCTGCGATCAACGAGATCGACTTCGACGTGGAGACGTACCTCGGAACCCTCTATCTGGCCGGACTCCTCGTCCATGAACCGGACGGCGCCGCGTTCCGACCCATCTCGAATTGGACGGGAACGCCGTCCGGTGAGCGCCAAGTCGTCGAAGACCTCTTCCGATACTTCGATGAGCTTGCCGAACAAGGCGATGTCGTTGTGTACCACTGGACCGGGTACGAGCGAACGATCCTCAAGGAGGCATCCGAGCGACATGGGCTTTCGATGCAATCTGCCCCGTCCGTCGACGACTGGTTCGATCGCTACGCCTGCGACCTCTGGTCGTGGATCAAGCAGCGGTTCGTCTCACCGAACGGCTACTCGCTCAAGGTCATCGCGCCGCTGTGCGGCTTCGACTGGCGCGACGATGATCCGGGAGGGGCGCAGTCCGAACTCTGGTACGTCGACGCGCTGGCGGGCAACGACGTACAGCGTGCCCGCCTCCTCGAGTACAACGAAGACGACGTTGCCGCACAGGCCGCGATCCGCGAGTGGGTCCGAACGCAACCGCAAGATCCGGCGAGTCGTACGATGGCGTGACCCGGAGAATACGAGCCGTTCGTTCGGCGTTGCCTGAGCATGGATACTGCAGAAGAGCAACACCTCGCCTGGCTCGCCCGATCCTTTGGGCGCACCGACTACCTGCCGCTGACACCCGCTGACCTCGCTGCGCTCTCCGACGCGGGATCGTACGTTGAGAAGTATCCCGGAACCCACCTCTTCAAGGAAGGCACCGAGTCGGAAGCGGCGTATGTGATCCGACACGGAGATGTTGAGCTGTTCCGCAACCGCACGGGAGGGCGCCTGATCGTCGGCCGAATTGGACCCGGCGCAGTCATCGGAGATATTGCACTTCTGCGAGGTCAGCCGTACATATCGAGTGCTCGTGCGGTGTCACACGTTGAGACCTTCCGACTCGATCGGGCGAGACTCCTCCCCGTCCTCCTCGACCACCCGAGGATCGCGATCCGATGGCTTGTCGCCGGCCTGAACCAACTCGAGGCAACGCAACGGCGGGTGCTCCGCCTCATGCGGGGAAGCGTGAAGGAGCAGGTCGCCGAGATGGTGCTCGATGAGGCGGATCGGCACGGAACCGTTCGGCTCTCGCAGGCGAGCCTCGCTGGACTCCTCGGTGCGAGCCGGCAGTCCGTCAACCAGTCGCTTTCGGAACTCCGTCGCGCCGGAGCGGTCGAGACGGGCTACCGGACCATCACCGTCGTCGACGCGGATCGACTTGCCGTGGCTGCCGGACGGTGAGGTGCCGTTGATCAGTGCGTGCGTATCACGGCGGAGCCGACACCGGCCACCGACCCGATCACGCTGAAGACCACGGCTTCGACAAGCGGGGATGGGAACGCTTCGAGCGCCGGACCCTGCATGGCTCCGATCGCGGCAACGACGCCTGAGGCGGCGAGGGCCATGGCGAAGGCGGCGGCGCCGATTCGCAGCACCGAACCGCGATCCGGCCGATCCGGGTTGTCCAGACCAAAGAGCACGGGCGGTGCGCCGGCGACGAGCAATGGCGCCAGGTGGAACGTGGAGGCCGGCCGGATCAGAGCGACGAGTACCCACAGGCTGGCGAGCAGCGCTCCCCACACGAGTGCTCGCCGAATGTCAGGATGGGTCTTTGCCTGGAGAGTCATACTGTGGTCAACGGTGGCGAGTTGTCGACATCCCGACAAGGGTCGCAATCCCGACCGTTGGATGCGTACAGAGCGGCCGACTCCCCTCACCCGGTTGCCGCCCGGGGCTAGCGCTCAACCAGTCGTCGTCGCACGGATCTGGTCGGCGATTGCCTCCATGGCATCGTCGAACCGGCTGACCCAGATCTTGCCGTGGGCGGGTGTATGCAGCGGATCGAGCAGATGAACGAGGTGGTGGCCGAGTTCGTGACCGAGGGTCCGCAGCGTGGTGGTCGACCCGAGCCTGATCTCGCCTTCGGGCGGGTAGGGACGTCGATAGTGGTCCTCCCACGCCACGATGCGCTCCTCGCCGTACAGGTCGCTCGCGATTCGGCGCGGTGCCCAGCACTGGCCGGTGTCCGGCCGGCGGCGCCGATTGAACCTCAACCCGGGTTCCGCCACACCGAATCGGGCAGCCACGTGTCGTACCAGGCCAGTCGTTTCATCCGATTCGACCGCGTAGCGGTCGCCGAGTCGGGTGATGAGGTCGTAGTCGCGGCTGAACGTGCGGACTCGGTGTTCGTGCCGCGGGATCCGATTCGAGGATTCGACGATTTGAAGGGGCATGGTGCAAGCGGCCTCGGTGCTGACGGTCATTCTGTGGGCCCGGGGCGCCACATACGAGGTGGAGAACCCTGGGTTCGCAAACTAGTCGAGGAGGGTGGGGTCGGGCGCTAGGGCTGGGGGTTCGTCGGAAATTGGCAGAACCGCCTCGTCCGCTTCACCCAGGTCGAGTTCGTGGATTCTCGTCCCTCGTGATTGCACCTTGCCGGCGGACGTCTCGATCTGGTCGATGTCGCGATTGGCCTGATCGAAGTGCCGTCGCAAGTTCGCGACCCGGTCGGAGAGGCGGCCAACATCGGTCAGCATCGTGCCGACCTCGGTCTGGATGACGCCTGCCTGCTTGCGCATCTCGACATCTCGGAGGACGGCCCGAACGGTGGTGAGCGTCGCCATCATCGTCGTCGGCGACACGATGTAGACCCTCGCCTTGTAGCTCGCCTCGATGATCGCCGGATGGTGGGCATGCAGTTCGGCGTAGACCGCCTCGGAGGGCAGGAACATCAGCGCCGAGTCCGCGGTCTCGCCCGGGATGATGTAGCGCTGCGAGATGTCGCGCACGTGCTTCTTGACGTCCTCGCCGAGTTGTTTGGCATACGCCGCGCGGCCCACGTCGTCCGTGGCGTTGAGCATGTTGCGATAGGCCGTGAGCGGAAACTTCGCATCGACGACGACCGACCCCGGAGGGTTCGGGAGTTTGATGAGGCAGTCGGCGCGCTTGCCGTTCGACAGCACGCTCTGGAACTCGTAGGCCGAGTTCGGGAGCGCGTCTTCAACAATCGCTTCGAGTTGCACCTCGCCGAAGGCGCCGCGGGCCTGCTTGTCGTCGAGGATGTGCTGCAATCCGACGACCTCGGTGGAGAGCTTCGTGATGTTCTGCTGGGCCTGGTCGATCACCGAGAGCCGCTCCGTCAACTTCGTGACCGACTCCGCCGTCTCCTTTGACGACTTCTGCAGGCTCTGACCCATCCGGTCCTGGACTTGCTCGAGTCGGTCGTTCATCGACTTCGTCAGACGCTCGGACGACTCCTGCAGCGCCTTGGTCGTAGCAGCGGCTGTTGCGTTCTGTTGCTCATTCAGCATCTTCAACTGCCCGGAGAGGTTCTCCTGGGACCGAGACTGGGCGGTGATGAGTTGCTCGATCCTCTGGTCGGCCTCGGCGCTCGCCACGCCATCGCGACGGAGCACAACCCAGACGACCACCCCGGCGACCACAACGAGGGCCACAGCCAGGATGATGAGTGCAATTTCCACGAGGAGTGGCCTCTCTTCCAATGATTGACTTCGTGGCCTCAGCGTAGGGAGTCCCCGTGACAGATTCGAGACATTGCCCGGTTCATCGCCAACGCGACACCTGCATCACCGTCGCCCGGCCCGAATCGGTCTCCTCAGTACCAAATCACTTCGCCGAAGCCGGGAAGCGGCATCTCGTCAGGGAGTGACCGTGCCTCACCTGCTGCGTAGCGACCGGCGGACCAGACCGCTGCAGTCGCGTCGAGGACGTCATCCGCCGGCACGGTTCCGACCGGTTCGGGAAGCCGATCAGGCAGTGAGAGCCCGGCGCCGGAGAGAAGACGGCGTCGCTCGCTGTGCCCGTTCCAACTCTTCTTCGACGAGTTCAGCGGACGCCCCGCGAGAGCTCGGAACGTGACCTCCGGGTGGATCTCGATCAACCGCTGATCCGTCCGGGCGACAGCGTCGGTCTCTAGGATCCGACGGCGGAGCGCATAGCTCTGGGCGGTCAGGCCTATCCCGTACCGCTTGCGAGAGAGGCACAGTGCGTCCTGATACGTCTCCGCCTCGAGTACGTCCCTGGGCGGAGTCGGGAACACACTCGACGACCGGGCACCGATGAACTTCCGAGCCGCCGAATCGGCAGGCCGGGGCGGGGCCACCGGCAGGCCAATCGGGATGTCGACGGCGATGATCTCGGCGTCGGCCTCGGCCAGTGCGAGGTCGGCCATGGTCTCGTATGCGTCGATCGAAGCGATCCAGCCGTCGACAGTGACGACCGCGACCCACCCGCTCTTCCAGACATCCGCACCGACGACTCTGACCATGACCTCCTCCAGACCTGAGCGTACCAAGCACCCGTATGACCCTGCCAAGCGGCGCTCCCGTCGCGAACCGAGAGGCAGTCGAAGTCGCGCATCGCTGCGGACCAGTGCGGGCGGGATTCGGCCGATCGAGTCATGGTGACCTCCTCGGCGAGATCGTACCGAGCCGAGACGCTCAGCGTTGAACGGGGGTGGTGGGCTGTGGGCAGACACCAGACGCCGGTGGAGTACTGGGAGCCGCTAGGACGGTGGTTGGCCGTGGAGCTTCTCGTACAGGTCGATGGCCTCATCGAGATAGTTCACACCACACGCGAGCGCGACCGACGCATATGCCGAGCACTCACCGGTCTTGACATAGGCGGTGGCCCGTTCGGCCATGTCGGCCATCAACTCCTGGTGGGGACGCTCGTCTGGCGTGACCGGAAGCACCTCCATCGTGGCTGCGTACACCTCGGGATTCCACACGTTGAACTCGGTCGCGACCGTTGCGGCCTCGATGACGAGTTCCTCGCTCATCGCCCGAACGACGTCGACGACGGTGGGCACACCGCAGGTGAGGGCGAGATCGATACGCCTGGCGCCGCTGGGGACTCGCAGACCGGCGTCAGTGAGAACGATGACGTCCCCATGGCCGGCCGAAGCGATCAGGCCCAGGAGTTCGGGATGGAGAATGCCACGCTGCTTCACGGTTTCGACCTCACCCTTCGCGAATTGCACAAATGTTCTGTATTGGACATTTGTCCAGCGTCCGATGATACTTCGTACCAATGGCTGAGGACAACACCAGACAAGAACTCGCAATCCGCGTCGCCTGGCTCTACCACGACCGTGGCCTCACCCAGCAGGAGGTCGCGGACCGGCTCGGCCTCTCCCGCTCGACGATCAGCCGCATCCTCACCGAAGCGGAGCGTGACGGGATCATCCGGGTCATCATCACCCAACCACTCCCGGAGACTGCCAGACTCGCTGAGGCGCTGATCGAGCGGTACGGACTGTCCGGTGCGATCGTCGGACCGGCGCTCGACGATGAGCCCCCCGAGGTCGCCGCAGCCGCCGCCATGGCACGCCGCCTGGAAGGAATAGCGGCTTCTGGTGCAGTAACGATCGCTGCTGGATGGGGCCGAACGATTGCCCTCTCTGCCCGTGAGACACGGCCGCTGCCGACGACACAGGTGACCGTTGTCGACGCCTTCGGGCATACCACCACCGATGACACGACCGCCGCGGTGGAGGTCACCAACACGCTCGCCCGAAAGTTCGATGCCAGGGTCATGCACGTCCCATCACCTGGATTCGCTCCCTCCGAAGAGATTGCCGGGAGCTTCCTCTCCTCTCCCCCGGTCGTCCGCGCCCTGAAGAGGGCCAAAGCTGCCGATGTGATCCTTGTTTCGGTCGGTGTCGTCGGCCCCGATTCCCTCCTCCTGAACGAAGGCTTCATCACCGAGGATTCAATGGAAGAAGCCATCGCCGACGGAGCCGTGGGCGAGGTTTTCGGTTGGTACTTCAACGCCGCGGGCCATCGGGTCGAGTCATCGGGGATTCACCCCGTCGCACTCACGCTTGAGGAACTACGCAATGCACCGAGGGTGATCGGCGTAGCCGCCGGTGCCAAGAAGGCCGACGCGATCCGCGGCGCCATCGCGGCAGGCATCCTCGATGAACTCGCCATCGACGAGACCCTGGCCGCGGCCCTCCTTGAGGAACGGGCAATCGTGGCGACAACTGCACCGACGCGACGAAGAGTTGGCAGCTGAAGAGCCGAGTAGCCGGGTAACTGACGAAGGCCGAGGAGGCCGGAGGGTTCGCGGAGGGCGCCTACTCAGCTACCCCGCGCCTGGATAGCTACTGAATCGCAGCTCGAAAGGCAGCAGCGGTCTGTTCGAGATTCTCGCCACGATGGAGATCTCCTCCGATCAGCAGGGCGACGTCGTGTCCGTAGAAGTCGACGATCTCGTCGATGCGGTCGCGCGTCATGCCGCCGCCGGGAGACGGGAAGATCGGGGCAACGCCGTCGATGGGTTCCCGGCAGGCGTCCGCGATCTCCGTGCACGCCTCGGGGCTGAACGAGAACCGGCCGCCGTAGTTCGGGAAGATCGAGAGGTCAGCCCCGGCGTACCGCATCCACTTGCCGTAGAGAACGCCATGGGCGATCCCGCCGATCGGCGACGAGACGAACCCTCCAAGCAGCGCCGGATGTCCCATGATCGGGACACCAACGTCCGAACGATTCGCGAGATCTCGCATGTGATCGAAGCCGGTGATGCCGGGCAGCACCAGCAGGCCCCCGGCGCCGGCATCGAGGGCGACCCTCATCCTCTCTTCGAGGAGCGCCTGCGGGGCGTTGATGCTCGGCATGTAGACCGCGTTCAGCCCCGTTTGGTCGTTCGCGCGACGAACCGCCGCAGAGCAGGCCCGGACCCGGGCCGCGTACTCGGCGAACGGTTGATTCGCGAGACTGTGGTCGTCCTTGATCATGTCGACGCCGCCGAGCGCGAGTTCATGCGCCATCTCGGCGAATCGCTCCGGCGGTGAACCCATCGGCTTCAGAGCGGTGGCAAGGAGCGGTCGGTTTGGGGCATCAAACATCTCTCTCAGGCCGGCAATGCCGAACCGCGGACCGCCGAGGCGGTCGATCAGTGAGGACGGCAGGGCCACATCAATGAGCTTGACACCCGGCAGCAGGCTGCTATTGCCGAACAAGACGTTGAGCAGCTGCGGGAGCTCGAACCCGGTCGTCTCGACGGCATAGCTGACCTCAACCCGAACCGTGTCCGGACCGACCACCTCGAGCGTCTCGATGCGTCCGATGATCTCGCGTTGGATGTCGTCGTCTGGGACGAGGTCGGCGGGGAACTCGATCGTCTGCTCAACGCGGAGGGCGTTGGCGCGTCCCTCAGCGTCGGCCACATCACCCGAGAACTCGTAGACGGCCCGGATCCGGTCGCCGCTCACGGTCAGCGTCGTCGGCTCGATCATCAGAGACCCTCTGCCTTCGCGAGGCTGTGGGTAGCTTCGACCCGCGATGCTGCGAGGTCCTCCTCAGTGATGCCGGTGCTCGTGCCGGTGAGTTCCTCCACACCCGCCACGAGTGCAGCGGCATCAAGCCCGTACTCCTTCATGAGGTACGGGCGAGACGCCCCGTGGGCATAGGTGTCGCGGAGCCCGAGACGGAGGAGTCGCTTCCCGGATCCGACGTCGGCCATCTTCTCGGCAACGGCCGATCCAAGGCCGCCGATGATGGTGTGGTTCTCGAGCGTGACAACGCCGTACTTGGATGCCTCGATCGACTCAAGGATCACGGGGTCGTTGAACGGCTTGTGTGTCGAGACGTGGAGATGCTTCATCCCGATGCCAGCGTCGGCGAGCGGCTTCGCTGCCCGCATCGCCTCTTCCGTCGTGATACCCGCGGTGACCACCACGAGATCGTCGCCTTCGCTGAGCACCCTGACTTCGTCGAGCCTCATCGGCTCGTCCTTCGGGAATAGC
>Ga0316191_10001732_pt1 | contig 15484 bp, 14 predicted proteins | sample Eddworburr2cm_MG_FD_204928 | JGI IMG/M metagenome (GOLD analysis project Ga0316191, IMG submission 204928) | Coastal sediment microbial communities from Maine, United States - Eddy worm burrow 2 cm | ecosystem: Environmental > Aquatic > Marine > Coastal > Sediment | place: USA: Maine...
TTACGGTACCGACGAACAGAAGAAGCGTTGGTTACCCGGTCTCGCCGCCGGCGATGAGATCCCCTGTTTCGCACTGACCGGGCCGCGCGCTGGATCGGATGCAGGCGCCATCCCCGACACGGGCATCGTCTGCAAAGGCGCCTGGGAAGGCAAGGAAATCATCGGCATACGGCTGAACTGGGACAAGCGCTATATCACCCTCGCACCCGTAGCCACCGTGCTCGGCCTCGCGTTCAAGCTGGATGACCCGGATCATCTGATCGGCGACCAGGATGAATACGGCATTACAGCCGCGTTGATCCCCACCGGCACCAAGGGCGTCGTTATCGGTCGTCGCCACCTGCCGCTAAACACGCCGTTCCAGAATGGGCCGACCCAGGGCGAGGATGTGTTTGTGCCACTGGACTATATTATTGGTGGCGTCGAGCGAGCCGGTCAGGGCTGGCGCATGCTGATGCAGCAACTCGCGGCAGGCCGTGCTATTTCGCTGCCTTCTGAGTCGCAGGGCAGCTCTCAGGCAGCACTTTATGCGTCCGCGGCCTACTGCCGTATTCGCAAACAATTCAATTTGCCTATTTCCAAATTCGAGGGCATCGAAGAAGTGCTCGCCCGCATGGCGGGCCGCACCTACATCATGAATGCGGGTATAGGCTGCACCATGAGCGCGCTGGGCGTGGGCGAAATCCCCGCTGTGCCTTCGGCGATCATGAAGTATCACTGTACCGAAATGGGCCGGATGGTCGGCAACGATGCCATGGACGTGCAGGGCGGCAAAGCGATTATCTCTGGACCAAACAATTATCTGGCCCGGGCCTACGACTCGATACCTATCAGCATCACGGTAGAAGGCGCGAATATTCTGACCCGCAGCCTGATGATTTACGGTCAGGGCGCCATACGCTGCCACCCGTATGTACTGAAGGAAATGGAAGCAGCAAGCAATCCTGATTACGAGGAGGGTCTGCGTGATTTTGACAACCTGCTGTTTCAGCACATCGGAAACACGCTTAGCAATGCGGCGCGTTCATTCATCATGGCGCTGACTCATGCGCGCTATACTGATGTGCCCCGCTCCGGGCCCACCCGACGCTACTTTCAGCACATCAATCGCTACAGCGCTGCCTTTGCCCTTGCATCGGACGCCTCCATGCTGGTGATGGGCGGCGACCTGAAGCGCAAGGAAACACTGAGCGCCCGTCTGGGTGATGTGTTCAGTTACGTCTACCTCGCCAGTACGGTGCTGAAGCACTTTGAAGACCAGGGCAGTCCGACGGAAGATTTACCGCTGGTCGAGTGGAGTTGTCGCAGCTTGCTCTACCTGGCCCAGGAGCAGTTGCACGGTTTATTGCGCAATTTCCCAAATCGCATTGTGGCCAGCCTGTTGCGGCTGTGTATTTTCCCGCGCGGCAGAACCTATTTCGCGCCCAGCGACAGACTGGGACGCGAAGTGGTAGAACTGCTGACCAGCCCGACGGACGCCCGCGAAAGGCTCAGTGCCGGCATATACAAGAAGCAGGAAGCCGGGAACCCGCTCGGCCTGCTCCAACACGCTCTTGAAACGGTGGAGGACAATGCGCCGCTAAACCGCAAGCTGAGCGAGGCCTTGCGCAGCAAGATAATCAGCGGCCGGGACGACCCAGCGGCCATCGCAGCCGGGCGCAAGGCGGGCGTGCTAACCGATTCCGAGGCAGAACGCTTACTCGAACAAGACCGGCAGATCATGGATCTGATACGTGTGGATGATTTCGCGCCGGAGGAAATCGGGCGGCAATCACGGGCCTCCGGGGCAACTGAGCGCAGTCGCAGCAAAAAACCGGCCAAAAAGACTGCAAAAAAGGCCCGCACGAAAAAGGTCACGAGCAAGAAGTCGACCGACACCTAGCCCCGAGCCTGAGCGAATGACACGAGCGGGGTTACACGCTACCATCGCGTTTGCGGAAACTTCCGGATGACGAAGATGAACTATCGAAGAATACTTGTGCTTGCTGCAATGGCCACGCTGGTGCAAGCCTGTAGCGGCGGAAATGACAGTCAACAGGCGGCCGACCAGCCACCGGCGGCTGCAGAAAAGGTTGCGCGGGTATTTATCGCCAGCCCGGCAAACGGCGCGACGGTAAGTTCACCGATAACGGTGGTCTTCGGCATAGAGAATTTTGGTCTGGCGCCTGCTGGCACCCAGGATGCGGCGACAGGCCACCATCACCTGCTGGTCGATACTGATTTACCGGCACTTGATCAGCCAATTCCAGCCGACGCCAACCATCTGCATTTCGGTAAGGCCCAGACAGAAACTTCGCTGGAGCTTAGTCCTGGAGAGCATACGCTGCAGTTGCTGCTGGGCGATGGCAACCATGTGCCTCACGATACAGCCCTTATTTCCGAGCCCATTAGCATTACAGTTACAGCAAACCCGGCGGCAGTAGAATAAGCCGCAGAAACTATGATCCACCGACTCACTGATTTGAATGTGATCCGGGGACCCGCCACTTAGCGAACGGACCAAACCTGAAAGCACCGATGAGCAACACCCCTATAGGTATTAGCGGAATAGCCGTATATGTGCCGCCTTTTCGCGTTGATTTGCAGAATTGGTGCGACTGGACGGGCGAAGACCGCAACAAAATCCGTGATGTCGTCGGCACGGGCTTCCGGCTGCCCGGGCCACAGCAAAGCATGTACACCATGGCTGCCAATGCCGTCCTGAGACTGATCGAACGATTTGATATCGATCCGACCGAAGTTCGTTTTCTGGCGCTGGGCACGGAATCCAGCACGGATAACTCCGCAGGCGCCGTCATCGCCAAGGGCATGGTCGACGATGCGCTGAGACAACAAGGCAAAGCCACCTTGTCGCGAAACTGCGAAGTCCCCGAATTCAAGCATGCGTGCCTCGGCGGAATTTATGCGCTGAAAAATGCGGTACGGTTTCTGAATACGGATGGTGGGGCATCAAAGGCAATAATCGTTTGTTCAGATATCGCTTTGTACCGACCCGGGAGCTCCGGGGAACCCACTCAAGGGGCTGGTGCTGTAGCCATGTTGCTGGAGACCAATCCCAAAATTGCCTCCATTGATCTGCGTGAGTCAGGCAGTGCCTCCGATTATCGTGGCGTCGATTTTCGCAAGCCTATTGAGTACCGCAACGGTGACGGCAAAACTCATGCGTGCAGCAATATCCCGGTGTTCAACGGTCGCTATTCCACCTCATGCTATATAGATGAAATGGTACGTGCACTGGAAGACATGTGTGCGCGACGCAATATTGACGTGCACGAATACCTGGAAAAAGTGGATGCCATTTTCATGCATCGACCTTTCCGGCGCATGCCAGAGAATGGCTGGGGCATGGCCTATCTGTTCAGCCTCGCAAGCGACGAGTCCGGTCATGAAGAACTGCGTGACTATTGCACCAAGGCTGGCATTGATTTCACCGCGGTGCTCGCTGAAGCGACAGATCGACCCCAGGTCACGCAATTCGGTGTGCGTGAGCGCATCCATGAAGAAGTATTTCCAAACCTCAATGCCCTGCTGCGTCATTTCCGCAAGGAGCCCGCCTATCAGCAACATGTGCTGGACAAGATGTCCCTCGGTACAGACTGGATGGCTGAACTGGGCAATCTGTACACAGGCGCTTTACCAGCCTGGCTGGCTGCCGGGCTTGAGGAAGCCGCTGAAAAAGAGATTGATCTGAATGGCAAGGAAATCCTGATGGTCGGTTACGGCAGCGGTGACGCCGCGGAGACCATTCCTATTCGCCTCGTAGAGGGCTGGGAGCAGGCCGCCGGACGGATTAATATGCGTGGCGCAATGGCAGACGTTATTAACCTTACGCATGATCAGTATCTGGCATTGCGCAGCGATGGCCCAGCGTCAACTCCTGAATACACACCCAAGGATGAGTTCATCGTCGACCGTGTAGGCTCGATGAGCGAAGATGATTTTCAGGACACGGGTATCGAGTACTACCGCTTCATCAACTAGCTACCGATAAAAAAACAGCCGTGCTAGTCGGGCAATGCACTGGCAACAGCTTTGCCATTGATAGCCAGCCCTTTTTCTGCCCACTCTAAAGTCATCGGCTGCGGCACCAGCTCGGCATCAACCCTGGTCAGAAATTCCTGCAGCCTGCCTGCATCACGCGAGAATGCCAGACCAAAATCACCGCCCCCTGCCCCGGAGGGCTTGTAGGCAACCCCAAACTCACGTGCAATATTGTTGATATTCGCATGACATTCGGACCATATGCCGATATCAGCCGCTGCATCGAGTTCGCGCAGCAGACTGCCATATTCATCCAATGCGGCAATAACATCGTCCGCGTCGCCCGCATGCCAGTATTTGCAGGTCTCTTCTGCCGCAACCACCAGGCCCTGCATCGCGCGGCGGCAGGCCTCGGGAGACTGCCCTTTGTAAACCTCAAGGCGCTTCAGCATCGCGGTGGTGGAGGCAGACTGACCGGTCCATACCGGCATCACATTGAGCCCACCCGGCCAGGCCAGCTGCTCTATCGCCGGCACATCGCCACCCTTAGACTGCATGAAAATGACGCCACCGAACCAGCTGGTCGCAACATCTATACCGCTGCCTTTGCCGTGCTGAAAACGACGATGTGCATCCAGGCAAACTTCAAACGTGGGTTTAACTCCCAGATAGCTTTGCAGCGCAGACGTCAGCGCCACAATCATCGCGGCACTTGAACCTGTACCAATTTTTTGGGTGACACCGGCATTTTCATCGCTGTAGAAACTGCGTGAACACAACTCGAGCGAAACCGGTGGTAATGCCCCTCTATAGATTCCGCGAGCCGTCAACTCTTTTAGCGCGGCATCAAGTAATGCGCCTAAATCACCAGGGTCTGCACGCCACTCCAGCGCCCCACCCGGCGTCACGCTGAATTCGTATCGACTTCCACAATTCGCGATATGCAATTCGCTGGTAGCCTTTGCAGCAGGTTGTAGCGTGGCCGTGGCAAAAATATTGACGGCAGCAGATATTGCGGGTGCGCCTTCAAGGACGGCATATTCGCCCACCAGTACCAGCTTGCCTGGCGCACTGGCTACCTGTGTCGCTGGCATCACTCTACCCAGGCGCCCTGCCCAAGCCTGCTGTCGAGAACATCCAGAACCCCCGGCAATTCACTCAGGGCCGCTTTAACCTGCGGCGCCGCTTCAGGAAGACAGACCGCCTTTACCTGCGGACCCGCGTCAATGGTAAAGAACACCGGCAATCCCTGGCGACGCAATTCCCGGATTCTATGCATGCAGTCGACGGTAGCCGCTGACCAGTAGAGCAATGGCGGCTGGGAACTCATTGCCATCGCATGCATCTTCAGGCAACTCTGCTCCGAAACTTCGGCCAGCCCTTCGAAATCACGCTTTTCCACAGCCGTCAGCCCGGCCGCGAGATCGGCGGGATGCGTATCTACCCAGGCCTGGTAATAAGGCGAGGCCTTCTTGCTTAGTTCCATGCCGCCCGTCGAGCCAACATCCTTGGCGGCACGCGAGGTAATGGCTACCTCAATTGCCAACGGCCACGCGTCCGGCTCGCACACCGTGCGGCAGGTCATTTCATCAACGCCGCCCGACGCGATATCCAGCAATACGATCCCACTGTGCAAAGACCGGGGCGCAGAACCGGAACCGATCCGCGCTATTTCGTCGAGCTTACTTTGGGCAATATCCAGGCCCAGCGCCGCAGCGGCAGCCTTAACCAGCGCTGCATATCCCGAGGCCGACGATGCAAGCCCGGCACCTGTCGGAAAATCATTAGTGGACTCGACTAGGGCATGACTATCCACGCCGGCCAGATCGCGCAAAATATCCAGACACCGGGTAATGCGAATGCCGGCGCGCTGATCGGATTGGCCATTGATTAGCACCTCATCCGTGGATCGAGCTGCCTCAAAACTCACGGCTGTCCGAGTATTCAATCCACTCAGGGTCAGTGACAGCGACCCGACCGCCGGAAAATTAGACTGGACGTCCCGTTTACCCCAATATTTAATCAGTGCAACATTGGGATGTGCTATAGCAGTCGCCCGCATTGATTCTTTCCGTTTACCCGTTTGAAAACATGCCCGGTGACCCTACAATCAATAATCAACAGGCGCCTGAATTTGGCCTGAGCAGCTTAAGTCACTATGCTTCCAACTTCCATGGCTAAACCACAAACAATGAACTTCGACGACTTTACCGGCGACTGGGTCGCAAGAACAGAAAGAAAGCTGGACCACGTCCTTCCAGTTGCCGGCACACTACCTGCACGCCTGCACGAAGCCATGCGTTACTCGGTGCTCAATGGCGGGAAACGCATTCGCCCGATACTGGTTTATGCCACCGGCGTTTCCCTGGGCATTCCTTTAGAGAGGCTTGATGGGCCCGCTGCCGCGATCGAACTCATGCACGCATTTTCGCTAGTGCATGATGATCTCCCGTCGATGGATGACGACGAACTCCGCCGCGGCAAACCAACAACCCACCGGGCCTTTGACGAGGCAACGGCAATCCTGGCAGCAGACGCATTACAACCGCTTGCATTTCAGGTCCTGGCCACAGATGAATCCATGCAATGCACAGCCGAGTCGAGGCTAAAAATTATCGAACTGCTTGCCGATGCCTGTGGCTCCGCCGGCATGACGGGCGGACAAGCTATTGATCTGGGCGCCGAAGGCAAACGGCTTAATGCGGCAGAGCTCGAAAACATGTACCGGTTAAAGACAGGATGCTTACTCAAAGTCAGTGTTCTGTCGGCCGCGTATTGCGCCGATATAGTCCATCCGCAAATTCCAGCCCTGGAGCGCTTTATAGATTCGGTCGGGCTCGCCTTTCAAATCAAGGATGACATTCTGGATATCGAGGGCGATACAGAAGTAATTGGCAAACAGCAGGGCGCCGATATAGAGCGCGACAAGGCAACCTGGCCTGCATTATTTGGCCTTGAAGAAGCACGCGCCAAAGCTAACGAATTGCTCGTGGCTGCATTGGACGAAATCAGCCCGATAGGCCCCGCGGCAGATCCGCTCAGGCAGGTTGCGCGCTATATCGTAGAGCGCAACCGTTAAAGCACTTGTAATGATGTCTTATTCAGACGACCGCGGAAACAGCTACAATGGGGCTCTGTTACTTTAGCCAACCCCGTAAATGTATAAGAGCTTCTTCGGCCTCAGCGAGACACCTTTCTCAATAACACCGAATCCACGCTATCTCTATATGAGCGAGCGTCATACGGAAGCGTTGGCGCACCTTATATATGGCATTAAAGACTCTGGCGGCTTTATCCAATTAACCGGCGAGGTCGGCACCGGGAAAACGACGCTAATCCGCAGCCTTTTGCAGCGTCTTCCGGATAATGCAGATGTCGCCCTGATACTTAACCCCCAGCTTTCCGCCACCGAATTCCTGGCCGCGATACTCGCAGAACTGGGAATCCCCCTGCCCCAAGACCCGGACAGTCTTAAAGCACTAACTGACTCACTGAACCGTTTTTTACTGAAGAACCACAGCAAGGGTCGGCGGACAGTTCTTATTGTGGATGAGGCCCAGAACTTCGCTGTAGATGTTCTGGAACAGATTCGGCTACTAACCAATCTGGAAACAGCGAAACAAAAGCTTTTACAAATCACCCTTATTGGACAGCCTGAACTGCGCACCATGCTGGCAAGAAATGATCTGCGGCAACTCGCACAACGCATAACAGGGCGCTATCACCTGCAACCCTTGAGCCAGGAAGACACCGAAAAATATGTGCGTCATCGCCTGCAGGTCGCAGGCAGTTCCCGGGAAATATTCGATACGCGCGCATGTCGTGAACTTTATCGGCTTTCTGCGGGCATACCTCGAGTCATCAATGTTATTGCTGACCGCGCATTACTCGGTGCCTATACTCAGGATAGCCATGAGATTGGGCCAGCGCTGGTCCGTCAGGCAGCGACCGAGGTGTATGCCGTCACTTCCCGACATGAGGGCTTGCGCAAAACCCTGCTCCGGGTTGCAGCCCTCGCAGGTATTGCCGCGCTATTGATTGGCGCCGCCACTTTCACCGCCTTGCGGTTTGCGCGCGCACCCAATCAGGCCATATCGCCACCGGAAGTCAGCGATGCCACAGTCCTGCCGGACGTGCGAATCGAAACGCCTGTTGCGCCGGCGTTGCCCACAACAAAAAGGGAAATCGCTGCCGGCGATCTCGAACAGCTCATACGCGAAAACGCCGACAAAACGAGTACCCGGGAGGCATTTATCAGCCTGTTCAATTTGTGGGGTACGGAATTCGACCCGGATGCGAAGCTGGCATGCGAGTTCGCACAAAAGCGGCAGCTTTATTGCCTGTTTCAAAAGGGTTCACTGGCACAGCTACAAAAACTGGACAGGCCGGTAATCCTTACACTGCAGGATAACGATGGCGCTTTGCATCAGATAGTTCTTGAGGGGATTTCGGGTCAGATGGCAACCATTGATATCGGTGGGAGCCGGGATGAAGTATTGCTGGCCGATGTTATCGCGCTCTGGGACGGCGAGTACTTGCTCCTCTGGCGATCACAGATCGGTGCGGTTAAATCATTTTTCCCCGGCATGCGTGACCCGGGTATAGTCTGGCTGCGCGAAAGCCTGGCCGCGATACAGGGAAATCCAATCGACCCGATGGGTTCGGACCTGTTCGACGAAAACCTGGAGGCGCGAGTCAGGGATTATCAGATTGAACGTCGGCTGAACGTCGATGGCCTGGTCGGGCAACAAACCCAGATTCTGATCAACTCAGATCTGGGCGCTCCGGCTCCCCGACTCATGAGGCTCGACTGACATGTCTTTCATACTCGACGCGTTACGTAAATCAGAGCGCGAACGACAGCGCACCAAGGAACCAGGTGTTGCAGAATTGTGGACACATGGCAAACGTGGCAGCCGGACCTTCTGGATACCGCTGGTTATGCTGCTGGTAGGCTTGAATTTCAGTCTGCTCTTATTCCTGTGGATTAAGGGCAACCCGCAACCGGCCGAAGAAATCACAGTAGTGGAGCAGGACCGCAATATAGCCGTGACGGAACCTGTAACCACCAGGCCTCGGCCGATCAGTTCCGCTCGGCAAGAGAACCAGGCAGCGCGCAGTTTAAGTGCAGAAATTCCTGTTACGGATACCGACACTCAGACTCAACAAGCAGCCGCAGCCATTACACCTGCCAAACCGGCATCGGCCAGCACGCCTGCTGCAGCCCCCAAAGCCTATCAGGGCCTGCCATCACTGCTGGAACTCAGCCTGGCTGGCACTGTTAGTCTGCCGCCGTTGCATCTCGACATCCATGTGTACAGCGAGCAACCAGCAGAACGATTCGTGTTTATTAATATGCGCAAGTATCGTGAGGGCGACACGCTCAACGAAGGGCCGGTAGTCGATGCTATTACTGGCGAGGGCGTTGTACTTGCGCACCAGGGACGACGTTTCATCGTAACCCGGGAATAGGGCCACAAATTGTCGGGAGGTGTTTGCACGTCGTCACCCTTCCTGATTGGCCTGCTGACTTTGTGCCGTGCCTCACAACCATGATTATCCCGGCACGGATCAGGTTTGTGCTCGATCTATCAGGCTCACATCGTCATTTATCGGGTTATTTACTGCCTTGCTGACGGGCCACGCCTGCAAATTAATTGTTTGCGGCCCCAGCACCATGTTCAACAATTCGTCTTTGGGCACTTCGTTATTCAGCCAGGTCATTGCCGCATTACCGGCCATGATAACCGGCATACGATCATGCATACCGCGCATGAATTCATTGGCCGGTGTTGTAATCACGGCGCAGGTGCGAAGTGCTTTGCACTCACGATTAACCATTGCATCCCCGCGCGAGTCGCCTTTGCTCTGTTTAGCTATGGCCCATTCATCCCACATACCCGCCATGCCGAAAGGCTGACCATCCTCACGGCTGATAAAAAAGGGCGTCTTTCCGCTTCCATCTTTATGCCACTCATAGAAACCACTGGCCAGAACCAGGCAACGCCGGCGACTGAAGGACTGTCGGAATGAAGGTTTCTCGGCGACCGTTTCAGCACGGGCATTAATCATCCGGTTACCGATCGCCGGGTCCTTAGCCCAAAATGGCACCAAACCCCAGCGATAACGGTCTACCCGCAGATCGCCATGCTGATCCAGGCGTATAAGCGTGACATCCTGAGAGGGGGCAATGTTGTAGCGTGGGTCAAACTGAAAATCGAGGTCGGCGCCGAAGGCTGCGATTACGGCCTCACGGGGAGAAAAAAATGCGAACCGCCCACACATTACTCTCTGATACCTACGCCTCGTGAAATCAGGTAGAAACAAGTGGCGAATGCCAACACGACAAATGCAAGAACCACCACATAGGCCGTCACTATATTGATATCGGACACGCCCAGCATCCCGTAGCGAAAGCCATTCACCATATAGAGTATCGGGTTGAGTGCCGAGACTTTGGCCCAGAAATCCGGCAGCAGCGCTGTCGTATAGAAAACGCCGCCCAGATAGGTCAGCGGCCCCAGCACGAATGAAGGAATTATAGAAACGTCATCAAATTTGCGGGCGAATATCGCGTTTATCATGCCGCCCAGCGAGAATACGGTCGCCGTCAAAACCAACATGCTGATCGTAATAAACGGGTTTTTTATTTCCAGCTTGGTGAAAAAAAGCGCCACTACGGTAACCACAGCGCCCACCAGCAAGCCGCGTATAACGCCACCTGCAACATGCCCCAGTATAATCACGTAACTGCGGACCGGAGCGACCAGCATCTCCTGCAAATGCCCCTGAAATTTGGCCGCGAAAAATGACGACACTACATTGCCATAAGAGTTGGTGATAACTGACATCATGATCAGGCCCGGCGCCATAAACTGCATGTATTCAAAGCCCCCCATCTCCCCAACCCGGCTGCCAATCAGGTTGCCGAAAATAATGAAATACAACGTCATCGTTATGACCGGGGGCACAATGGTCTGCAGCCAGATTCGTAAGATCCGCACGACTTCTTTGCGCATGATCGTGTAAAGCGCTATCAGCTGGCCATGCATGTCCATATCAGACCGCCACTTCCGGATCAGCGACCTGCTCGGTCAGTTCTTTGTCCCGACGATCAACCAGCCTCATGAACAATTCTTCGAGTCGATTGCTTTTGTTACGCATACTGCTGACTTGAATGCCGGCATCATTCAAAGCCGCGAACAACTGGTTCAGGCTCTGATCTCCGAATATTTCCACTTCGATCTCGTGCTCGTTCAGCGTAATGCAGTTAAAACCTGAAATCTGAAATCTATCTGGCACGGACTCTGCCAGACTCAACACAAAGACTTCCTGATTCAGGCTTCTTAGCACAGTCGACATTCGGTCATTCTCCACAATTCGGCCACCATCAATAATGCCCACATGACGGCAAAGATTTTCTGCCTCTTCAAGATAGTGAGTGGTCAGAATAATCGTGGTCCCCTGCTCGTTGATCGTTCGCAAGAAATCCCACATGGAACGACGGATCTCTATGTCCACGCCGGCTGTCGGTTCGTCGAGAATCAACAGCCGCGGTTCATGCACCAGCGCCCGCGCGATCATTAGCCGGCGTTTCATGCCACCGGACAAGTTGCGGGATATTTCACCGCGACGATCCCATAACTGCAATTCGCGCAAACAGACCTCCGTCCGCTCTTTGGCTTTTTCCCTGGGCAACCCGTAATAGCCAGCCACATTAAAAACGCAGTTGTAGACGGTATCCCACTGATTCAGATTGATCTCCTGAGGCACTACGCCGATACAGGACTTGGCAGCAGCAAGATCGGTATCGATATCGTGTCCAAAAACGGTGACTTTACCGGCGGTCTTGTTAACCAGCGACGTGACAATTCCGATTGCAGTCGTTTTCCCCGCGCCATTCGGACCAAGTAAGGCAAAAAAGTCGCCCTCGGCGACATCGAGATCTATACCGCGCAGTGCGGTCATGCCGCTGGCATAAACCTTGGTCAGCTTTCTAATCGACAGTGCTTGCATAGCGAAGGATTGTGCATTGCCAGAATGCTTAAGCCAACCACGATGCAAACTATTGCCGGAGCACGGTCAATAGAGGAAGCCGAATGCGTGCAAAACTGGCAGTCTACAATTGCACCCCTTCCGCAGGTAGCTGCTGAATATCAGTGTTTGATGATAGACAACTGTATACCCGCGAGCTGTGATGCCGTCTGCTGCGCACTGCTTCCGGACCGCACGGTTCGAATCAGATCGGGCCAGAAGCGCGGGTGCGTGCCAAGCCGCGCTCGCAAACATGCCGCAGCGTGACCGGAGAAGCGGCCGATTTTGGTGAAGCTCAGACTTGCCAGTTCACGACATTTTTCCGTATCAAAGCCTATGCAGAAAGCCGCCGGCATTTGGTCATGTCGCGCTGCCTGCCAGAGGCAGGTCAACAGGCGATCAGCGAATCTGTTTGCTTCATGTTCCCAGTCTTTTCCGGCCGCTGGCGAAGAATGTGAGGATTCTGCGACGCCGCCAGGTTGCGTGAAGCCAGGAATCGAATGGAACTCGGCAAGCAACAGCGGGGACATAGCAACTTTTTTTAGCTGTTCAGAGTCCAGACAGTGGAGGGCCTCAAGGACCGCACCATCCAGACCGAGCAAATGCGGCAACCCACGCGTATCCGGATGCGTCAGAACGCGCAGAAAAGCCCTGTTGATGTCGCCAATGGCATGAAGTTCAGCGCTTGCCGGCTGGGCAACCGCGTTGCTAATTGGCATTTCCGGTCGATTTTGAGACATTTGAGTACTCCGTCAGGTTGTAAAGCTAATTACTATATATGGGAAATAATGAACAATTAAGGTAAATAGTATATATTTTTGGTCGAAATAGACCATTTATGGCAAAAATAAGGAGAAATGCGATGCGCGTGACGGATAATCGCTATGCGGCAGAAATGGCCAAATTCCACCTGGCCGTACGAATGATCGGGCACGAAGCGCGTACAGGAACCATTCGCCGCTGCACCGGATTCTCAGAAGACAGAATCCGAAAAATCTATGGCACCTACTTCAAGGGCGGGCCAGGGCCGCTCGTAAAACGCCGCCGCGGAAAAACACCGACGCAGGTCGCTACTTACGTAAGTTCATCTCAGCAGCAATCCGAAGCGACCGTGCTCGCGTGCCTGTTTCTTTATTGCAATATTATGCAGCTGAATACATTGAATGGTGCCGCATCAACTGGCCGGCTTGATCCGGTGAAACTTGGCAATGGTTTATGTGATGCCTACGAGACATACCAGTGCGTTCAACCCGAGCCTTGTCTTTGTTTTGAGAAAACCTGGGGCCTGTATAATGCGTTAGTGAAGGAGCATGAGTTATTTTTCGCCTACTGCTCCGATTGCGGTGGCCCCTATATACAGGATCGCTATGCACTTGATTACCAGCATTGCCCGTTTTGTGAGCTCAAGCAGGCCAGCCATTGAACAACAAAAGATGCCTGTCCCTCATCAGCTGCAACGCGTAGGCTAGTGAATTGCATACTTACGAACACTGCACACGCATATGTCATTAACTACTTTTTTTTCCGGCGGCATGATCGCTCGATCAAATGAGCTTCGCGAAGATGACAATGCCCTGCGCGAGGCCTGGCATCATCCGGCCACGCGAATTATTGCTATCTGGAATTCCCGATGCCTCGTGCGGGATGAGCAGGCGGTATTGTTAGAACGGATGGAGTTAGGAACAACCGCCCGACTAGCAAATGCCATCTATCTGGGGCAGCAGGATTCGACACACGTGTTTGCAGTGGGTCTGCCAGAAGAACTAGCGGAAGATGGACCGGACGCAGCAGGGTTCGAAAATTTTCGCGGCCTGATGGCAGGCCTGTCACCGAATGATGCCGCGCTATTGGCTTATGCGAAAGGGATGGTGGAGTGGCATACCCGACATAGACACTGCGGGGTCTGCGGCGCGCCGAACCTGCCGCATCGAGGCGGCTTTGCAATGGACTGCAATAATCAGCAGTGCGGTCATCGTTCCTTTCCCAGGATAGACCCGGCCATCATCGTTCTCGTCGTCGACGGAGAACGGTGCCTGTTGGGTAGGCAGACCACGTGGCCCGAGGGACGGTATTCGACTCTCGCGGGTTTCGTGGAACCCGGCGAGTCCCTTGAAGATGCCGTGCGACGAGAGGTGAAAGAAGAGAGCAATATCGATGTCGCAGTTGATGATGTCGTTTACCAGGGCTCCCAACCGTGGCCTTTTCCAAACGCGTTGATGATTGGATTTCATGCGGTAGCAAGCAGTACAGATATTCGGCTCAATGATGGCGAACTGGCCGATGCACGCTGGGTCACCCGCGAGGAAATCATTTCGGGGTCAATTGTTCTGCCCCCGGCGCCTTCAATAGCATTCAGGCTGATTGCACACTGGTTCGATCAAGCTGATTTGCCGGCCCTCGCAAGCTTCGATCTCGAAGGTAGTTTTTCCAGCACCACCGGACAACGAACCTGATATGTGTTTGTTGAGCGTGGCCTGCCAGGCACATCCTGACTACCCGTTTATTTTTGCCGGAAATAGGGATGAATATCATGCGCGGCCCAGCGCAGCGGCGGACTGGTGGGATGACGCGCCCGATGTTTTGGGCGGTCGTGATTTAGTAGCGGGCGGCAGCTGGCTGGGTATACGCCGCGACGGTCGCTTTGCCGTCGTCACCAACAGGCCCGAATTGCCCGCGCCCGAACACGGCGCTCTTTCACGTGGAGACCTCGTTTCAGGCTGGCTTAAGCAGGGTCACGATGACGTCAAAGGCACATTGAAAAAGAAGCTGCAGACCAGGGTGGAACTGTACGGTGGCTTCAGCCTGTTGCTCGGCACAGTAGCACCGGGTGAAGGCGTTTCGCTTGAACGCTTAAGCGGAGGTAATGGACTCCAGCAGCTATCCGGCGTAACGCTGGGGTCGGGGATTTCCGGATTGAGCAATACAGCACCGGAAGCGCCGTGGCCGAAGCTACTGTGGCTGAACCAGGAGATGGCAGGACTGATAGCCAACGGCAAGCCCGATATACCCGCGCTGTTCGAACGCCTGCAACGCAAGACTGCGGTGCCAGACACCGCTAGTGAAGGTGTCCCGGCCACACCCTTTATAAGTGGCAGCCTCTATGGGACGCGGTGTTGCACCGTTATTATTGTCGACCATACCGGGCGCTGCCAGTTCGTGGAACGACGCTTCGGGCCGGAAGGGCTCGCCACCGGCGAATCCTCCTTTGAGTTTGAGCTGGCTAGCTAATACCTGCTCACTTCCCTGCGAAATAACCGCCGGGGCACACAGGCCCTTGACCTGACAGTCCAAAGTGATAATATGCGCAAACTTTATATCTTATGTGCATATTATTCAGCAGGTCTTCATGCCTTTAGCGCCCGACATCCGTGAGAAACGCCGCCAGGTCATACAGGAGATACTGGCGCGGCAGTCTGTCGCCCGTCAGTCAGAGCTTGTGGCTTTGTTGCAAGCCGAGGGAATAGAGGCG
>Ga0316191_10001733_pt1 | contig 15483 bp, 16 predicted proteins | sample Eddworburr2cm_MG_FD_204928 | JGI IMG/M metagenome (GOLD analysis project Ga0316191, IMG submission 204928) | Coastal sediment microbial communities from Maine, United States - Eddy worm burrow 2 cm | ecosystem: Environmental > Aquatic > Marine > Coastal > Sediment | place: USA: Maine...
GGCCCTGGTCGTTGACCGAGGGATCTCCATGGCGGACCTCAAGGGCACGTTGGAGGCCGTGTGGAAGCGGTTCTTCGGCGACGCGGTTCGGACCCGCTTGCGTCCGGGCTACTTCCCGTTCGTCGAGCCCGGCTGCGAATACGACATCTCGTGCCGGGTCTGCGACGGCTCCGGCTGCAAGACCTGCAAGGGCGGCGGGTGGATCGAGCTCGGGGGGGCCGGCATGGTCCATCCGGCCGTCTTCGAGGCGGTCGGGATCGACCCGGAAATCTGGACCGGCTTCGCCTTCGGTCTCGGCATCGACCGGATCGCGATGATGCGCTACGAGATCGACGACCTTCGGCTGCTCCTCGAGAACGATTCGCGGTTCCTGGCCCAGTTTCCCGCCTGAGAGGTTGGGACATGCTGGTTTCCTTGTCTTGGTTGCGCGCTCTGTGCCCCGTCGATGCGGGGGCGAGCGAGATTGCGCGCGCCCTCACCGCGCGAGGGCTTACCGTCGACGACCATTTGTCGGTCGGTAGCGACACCGTTTTCGACGTCGACGTTCCCGCCAACCGGCCCGACTGCCTGGGGCACCTGGGATTGGCCCGCGAGCTCGCCGCGGCCTTCGCGGTCCCGCTACCACCCCGCCCCGAAGATGCAGGGGTCGCCGGCGAGCCCGCCGATCGTGCGGTTCGGGTATTCGTGGACTCCCCCGAACTGTGCCCGCGCTACACCGCACGTCTCGTTCGTGGCGTTCGCGTGGGTCCTTCGCCCCCCTGGGTCGTCGAGCGGCTCCAGTCGTGCGGCCTGAGGTCGATCAACAACGTGGTCGATGCCTCGAACCTGGTTCTCCTCGAGCTTTCCCAACCCATCCACACCTTCGATCTCGATTTGCTGGACGAGCCCACCGTGAGGGTTCGCCGGGCCGCTCCCGGCGAGATCCTCACCACGCTGGACGGTGCAGAGCGAACGCTGAGCCCGGACATGCTGGTCATCGCCGATGCCCGCCGCCCCGTGGCTCTCGCCGGGGTGATGGGTGGAGCGGACACCGAGATTCGGGATTCCACGACCAACGTCCTGATCGAGGCCGCCGCTTTCCTGCCCGCCGCCGTTCGAACCACCGCCCGCGCCCTGGAAATGAAGAGCGACGCGAGCCACAGGTTCGAGCGCGGGGTCGACGTCGAAGGAATCGTCGAGGCACAGGAAATGGCGTGCCGTCTCCTCGCCGAGCTCGCCGGCGGCACACCCGCTCCCGGAATCGTGGACGTCGACAGCGCGTCGCGGCCGGAGCGCGCGCTCCTCCTACGCCTCGATCGCGTCCGACTTCTTCTGGGGTTCGATCCCGGTGAGGACTCGGTCGGATCCGCTCTCCAGGCGCTCGGTCTGCGACCGAAGTCGGACTCGGGCGAGGGCTTCCGCGTGGTTCCGCCGTCGTGGCGGCCGGATCTCCAGCGCGAAGCCGATCTGGTCGAGGAAGTCGCTCGCCACATGGGCTACGACGCCATCCCTTCCCGCCTGCCGCCGGCGCCGGGAGTCCCGGGGGTTCCGTCCGAGGTCCGTGCAATCGTCGAGGATTGCCGCGATGTTCTGACCGGCTTCGGCTTTCGCGAAGCCTACACCTATTCGATGGTCGCCGAGGGCGAGGACGACCCCTTCGTCCCCGAGTCGTCCCCCACGGCCATCGTCCTGGACAACCCGATCGCGGAGCACCTCTCGAGAATGCGGCGCTCGCTGCTGCCGGGTCTGGTGCGCTCGGCCGATCTCAATCTGCGTCGAGGCACTGCCGACGTTCGTCTGTTCGAGGTCGGCCGCATCTTCGAGGCGCGGCCGGAGGGGGGTCTGCCACGCGAGCCCATCCACGCCGGATGGGTCTGGGCGGGAGCCGCCGCTCCCCTGCACTGGGGTGGGCCTTCCCGCACCGTCGGCTTCCATGACGTCGCGGGCGTGGTCGAAGCCGTGGTGGAGTCCCTCCGACCGCGGACGGCGCTCGCGATCTCGCGCGCCGAGCTGGGCGCGCTGCACCCCGGACGTTCTGCCACCTGGCAGTCCGAGGGGTACTCCGTCGCCACGGCCGGCGAGCTCCACCCCTCCCTGAGAAGCCGCCTCGATCTGTCCGAGTCAATCTTCGTCGCCGAGATCGACCTTTCCGCGCTCCTTCGGCTTGCCTCGCCCGAGCCGAGAAACACCGCCCTTCCCCGCGTGCCGGCAGTCAGCCGCGATCTCTCGGTGGTCGTTCCCGAAGACGTCGCCTTCACCCGCGTCCTCGAGGTTCTGGAGAGCGTTGCTGCGCCAGCGCCGGCGACCTTCTGCGTCATCGACCGCTACGCCGGAAAAGGCCTACAGCCGAACGAAGCTGCGCTAACGGTCCGTGGTATGCTACAGCCGCTGGAGAAAAGCCTCACCGATCCCGAGATCGAGGCTTGGCGCGCCGAGCTCGTTCGGGCGCTTCACGCGCAGCTCGGGATCCGGATTCGGTCCTGACGGTGCTTTGGCGGCGGGGCGGCAGCCGGCTGACCCTGCAGTTGGACGGTGAATGAAGGCAAACCTCAAGATGATCGAGGATCGCGTTGCTCGCGTCGTGGAACGCCTGAAGGCGACCACGGACGAGCGGGACCGACTTCTTGACGAGGTCAGCCCTCTTCGCGAGCAACTCGCCTCCCTCGAGAGCGAAGGACGCATTCCCGGCCCCCGGTGGTCGGCGCGGCTGGGAGAGGTCGAGCAGGCGCTCGAAGAGGCCGTGCGAGAGCTTCGCGGCCACTAAACGACCGGCGAAAGGTGGATCGGTGTCGGAGCACACCCAAGAAACGAGCGGCGCGACGGCCGTGACGATCTACGGTCGCACGTACCACCTCCGGGGGCACGAGAACCCGGACTACTTGCTCGAGCTGGCCGCGATGGTCGACGAGCGCATGCGCGAGGTGGTGGGTGCGACGGGAACCGCCGACACCTTGAAGGTGGCCATCCTCGCGGCCCTGAATCTTGCTGATGAGACGATGCAGGCTGGACGCACGGACGCTCCCGGACGAAAAAAGAGCCGGGACGCAGAGAAGCGGCTGGCAACATTGGTGACCGTGCTCGACGGGGCTCTCGCCGGGTAAGATTGCCACCCGCGCGTGCCCGGGGCCGCGGGAGAACGATTTGCTGAGTGACCGAACGACTCGATGACGACGATAGGCATCCCCTGCGGGGTGCGTGATGGGCAGTAAACGCTTGAGCCAACGTCAGTACAAAGGGGGTCTCGACCGGCACGCCGTGAGCAAGCCCCTCGCCGAAGGGGAAGCCTGACGCGAGCCTAGGGACACCCACCTGGTCAGACAGGTTCGATCGGTTAGGCCCACACGCCCTGCGCGGGGGAAGTAGATCGCCTTCCTCCAGCGGCGCTCGGCGCTTCGAGGCTCCCGCTCCCATCCAGGGTTCGAGCAGGTCCGTCCGAGGGCGGTTTCCGTCCTCGGGGTGAGCGAGGCAAACGTGGGGTCCGAGATACTGGCCATCGCCGTCCCGATCCTCCTGGGAGTGCTCGTAGGCCTCCTGCTCGTCGGGGTGTCGGTGGTGGCCGCTCGCCGCATCGACAGCCGCGCCAAGGACGCCGCCCGCAGGATTCGAGCCGATTCCCGCGCGGAAGCCGATGCCAAGGCCAAGGAGATCACCGTCGCAGCCCAGGAGAAGCTCCTGGGCCTCACCGACGAGGCCGACCAGCGAGAACGGGAGATCGAGGCCCGGGAAACCAAGATCGAGGTCCGCGCCCGCGAGGTCGAACGGGACGCCGCCGACCTCGACCGGCGGCGCGCCGAGCTCGAGCGCAAGGAAGCCGAGCTGTCGCGGGTCCACAAGACCGCCGACGCAGCCCGAAAGGAGGCCGAGTCGGACCGCGAGGCCGCCAGGGCCGATCTCGAGCGCGTCGCAGAGTTGTCAGTCGCCGAGGCTCGGGCCGAGTTGATTGCCGGAATCGAAGAGGACGCCCGCAAGGCGGGGTCCCGCCTGGCCCGCAAGATCCAGGATGAGGCCCGGGAGCAGTCCGAGCGCGACGCGGCCCAGCTCGTCGTCCAGGCCACGCAGCGGATCAACATGAAACGCGCGGTCGAGACCACGGTGAGCTTCATCCAGCTTCCCAATGACGAGATGAAGGGCAGGATCATTGGAAGGGAGGGCAGGAACATCCGCGCCCTCGAGACCGCCACGGGCATCGACCTGATCGTTGACGACACGCCGCGATCGATTCTGATCTCGTCCTTCGATCCCGTCCGGCGCGAAATCGCCCGCATCGCCATCGAACGTCTGATCGAGGACGGCCGGATCCACCCGGCCCGGATCGAGGAGGTCGTCGAGCGCGTCCGCTCCGAGATCGATGGGCTCATCGAGGAAAGCGGCAGCCAGGCGGCATTCGAGCTCGGTGTCACCGACCTTCACCCTCGTCTGAATCGCCTGGTCGGGTGGATGAAGCTCCGGACCATTCACGGCCAGAACCTGTTGCAGCATTGTCTCGAGGTCGGTCTGATCGCAGGACACATGGCCTCCGAGATCGGGGCCAAGGCGGACCTGGTCCGTCGCGCCGGGCTGCTGCACGAGGTCGGGCGGGTCGACCCCGAAGTTTCCGGGCCGGCCCTGGTGGCCTCGGCGGACCTTGCCGGGCGTTTCGGCGAGTCCGAGGAGGTCGTGCACGCGATCCAGGGCCTTCACCGAGAGGTCGACGCCACCACGGTGGAGGCGTTGCTCTTGCAGGCCGCGAACCGGATCTCCGTGGCCCGCCCCGGGGCCCGCAAAGAGAACCTCGAGATCTTCATCGAGCGTCTCCGACGTCTCGAAGAGATCGCCGTCTCCCACGGCGGCGTGGAGCAGGCCTACGCCGTGAAAGCCGGCAAGGAGCTGCGGATCATCGTCGATGCCGCCAACACCTCCGACCAGCAGGCCTACGCGCTGTCCAGGAAGATCGCGCGGGCCCTCGAGAAGGACCTCTCCTTTCAGGGCAAGATCAAGGTCAGCGTCGTCCGCGAAACCCGCGCGGTGCACTTCGCGGTCTAGTTTTCGGCCTGGCGCCCGAGCATGATGACCTCCTCGGACCGCCCTCGACGCGAACGTCTCGACCGCCTGCTGGTCACCCGCGGGCTCGTCCCGACCCGCGCGCGGGCCCAGGCCCTGATCATGGCGGGTCGGGTCCTCTCCCTCGGGGTCCGGCTCGAGAAGCCGGGAATGCGCATCCCGGAGGAGACCCCGCTGGAAATCCGCCCTGGCCCGCTCTACGTGAGTCGCGGCGGGCTGAAGCTGGCGTGGGCCCTCCCCGCGGCCGGTCTCACGGCTCGCGACAAGAACGCGCTCGACGTCGGCGCATCGACGGGGGGATTCACCGAGGTTCTCCTCAAGGACGGCGCACGGCGAGTGATCGCCCTCGACGTCGGCCGCGGTCAACTGGACTGGGGCCTACGCAATGACGCCCGGGTCGTTCCGATCGAGGGCGTCAACGCTCGCTACCTCGAGCCCGCAACCCTTCCCTTCGTCCCCGAGATCGCGGTTATGGATGTATCCTTCATCTCCCTCGTCCTGGTGCTACCGGCGGTGATGAAATGCATCGGCGACGACGGTGAGCTGCTGAGCCTGGTCAAGCCGCAGTTCGAGGTCGGACGCCGGCAGGTAGGCCGCGGAGGGATCATCCGCGATCCGGCGCTCCATCGCGAGGTCCTCGAGAAGGTCGCCGACTTCGCCCGACAGTCAGGTTGGAGCCTCCGCAACGTGTTAAGGTGCCCGGTCAAGGGGGCCGAGGGCAACGTGGAGTTCTTCGTGCATCTCGCACCGAGCGGACCCGGAATCGATCCGGAGACGGCCGCCGAAAAGATCGCCGCCGCCCTCGAACAGGACCCGGCGTCATGAGCGAGTCCCCTGCCCCGATGAAGACCGTTGCCGTCGTCGGAAAGCCGGGACCGCCGGAGGAGGCGCGTCTTGCCGCCGAGCTGGCGGCGTGGCTCTCCAAGAGAGGGATCGAGGTCCACTTCGACGTGGACACCGCCAAAGCCCTCGGCAAAGACGACGGCCTCCCGCGAGGCACCCTCCCCGAAGCGGTGGACCTGGTGCTGGTCGCGGGCGGCGACGGGACGCTCCTGTCGGTCGCGCGAATGGCGACTCCCCGTGGGGTTCCGATCCTCGGGGTCAACCTCGGCGGTCTGGGCTTTCTGACCGAGCTTCAGCCCGACGAGCTGTTCCCGGCCCTCGAAGACGTCATCGCGGGCAACTACAAGATCGAGGAGCGTCAGACCCTGCGGGTTCGCTACCGCCGTGGCGACCGGACCGTGAAGGAATACGCACTGCTCAACGACGCCGTCATCACCAAGGCGGCGCTGGCGCGGATGATCGATCTCATCGTTCGGGTCGACGGCGACGTGGTCGCGAAGTACACCAGCGACGGCCTCATCATCGCGACGCCGACCGGCTCCACGGCGTACAACCTCTCGGCGGGGGGACCGATTCTCGATCCCAGGATGCAGGCATTCGTGATCGCGCCGATCTGCCCGCACAAGATGACCTACCGGCCTCTGGTGGTTCCCGGAACGGTGCAGGTGCACGTCACGCTCGGGGAGACACGCGAGGAGGTCTACCTGACCCTCGACGGCCAGGTCGGGTATCCCATGGAACCCGATGATTCGCTGATCGTCGACACCCATCCGTGTCCCGTGCGCCTGGTTCGGGTCTCCGGGCGCAATTTCTTCGAGGTCCTGCGGCGAAAGTTCCGCTGGGGCGAGCGGTAGCGACCGGCCGTGGAGACTCCTCCTCGGCGGAGGCGTCGCACCCGCGAGGTCGTCGCCTACTGCCTGTTCGACTTCGCCAACTCCTCGTACACCACGCTGATCATCACGGTCGTCTTTGCGGTCTATTTCCGCAATGTTGTGGTGGGTGCTGCCGACAACACCGGCGATCGCCTGTGGGGCATAGCGAACTTCATCGCGATGGCGATCGTGGCACTCGGCTCCCCCCTCCTGGGCGCGCTCGCGGACTACTCGGGGCGTCGGAAACGGCTGCTGGTCCTGACCACGCTCCAGACGGTCGTCGCCACAGCGTTGCTGGCCCTCGTCGGCCCGGGGGATCTGGTGCTCGCCATGGCCTTGTACATCATCGGAACGGTGGGGTTCGAGGCCGGCTACTCGTTCTACAACGCCTTCCTCCCCGACGTCTCGACGCCGACCACCGTCGGCCGGATCTCCGGGTGGGCGTGGGCCGTGGGCTACGTCGGAGGGCTGGCCTGCCTGCTGTTGGCCAAGCCGCTCATCGACCCTCCGCTTCACGATGCGGCCGGCGCGCTCCAGCCGGCGGCCGTCGTCGCGCGGCAGCGCTCGTTTCTCCTGGTCGCCGCGTTCTACCTGATCTTCGCGATGCCCGCGTTCCTGTGGCTGCGGGAGTCCGCCCCGCTGGGCCGGATCCGGCGGTGGTCCGAGTACGGATCGATCGGCCTCAAACGTGTGATCGAGACCCTGTCCGACTTGCGACGCTACCGCGAGACGGCGAAATTCGTCGTGGCCTCGCTGCTGTTCAACGACGGGATCACTACCATCATCAGCTTCAGCGCGATCTACGCCACCACCACCTTCGGCTTCGAGAGCGGCGAACTGGTCTGGCTGTTCCTGGTGCTCAACGGGGTGGCCTTCCCGGGGGCGGTGGGAGCCGGCCATCTATCCGATCGAATTGGCCCCAAGAAGACGATCCTCCTCACGCTGCTTCTGTGGGTCGCCGTGGTGATCACGGGAGCCATGGCCACGGGCCGGGCAGCCTTCTGGATCATGGCGACCGGGGCGGCCCTGGGCATGGGCAGCACCCAGGCCGTGGGCCGCTCCTTCATGGCCCAGATCACCCCTCCCGATCGCGAGGCCGAGTTCTTCGGTTTCTACGTCCTCGCGGGGAAGTTCGCCTCGATGTTCGGCCCCCTGATCTTCGGCCTGGTATCGGCGGGGACCGGGAGCCAGCGGCTCGCCGTGCTCTCCCTGCTCCCGTTCTTCCTGGCCGGATTCGCCGTGATGGTGTCCATCAACGAATCCCGAGCGATCCGGGACGCCTCCTCTCCCTCCGGTACCTGACTCTGCGCAAGAATTCGGCTTTTTCGTCTAGTCAGAATTCGCTTTTTGCATACTTACTTGTCTCTAGAATGCATAGACCTATATTCCCCTTGGTCTCCGATGCGGGGTCGAGACCGGGGGAATCCGAAATGGTCGAGCTCGACAAAGCCGCCATGGGACGGCGAATCAAGCAGATCCGCCTGCAGGCGGGCATGCGCCAGTGGGAGCTGGCCCGCCTTCTGGGCACGACCCAGTCGGCGGTCCACAAGTACGAGCACGGCGTGGTTCCCGAGCCCCGACGGCTGGTCGAGCTCTCCAGGATCGGGCGCACGAGCGTCGAGTGGGTTCTCACGGGCCAGCACTGGGAAAACGGCTCCCAGTCCCAGGAACGCCTCAGTCCCGAGCTGTTACGGACGGCCCAGATGCTACGGCAGATCCAATCGGAGGAGATGCCCCGGGTCGAGGAGGCCCTGAAGATCGTCCGAGCCGCGGTCGAGGCGCTCCGCCCCGCCTCCGACGAAACCCGTCCCGAGGTTCCGGTCGAAGCGGTTCGAAACCTGTCCAGCGAGACGCTCCGCCTGATCGAATCGGCGTGGCGCATCGAGAAAGCGGTGGTCCGCAGGGTCCTCGGGGAAACCGCCACGCGCCTGTCCGACCCGCCCGCAACCGATGAGCCCACCGGGACCGATTGATCCCTAGCTTGCCGCCGCGTCGTGGAACCGCTTCGTGACGAAGTCGGCACCGAGAAACGCCAGGAACCACCCCGCACGGGGCCCGCGCGCCTTGCCCAGGATGGCGACGTAAATCGCCTTGAACAGCTCACCGGGCTTGGCCACGTCGGACAGCTCGCCGGTCACTTCGTAGATCACCTTGTGAATCTGCTCGCCGTCCATCCCCGGCTCGAGACGCTCGGCGAGCCTGCCGAGGAATCGACGCTGAGCATCGCTGAACTCGCTCGTCTCTTGCGGCAGCGTCTCCAGGATCTCGAAACGAAGTTGCTCCGGCGCGAACGACTCGAGCCATCGCCGGGCGTAGGCCATCCGCTCGGCGACCGCCGGTCGCTCCACACCTGGATAACCCGTCCGTCCGAGGATCCGGACGACCTCGTCGACGTCGAAGCGCGCGGTCTGGGCCACGACGATGAGGTGCTTGAACGGCACGCCGACCCGGAGGAAGCCTCCTGCGGTCGACAGCTCGAGGGCCCGTTCATCCCGTCCGGTAGCCGCGGTGTCGTCGATCTGGTCCACGAGCTGCAGCAAGGGCTGTCCCGGGTCGAAGGTGATCTTCTTCTGCGGCCGCTCCTTCAGGATGAGATAGCGCAAAACCTCGGGTGGCACGACCTCGAGCGCGTCCGCGATCGACAGGACGTTTCCCTTGCTCGACGCCATGTCCCCCATTCCCTTCATCCCGATCCACTCGTACGGCACGGGAAACGGCGGATCAATCCCGAAGATCTCCCGCGCGATCCGGGCGCCCGTGTCGTACGAGCCCCCGCGAGTCGCGTGGTCCTTGCCGAAGGGCTCGACCGTCACCCCGAGGATCTTCCAGCGTGCCGGCCAGTCGATCCTCCAGACGAGCTTCCCTCCGCCGGCCATCGGGACGATCCCCTCGGACCCGCAATCGCACGTGTAGCCCACGCTTTGCTCGGCGGGCGAGAACCCCGTCACCTTGGCCGAGGTGATCCGGCCACACCCGGGACACAGCGGATTAAACGGCCACCACTCGGGTCCCATCTCCTTGCCCGTCAGCTCCCTCAGGATCGCCGCGATCCGGTCGCGGTTTTCGAGGGCGGTGATGATGTGCGGCGTCATCTGCCCGGACTTGTAGAGCTCGTCCGCGCGCACGACCTCGACGTCGATCCGGAGGGCCCGGAGGCCGTCGAGGAACGGGAGCAGGAAATGCTCGGAGTAGGATCGGTGCTCGCCGCAAGGACAGCGGATCTCGGAGATCGGCCGTCCTACCAGCGGCTCGTAGATCTCCGCGCTCAGAAACGGGTAAACACGTCGGAGTGGATCGAAGTTGTCGGACACGAAGTGAAAGCTCGCCCCGGCACCTCGCTCCTCGAGCGCCCGATAGATCGCGTCGGCGGTGACCACCTCACGGAGGTTGCCGATGTGGATCTCCCCCGACGGCGAGATTCCCGTGGAAATGATCGCGGGACGGCCGGTAGCCACCACCGCGTCGCTAGCCAGATCAGCCCAGTGCTTCGTGCTCAACACTCCTCCTGACGAGCGTCCGCCGACTCAAAGCGGACGGCGCAACGTAGCAAGGTACATCGCGCGGGGTCGGCTCTTCAACGGATCGTTGCGTTGGCGGCCTCTTTGTCCTTGAGCGTCGATGCGGGCCTATGGTAGAACCGGGTCGCGCCGACGGTCCGCAATGGCGCTCGAGTGTAGATCAGCATGGAGCGAATGTCCCTCCGCGAAGCCGCCCAACGAAGCTCCCGATCCGTGACCACCCTTCGCCGCTACATCCGGAGCGGTCGGCTGCGTGCCGAGAAGAAGAACGGGCGGTACGGACCGGAGTACTTCGTGTCCGACAAGGATCTTGCCGACGCCGGACTCGAGACCGAGCATCCCGGCGGCGGCCTTCCCGTGCCCGTGCAGCCTGCCCCTCCGGAGGCGCTGGAGCGCGTTTTCCGGGAGAGCGTCCCACTGACGCTCTACCAAGATCTGCAAATGAAGCACGAGCAGCTTCTCGTGCAATACGGCATGGTTCGGGCCGCCGGGCTGCGCGTCCTCGACCTCCAGGGCGAGCTCGACACCCGGCGCCGACAGCTCGAAGACTCACTGGCGGAGATCGCACGGCTGAAGGAAAGGCCTCACCGTGAGCTGGGCGTCCTGAGAAAGAAGCTGGCGCAAATCGAGCTCGAGCTCGAGGGACGACATCTCCAGATCGCAGCCCTCAAGGAGAAGATCCGCGGGCTCGAGATGCTGACCCGCAATTCGGTCACCACGGAGACCATCGAGCGCCAGTTCTCGGAGGTGGTCGAACAAATCCAGCGGGTCGACGACCTGGAACGGCATCGGCCCTCGGGCGAGACCCTGCGCGGGCCCTGGAAGCCGACCTCTCACGAGACCGACACCCCCGACCACTGATCCGGTCGTCGGTTACACGATGCGGCGCATCTTCACCAGCCGCCACAACCCCAGGAGGTTGACCCGCTCGATACCGGTGACTTCCAGACCGTCGGTGTCGGTCACCGTCTCCACCGGCAGGTCCATTCGGAAGCCCAGCCATTCGGTCATGGGTGTGATGAGACCCTCGACGCCGTGAATCAGTCGGTTGGAGCTCCCGAAATGGTTCACCACGAGGATCGTGCCGCCAATCCGGCAGACTCGCCGCATCTCGGCCATCACCCGGCGCGGCTCCGGGACGACCGAGATGACATACGGCGCCAGGACGTGGTCGAAACTCTCGTCGGGGAAAAGAAGACTCCGAGCGTCCATCTTGCGAAGCTCCAGATTCTGCCAACCCAGCCCCTCGACCCGGGCTCGCGCCCGTTCCATCATCGCGTCGGAGATATCGATGCCCGTCACACGGGAGGATCGCGGATAAAGCGGGAGGGAGAGCCCGGTGCCGACCCCGACCTCGAGGACCCGATCCCCGGATTCGATCGGGAGGCTGCGAACGGCGTATCGCCGGCCCGGTCCGAGAGCCCAGTCGAAGAAGCCGTCATAGACCCGAGCCAGGACACCGTAGACGCGCTCGACCCGCCGGGACGCCTCGGCGACCTGCTCGGCACTCAAGGATCGTGTCATGGGATGCCTCCTGGCCAGGGGATGCGAATTGTAACATGGGCCCGGATGGGAACCGCGGGAGATATGCCGCACGGGTCCCATTCCCGTGCTTGACTCCAGGGGTACCCTCCTGTAGCTTTTCTCGCTATTCTCCGTGCAAGGAGGTCACTCGAAATGCGCACCACGTGGCTCCTGCTCGCACTCGCCCTGATCCTGTCGGGCGCGGCATGCGACACCCAGCAGCCGACCGATGCGGGGACGCAGGAAATCAGTATCACGGTCACGGGAACCGGGAAGGCCGAGGTCTATAACATCTGGGATGGCTGGCGCGACGTCGATGGCGACTGCCAGATCAGTGATGGCGATTTCGAGGTATCGAATAAGCTGTGCGAGGCACTGGGCACTCTACTCGACACCACGGTCCCCTGGCGCTACTCGGCGGTAATCACCGTGATTCGCGCCGACACCATCCCCGAGCAGTTGATCGCGACCAGCCTGGGCACCGCCAACGAGTTCTCGAGCGTGAGCTTCTACGACGACACGGTGATCCGGGATCTCGCGAACCGGTGTTCCGGCATCCCCGGCGACATACTCTGGACCAACGGAAGACAGCTGACCGCGGCCAACTTCGACATCCTGTCGGGTTGCCTGAACGCGATCGACCTTCCGCCTGCCAACGTCCTGGGTTCGCCCGACAGCTACACCGTATCCGTCCAGCAGGGAGACACCGTCCTCTTCCGCGCACGCAAGGCCCGTCCGGACAAGAGCGAGTCCCAACCTTACAACGGCATCGCCGATGGTCCCGTCGACCAGTTCGCGGAGGTATTCATTGACGGTGTCCCGGTCGTGCCCTTGGGTGACTCGGCCACCGGCGACGCGTACGGTGGCGGGATCTCCATATCTACCCGAATTCGCTGAGGCTCGAATCACGTGGGAGTTCAACCCGCAGCAAGGTGAATGGCTATGAGCTGGTATCCGCGGTCGAGGGTTCTGATGTTGGGGTTGGCCGCCGCGATGGCGGCGGCCACGTTGGCTCACGCCCAGGATTCCGACACCGGCGCGACCGACGGCACAGAGGAAGACTCGGGTAACGGCCACTTCTATGTGGAGTTGACGTCCTGGGTCGCGCAGGCCACGGGCCTCGAATACAGCACGGCCACCATCATGGATCCGTCGAATCCGTTCGCCACGGACTACGTGAATCTCGACTCGAGCACCAACATGGAGCCGTACTTCCGTGTCGGGTACGAGCTTCCCGGCAAGGGGGGCGCCTTCCTCATCACCTATTACGGTCATGACGACGCGACCGACTATTCCGTCCTGACGCCGGGGACGTTCCTCTACGGGGAGATCAATACCAGTGGGTATCTGCCGGGCGTCTTCAACGACGGCCTGGCGGACGGCGTGATTGCCACGACCTCCACGCAGCTCCAGGACATCCGCCTGGATTATTACCACACCGCCTTCCGGAATAAGCGAGTTTGGGGCAAGTGGTTCGTGGGCTATCGGCGAGTCACCCACGAGCGAGGAGTCGACACTGCCTACTACGCGCTGGCCCCCAACCTCCCACCCATCATTCCGCCGGTTACCCAGAACCTCATCCCCTCCCTCAACCCGAAGCCTGACGTCGCCTCAATAAGGTCGGATTGGACCGGGCGAGGTCTCCAGGCCGGCCTGGACGTCAAGATCCCGGTCTACAGCGACAAGCTCTGGTTCGAGACCGGTCTTGCCGTCGCGGTGATGCGGGGCAAGATCACCACCAGTTACAACTCCACGACTTACTTCTATGCGGAGACCGACGGCGACCAGATCGTGAGGATCCTCGAGCCGCCCTACGACGAATTCAATGATCCGGTCGCGCTCGTGACGACCGAGCAACTCGCCGCCGACACCGGCGTCCAGAACTCCTCCGAGGGTCACGGCGCCTCGGCCCTCGAGACCTGGCTCGAGCTCCGTTGGAGATTCTTCAAGTATGGGGAGTTCCTCATCGGCTTCCGGAACATCGAGTACACCAACGTCGGAAAGGACCTCCGGACCGACCAGGTCAGCACGAATCTCGACGGGTCGATTGACGGGACCAAGCTGGACCTGACGCGCTTCGTTCGCCTCCGGCCGCAGACCCTGCAATCGACCGACCATTCCGCGAATTACGAGGGCTTCTACTTCGGTCTCGCCTTCCGCTACTGAAGCCCGGCGAACGCCTTCCCGTTATACTCGTGGCCGTGCGGCCGCCCGCTTCCTGGGCGTTTCTCGCCAGACCCTTCTCTACCGCATGCAGAAGTTCGGCCTCCGTTAGGAGCCTCTCCGAGCCTCCGAGGGTGACGAGCTCGTCGCCCCGATCGATCGGCCGGGCGGACGAGTGCGCACGGAGGAGGCGTTTCCGCTCAGGTGATATAGTCGTGGCTCCGGAGACCCATCAACCCCCTCGAGTGGAAGGTACCCCATGAGCGTGACCAAGGAGGCGGTGCTCGAAGCCCTGCGCGCGGTGCACCATCCGGGATCCACCCGCGACATCGTGACGGCCGGCGCCGTCAAGGATCTCGTCGTCGACGCGGGCGACGTCCGTATCCGTGTCGAGCTCGGCGCGGCCAACCCCGCGATCACCGAACAGCTTCGTGAGGAATGCCGCAAGGTCGTGGAGCGGGTGGCGGGGACGCGGGCGGTCCAGGTGGACGTTCAGCCCGTCGCCGCGCCGTCCTCGGGCCTCCGGATGGCCGGATCGCCGACCCCCCAGGTCACCCCACCGGTGCCCCAGGGCCCGGCGCCGCTGCCCGGTATCGAGCACACGATCGCCGTCGCCTCGGGCAAGGGCGGTGTGGGCAAGTCCACCGTGGCGGTCAACCTCGCCGTCGCTCTCGCCGCGCGAGGAGCGCGTATCGGATTGCTGGACGCGGACATCTACGGCCCGTCGATCCCTCTCATGATGGGTGTGGACGAGCAGCCCGCCGTCGATCCCGCTGGACCCTGGATCGTTCCCTTCGAGCGTCACGGCGTGCGATTCATGTCGCTGGGCTTCCTCGTCGACCGTCGCGAGGCGGTGATCTGGCGAGGGCCCATGGTCATGAAGGCGCTCGGGCACTTGCTCGACGAGGTGGCGTGGGGCGATCTGGACGTTCTGGTCGTCGACATGCCGCCGGGAACCGGAGACACGCAGCTCACCCTCTCACAGAAGGTCCTGCTGTCCGGTGCCGTCATCGTGACGACGCCGCAAGATGTCGCTCTCGCCGACGCCATCAAGGGCGTGGCGATGTTCCGCAAGGTCGACGTCCCCGTCCTCGGCATCGTGGAGAACATGAGCTACTTCGCGTGCCCTCATTGCGGCGAGCGCACCGATGTCTTCGGGCACGGCGGAGGTCGGGCCGAGGCGGAGAAGATGGGCGTACCCTTCCTCGGAGAGGTTGCGCTCGACCCCGCCATTCGCGCCAGCGGCGACACGGGAACGCCTGTCACGGCCGCCGACCCGGACTCTCCCCGAGCGACCGCGTTTCGCGAGATCGCCGCGCGCGTGGCCGAGTCCCTCGAGCGCGCGCCGCGGCCGGCGGACTCCTGAGCGACGTTCGACGAGGCGCCCTTGACCCGGGTTGACCTGGACGGGGTAGCGACCTGCCCGCCTTTGCCGGAGGTGGCCGAGGCGATGCTGCCCTGGCTCGGCGAACGCCACTCCAATCCCTCTTCGATCCACACCCGGGGTGCCGCCGCCGCGAAAGCGCTCGAGGAGGCTCGAAGGC
>Ga0316191_10001736_pt1 | contig 15474 bp, 9 predicted proteins | sample Eddworburr2cm_MG_FD_204928 | JGI IMG/M metagenome (GOLD analysis project Ga0316191, IMG submission 204928) | Coastal sediment microbial communities from Maine, United States - Eddy worm burrow 2 cm | ecosystem: Environmental > Aquatic > Marine > Coastal > Sediment | place: USA: Maine | collected...
AATCGCACGTCATCGAGCAGGCCGATTCCCCTGCGATCGTCGCCGCCGACACGATGAATTTCTGGATCTCGTCAAAGCCGGCCGAGCTCGAGAAGACCCTGGGGCGGGTGCAGGTGCTCTTCATCAACGACGGCGAGATCCGCCAGCTCACCGACGAGACCAATATCGTCAAGGCCGTGGAAGGGGTCCGGAAGATGGGGCCCGAGGTCGTGGTGGTCAAGCGAGGAGAGCACGGCGCCCTGGTGTTCGCCCCCGACGATCTGTTCGCGGTTCCCGCCTACCCCCTCCGCGATGTGGTCGACCCTACCGGCGCCGGGGACTCCTTCGCCGGAGGGTTCCTCGGCTACCTGGCCTCGACGCTCGAGTCGGGGGAACGGGCCTACCGCCGCGCGGCGGTCGTCGGATCGGTCATGGCGTCGTTTCAGGTCGAGGCCTTCTCCCTCGACCGGGTCCGCGCCCTCGAACAGCCCGAGATCCGCGAGCGCTATCGCGCGTTCCAGCGCCTGACCGAGTTCGACGGTCTCGACGAGGCACCGAGGATCTCTTCGTCTTGACACCCCACGAAGGCGATTCCTATACTCCATTGATTCCCCCGCAGCTTCATCCACGCCGGAGGCCCCATGGCACACTTCGAAGGTAGACTCGACGCGAAGGGTATCCGCGTCACACTGGTCGTGTCGCGCTTCAACGAGATCATCACCGGTCGTCTGCTCGCAGGAGCCCAGGATTGCCTGCGTCGACACGGCGCCGATGACGACTCCGTCACCGTGGTGTGGGTGCCGGGGTCGTGGGAGATCCCCCAGGCAGCCCAGAAGGTGGCGGCTCTGGGGCAGGTGGACGCGATCGTGGCTCTGAGCGCGCTGGTGCGCGGAGAGACACCCCACTTCGATATTCTCGCCGCCGAGGTCGCCAAGGGGTTGGCGGCAGTCTCTCACGAATCCGGTCTGCCGGTGATCTTCGGCGTGCTCACCACCGAGACCGTCGAGCAGGCCATCGACCGTGCCGGCGCGAAGTCCGGAAACAAGGGTTGGGACGCGGCGCAGTCGGCCATCGAAATGGTCGATCTCTTCCGACGACTCGGCTAGGTCGGGGGCAAGACATTGGGTCATCGCCGCCGCGCCCGCGAGTGCGCGCTCCAGATGCTCTTTCAGCTGGACTTGACCGGCTCCTCGGTGGCGGACGTCTTCGAAGAGTTCTGGAAAGACCAAAGCGTCGAGGAAGACGTCCGTGGCTTCGCCGAGCAACTGGTTCACGGCGTTCTCGACCACCGTACGCTCCTCGACGGGGTGGTGACGGCCTCGGCGGAGCATTGGCGAATCGACCGGATGGCGGTGGTCGATCGCAACGTCCTTCGGATGGGGGTCTACGAACTGGTCTTCGAAGTCGATACTCCGGCGGTGGTGGTGATCGACGAAGCCATCGAGGTGGCGAAGAAATTCGGTAGCGTGGAGTCGGGCTCGTTCATCAACGGTGTCCTCGACGACGTCCGGCGACGGCGAGATGGCGGGGAGCTTCAAGACCCGGGGGGCGGCCCGGCAAGCGTCTGAGTCGGCGTCGGGCGGCGCTTGTGTTAGGATGCCGTTTCCGCGGGGCCTGAGGCCGGTAGGAGCCGGGGCGAAGCGCTCGAGGCCACGGCGTTGCATCCCTAACCGCGGCGGGGGCGGCCGGGCCCCGATCATCCGCACTCAGCAACTCCACAATCAGGTTCGAGATGCTTCCGGCCGGCAGGGCCGCCTGAGAGGGACCGGACTCATCCGAAGGTGAGGCGATGAGCGAGTACGATCCGAGCGCCATCGAGGCGACGTGGCAGAGCAAGTGGGAGAGCGAAGGGGTTTTCCGGCAGGGCGCCCCCGGACCCGACTCCGAGCGATTCTACTGTCTGGAGATGCTTCCCTACCCCAGCGGCCGCCTGCACATGGGCCACGTCCGCAACTACTCGATCGGGGACGCCGTCGCCCGCTTCCAGCGGATGTGCGGACGCCAGGTGATGCACGTCATCGGCTGGGACGCTTTCGGTCTTCCCGCGGAAAACGCTGCGATCCAGCGAGGCGAGGAGCCGCGCGCCTGGACCCGCCGGAACATCGAGAGCATGAGGCAGCAGCTCCGGAGTCTGGGACTCGGCTACGACTGGGACCGCGAGATCAGCACCGCTGAGCCGGCCTATTACCGGTGGAACCAGTGGTTCTTCCTGCGGATGTTCGAGCGCGGTATGGCGTATCGCGCCAAACGTCCTCTCAACTGGTGCGACTCGTGCGGCACGGTGCTGGCCAACGAGCAGGTCGAGTCCGGTCGTTGCTGGCGATGTGACCAGCCCGTGAGGTTGCGCGAGTTCCAGCAGTGGTTCCTGCGGATCACCGACTACGCTCAGGAGCTCCTGGACGATCTCGATCGATTGCCGCACTGGCCGGAAAAGGTCCGCGCCATGCAGCGCAACTGGATCGGGCGGAGCGAGGGAGCGCAATGCGCGTTTCCTGTCGATGGCTCCGACGAGAGCATCGAGGTCTTCACCACGCGGCTCGACACCATCTTCGGCGCAACCTATGTCGCCTTGGCTGCGGAGCACCCCCTGACGATGAAGCTGGCGGCAGGCACGCCTCAGGAAGCGAGCGTGGAGGCCTTCGTCTCCGAGCAGCTCGGCCGCAGTCTCGAGGACCGCTTCGCCGAAGGCGCAGACAAGAGCGGTGTATTCACGGGAGCCTATGCCGTGAATCCGTTCTCCGGAGAGCGCCTACCGATCTGGGTTGCGAACTTCGTGCTCATGGCCGTGGGCACCGGTGGGATCATGAGCGTCCCCGCGCACGACGATCGCGACCTGGCGTTCGCGAGGAAGTACGGCCTGAGAATCCGCCCGGTCATCCGGCCGGCCGACGCTGACGCGCCCCTGGACCCGGACGCCATGGAGTCCGCGTGGACCGGGGACGGCGTGCTTCACGACTGCGGTCCCTACGACGGCCTGACCAGCGCCGAGGCGCGGCGGCGGATGGCCGGCGACGCCGAGGCGCGCGGTTTCGGCTCGGGGACGGTCAGTTTTCGCATCAAGGACTGGGGGATCTCGCGACAGCGCTACTGGGGCACGCCCATCCCGGTGGTGCACTGCTCGTCCTGCGGACCGGTGGGCGTTCCGGAAGAGGATCTTCCGATCCTGCTTCCGGAAAACGCTCCGCTGACGGGGGAGGGCGAGTCACCCCTGGCGCGCGTCCCGGCGTTCGTGGAAACGACCTGCCCACGATGCGACGAGCCCGCCCGACGCGAGACCGACACCATGGACACCTTCGTCGACTCGTCGTGGTACTACCACCGCTACCTCGATCCGGCGAACGAGTCCCGACCGTTCGACTCCGAACAGGCCGAGGCCTGGCTACCGGTGAACCTCTACATCGGGGGCGTCGAACACGCCATCCTGCACCTGATCTACACACGCTTCTGGCACAAGATGATGCGCGACCTGGGGCTGGTGAGCGTGGACGAACCGGTCGATGAGCTCTTCACCCAGGGGATGGTCATCAAGGACGGGGCCAAGATGGCCAAGTCCAAGGGCAACGTGGTCGATCCGGATCGCATCGTGGAGCGCTTCGGCGCGGATACCACCCGTCTGTTCGCGCTGTTCGCGGCACCGCCCGAGCGGGATCTGGAGTGGAGTGAGGCAGGGGTCGAGGGGTGCTGGCGCTTCCTCTCACGGGTGTGGAGAACCTTCGAGAAGGTCCGGGACCGCCTGCCGGACGAGGGCGACGTCGCGACGCCGGACGCCGCCGCGGGTGACGCCGCGGCGCTCCGGCGCAAGACCCACCTGACCATCCGCAAGGTCACCGATGATCTCGGGAAGCGGATGCACCTGAACACGGCGGTGGCCGCGATCATGGAGCTGATCAACGCGGCCGCACCGCTGGCCGATCGCGCGGACGCCGATGCCCCCACGCTTCACGCCCTGCGGGAGTGCTTCGACGCGCTCGCCCGTCTTCTGGCGCCCTTCGCCCCGCACTTTGCGGAGGAGCTGTGGGCCCGGCTCGGGGGTGAGGGTCTCGTGGCACGGGCGCCCTGGCCCCAGGCCGATCCGGCGCTGCTCGTCGAGGACGAGGTCACCGTGGTGGTTCAGGTCAACGGCAAGTTGCGGGGGCGCTTGACCCTGGATCGAAATGCCGACGAAGCCGGTGCGATCGAGGCTGCCAGGGCCGACCCGAACGTGGCGACTCACGTCGAAGGCAAGACGATCCGGCGCGCGATCTGGGTGCCGGGCCGTCTGCTCAACCTGGTGGTGAAATGAAGCGCCTCGCCTTCGTGCTTCTTGGGATGGTCTTGACCACGGCGTGCGGCTACAGCCTGCAGGGGACCAGCAGCGCGCTGCCGGAGTCGATCCGCATCATCGCGCTGCTCCCGTTCGAGAACCACACCACCCGACCCGAGATCGAGCAGCGCGTCACCGAGGAGACCGCGCGTCAGCTGGCTAGCCGCGGCCGCTACCGTGTGGTGACCGACCGGGAGGGGGCGGACGCGCTCCTCGAGGGGGCCATCATCGGCTTCCGAACGAATCCGGTTCAATTCAATGCCGAGGGCCGCGCCAGCCGGGTCGAGACCGTCGTCTCCATTCAGGCCAGCCTCAGAGACCTCTCGAGCGACGAGATCCTCTGGAGCCAGAGCGGGCTCCTGTTTCGCAGCCAGTGGGACGTTCCCGCGACCGAGGCGGGATTCTTCGATCAGGAGACCGTGGCCCTCGAGGATATCGCGCGAGGGGCGGCCGGCACACTCGTGAGCTCGATCTTCGAGGGCTTCTGAGATGGCGGGGCGGCGGCAAGCCCCACCGTCCGCGGGCACCGTGCTGCGCGAGCTCCGCAAGAGCCTCGAGGGTGGCTGGAAGCCGGGACTGACCGTCCTCACGGGGGAGGATGCCTACCACCGGGACGCCGCTCAGGCCGCACTGCTCGACCATCTCGTGCCGGAAGACGAGTCGGAGTTCGGTCTTACCGTCATGGGCGAGGGCAAGGTGGACACCTCGGATGTCGTGGCGTCGTCGCGCTCCATTCCGATGTTCGCATCACGGCGGGTTGTTCTGGTGCGTGACGTTGCGATGCTGGAAGGGGATCCCGCGCCGCTGGTCGCCTACGCCGAGAGCCCGCCGGAGGGAAGCTACTTGCTGATTCGCGCTCCGAAGCTCGACCTGCGCCGCCCGCTGCACAAGGCGTTGGTGGCCAAGGGGCGGGTGCTGGAGTTTGTTCCTTCGTCCAACCCCGCCGCCTCCGGATTCCTCAGCGAGGTCGTGTCGCTCGCGGCCCAGAGAGGGCTGAAAGTCGAGCGTACGGTGGCCGTCTTCCTGGCCGATGTTTGTGGAGGCGACCTGTACCGCGTCACGACCGAGCTCGACAAGCTGGACGTCTGGATCGGAGCGCGGAAACAGCGGGAGATCCGGCTCGAGGATGCTCGCCAGGTGGTGTTCGGCGGCGGCACGCTCTCGGGGTGGGAAGTTGCCGACGCCGTGCTCGCGCGCGATCTCCGCGCGGCCCTCAGGGCAGTCCGCCGGCTGGTCGGCTCGGGAGACGAGCCGATTCGAATCGTGGGCGGACTGGCGTGGAGGGCACGGACCCTGCTCCAGGCCAAGGCGATGCTTGCGGGCGGGGTTCCGGGGGACAAGGTCGTCGCGGCGTGTCGGGCGTGGGGCTACCGCGATCGATTCCTCACCGGCCTGAAACGTTACACCCTGCAGGAGTTTCTCGGCTTTCCCGCCCGACTGCTCGAAGCGGATCGCTGTCTGAAGAGCCGCAGCCTGGATTCCCAGGCGGTCCTGGAATCCCTTGTCTCGGACCTGATCCGACCCCGACCGATCGAGGAGCCGTCAAAATGAGCGCACCCCACGAGCTTGTCGTCATTCTCGACTTCGGGTCGCAGTACACCCAGCTCATCGCGCGGCGGATCCGGGAGCTGGGCGTCTACAGCGAGATCCATCCCTGCGACACTCCCGTCGAGTCGATCGAGGAGCGCTCCCCGAAAGGCCTGGTGCTCTCGGGGGGACCGGACTCGGTCTATCGACCGGGGGCGCCCCAGGTCGACGAGCGAGCCTTTGCGCTCGGGGTTCCCGTGCTCGGGATCTGCTACGGCATGCAGTTGATGATGGCGCGTCTGGGAGGGCGCGTGGAACCGGCGGGGCAACGAGAGTACGGTCCGGCCGTGATCGAGGTCGGCGGTGTGGATTCCGTCCTCTTCCGGGGGCTGCCGCCACGCCAGGACGTGTGGGCCAGTCATGGCGATCGCGTCCTGGCCGCGCCTGCGGGCTTCGAGATCTCCGCCGCCAACGACAGCGCGCCGTTCGCCGCCGTCGAGGATCGCGCCCGTGGCCTGTTCGGGGTGCAGTTCCATCCCGAGGTGATCCACACCGAGCACGGCACGGAGATCCTCAAAAACTTCCTCTTCGGCGCTTGCGACTGTGGCGGCGACTGGAACATGTCGTCCTTCGTGGAGGAGGCATGCAGGGACGTGCGGGAAACGGTCGGGCAGGAGCGGGTGGTTTGTGCGTTGTCGGGTGGGGTGGACTCGTCGGTCATGGCCATGCTGCTCCACCGGGCCATCGGCGACCGCCTGACCTGCATCTTCGTCAACAACGGTCTCCTTCGGAAGAACGAGGCCGAGCAGGTCCTGCGAGCCTTTCGCGAAGGCTACCACCTCGAGGTGCGCTACGCGGAGGCCTCGGAGCGTTTCCTCTCTAGGCTCCGCGGCGTCGAGGACCCCGAGACCAAGCGAAAGATCATCGGCGGGACCTTCATCGAGATCTTCGAGGAGGAAGCCCACGCCCTCGGAGGCATCGAGTATCTCGCCCAGGGGACGATCTACCCGGATCGGATCGAGTCGCTCTCGATCAACGGTCCCTCGGCGACGATCAAGACGCACCACAACGTCGGCGGGCTCCCTGAGCGGATGCACCTGAAGCTGGTCGAGCCGCTTCGCGACCTCTTCAAAGACGAAGTCCGTCGTGTCGGCAGAGAGCTGGGCCTGGATGCCGCTTTTGTCGACCGGCACCCCTTCCCGGGGCCGGGACTCGCCGTTCGCGTCCTCGGCGAGGTGACACCGGAGCGGGTCGCGACGCTTCAGGAGGCCGACGACATCTTCCTGAGCGAACTGCGGGCGCACGGGCTTTACGAAAAGACAGCGCAGGCTTTCGCGGTCCTGCTGCCCGTCAAGACGGTGGGCGTCATGGGCGACTTCCGGACCTACGAGAACGTGGTTGCGTTGAGGGCCGTCGAGACCCAGGACTTCATGACCGCCGATTGGGCCCGGCTCCCGGCGGAGTTTCTCGGTGGGGTCGCCAGCCGTATCGTCAACCAGGTTTCCGGTGTGAATCGGGTCGTCTACGACATCACCAGCAAACCCCCGGGCACCATCGAGTGGGAGTAGGGTTAAGATTCGGCCCGTGAGGCACGTCCGTGCTTCATGGAGCACAGGAGTTCGACGCGCATGGCTGAATCGGGTCCCGGTTTCGTCCACCTCCACAATCACACCACGTACTCGCTGCTCGACGGCGCGCAGCGCCTCGACGAGATGTGCGCGCGGGCAGCCAATGACGGCCAGGAGTCCCTGGCGATCACCGACCACGGCAATCTCTTCGGCATCCTGGACTTTCGAAAGAAGGCCCTGAAGCACGGGGTCCAGCCGATCATCGGCGTCGAGGCCTACATCGCACCGGGGTCGCGCCACGACAAGAAAGCCGGTGGGGGCGTCGAACGCAAGCCGTACCACCACCTTATCCTCCTCGCCGAGAACTACGTCGGCTACAAGAACCTGATCCGTCTGTCCACGGCCGGGTATCTCGAGGGCTTCTACTATCGACCCCGCATCGACAAGGAGATCCTGAGGGAGCATCACGAGGGACTGGTTTGCCTGTCCGCTTGCCTGGCCGGGGAAATCCCCACCCGCTTGAGGACCGACGAGTACGCCAAGGCTCAGACGGCTGCGGGAGAGTTTCGGGATCTGTTCGGTCCCGAGCGGTTCTGGCTGGAGGTTCAAGACCACGGCCTCGAGGAGCAGCGTGTGGTCAACGAGGGCCTCGTCCGGCTCTCCGACGAGCTGGGTGTCGGGCTCGCGGCGACCAACGACTGCCACTATCTGCTTCCGGATGACCACTTCGCCCACGACGTGCTGGTCTGCATCCAGACCGGGAAGACGGTCAAGTCCGAAAGCCGCATGCGATACAGCCCCCAGCACTATCTCAAGACGCGGCAGGAGATGGGCGAGCTTTTCCACTGGGCGCCCCAAGCCGTGGAGAACACGGTAGCCATCGGCCGACGGTGCCAGTTTCCCTTCGAGGAGCAGCCGCACCTGCTCCCGGATTTCCCCGTACCCTCCGGTTACGACCTCGACGGGTACTTCGAGAAGGTCGCGCGCGACGGGTTCGAGAGCCGGGCCGCCGTGTGGCGGTCCGAGCGCGAGGCGGGGCGCCTCCCGCAATCGGACGAGGACTACCGCAAGCGTTTCGACATCGAGATCAAGATCATCCGCGAAATGGGTTTTGCCGGGTACTTCCTCATCGTCTGGGATTTCATCCGGTTCGCCCGCGAGAACGGGATTCCGGTGGGCCCCGGGCGAGGCTCGGCAGCGGGATCCCTGGTCGCCTACTGCATGCGCATCACCGACATCGACCCGATGCCCTACGGCCTTCTCTTCGAGCGATTCCTCAACCCCGAGCGGGTCTCGATGCCCGACATCGACATCGACTTCTGCTTCCGGAAGCGCGAACGCGTCATCGACTACGTCACCGGCAAGTACGGCCGGCCAAACGTGGCCCAGATCATCACGTTCGGAACCATGGCGGCTCGCGCCGTCATCCGCGACGTCGGGCGAGGCCTGGACATACCCTACGGCGAGGTCGATCGCATCGCCAAGCTCGTTCCCCAACAGCCGGGCGCGGAGGTCACCATCAAGAAGGCGCTCAAGGAGGTGCCTGCCCTCCAGGAGGCCTATCGCAAGGAACCGCAAGTCCGGGAGCTACTCGACGTCGGCCGGCGTCTCGAGGGCCTGGTGCGACATGCCTCGACCCACGCCGCAGGGGTCGTGATCGCCCCTCGGCCGATCGTCGAGTTCGCACCCCTGTACAAGGGGACCAACGACGAAATCACGACCCAGTTCGCCAAGGACGACATCGAGGCGATCGGCCTGCTGAAGATGGACTTCCTCGGCCTGAAGACCCTGACGCTCATCGACGACGCCGTCCACACGATCGAGGCGGCCACCGGCGAGCGCCCGGACATGGACAACCTGCCGCTTGACGACCCGCAGGTCTACGAGCTGTTCTGTCGGGCGCGGACGTCGGGGGTCTTCCAGTTCGAGTCGGGAGGGATGCAGGACATCTTGAGGCGCTTGAAGCCCGAGCGTTTCGAGGATCTCATCGCGTTGAACGCTCTCTACCGCCCGGGCCCCATCGGGGGCGGGCTGATCGACGACTTCATCAAGCGTCGCCACGGCAAGATCAAGGTCGAGTACCCGCATCCCTTGCTGGAAGACATCCTGCGCGACACCTACGGCGTGATTGTCTATCAGGAACAGGTGATGCAGATCGCCTCGCGAATGGCCGGGTACAGCCTCGGAGAGGCCGACAACCTGCGGCGAGCGATGGGAAAGAAGAAGAAGGACGTCATGGCCGCCGAACGGAAGAGCTTCGTGAAGGGCGCGAAGGCCAAGGGCGTCACGCAGCGCGACGCGGCGAAGGTCTTCGAGCTCATGGAGTACTTCGCCGGCTACGGTTTCAACAAGTCACACTCGGCCGCCTACGCCCTGGTGGCCTACCAGACGGCGTGGCTCAAGACCCACTACCCGGTGCATTTCATCGCTGCGCTGCTCACCACCGAAAAGGGAAACACCGACAAGCTGGTCAGCTACGTCAACGAATCTCGGGAGATGAACATCGAGGTCCTGCCGCCCGACGTCAATTCCTCCGGGCTCGACTTTACCGTCGAGGGCGACAAGATCCGATTCGGGCTCTCGGCGATCAAGAACGTCGGGGAGTCCGCGATCCGTTCCATTCTCGAAGCCCGCGAGCGCAAGGGTCGTTTTTCCACCCTTCACGAGCTGTCCGCCGAGACCGACTCCCGGCTGGTCAATCGGCGGGCGCTCGAGGCTCTCGTTCAATCGGGGGCGCTCGATACCGAGGGCGTCCACCGCAGCCAGCTGGAGGCCGTCCTTGACGCAGCTCTGGAGTACGGTCAGAAGTGCCGGGCCGATCGCGAGGCGGGTCAGGCCAGCCTGTTCGCCTCCGGGGCGGGCCAGGAAGACGTCGGCAAGATCCAGGAGCGATACCCGGACCTTCCGGAATGGGATGAGAGGACGCGGCTGGCCCACGAAAAGGCGACGCTGGGATTTTATGTCACCGGCCATCCCCTGGAGAGCTTCCGCGAGCTTCTGGCCGATTTCGCGACGCACTCGACCGCGCAGCTGCGGGAGGGATCCGTAGAAGGGGAGGTGGCGGTCGGGGGCATCATCACCGACCTCCGCAAGCGGAAGTCGCGAAAAACGGGCTCCTGGTGGGCCTCGGCGCGCCTCGAGGATCTCGAAGGGCTGGTCGAGGTCCTGATCTTCCCCAAGACGTACGAAGGATGCCAGAAGCACCTCGAGAACGACCGTCCGATCCTGGTTTCAGGCAAGCTGGAAACCGACGAGGATCGGATTCGCATCATCGCGTCGTCGATCACGCCGCTCGAAGCGCTTCGCGAGACCCGCGCGGATGCCGTTCAGGTCCGCCTGGAGGCGTCGGACCTCGACGAAGATCTGGTGGCCCGTCTCCGGAGCGCCGTGGCCGCCCATCACGGCGACACACAGCTCTTTCTGGAGGTCGACCGCCGCGGGTCGTATCGCCTGGTGGTGAAGGCCGAGCCCGCGCTCCGGGTCACGCCGTCACCGGCGCTGACCCGCGATCTCGAGGCCGTGGTGGGGTCCGGGCGGGTCCGATACCGGGCCCGGCAGGTTCGTTGATCCGGACGGCCTACAATGCTACGATCCAGCCTTTGTCAGAGCCTTTCGGCGCCCTACGGCCGCGCGTACCCTCATCGAGATCGCGCCTGGGGCACCAGCGACGGGTTTTTCCCGGGAGACACACATGGGTGCACACGGACGCTATCTGTTTACCTCTGAATCGGTGACCGAAGGCCATCCCGACAAGATGGCGGACCAGATCTCGGACTCGGTTCTCGACGCGATCCTGGAGAGCGATCCCCGCGGGCGCGTGGCGTGCGAAACGCTACTGACGACCGGCCTGGTGCTGGTCGCGGGGGAGATCACCACCAGCAGCTACGTGGACATCCCGAAGATCGCACGTCAGACCGTTCACGACATCGGTTACACCGATGCCAGTTTCGGATTCGATAGCGAGACGTGCTCGGTCATTTCATCGATCGATGAGCAGTCGGGCGACATCGCCATGGGTGTCGACACCGGGGGCGCCGGGGACCAGGGCATGATGTTCGGCTACGCATGCCGGGAGACCGAGGAGCTCATGCCGCTTCCCATCATGCTGGCCCATCGCCTGGTCCGGCAGCTTTCCGAATGCCGTCGGAAGGGGACGGTCGACTTCTTCAGGCCCGACGGCAAGTCACAGGTGACCGTCGAGTACGAGGACGGCCGCCCACTTCGAGTCGATGCCGTCGTCGTCTCCACGCAGCACGCCGCCTCGGTCACGAGCGCCCGCCTCGAGGAGGCCGTCCGGCAAGAGGTCATCAAAGCCGTGGTTCCGGCGAATCTCGTGGACGCCAAGACCAAGATCTATGTGAACCCCACAGGAAGATTCGTCACGGGCGGGCCGCAGGGCGACACCGGCCTCACCGGCCGCAAGATCATCGTCGACACCTACGGTGGCGCCGGCCATCACGGCGGCGGGGCCTTCTCCGGCAAGGACCCGACGAAAGTCGACCGCTCGGCATCCTACATGGCTCGATACGTCGCGAAAAACCTCGTGGCCGGGGGGCACGCCGACCGACTCGAGGTCCAGCTTGCCTACGCCATCGGCGTTGCCGAGCCCGTGTCGATCCAGGTCAACACCTACGGCACCGGCAAGGTGCCCGAGGAGCGACTGGTCGCCTTGATCCGCGACAAGTTCGACCTCACGCCCGCGGGCATCATCGAGCAGCTCGACCTCCGCAAACCGATCTACCGGAACACGGCGGCCTTCGGACATTTTGGAAGGAACGAGCCGGGCTTCACGTGGGAGTCGACCGAGGTGGCCGAGACGCTCGCCCTCTGAGGCGTATTCCGTCGGCATTCCGACGAGCCGTTCGTGAACCGGTCCTCGCCGGACCGAGGACACTCCGTTGACCGATCGCGTGGCGGATCACGGCAAGCGGCGGCGGTGGGGCACCGCGATCGTCGCGGTGGGCGTGGCCCTGGCCCTGTGGCTGGCATCGGGGCTCAGACAATCGGCGCCAGGCTCCGAGATCGGGGTTCTCGACGGGCCGATCCCCGGTCTCTTCCCGATGCGGGTCGAGCGCGCCTGGGTCATCGCGCCTCCCGGGCTCGCGCGCTTGACCCGATATCCCGCCGGTGCGGTAGAGATCGAGCTGCCGTCAGACGCTCAAGCGCGCATCGCAGGCCCCGACGGTAGCCGCTACGCCCTCAAAGGGACCGCGACGCTCCGGGTCCGTCCGGAGCAGTGGCGCGAGGCCCACTCGGCCGCGGGCGGGGCTGGACTGGCGGGAGTATTGGCGGCGGCACTGCCCTCGAGCGGGGTACCGCTTCCAACGCGCTGGGATCGGCGCGCCCCCATCCCGCCGACGGTCGAGCGGCAGTTTCGCGAGCGGCTTAAGACGGAGCTCAAGCGGCGAGGGGTCGAGCTGAGGGGGCTGTCCATCTCGGGGCTGGAGCCCTTGGTGATCGAAGCCGGGGCGGATTCCCCGCCGCCACTGGCGACTCGAATGCTCGTGATCGGTCTGGACGGTGCCGACTGGGAGATCCTCGATCCGCTCCTCGAGCAGGGGAGGATGCCCCATCTCGAGTCGCTGATCAGGCGCGGGACCCGAGCGAAGCTCCTGTCGATCAGCCCGATGCTGTCGCCGGTGGTGTGGACGACGGTGGCCACGGGGGTCGAGCCGAGCCGCCACGGGATCCTCGACTTCCTGGTGCCCGACTCGTCGGGCGGTCCGGGCGAGCCGGTGACCTCGGCCCATCGAAAGGCGGCGACCCTCTGGCAGATCCTCTCCCGGGTGGGAGTGCGCGTCGGCGTCGTCGGGTGGTGGGCCTCGTGGCCTGCGGAGCCGGTCAGCGGCTACATGGTCTCGGATCGGGTCGCGTACCAGTTGTTCGGCTATCGCTCGGACGCCGAGGCGGAAGAGGGCAAGGTATGGCCGCCGGAACTCTACCCGCGGGTGCGCTCGGCGATCGTCCCACCGGAAGCGATCGAGTGGGAAGAGCTGCTTCCCTACCTGGACGGGGATCGCTCGCAGCCCGACGAGTTCAGCGAGACGGAGAGCGGGATTCTCGAGGAGTTCCGGACGCTCCTGGCGGCGGGGCGAACCTACCTCGACATCGCGACGACCCTCGCCGCCGACGATCCTCCACAGATGGAGGCGGTCTACTTCGAGGGCACGGACACGGTCGGCCATCTGTTCATGCGCTTTCGTCCTCCTCGCCTTCCCGCGGTGGACGAAAGGACCTTCGATTCCTTTCGAAACGTGGTCGATCGGTACTACGAAACCGTGGACGGTTACCTCGGGGAGTTCCTCGAAGGACGGGGGCAGGACTGGACCGTGATGGTCCTTTCCGATCACGGCTTCCTCACCGGCGCCAATCGCCCGCGAACGAGCGATCCCAGGATCGGCCACGGGCCCGCGGCGGATTGGCACCGCCGTTTCGGGGTGCTGGTCCTTTCCGGACGCCACGTCCAGCCCGGCGTCGAGCTCAGTGAGGCGACCGTCTACGATATTGCGCCGACCCTCCTCGCGCTGTTCGGACAACCGGTGCCGGCCTCATGGCCGGGCATGGTCCTCGCGAGCGCCCTCACGCCGGAGTTCATCGAGGAGCACCCGGTCCGGTACCGTAGCGACGATCCGCCGCTGAGCGATGGGTCGGGCCAGGGCGGGACGGCGCCGCACGACCCCGCGGCCCGGGAGGTCCTGGAGAAGCTCGAGAGCCTCGGGTACATCGGTACGGCCCACGACGACGCTCCGCGGTCGTTGACCAACCGGAACAACGCCGGCGTCGCGCTGATGGCCGAAGGTCGGTACGCGGAAGCGGAAGTCGAGTTCCGGGCTGCCCTCGAGGAGCAGGCTCGCCACCCCGCGGTTACGGTGAACCTGGCGCTGGTGCTGCGAATGCAGGGACGTACCGAGGAGGCTCGAGAGCTCCTGCTGTCCGCCCTCGAATTCGATGGCTCCAGGAGAGCGGCAGGCCATCACCTCGGCGCCATGGCCTATGAGGCGGGCGATCTGGACGAGGCCGAGAAACGCCTGCGTGAGGTATTGCGATGGGAACCGGACGCCGCCGACGTTCTCACCACCCTGGGACTGGTCCTGGATGCGAAGGGCGAGTCCGAGGCCGCCGAGGCCGCGTATCGTCGGGCCGCCGATCTCGATCCGGGCGCCGCCATCGCACGGAACAACCTCGGCAACCTCGCCAGGCGCGACCGGCGGTTGGAGGAGGCGGAGGCGTGGTACCGCCGTTCGATCGAAGCCGATCCGTATTTCATGGGGGCCTACAACAACCTCGCGCTGGTCTACCAAGAGCAGGGCAAGATCGACGCCGCGATCGAGCTTTACGAGCAGGCCCGGGGTCGCTCTCCGGGTAACGCCGTGGTTCTGAACAACCTCGCGAGCCTGTACTACGCCACGGGTGATCTCGACGAAGCGCGGCTCCTCTGGGAACAGGCGGTGCGCTTTGATCCGGGCTACCCGTCGCCCTTCAACAACCTTGCCGGGATCGCGATCTCGGAGGGTCGATACGAGGATGCCGAGCAGTTGCTCGCCATGGCCCTCAAGCTCAACGAGGACTACGGCGACGCACGGATCAATCTTGCGCTGGTGCATGAGGCTCGGGAACGCTGGGACGATGCCCGGCGGGAGCTCGATTTGGCCTTGCGCGACCCCGTCGCTCGCGTCAACGCGAGGACCCAGCTCGGGATTCTGGACCTTCGGCAGGGTCGGCCGGTGGATGCCGTGGAGCACCTCCTCGAGGCCTCGGAGCTCTCTCCTCGGAACACCACCGCGCTGAACGCGCTCGGTGAAGCCTATCGCCAGCTCGGGCTTACCGAGCAAGCCATCGACGCTTGGAGCCGGTCCCTGTCGCTCGATCCTTCGCAGACACCCATCCAGCAGAGCCTCGACGAGCTGCGGGGGCGCTAGATACTCCCAGGCGCATGGGGACTGCGCGATTGTGGCCCCCGGCTCCGCGGTGGCGGGCATGCCCCTCCCGAAACGATTGGCCGCGGAGACCGGGTCCCCACACGGCTCGGCGGCGGACGGCGGTCGTGGGGATGGGGGTCCCCACGTTCTTCACGGCCGTCCGTCGCCGGGCCGATGT
>Ga0316191_10001737_pt1 | contig 15466 bp, 10 predicted proteins | sample Eddworburr2cm_MG_FD_204928 | JGI IMG/M metagenome (GOLD analysis project Ga0316191, IMG submission 204928) | Coastal sediment microbial communities from Maine, United States - Eddy worm burrow 2 cm | ecosystem: Environmental > Aquatic > Marine > Coastal > Sediment | place: USA: Maine...
CGAGGCAGCTGCAGGCATCGACTGGGACACCCCGTGGGACAAGGTCCTGGATAACCCTGCTCCGCAAACCTATCGCTGGTTTACCGGCGGGCGCCTGAATACCTGCTACAACGCGCTGGACCGGCACGTCGAACGCGGCCGCGGCGACCAGACAGCGATAATTTACGACAGCGCGGTCACCGACACACAACGCAAGATCAGCTACGCAGAACTGTTGGCCGATGTATCACGTTTCGCCGGGGCACTGGCCGCGAACGGTGTGAACAGGGGCGACCGGGTCATCATCTACATGCCCATGATCCCGGAAGCCATCATTGCCGTGCTTGCCTGCGCCCGCCTTGGCGCCGTTCACTCAGTTGTGTTCGGCGGCTTTGCCGCCGCGGAACTGGCAACCCGTATCGATGACGCGAAACCACAGCTCATCGTCTCCGCGTCCTGTGGCATCGAACCGACCAGGCTGATCGAGTACAAACCGCTGCTTGACGAGGCAATCGATATTGCCAAGCACAAGCCGGCGCGCTGCATCCTGTTCCAACGGCCCCAGACCACTGCCACGCTCATCCAGGGACGTGATGTCGACTGGGTTGAGGCAATGCAATCAGCCACTGACCACGACTGCGTTATCGTAGGTGCTAACGATCCACTTTACCTGTTGTACACATCCGGCACGACGGGACAGCCCAAGGGCATCGTCCGGGACAATGGCGGCCATGCTGTCGCGCTGCACTGGTCGATGAAGAACATCTACGGCGTCGATCCCGGCGAGGTCTATTGGGCAGCATCCGATATCGGCTGGGTGGTGGGGCATTCGTACATCATTTATGGACCGCTGCTGCACGGCAACACAACGGTGCTTTTCGAGGGCAAGCCCGTAGGCACACCAGATGCCGGTGCGTTCTGGCGCGTCGCCGCCGAACACAAGGTCGCAGCGATGTTTACTGCACCGACGGCATTCCGTGCAATCAAACAACAGGATCCCGAAGGCGCACTAATTGCCGATTATGACCTGTCCAGCTTACGGACACTGTTTCTTGCCGGGGAGCGCTGCGATCCGGATACGCTGCACTGGGCCGAGGACAAATTGGGTATTCCGGTCATCGACCACTGGTGGCAAACGGAAACAGGGTGGTCAATTGCTGCGAACTGCATGGGTATTGAGCACCTGCCGGTCAAAGCCGGTTCGGTTGGCCCGGCGGCACCCGGTTGGGATGTTCATGCACTTGACAGCAAGGGCAACGACGTAGCAGCAGGTGATGTCGGCGCGATCGCATGCAAGCTCCCGCTGCCACCCGGGACGCTGACCGGGCTCTGGCAGGCCGAGGAACGGTTTCGCAGTTCCTACCTCGAGACGTTTCCCGGTTACTACGAAACCGGCGATGCCGGCTTCGTCGATGCGGATGGCTACATTCATGTCATGTCACGCACCGACGACGTTATCAATGTGGCGGGACATCGCCTGTCAACGGGTGCGATCGAAGAGGTTCTTGCCGGGCATCCCGATGTGGCCGAATGTGCGGTCATCGGCGCTGCGGATGACCTGAAGGGGCAATTGCCACTCGGGTTCCTGGTCCTGAAAGCCGGTGTTGACCGACCCCATGAAACAATAGTCGCCGAAACTGTGGCGATGGTACGTGAGCAGGTGGGACCCGTCGCCGTCTTCAAGAAAGCCGTTGTCGTAACACGCCTGCCAAAGACGCGCTCGGGCAAGGTCTTGCGTGGCACGATGCGCAACATTGCTGACAGCCAGGGGTACAAGGTTCCCGCGACGATCGAGGATCCGGTCGTACTCGACGAAATTGAAACCGCCTTACAGAAGATCGGCTATTCCGGCTGAGGGGAACCCGGCACCGCTGCCTTTTCTGCATCAATAGCTGACAATAGCCGGTAGCCCGGTCGTTTCAGCATCGCCATGATCCAGGTGTCTACTCTCACCTGCAACAAGGATGTTTATCATGGCGTGGAATCGACTGCTCGCCGCCCTCGTGGCGGCAACCTCACTTTACTCAATTGCCGATGCGGGGCAGCGACTGCCCGACGCGTTACGGGATCAGGATTTTGCCACCGCCGGCGAACGCGCCGACACCAGGATCGAACTCGGCAAACAACTCTTTTTCGACAAGATACTGAGCGGCAACCTCAACATTTCCTGTGCGACCTGCCACCATCCCTTCGCCGGCACCGGCGATGGCTTGTCTCTCCCTGTTGGTGAAGGAGCAAACGGCACCGGTGTTGCACGTAACTCCGGCATTGGATTCGACGCGGTACGGGAGCGCGTCCCGAGAAATGCACCGGCGATTTTCAATCTTGGCGCGCACGAGTTCACTACCCTGTTTCATGACGGACGCATTCAACCGGACCCCGAATCGCCCGGCGGCATTGCCTCGCCTGCCGGAGCCCACCTTCCCCTGGGGCTGGACAATGCGCTCGCTGCGCAGGCCATGTTCCCGGTAACTTCGGGCACGGAGATGGCAGGTCAGCCCGGTGAAAATCCAATTGCCGATGCAGCTGCCAGTGGCAACCTCGCTGGACCCGATGGCGTTTGGGAACAACTGGCTGATCGACTGCGCGGCATCGATGGTTACGCCAGGCAATTTGTCATCGCTTTCGAGGACGTGAGCCAGGCGGCGGATATTCGTTTTGTGCATGCGGCAAACGCAATTGCCGCGTTCGAAGCAGCCGCCTGGCGCTCGGACAACAGTCCGTTCGACAAATTCCTGCGGGGTGACAGGACTGCACTCAGCCCTGTTCAGAAAAGAGGCATGCACCTGTTTTACGGATCGGCCGGGTGCAGCGGCTGTCACGGTGGTGCGTTGCAGACCGATCATTCATTCCATGCCATCGCGATGCCGCAGATCGGCCCCGGCAAAGGCGATGGTCCATCAGGTCGCGAGGACTTCGGTCGTGAGCGTGTTTCAGGCGACCCTGCGGATCGTTACCGTTTCCGCGTGCCGAGCCTGCGGAACGTTGCATTGACCGCTCCATACGGGCACTCAGGTGCCTACAACACGCTGGATGCAGTCGTGTATCACCATCTCAATCCACTCGAGGCGCTGGAAAATTACGACCGTCGCCAAACCCGCATGCCGCGCCGGCCAGACCTCGATATCTACGATGGCTATGCCATGGAAGACCCATCTATCAGGGCAGCGATTGCGGCAGCCAATGAATTGCCTCCAGTGGAGCTGCGAGAGTTGGACATCCGGGCACTGATAGAATTCCTGCACGCGCTGACCGATACGTCTGCCCTGGACATGCGCAGCGATGTACCTGCTTCCGTACCCAGCGGGCTGTCGGTCGCCGATTGATTGGTCGGGCAATTAATGGAGTACAATGCGCCGCATCGGAAATTACGGGTACTCTGACAATGACAAAATTATGGAATGCTTTCGCAACGGTTGATCCATTTGCGGGTATGACCGGGCAGGACCCCGCAATCCTGCAGGACCTGGTCGGCGGATTCTGGGTCGATGGCGAAACGCATCGCGACGTCGTCGACCCCATGAACGGCGAGGCCTTCATCAAGGTACCGGACACGCAGTTGCTGGAACCCTTCTTCGAGGGGCTCATCAAGTGCCCCAAGTCCGGCCTGCACAATCCGCTGAAGAACAACGATCGCTACGTCTACCTCGGGCGCGTCTGTGCGAAGGCGGCGCAAATGATGGCGCACCCGGACGTCGAGGCCTACTTCGCCCGGCTCATACAACGGGTGATGCCCAAGAGCTGGGCACAGTGCGTCGGCGAAGTCACGGTCACACGCGTGTTCCTGGAGAACTTCTCGGGCGACGGCGTACGCTTCCTCGCACGCGGTTTCTCGAATCCCGGCGACCACCCGGGCCAGGAGTCCCGCGGCTATCGCTGGCCATTTGGCCCGGTCGTCATCGTGGCGCCGTTCAACTTCCCGCTGGAAATCCCTGCCCTGCAGACCATGGGCGCCCTGTTTATGGGCAACCGCCCGCTGGTCAAGGCTGCCGACAAAGTTTGTGTCGTGCTCGAGCAGTTCATTCGCATGCTGATTCACTGTGGGCTGGATCCCGATGATCTCGACCTGATCCAGTGCCCGGGCCGGCGCATGAACGAACTCATCTCTTCGGCTGCCGACGAGATACGACTAGTGCAGTTCACGGGCTCCAGCTGGGTGGCCGAAAGCCTGGCGGAGACGATGCACGGCAAGGTCCGGCTGGAGGACGCGGGATTTGACTGGAAGGTCATCGGGCCCGACTACGACGAGGAGTGGCTCGACTACGTTGCGTGGCAGTCGGACGAGGATGCGTATAACGCATCCGGGCAGAAGTGTTCGGCGCAGAGCGTGCTGTTCGTGCACGACAACTGGGCCGACCAACTGGTGCCCAAACTGAAGGAACTCGCGGCAAGACGTTCGCTGGACGACCTGACGATAGGGCCCGTGCTGACCTGGACCAACAGTCAAATCCAGGAGCACATCGACGCCGTGCTCGATGTGCCGGGAGCGCAACTTCTGTTCGGCGGCGCACCGCTGACGGGGCACAACATCCCCGACTGCTACGGTGCCTACGAGCCTACCGCGATCAGCGTGCCGCTGAGCGAATTCGACAGCGACCACTTCGACCTGGTCGCGAAAGAGCTGTTCGGCCCGTTCCAGGTAATCGTGCGTTACGGCGACGACGATCTCGATACCGTCCTGTCGTTGCTCGAACGCATGTCGCATCACCTGACGGCCGCCGTCGTCAGCGCCGACATCCTGTTCCAGCAGCGGGTTCTCGGCGCCACGGTCAATGGCACGACCTATTGCGGTATGCGCGCGCGTACGACCGGCGCACCGCAGAATCACTGGTTCGGGCCCAGCGGGGACCCGCGCGGGGCCGGTATCGGCACGCCCGAGGCCATCCAGGTCACCTGGAGCGCCCATCGCGAGATCATCGCCGATAACGGACCCATGCCCGAGGGTTGGACGACCCCGCCTGTCCGGTAAGCACATGAATCGGGCTATCATTTTCGACGTCGACGGCACCTTGTCCGAGACAGAGGAAACCCATCGCAAGGCGTTCAACAGGGCGTTCGAAGATGCCGGCCTGTCCTGGCACTGGGACCGTCAACTGTATAACAAGCTGCTCGCCGTCACGGGCGGCAAAGAGCGCATTCGCTTTTTCATCGAATCGTTCGGTGCACCTGATGTACCAGACGTTGACCTGGACGACTTCATTCCGTCACTGCACGCAAAAAAAACTGCGGCCTACACCGAGATGGTCAGCAGCGGCGAATTGGAACTTCGTCCCGGTATTCGTGAACTGATCAAGGATGCCAGCGAGAAGGGCTTGCGGCTCGCCATCGCAACCACGACTACGCCGGCGAACGTTGATGCGCTGCTGGATGTGACGTTGGGCGGCAGTAGTGATTTCGAAGTGATTTGCGCGGGCGACAGTGTTGCAAACAAGAAGCCGGCGCCCGACGTCTATGAACTCACGCTCGAAAGGATGGGCTTGCCGGCTGAGGCGTGCGTCGCACTGGAAGACTCCAGGAACGGCGTGCTATCCGCCGTCGCTGCGGGAATAGTAACCGTCGTGACGCCCGGGATATACACGACGGACCACGACTTTGCCGAGGCCGCCCTCGTGATCAGCGACCTGGAAACATTCGACTTCGAGAAAATCTACGAACTTACGTTGCCGGCAGGATGAGCAGGTCGCCGTCGATGCCGATGAATTTCTTTATACGGCTCGTACCGTTGCGGATCGCAGCCTGAAGATTAATGCTGCGCACCGTGCTCTTGTCCTTTTGAGCTGCTTCGTTATCAACTTCGACTTCAAGCGTAATGTCGTTGTTGTGGAACAGCAGGGAGCGGCGTGAATCATGGCTTGACCAGCCAAGGAATTTCCGGGAATCAACGAGTCTTACCTTGCGGCCATCCGTGAGCAGTGCATGGCACTCCGCATAGCGCATCGGAATCTCGACACGATACTCAACGACGTCAGCGTGGCTTGCGCCGCGCAGCGGAATCAGGTCATCAAGTATCCGGGCAGTGTTTTGGAGCAGGCCCGCGTCGCCCTGCTGCTGACGGCAGAACTCGTTAGCGAAAATACCCTGGTGGGTCTCCGTGGTCTCCAGCGTTGTCTCTTGCATGGCAATTCCCCCGTAGGATCTGGTTGAACGGCCCCGCACACAGAACCGTTGCAACCGATACTACGAAAGAACGCTATTAAATTTCACAGAAAGAATTTCACACTGTTAATTTCACACGCGTGTCCGTCTGACTGCGAAACCGCATCGCCTATGGCCAGATATCCCGCTGCACGACGACGGTCGCGATACGGTGGATGGCCGATACCAGGGCCGCATCACGCAGTGTTGGTCCGCTTCGTTCCCGATTCAGACCATCCTTATGGCGTGCCTCCAGCTCGATGAAACGATCAACCGTCTCGTCAACCGCGCGGTACATTTTCGCTTTCAGCCGTTTGTGTACCTTGTCGAGATCCCACTGCTGGTTTTCGAGGTTCTGCACCCACTCGAAGTAGCTGACGACAACACCACCGGCATTCGCGAGAATGTCGGGCAGCACGACAACACGTTTTTGCTGCAGGATTTCATCGGCAATAGCCGTCAGCGGCCCATTCGCATCCTCAACGATCAGTTTCGCTTTTACGTTGTGCGCGTTATCGGATCGGATCTGACACTCGAGCGCCGCCGGAATCAGGATATCGCAGTCATAGGCCAGGACATCCTCGTTGCTGATCGCCGTCGCACCAGGATAACCAACAACGCTGCCGGTCTCTTCCTTGTGCGCGAGTACTGCTCTCGGACCCAGACCCTTGTCATTGCTGATGCCACCGCGCGAATCGCTGACCGCGACGATGATGCCGCCGGCATCACAAAACAGGCGCGCCGCGGTCGAGCCGGCATTGCCGTAGCCTTGCACGGCAATACGGGCGCCCTTGATCGCTCTGAGACCCGGAACGGCATTTCGCCGCAACAGCTGCTCGGTTGCGTACCAGCTGCCTCGCGCCGTAGCCTCGTCCCTGCCAAGCGAGCCGCCGATTTCAAGCGGCTTGCCCGTGACGACAGCGAGGTTATTCTCACCCGGATGCATCCGGTCAAACGTGTCGAAAATCCAGGCCATCGTTTGTGAATTGGTGTAGACATCGGGCGCGGGGATATCGGTATGCGGGCCGATGTTGTCGCCCAGTTCGGAGACGAACCGCCGTGTAATGCGGCGCAGCTCATCACGGCTCAGGCTTTTCGGATCACAGACGACACCGCCCTTGCCGCCGCCATAGGGAATATCAACGACGGCCGTCTTCCAGGTCATGAAAGTTGCCAACGCCGTGACTTCGGCTTCGGTTACGTCGGGATGGTAGCGAATGCCACCCTTACCCGGTCCACGCACCTCGTTGTGCAGGACGCGATATCCGTGGAAAGTTCTGATCGAACCATCGTCCATGTAAACGGGAAAGCGGACGTGGATGGTACGTTTGGGATTGATCAGGAAATCGACAAGCCCTTCCTTGATCCCGTCGACCCAGCCCAGGGCTCTTTCGAATTGCTGAGTAGCATTGACAAAAAGGTCCAGGCTCTCCGCACTTCTGACTGGAGTATCCATGTTTCACCTCTCTGGCTGATTCGGGCCACCCCGCTATTTTGATCCTTTTTTAGCGCTTAGACGCTACGTAGATTCGCCTATCTCCCATGCTGTAAATGCTCCTGCTCGGAGCGCACTACCACCCTTTGAAGAAACTGCCATCGGCGAAGTCCCACAGCAGCGTCATGTAATATTGCTCGTCCCAGCTCTGGTCCGATAACGGTAGCTCGACGCCGAGATTAAGCGCCACGTGACCGCCGCGAGTCAGGCCAATTCGTACCTGCGGCATGGCTGTCCATTCCAGGTCACCGTTGCTCGAGTCAAACGGTCTCTCGGCAACCACTTCAAGTGCCGGAAAGACACTGCGTGGCCAGGGGGAATGCACATAGTGGACGATACCCGCCAGTTCCACCGCGCCGTCGCCTCCATCTTCTATCGGGAACTTAAGTCGCAGGCTGCTCTGGAATATCCACGACGGTGAAATCACCTTGCCAAATGCGAGATAGGTCTGCAACTCACCATCACCGTCGGTCGAATTCACCGGAATTGCGTACACGACTGCGCCTGAGAGGATGTGCGTCTTGCTCCAGGAGAGTGCCTGCTTGTAGCCAAGTTCCACTTCCGCCAGTTCATTGACCACCGCATCTTTCTTGTGCACGAGTTCGACGATGACCTGCCCGGCCCGGCCAACGCGCTTTTCGATCTCCAGCACACTCTTGTAGGCATTCTCGCCTTCGCGGTTGGTCACCTTGCCGTGGTAAACGACCTCGTCTTCGGGAAAGGCTTTTTTAGTCCGTATCGGCAGGAACAGGTTCATCTCCCCCGGTGGATATGCGCTCGTATCCACAATCGACTTGATGTAAGCCATGACATTGGCAATCTGCTCGTCGTCGAGTGCGTCCTTGTGTGCCGGCATCTGCGCTGCCAGCCCCATGGCGTGGCCGCCATGCTTGACGACCATTTCCCAGTCGGCGCTCGGTTCACGGCTGTTGAACAGCGGATCCGACAGATCTGCCGGTATCACACCCAGCCCCTGTACCACCGGGCTATCCGGGTCCGGACTGCCGTTCGCGCCGTGGCAGACGGCGCAGTTCGATGCGTAGATAGACTTGCCTGACTCGATATCAGCTGCCTGCAGCGTCAGCGGCAACACGATCCCCAGCGCAGCGGGCAGCAACAGGCGCACTATTCTCCGACGGTCCATGACATACCTCTTTAATTAGTTTTTCCTAATAAACCATAATAGACCTGACCACGTCTGCGCATCAGTCCGAGGAAGTACGTATTGGCGGTCAAGCAGCACCCCGCCGACATCTATATAATTGCGCGATTCTCTTGCCTGGCTCCATGATGAAGAAACCCGAATTACTGTCTCCAGCCGGAACGCTGAAGAACATGCGCTTTGCATTCGCCTATGGCGCCGATGCCGTGTACGCGGGACAACCGCGCTACAGCCTGCGCGTGCGTAACAATGAATTCAGCAAGGAAGAGATCCTGGCCCAGGGCATCGAGGAAGCACACACGGCCGGTAAACTATTCTTTCTCGCGAGCAACATTGCGCCGCATAACAACAAGCTGAAGAGCTACATCCGCGATCTCGAACCCATCATCGCGATGCGGCCGGATGCGTTGATCATGTCTGATCCCGGTTTGATCATGTTGGTGCGCGAAGCATTCCCGCAAGTGCCCATCCACCTGTCGGTGCAGTCCAACGTCGTCAACTACGCCGCGGTAAAGTTTTGGCAATCCATGGGCCTGACCCGCATCATCCTGTCACGAGAACTGTCGCTGAAGGAAGTGAGACAAATCCGCGAAGAATGCCCGGATATGGAGCTTGAAGTCTTTGTACACGGCGCGTTGTGTATTGCTTACTCTGGCCGTTGCCTGTTATCAGGCTACATGTCGCATCGTGATTCGAACCAGGGGGCCTGCACGAACTCGTGCCGCTGGAAGTACAACGCCTACGAAGGCCGTGAAACCAGTACCGGCGATGTCGTACCCGTCGAAGTACAACCCACCGAGATGAAAGCTGCGCTGCTGGAAGAAGAGACCCGGCCGGGTGAGCTCATGCCCGCGTTCGAAGACGAGCACGGCACCTATATCATGAACTCGCGTGACCTGCGGGCTGTACAACACGTCAAGGAACTGACTGAAATGGGCATCGATTCATTGAAAATCGAAGGCCGCACCAAGTCTGCCTATTACACGGCGCGCACGACGCAGGTGTATCACCGTGCAATCCTGGACGCGGCGGAAGGAAGAGAATTCGACATGGGCATGATGGATGAGCTCGAGGGACTGTCGAACCGTGGCTACACGGAAGGTTTTTATCGCCGCCACCCGCCGAAGGAATACCAGAACTACGAGCAGGGCGCGTCGATGTCCGACCGGCAACAGCTGGTCGGCGAAATCAAGGATATCGATGACCGCTGGCTGACTATCGACGTCAAGAACAAGTTCGAAAAGGGTGACCTGATGGAACTCGTAATGCCGTCAGGAAACCTGACGTTCGAGTTGCATGACCTCATCAACAAGGATGGCAACAAGACCGACGTCGCCCCGGGGTCGGGGCACGTGGTGCGCATCCCCATCCCGGAAGAAGTGCAGCCGGGAGCGATCGACGAATTCGCTATGCTTGTCCGCTACCTGCCTCGCCAATAGCGAGGCAGTCAGTCGTTGCGGATAAGTATCTTGCCGCGAGCTCGCCCTGTCTCCGAGTAACGAATCGCGTCTGCAACTTCGTCGAGGGCAAATTGCCGGTCGATCACCGACGTGACCGCACCATCGCTCATGAGATCGGCAACAACGACCAGATCCGCAGGTACCAGCCTTGCGAGGATAACCTTGATCTCCTGGCTTACGAATGGCGACGTCAACATGGCCTTGATTGGCCCGATCAGTGGCGCTATCCAGTCGCCTTTGGCCCCGCCGACGATAACCAGCCTGCCATCGGGCTGTAATACACGTCGATTGGCCGACAGGGAATGGTTGCTCACCATGTCGACAATCAGGTCATACTTATTGCCACTCTCAGTGTAATTTTCCTGCTTGTAGTCGAACACACGATCGGCACCCAGCGAGCGCACCATCTCTACATTGCGTGTGCTGCAGACCCCATGAACTTCCGCACCCATCGCTTTCGCAATCTGCACGGCAAACGTGCCCACGCCGCCGGACGCGCCATTGATCAAAACCTTGTCCCCCGGCTGCATCTGACCCGAGTCACGCAGTGCCTGCAGCGCGGTAAGCGCGGCAATTGGCACCGCCGCCGCCTGCTCGAATGTCACTGACTCCGGCTTGAGCGCAATTGCCCGATCCTCGGGCACAACGACAAACTCGGCGAATGCTCCGTTGCGACCACCGAACACTTCATCGCCCGGCTTGAAACGCTTGACGTCCGGGCCAACGGCCGCAACCACGCCTGAGAAATCGACGCCCATGCGCGTGTCCTTCGGCTTGCCGATGCCTGATCCCAGGCGCATGAAGTATGGAGAGCCTCGCATGTAGTGCCAGTCGAGAGGATTGACGGCTGCTGCCCTGACTCTCACAAGCACCTCGTTCGCTGCCGGTTGGGGAATCTCGATGTCGGTGAACTCGACGACATCGGCTGATCCGTAACATCGGTAGCGATTGGCCTTCATTGTCTCAACACCGCTTGTAATCGATGGTGCGGGCTCACACGGAGATGTATGCCTAAGGACCATGGCGAGTGCAACCACGGCGATCATCAACAGGCCGAGGAATCCGCCTGCAATCTTGTAACGTAATTTCATGGTCACAAGCATATACGTTGTGCGCGCCCGACGCATCGGGCGTTGCGCCGCGCAAGTCGGCTACTTGCGCAGGGTTGCCGCCTGGTCCACGACCTTTAATGGCAAACGGTGAATCGCCCGGGAACGCCTGGCATCGGCGATATTCTGCATTGTGGCTGTATCCGAGAGATCGGCGTCCTCGAAGTCGGTACGCGTGCCGGCCTTCGCGTAGATCAGTTTGATACGGTGGTTGCCCATCGAAATAATGTCGTTGTCTCTAAGCACCCGGCTCTTGACGCGTACCGAGTTGACGAACGTGCCGTTCGCGCTGTTGAGGTCGATGAGCAGGAGCGACTCGTTTTCCCAGATCAGCAATGCGTGCTGTTTACTGACGAAGTGATCGGCGATCAGGATATCGCTCAGTTCCGCCCGCCCGATCAGCACTCGCGTCGCAAGCAATCGGCAGTCCTCGGCAACAGCTCCGTCACGAGTCACAACGAGGCGCGGACTGGCGCCGTCATCGACATGCAGGTCGGGATGACTGATATTCCCAAGATTAATCGGCAACCCGGGTGATTGATCGAGAACGGCCGCTGCAATGCTGTCCAGCTTGCCAGGCAAGCCCCCCGATGCTTCGTGCAGAACGTCGCAGATGTTTGCGGGAAAAATATCGTCGGGCCGGGGCGCGCCGGCTCCCCGCAACTTCTCGTACAGATATCGCATGGACTCCTTGAGCGAGAGGGGTGCAAGCGCCATGTCGTGGCAAAGGCGGTCCGCAACGGGTCGCATGCTTGGCGAACGGATGATTCGTTCGCAGTTACCCTGCCCCAGGAGCACCATTCGCAGCGCGAAACGGTCGCGCGCACGGACCTGCGCCAGTTTGCAAAGCGCGTTCAGGGCGCCCGGATACATGCGATGTACGTTATCGACCACAAGCAGTGGTGGTTGAACTGTCCGTGTTTGCTGAACCAGGAATACATTGATCATGTTCAGCAGTTCTTCAGTCGAATTCAGCGCAACGTCATACCCGAACTGCTCGAGAATTTTCGACAGCAACTGCGATGCGTACAGCCCTTCACCGTCGACACTGGCCACGGCCATGGTCGACTGCGTTTCGCGCACAAACCGATTCGCCAGGACTGACTTTCCGGACAATGCCGGGCCAACTATGAAACCGATGCCCGGCCCATCATCGAGTGTTGTTCGCAGCAGCCGCAGACCATCCTTGATGGACTGCGAAACGACAAATGTCGTTGGCTGACTGGTTTTGTCAAAAGGCTGCCGCTGCAGCCCGAGGTTTTCTACAGGCATTACACTTCGCTACGGTCGATGGTACCGCCAGAAACAGACGATAACTGTCCACTAAAACCGGTAGCTCGTCCAGATGTCTCAAATTGGCAACACTTGAAAGCGCCCACCTGTCACAGGTGGGCGCGGAAGGACAAATAGGTGTCAAAAATCAGCGAAGAACGTGGATATTGTGCTTCTCGCAGATATCGTGGAGCTGTTGCGGCCAAACCGTCGTGCTGACTTCACCGAGATGCGCTTTCCTGAGTAGCAACATCTGCACGCGCGATTGGCCGATGCCACCACCAATCGACAACGGAACCTCGTCATTGAGAATCATCTGGTGATACGGCTGCGATAGCTCATCCTCGCGCTCAGCGATCTTCATCTGCTCACGGAGCGTGTCTTTCGTAACGCGTATACCCATCGAGGACAACTCATGCCGGCGCTTCGTTACATGGTTATAGACGAGTATGTCACCGTTCAAACCGTGCATGAGTTTGCCGTCTTTTTCGATCGTCGGGGTAACCCAGTCGTCGTAATCCGCTGCACGCATCTCGTGTGGATAACCATCGTCGAGAACCCAGCCAATCCCGTAGATAAAGACCGCGCCATACTCCTCGATGATCTTCGTCTCGCGGTCTTTGCGTGGCAGTTCGGGGTACTTTGCCAGGATTTCTTCAGCATGGATAAAGTGCAGTTCCTCGGGCAATGACGGAAACCGCGGATCCTGCAGCTCAGGATATTTATCCATCACCATCTTCTCGGCACCGACAAACACCTTCCAGATCTTCTTTACGACCGCGGTCAGATATTCGAGGTTGCGATCTTCTGCAGTGATGACCTGTTCCCAGTCCCACTGGTCAACATACGCGCTGTGGTCGTGATCGAGAAAGTAGTCCTTGCGAACGGCACGCATGTCCGTGTTGATGCCTTCATGCACGTCACATTGGAACTGCTGCAGCGCCCAGCGCTTCCACTTCGTCGCTGCCTGCACAATCGATGCACGGATCGGCATTTCGAGGCCCAATCCACAGGGAAATTCAACGGGCGTGCGCGAGCCGTCACGATCGAGCATGTCGTTCATGCCGGATTCTGCGTCAACGATCAGCGGCACCTGCACCAACATGAGATTCAACTCTTTGGCGAGGCCTTTTTCTATGTACTCCTTGACGTCATAGATCGCCTGTTGTGTGCGCTTGACGTCCAGCAGGGACTCGTAATCGTGGGGGAGGATTTTTTCGACGGCCTCGTAAGTGCTGATACCCGGGCCAGCCAGGTCTTTTCTCTTGTCCAGCATGGTTCTGCCTCCAGAAGCATTGGGGGATCTTCGCCTGAAACGGCTTGCGTTATTAGATGCTTCGCAGAACGCCAGTTCTATCGTGGAAAATATCAGCGCAGGCGGACTGCCAGGTTGACCCCCACGCGCTGCAGAGGAGTCAGCTCGGCCATGAGTTGCGGAATGTATTCGAGGAGGCCGCGGATGATCTCCGCGGCTAGTCGATCAGCAAACTTCAGGTTCGCGCCGCGTTTTTGCAGCCAGCCCAGGTAATTCAGACCGCAGATCATCAGGAATGCAGGAATGAACTCCTCTTCTTCGGCGCTGAAGTCGCGCTCACTTCGATAGCCCTCCAGGTACGCAGCAACGAGATCGTCGAAGAAAGGCTGCCTGATCTGCGGAAACAGCCCGGTCGCCATCTCGTAAAGATGCCAGCCATAACCACTGTCATCGAAGTCGATCAGCGTCAGGCCGGCCTCGCCGACAATGATGTTGTCGGGCAGGAAATCGGCATGGACGAGGCCATAATTACTGTCAGTCTTGCCGAGCTTCTTGAGGAAGCCAAGCAGCACGATACGTGCCTTGAGAAATTCGCGCCGTTGCTGCGGTGTCAGGTCGGGATGATCCCAAAAACGGCCCATGCGCGGCGCATCGCCCAGCAGGCCGTCTTCATCCCAGGCGTGACGCTTGAAGTCCGGTGGTGGTTGCCAACTCGTCGCCTGGATATGCAGTCGTGCGGCAAGTGACCCTAGCTGCCGGTAACGGTCACACAGCTCTTCCTGCATGCCATTCTCGACACGTCCAAGATCGTTGAACAGGCTGCCTTCGATCCACTCGAGCAATGAACAACGTCGCGTCTCGTTGCCGACACTGACCGTTACGAATGCGTCGTCATTCTCTGCAGGGACGACGGCCGGTACCAGGAAGCCATCCTCGTGCAAAGCCTGCATCCACGCGAGCTCCGAGCGGATCGCCTTGTCATCATGGAGACCCGCCTGGTGCACGCGCAAAGCGTAGCAGCGCCCTCCGGATGCCGTCACCTTGAACACCGTGTTCTCGCGATGCTTTACGATCTCGAGGTCTGCATCTTTGATACCCCAGTTTTGCAACGCTGTAGTCGCAATCTCGACGACGGTATCGAGTTGCGCCTCACCGGGAATATCTGTTGCCGTGCCGAGGATGTCGTTCATCGCACGCAGATACCAGACGAACGCATTTTCGAGTCGCCGCAACACTTCGTCGCAATAATCGCGGTCGACCAGAAGGCCTGGCTTGAATTGCACAACCGACTCATCAAAACCGGCGACAATCGCCCAGATGCCATTCTCATACAGTGCGCGCATCATCCCGAGCCCGGCGTTCTTATCGCTGAACTGCAGCCCCATGACCAAGCCTTTCTGGCGAATATCTACCAGGAATGGAAAGCGCCGAGCGAGTGCCCGTAAGCCGGCACGAAGGTAATCGGCCTGCTCGTTGACATTTGCAAGCAGGGCCGGATCGGAACAGATTTCGAGAACGCGCAACGCAACCAGGCAGCCGAGATCACTGCCACCAAATGTCGATACATGTCCCCAGCCATTGTCTTCGAGCCAGGCGCCT
>Ga0316191_10001738_pt1 | contig 15459 bp, 16 predicted proteins | sample Eddworburr2cm_MG_FD_204928 | JGI IMG/M metagenome (GOLD analysis project Ga0316191, IMG submission 204928) | Coastal sediment microbial communities from Maine, United States - Eddy worm burrow 2 cm | ecosystem: Environmental > Aquatic > Marine > Coastal > Sediment | place: USA: Maine...
CCTCCGTGTAAACCTTGTCGAACTGCAACGGAATACCGAAAGCGATGGATGCCAGTATGGTGAGCTTGTGCGCTGCGTCTATACCCTCAACATCAAAGGTGGGATCGGCCTCGGCATAACCCAGTGCCTGCGCCTCTTTCAGCACATCGGAAAAGTCACGTCCCTTGTCGCGCATCTCGGTGAGGATAAAATTACCGGTGCCGTTGATAATACCGGTGATCCACTCGATTCGATTGGCTGAAAGCCCCTCACGCAGGGCCTTGATGATCGGGATGCCACCGGCGACCGCCGCTTCAAAAGCCACCATGACACCCTTGTCCTGTGCCGCAGCAAAAATCTCGTTGCCGTGCATGGCAATCAGCGCCTTGTTGGCTGTGACCACGTGCTTGCCATTGGCGATGGCTTGCAGCACCAGTTCGCGCGCCGGCTCGTAACCGCCAATCAATTCAACAATGATATCGACATCGGGATTCTGCACCAGTGCAAAGGCGTCATCACCGACATCGATGGCATCAATCCCCGGCAAACCGCCTGCATCATATTCACGCGCTGCTGCATGACTGACGACGATGCCACGACCGGCACGCCGGCTGATTTCATCTGCATTGCGGCTTAAAACGTTAAACGTACCACCACCCACTGTGCCGAGGCCCAGCAGGCCAACCTTGACCGGATTCAAATGAATTACCCTCCCGAGACTTTTTGCCCCAGATCCCTGTTAAACATCTCCCGGATACAACGAATCGCCTGCCGGGTACGGTGCGGGTTTTCGATCAGGCCGAACCTGACAAAATCATCACCGTACTCGCCAAAACCCACGCCGGGTGAAACAGCAACCTTGGCATCACTTAACAGCTTTTTGGAAAATTCCAGGGAACCCATTTCCAGATAGGGTTCCGGTATTTTTGCCCAGACAAACATGGTTGCCTTGGGAATATCCACCGGCCAGCTTATGGAATGCAGACCGTCACACAGAACATCACGCCGTTCCCGATACATGTTGACAATATCTGCGACGCAATCCTGCGGACCTTCCAGCGCAGCAATGGCCGCCACCTGGATGGGTGTGAACATGCCATAGTCCAGGTAGGACTTCATACGTGTCAGCGCCGCAACCAGCGTTTCATTGCCGCACATAAAACCAACCCGCCAGCCCGGCATGTTGTAACTCTTGGACAACGAGAAAAATTCCACCGCGATGTCCATGGCGCCTTCGACCTGCAGGATAGACGGCGCCTTGTAACCGTCGAACACCAGGTCCGCATAGGCCAGATCCTGGATAACCCAGATTTCGTGCTCGCGTGCAATTGCCACGACCTTTTCAAAAAATTCCAGTTCCACACACTCTGTGGTCGGATTGCCCGGAAAATTCAGCACCAGCATTTTCGGTTTTGGCCAGGAATCCTTGATGGCCTTTTCCAGTTCGGCAAAAAAATCCACATCCGGACGCAACGGCACGTGCCGTATATCGGCACCTGCAATAGCGAAGCCGTAGGGATGTATCGGATAGGCCGGGTTCGGCACCAGCACGGCATCACCCGGCCCCACGGTAGCAAGCGCCAGATGCGCCAGGCCTTCCTTGGAACCGATCGTGACAATAGCATTTTTTTCCGGATCCAGGTCGACGTCATAGCGGCGCTTGTACCAGTCACAGATCGCCTTGCGTAACCTCGGGATACCGCGTGACAGGGAATAACGATGGGTATCACCGCGCTGGGCCGTTTCGATCAGCTTGTCGACGATGTGCTGTGGCGTCGGCTGATCCGGATTGCCCATGCCAAAATCAATAATATCCTCACCGCGTGCACGTGCCGCTGCTTTCAACTCATTGACAATGTTGAAAACATACGGGGGCAGCCGTTTGATGCGGGCAAATTCTTCTATCACAGTGGTAACCGGTTATTTCGTTTAATATGAAGAGATTACAGCAATTCCCCAGACCTGCCAAACTTCTTCAGAGTCAGCGAAGCCCGCAGCGGCCGGATACCCCGCAATTCGGGTCGCCGCTCGATGCAGGCCTGATCTTGTCAGGCTCGCCCCGGCTGCGTATCTTTCCGCTATGCGTTTTTCCCAGGACTCATTTGCCAGCAACAGTATCCGTGCCTATAGCGATGGAGAAATCTCGGTGAATGAAAAGATTATTAACCGCAGCGTCATCATTACAGCGGAGGTCATTCAGCTCTGGGAACCGGCGCATATCGATGAACTGACCGCGCAACACTGCGAAATCATTGCCGGCTTCAACCCCGAGGTTGTCATTATCGGTACCGGCAAGCGGCTGCAGTTTCCTGCACCAGCAGTCATCGCCGGCCTGCAAACACAAGGTATTGGCGTTGAGATAATGGCGCATGGTGCAGCCTGCCGGACCTTCAATATCCTGCTGGGTGAAGACCGCCGGGTGGTCGCCGCGCTATTGATGAGCAGACCCGACCTGTAGCAGCAGACCGAATCCCCAATCGTCGTAGAAAAGATCGCGGACACGCTCCGCTGCTACAGTTTATTTTAATAAAGCCTCGACCGAGAACCCTTCCTGCTCAAGGATGCGTTTTAGTTTTTTCAACGCATCCATCTGGATTTGCCGTACTCGCTCACGCGTCACGCCGATTTCCCTGCCAACCTCTTCCAGCGTGGAGACTGTGTAACCATGCAGACCGAAGCGACGTTCTACAACCTCGCGTTGCTTGTCGCTGAGCTGTGACAGGCAGTCCTCAATATTTGAATGAACATTCTCTTCCTGCAGGGTTTCCGTCGGATCCTTGACCGCACTATCCGGGATGGTATCAAGCAAGGTTTTTCCGGAGTCACTCATAATGCTGCTATCTGTCGAGGCCGTGCGCTCATTCAGTCCAAGCATGCGTTCGACATCGGCAATCGGCTTGTTCAACAACACCGCAATCTCCTCTGCAGATGGCTCATGATCCAGTGTCTGCGCAAGATTACGCGCAGCGCGGAGATAGACGTTGATTTCCTTGACGACATGAATCGGCAAGCGGATAGTGCGCGTCTGGTTCATGATGGCACGTTCAATGGTTTGCCGAATCCACCAGGTGCCATAGGTTGAGAAACGAAAACCGAGTTCCGGATCAAATTTTTCAACTGCCCGGATCAGGCCAAGGTTGCCCTCTTCAATCAGGTCCAGGAAAGCCAGCCCACGATTCATATAGCGCCGGGCAATTTTTACTACCAGACGCAGATTACTTTCTATCATGCGCTTGCGGGCCGCTTCATCACCCTGCTGTGCAAGACGTGAAAACTTGATCTCCTCCTCTGCGGTCAGCAGTGGCGAAGCACCAATTTCGTTGAGGTACAGTCGGGTTGGGTCATGACTTTCTGCAGCATTTGAACTTATCTTGCCGTAGCCGGGCTCGACCTTGTACTTGGCTGGCACCTGTTGCTTGTCAGGCTGGCCTGCAGAGTCACTCTTGTCGGGTCCCTTGCGTCTTGCCATGGCATCCCCGCCATTCATTATTACTTTCCCTGCCACGCTAACAGGCAAGGTGTTGGTGAAGATGATTTAGCTCATTACTGCCGGGGCAGGTACTTCAGGGGGTCTACCGGTTTGCCATCCTTGCGGATTTCAAAGTACAGCTCATTGCGACTGGTGCCGCTACTCCCCATCTTTGCAATCACTTGTCCTGCTGAGACGTATTCACCTTCCGCAACGAGTAACTTGCTGTTATGCCCGTAGGCACTGAGCAAATTTTCGCTGTGTTTGACAATAATAAGCCTGCCATAGCCAACAAGTCCACTCCCGGCATACACAACCGTACCATTTCCGGCCGCATTCACCGGCTGATCGGCATGCCCGCCTATCTCGATACCGCGCTTGCCACTGGCATTTGACTGGAATTTACTCAATAGCCGTCCCCGCGTTGGCCAGATCCAGGGACCGTTAAACGGCTTGTTACTGGCTGCGGCAGACGCCGGTTTTGCTGCTGGTTTTGGCGCCGGCGTGCTCGCCTGACGAGCAACCGGTTTTACAGCCGGGGCGGCAACCGGTGTGGAAGCAACCACCGGTTTGCCTTGTCGTAACGGTGCAACGGTCACCCCATTACTGCGCGCAGCGGGTCGCACCCGCAAGCGCTGTCCGCTATAAATAGTGTATGGCGCACGAATACCATTGAGGCTGGCGAGTTGGTGGTATCCGATCCCGTGCGCCCAGGCAATCGAGTACAGGGTGTCACCCCGCTCCACTACTGTGTAGTCACCGCTGGATTTTTTAGCCGCCGCGCGAGGCGCTGATGATTTAGCGGTTGTCGAGTGGTTGTTACGCGCGTCAATCGGGGCACGCGCAGACTGTGAACCGCAGGCGCTCAGCAGCAACAGACAAACAGGTATTATTAAATAATGGTAGCGCATCAACCGCGGAAATAGATAAAGGCAATAACAGCCAATAAGATCACAAGCCAGCCAAGACGTTCAACATAGAGCCGTAATTTTTTTTCCATTTCCGGGCCGCCCAGGGCCATCAACCCGGCCACCAGGAAGAACCGGCCGCCGCGCCCCAGTATTGAACCGGCAACAAACAACGGCAGATTCATCGCCAGCGTACCGGCCGCGATCGTGAACACCTTGTAGGGAATGGGCGAGAACCCGGCCACCAGTATCGCCCAGAAGCCCCATTCCTCAAACCAGCTGCGGGCATGCAGGTATTTGTCCCAGTAGTGGCTTTCCTGCAACCATGGCTGAATCTGGTCGAAGGCAAAGAAACCGATAAAATAGCCCAGCAGCCCACCCAGTACCGAGGCCAGCGTGGTAATGGCGGCGTAGCGCCAGGCGCGTTTTGGTTGCGCCATACACATTGGCGCCAGCATCACATCCGGCGGCACCGGGAAAAATGAAGACTCGGCAAAACTCAGACCGGACAAATACCACACCGCATGGCGGTGACGCGCCCAGGCCATGCACTTGTCATACAGGGGAGTGAACAGCTGCATCAGGCCTGACCGGTCAGCAGCGGAACAAAAATCACCGGATCAAGGCCGGTCTTCTCAAAGGTATCGCCAGTACGGGTGACCAGCGTCAGCGTCTGCCGCGCAGGACCACCCACCGGAATCACCAGCCGCCCACCCTCCGGTGACAGTTGTTCCAGCAGCGCCTGGGGTATTTTTTCTGCGGCAGCGGTGGTAATGATAGCGTCATAGGGGGCAAACTCCGGCAGGCCTTCCGTGCCATCGGAGTAACTGGCGCGGATATTACGCAGCCCCAGCTTGCGAAAACGCTGACGCGCCTGCTCGGCTAGCGGCTTGATACGTTCAACAGTGTAGATTTTTGGTACCAGTGGTGCCAGTACCGCTGCCTGGTAGCCGGAACCGGTACCGATCTCCAGCACTTTCTGCGGATTACCCTGAATAATCAGGTCGGTCATCGCCGCGACAATATAGGGTTGTGAAATCGTCTGGTTGTAGCCAATCGGCAAGGCAGTGTCTTCATAGGCACGGCTCGCCAGCGCCTCATCAACAAACAGATGTCGCGGCGTGTTGCGAATGACATCGAGTACGGCTTCATTGCTGATACCTTCTTCACGCAAACGCACCACCAGCCGGTCGCGGGTGCGCTGTGAAGTCATGCCGATACCGCGATTTTCTGCTATCAAGAGTATGCATCCATTGTATTTTTTATTCTGCCAGCCAGCTGGCAATGCCGTTGATGGCATCATAACGAGTCAGGTCAACGTCCAGCGGTGTGATGGACACGTAGCCGCTGCGAACCGCGTGAAAATCGGTCCCCGGACCGGCATCCTGCTCGGGACCCACCGGGCCAACCCAGTACACCGGCCGGCCGCGCGGATCATGGTCTTGCACCACCGGTTCGGACTTGTGACGATGTCCCAGCCGGGTTGCCTGCATGCCCTGAATCTGCTCCCAGGGTAAATCAGGCACGTTCACATTCAATATGGTATCAGCCGGCAGGCTGCCGGCAATAACCCGCTGCACCAGCTCCAGGGTTACGCGTGCCGCGGTGGCATAGTGCTGTGGACGCTCGCCGCCGGTCGCCATGGAAACCGCGATTGCCGGGTATCCCAGAAAACGCCCCTCCATGGCGGCGGCCACCGTGCCTGAATAGAGCACATCATCACCCATATTGGCACCCGAATTGATACCGGACACCACCATGTCCGGCTCACACTCCAGCAGGCCGGTAATGGCGAGATGCACGCAGTCCGTGGGCGTGCCGTCGACGTAGGTAAAGCCGTTATCAGCCTGCCGTGCCCGAATCGGGCTGTCCAGCGTCAACGAATTACTGGCACCACTACGATCACGATCCGGCGCGACCACGTGGATGTCCGCGATAGCCGCCAGCTCGCTGGCCAGCGCCTGCAAGCCCGGCGCCTGGTAACCATCATCATTGCTGAGCAGAATATTCATGCTTTATTCATTGCTGTCCGCTTACCCAATACCCCTGAGACCACCGCCCATTTATCCAGTCACCCACCCATACCACAATCCGAAAGCACCCCGGTTGTCTGTCGTGCCACCCCCTCTCCCCCCGGGAGAGGGGCTAAAACCCACGCCCCAACAAATAGTTCTTCCCTGCCCCGAGCCATATAGTATAAAGGAACAACGCCCAAGGAATCTCCCGTCATTATGGCTGATCGAAAAAAACTCTCCGAGGATGATATCGAGCTGTTCCGTCGCAGCGTCGGCCCGGTGCGCAAGGTTAGCCATGACAAGGCAATCCAGGCGCAGAAAAAACGCTCACCCCGACCGAGGCCTCAACAGCAGGGCGAAATATCACCGCAAACCGACAGCTTCTCCGATTATTTCAACGCTGGTGAAGTTTCCTCCGACGAGACGCTGTTTTTTGCACGCCCCGGTATCCAGCAACGAAAACTGCAACAGCTCAGGCGCGGCCAGCTGAAAGTTGGCGCCGAACTCGACATGCATGGCATGACTGCCGCCATTGCCCGCCATGAACTGGTGCAGTTTATAAGCGTATGCCGGGACCAGCACATTCGCTGTGTGCGCGTCATACATGGCAAGGGTTACCGTAGCGAGGGTCAGGCACCGATCCTGAAAAACCGCATCAACAACTGGCTGCGGCAACACCATGATGTACTGGCATTCAGCTCGACGCCGCAAAAGGATGGCGGCAGCGGTGCGGTCTATATACTGCTGCGCAGCGCTTCAAAGTAACAGGCATTGACTGACTTGTTCGACACCATCAGGAGCAATTGAAATGAATGACATGAACACGTTAACGGAATTTCTTGGCTGGTGTTCAATTATCAATATAAGCATTCTTTTTTTTTCAACTGTAGCCCTGATTTTAGTGAGAAAACCAATTTCAAGGATCCACAGTAAAATGTTCGGCGTCAGCGAGTCCGATTTACCGTTAACCTATATGCAGTATTTGGGGAACTACAAAATCGCAATCATAATATTAAATCTCGTGCCATATATTACCTGCAAAATAACAAGCTGATTTTCATCAAGCAGAACCTGAATCAGGTTTACGATTGAGTCCTGCAAAATTCCTGACCCGGTGAAGAACCCAAAAACGGGCAAGCTTGCATCTGGCTGGATGTTTCGGGCATTGCCCGGGCTCCACAAACTTTATTCGGTCGTGCTTCTATACGCAGCGAAATCACGACTGCAAGCACAGCAACGCGCTTGAAACTGCTGTAGCCAGAATTACATGACAGGTCTACAAATCCATAAATCCCTGCACACGTGTTGTGAGATAGCCGAAGAACGGGTTATAGCGCAGACGCAGAAAATAGTTATCCGGAATCTGCAACAGATTGCGTTCACCGCGAATAAAAATACTACCGAGGGTAATATAACCTTCACCCGCTTCAGGGTCACCACCGTAGACCGGATCATCGGGCGCAAACGGCACGGCCACATGTGACAGCGAAAACAGGCCGCCGGGCCAGGCCAGTTCGATATCCTCGTCTGTAGTGGTAGTAGCGCCGGCCGCTTTGGTACGCGCAATCACCGCGTCGGTATCCAGGTTCAGGTTCGTCACCAGCGTCAATGTAAACGGCAGCTGCCCTTCCCCCAGCAGACGATCCGTCAGAACCTCGGGGTCGGAACGCAACAACGGCTCGGCATCCGTGTGCCGGTTGACATCAAACAACACCAGCTCGTGATCCCCCGGCGCCAGTTTCATAAACAGTGCGTCCACCAGGGTCGATGGTTTAATCGTGGCATCAACGACCGACTGGAAGGCAATGGTCCTGGGGAAGTCCTCAACGCCATTGGGACCGGAGAGTCGATTGATCCGAGCGGCAATATTGCGCGTCAACTGGTAAATCTGGTCACCGGCATTGACGGTAAAGGAACTGTATTTATAGGGATCAAACTCGGCCTGGATATCGGTCCAGCCAAGCTTCTCAAGGCCAGACAAACGCGAAAAACGTGCCTGCCAGATGGCGTAGGCGGCAACACCCGAGACCTCGATGGCCGGAGACATCAACACCAGCCCGTCAACGGCCGGCATATCCTCGCCTTCCAGCACGGCCAGCGCATAATGCACCGCCAGTGCAGCGCCGTTGGAGTAGCCGACAAGGTACAGAGGGCGATCCGGACCAAGGCGATCACGCATACTGGTAACAGCGATCCTGACTGCAGCAACAAAGTCATGCCAGGTAACAGTCGCCAGACCGGCCGGTGCCGTGCCATGTCCTGGCAGACGCAGTCCAATCACCTCGAATTGCCGCTCGTGCAACAGTTGTCCGACGCTACGCAGGCTATAGGGCGAATCCGACAAACCATGCAACATTACCGCACCGGCAACCGGCTCATTCTGCGAGAGCACAAAGGTGCGGTTCCAGTTTTTCGGATAGCTGCGCGGATCAGTCAGACTGTCAGTTGAAAACCGGTTGATAGAACGACGGTCTGCTTCATCTATGCGCGCATACACCTGCTCTTCCAGCTGCTCAAAGAGCTGCTCCTCCCGCTGCAGATACTGTTCAAGCGTGGTGATCTCGCCGGCAAGACCGGCATGAAACTCCGCATCCAGAGCAGCCCGGTGCCACACCTTGAGATCAGGGCGACTTTCCAGCTGGTAAACATACAGACCAACAATCACGATAAAACTGCCAAGCAGGCCATACGTCAGCGCCAGCAGCAGGTGTTTCACCAGTCGCACCATCATTCATTCCCCGTTACGTTACAGTTCACGATTTCACGCAATACACTGGTGGCATAGGCGCCGGCCGGCAGATCGAACGTCAATACCAGCTCACCGGCATCTGCCCACTGCCATGCAAGGTCAGGCACGCCAAGTCGCAGTGCACGACGGTCTTGTACAAGGCCGGCCTGCTCAAGCCCCTCACACCAGCTGGCATGAGCTCCCAGTACGATAGATTCCAGTTCAAGGCAATCATGGCTGACCGGCCTCTCACCTCGACCGTGCAGTGGCCCGGTTGAATGTATATCCTGACTCGCCACACGCGACATCAAATCCGCATCCAGTAACTCTGCGATGAAATAACTGTGACTGCCCTGCAATTGCATGGCATCGCCCGCAAGCGGCACATCCCAGTTACCTGCAAGTACCCGCGCGGAGAGCACCTGGTTAAACAGAAAAGAACGTGCGGCAGACAATGTCAGACCGCGTTTATTGCGGGACAGACGCAGCCTGGTATTTTTAAATAACTTGTCTGCAGTATACAAATTACTGCCGCCCCGACCAAAACGTTGTTCGCCAAAATAATTCGGCACGCCCCGGTCGCGGGCTGCTGCGAGACGTTGTTCCAGTGCCACCTGATCAGCCCCGATTTCACGCAAGGTAATACGGAAGCTATTGCCTTTCAGGGTGCCACGCCGTAGCTTGCGCGAGTGACGCTGATGCCGCAACACCGTCAAGGTCGCGGAGTTCATGGCCTGCCAGTCAGGCTCTTCCCTGCCGGGCAACTGCACCGAGAACCACTGCTCCGTGACAGCACGCCGGTCTTTCATGCCGGCATAACTCACCTGTCGCGGGTGCACGCACGCATGCGTAGACAGCAGTTCGGCAACATGATGAGTGTTTTCATTTCGCTTGCGTATCCATAACCAGACATGCTCACCTTCACCATCCGGCTCCAGCAGGGGTATTTCGGTAACCCGGAAGTCTTCCGGGCACTGGCGCATGCGCGCGCTCGCAACCGGTTTACCGCTTGCGTAGGCCAGTGAATCTACGTGCGAATCATAAGGGACAGGGTCAATCAACATGATTCTGGCAACAACGACTGCCTGTACAGTTCCCTCTCCTTCCGGGACACCGACATCCCTGTCGGTGGCAGAGCACCAACAGTAGGCGCTTTAGGCGACGCAGGACACAGTTGCCTGGAGCGCCGGGGAAAGCGAAGCGAGGGGCCGGGGATAAAAAAGAAGCTACACATATTCATATCCCCTCATCCTGTCCTTCTCCTCAGGGAGAAGGGACGCGTTGTTGAAGCAGGATAATGCTCAGAAAGCATTTACTCTGTCAGCAATACAACTGCAAAGGCTGCAATACCCTCTTCCCGCCCGGTAAAACCCAGATGCTCAGTGGTCGTCGCCTTGACGTTCACCCGGTCAGCGTCTACCTGCAAATCTGCACTGATATGCGCACACATGGCTTGTACATAAGGCGCCAGCCTTGGCGACTGGGCGACAATTGTAATGTCGGCATTGACAACACTTAACTGCCGCTTGCCAAGCTGTTCGACTGTGCTGCGTAATAACACCCGACTGTCGATGCCACTGTACGCCGAATCGCCAGGCGGAAAGTGTCGCCCGATATCGCCCAGACCGGCCGCACCCAGCAAGGCATCGCACAACGCATGCAGCACCACATCACCGTCGGAGTGCGCTTCCAGACTCCGGTCAGAAGGAATCGTCACGCCACCCAGCACCAGCGTACCGCCGTTCTGAAAAGCGTGGACATCAACACCCTGCCCGATTCTCATGTCAGCGTCCTTGTCTGCATATAAAAGGCGGCCAGCTCCAGATCCGAGGGTACGGTTATTTTTATATTATCGCGCTGTCCCAGCACCATGCGTGGCCGGTAACCGGCAAGCTCCATGGCACTTGCCTCATCAGTAACCAGCAGTTGCTTGTAGATGGCTCGTTGCAAGGCCGATCGCAGCTTGCCGATGCGGAACATCTGTGGCGTACAGGCATGCCACAATCCTTGACGTGCAACCGTGTTCCTAATACCGTTATCAGCATCCACCTGCTTCATGGTATCTGTAACCGGAACCCCCAGCAGTCCCCCGTCATCCGAGTTCAACAGCGTAGAAATCAGGATACCGATATCGGCCTGGCGCACACATGGTCGCACCGCATCATGTATCAGCACCCAGTCATCATCATCAGCCCTGCCGGCAAGCTGCTGCAAGCCGTTCAGCACAGAATGACAACGCTCTGCTCCCCCTGTTGCCTTGACAACATGGTGACCGAAATAACGTGGCTCGATATCACGCCAGTATTCATCACCTTCGGCCAGCACCAGCACAACGCCAGCAAGCTGCCGACAGCCAAGCAGGGCATCAAGCGTATGCTCCAGTACCGTTCTCTCACCAAGGAGAAGATATTGCTTGGGAATACTTGAAGACATGCGCTGCCCGGCACCGGCAGCCGGGACAATAGCCCAGATCCTTGCTTGTCCGCTATTAGCCGTCATGTCAGCCTGCGCCTACTCAACCACCTGGTAAAAGGTCTCGCCTTCCTTGACCATACCGAGATCTTCACGAGCATGTTCTTCGATGGCATCCAGCCCCTGCTGCAGATCTGCGACCTCGGCCTGCAGTGCCGCATTGCGTTCACGCAACTCAAGGTTTTCCTGACGTTGCATCTCGACTTCCTGATGCAGTTCCCAGAATTCCTGCAGGCTGCCGTCGCCAAACCACAGCTGGTACTGTAAATACACAAGCAGCACGATCAGCAGCAGTAACAGTTTCTTCATAAAAGCTACTGTACCGCTATCGACAACACTGCCATCGGCATTCAGTTCCCGGCCAGGTGTCTGAACGCAGCACGCCCCGCATAACTGGCGTTGCTGCCCAGCTCATCCTCAATACGCATCAACTGGTTGTACTTGGCAACCCGGTCAGAACGGGACAGTGAACCGGTCTTGATCTGGGTTGCTGTTGTTGCCACCGCTATATCGGCAATCGTGACATCCTCGGTCTCGCCCGAGCGGTGCGAAACAACGGCACTATAACCGGCCTTGTCGGCCATGCTGATTGCATTCAGCGTCTCGGTCAACGTGCCAATCTGGTTCGGTTTGATCAGAATCGAATTTGCGATGTTCTTTTCGATACCTTCATTAAAGATGCTCGTGTTGGTAACAAACAGGTCATCACCCACCAGTTGCACCTTGTCACCGAGGCGCTCGGTCAGCAATTTCCAGCCATCCCAGTCACTTTCATCCAGCCCGTCTTCAATGGTAATAATCGGGTACTGCGCCACCCAGTTTTCGAGGTAGCCGGTAAACTCGGCTGCAGTGAATTCTCGTCCTTCAGATGCCAGCACATATTTGCCATCACGATAAAACTCGGAGCTGGCTGCATCCAGCCCCAGGTAGATATCCTTACCTGCACTGAACCCTGCGTTGTCGATGGCTTCAAGGATCACTTCGATAGCGGCTTCATTAGACGGCAGGTCCGGTGCAAAACCACCTTCATCACCCACCGTCGTATTCATACCGCGGGCTTGCAACACTTTTGCCAGCGCATGAAAAATTTCTGTGCCATAACGAACCGCCTCGCGCAGACTGCCCGCACCAACCGGCAGAATCATGAACTCCTGCAGATCAACACTGTTATCTGCATGAGCACCACCGTTGATGATATTCATCATCGGTACCGGCATCTGAAAGCTATCTCCAGTACCCAGTGACCGGTACAAACCGACCCCCTTTTCATTCGCTACCGCATGGGCATTGGCCAGGGAAACGGCGAGCAGCGCATTGGCACCCAGCCGCCCCTTGTTGTCGGTGCCATCCAGATCGATCATCAGCTGATCGATTTCAGCCTGGGCGCTAGCATCCTTGCCCAGCACGGCATCACGAATCACGCTGTTGACGTTGTTAACCGCCTGGCTGACACCCTTGCCGCCAAAGCGCTTGCTATCACCGTCGCGCAGTTCCACGGCCTCGCGTGAACCGGTTGACGCGCCGGATGGCACTGCAGCGCGGCCAACACTGCCGGATCGCAAGGTAACCTCCGCCTCTACAGTCGGATTACCCCGTGAATCAACAATTTCACGCCCTATTACCCCGGATATCTCTGACATTATTTCTCCATTACTTTCAATATTTTATTTAACATTTCAGGAAACATTATGATCATTACATCAATGCAGTTTCCGGCAGTTCCTGTGCCTTGATAACGGTGTCGATTTGCTTGAGGGCTGCCAGCAAGGACTGCATCTGCCCCAGCGGCCAGGCATTCGGGCCATCACTAAGCGCATTGGCAGGATCCGGGTGCGTTTCCATAAAGACACCCGAGACACCGGCAGCAACGGCGGCGCGCGCCAGCACCGGCACAAATTCACGCTGACCACCGGAACTGCTGCCCTGACCACCCGGCAACTGCACTGAATGTGTTGCATCAAACACTACCGGCACACCGGTATCCCGCATCACGGCCAGTGAACGCATATCGGAAACCAGGTTGTTATAGCCAAACGAGGCACCGCGCTCACACACCATAATCTGATCATTGCCGGTTGCCAGCGCCTTGTCCGAGACATTCTTCATATCCCACGGTGACAGGAACTGGCCCTTCTTGATATTGACCGGCCTGCCCTGTCTTGCCACATTCTGAATGAAATTTGTTTGCCGGCACAGAAATGCCGGTGTTTGCAAAATATCTGCAACTGCAGCTACTTCATCCAGTGGTGTATCTTCATGTACATCAGTCAATACCGGCACACCAATCTGTGCTTTCACTTTCTCAAGAATAGCCAGTCCCGCTTCCATACCCGGACCACGAAAACTTTTATGTGAGGAACGATTGGCCTTGTCAAAAGATGACTTGAAGATAAAGGGTATCCCGAGCGCTGCCGTGATCTCCTTCAGCGTGCCAGCAGTATCCAGTATCAGCTGTTCGCTTTCAATCACACAGGGACCGGCAATTAGGAACAGCGGCTGGTCTATACCAACCTGAAAATCACATAATTTCATATCTGATTATTCCACCAGGCACGTATCAGGCATCAGCCTGAACAGCCACCGGCTCAGCACTCAAGTGACCTGACTGGCAAGCCCTGGCAGCCTCGATAAAACCGGTAAATAACGGGTGGCCGTCGCGAGGCGAAGAGGTGAATTCAGGATGAAACTGGCAGGCGAAGAACCATGGATGCGAACTAATCTCCACAACCTCGACCAGCTTGCCGTCGATGGAAAGGCCTGACAACAAAAGTCCGTTATCAACAAGCTGATCGCGGTACTGGTTGTTGAATTCATAACGGTGCCGGTGACGCTCCTCGATCACATCCTTGCCATACAATTGATGTGCAAGACTGCCGGGCGCCAGGCGGCATTGCTGCCCACCGAGGCGCATGGTGCCGCCCAGGTCTGAATCTTCACTGCGCAGCTCCTGACCGCCATCGGCACGCTGCCATTCCTCAATCAGTGCGATCACCGGGTGCTCGGTAGCCTGGTTGAATTCTGTAGAGTGAGCACCCGTGAGCCCGGCAACGTTGCGTGCAAACTCAATGACCGCCACTTGCATGCCCAGGCAGATACCCAGATAAGGAATATTGTTTTCACGGGCATAGCGCACCGCATCAATCTTGCCCTCGACGCCACGCTTGCCGAAGCCGCCCGGCACCAGAATCGCATGTGCCCCTTCAAGAACACCGGTACCATGCTGCTCGATCTTTTCCGAGTCAACGTACTTGATATTGACATTGGTCAGCGTGTGTATGCCGGCATGAATCAGGGCTTCGGACAGGGACTTGTAGGATTCGGTCAGATCTACATATTTACCGACCATCGCTATGGTCACACCACCCACGCGACTTTCTGAATCGCGTACAACTTTCTGCCATTCACTCAAGTCGGCCGGCCCGACATCAAGGTGCATTTTCTCGACAACAATGTTATCCAGCTGCTGGTCATGCAACAGCAGCGGTATCTTGTAGATGCTGTCTACGTCGACAGCTGAAATAACGGCGCGCTCTTCTACATTGGTGAACAGGGCGACCTTGCGACGCTCCGCCGCAGGTAATGGCCGGTCGGCCCGGCACAGCAGGATGTCGGGCTGAATACCAATAGAACGTAATTCCTTGACAGAGTGTTGCGTCGGCTTGGTCTTGATCTCGCCGGACGCGGCGATATACGGCACCAGCGTCAGGTGCATGAACAGTGCGTGCTGATGCCCCAGTTCAACACCCATCTGGCGAATCGACTCGAGGAACGGCAGCGACTCGATATCACCCACGGTACCGCCAATCTCAACCATGGCGATGTCGGCATCACCTGCACCCTTGCGAATACTCTTCTTGATCTCGTCAGTAATATGCGGAATCACCTGTA
>Ga0316191_10001739_pt1 | contig 15453 bp, 15 predicted proteins | sample Eddworburr2cm_MG_FD_204928 | JGI IMG/M metagenome (GOLD analysis project Ga0316191, IMG submission 204928) | Coastal sediment microbial communities from Maine, United States - Eddy worm burrow 2 cm | ecosystem: Environmental > Aquatic > Marine > Coastal > Sediment | place: USA: Maine...
CAGTGATGCAGATGGCCAGCCACCCCCGGGCAGGTGCCTGTCGAGTTCCGGATAACCGCTCGCCAGCCCGGCCTTCTGCCCGGCCTGGTCACGCCCGCGCCAGACACGCGGGTTTTCCAATAATTTGTCGAGCGACGATGACAATGCTCAATGCAACGGCAGGCCGTCACGAATCACGCCGACAACGACGCCTTCGATAACCAGTGCCTGTACCCTGAGGTCGACTTCGATCGGCTCAAACTCATCGTTTTCCGGCAACAACGACACCAGTGTCCCATTCTGTCGATAACGCTTGACCGTAACCTCGTCATCAATACGTGCAACGATGATCTGCCGGCTGCGCACTTCGGGTGTGCGGTGCACCGCAACAAGATCACCATCGAGAATGCCTGCATTTTTCATGCTCATGCCATGTACACGCAGCAGGTAATGCGGTTTCGGGCTGAATAATTGCGGATCTATCTTGTAATGCGCCTCGATATGCTCCTGGGCGAGAATCGGGCTACCTGCCGCAACACGACCAACCAGTGGCAACCCCATCTGGTCTCGTAGCGAGTCCTTGAGTTGAATCCCGCGCGAGGCACCCGGCAAAAGCTCGAGTACGCCCTTGCGTTGCAGGGCGCGGAGATGCTCCTCAGCTGCATTAGCTGACTTAAAGCCAAGTTGGCGGGCGATTTCAGCACGTGTTGGCGGCATGCCGGTTTCAGCAATAAACTCTTGAATCATCTCGAGAATTTGCCTTTGTCTGGGGGTTAATTCGCGCATTTCAGCAGTTCCTGTATGGATTCACAGTATCTGGGATTATATACAGTACTCACCTCAGTGCAATAGTGAAATTGCGCGCTCCTGCAAATACTTATTTGTCGCTATCTACAGACAAAAGACAATAAAAACAGGAGTTTTCATTGCAGCGCCGAGCTGTTTGGGAAATAATGCGCCTGCAGTTTTACCCAACAAAGGAACCTTCCAAAATGAAAAAGACCGCACTCAGAGCAAGTGCTCTTGCACTCTTCGTCGCAATGGCCGCTGGTTGCGCCACCACGGGGCTGGATGATGTTAAAGCTACGGCCGATCGTGCCGCAGCAGACGCTGCTGCTGCCGCATCTGCCGCTGAGGCTGCTCGCGCAGCTGCTGATCGCGCCGCTCAGGCTGCCTCTTCGGCACAGAGCACCGCTGACAAGGCACTTGCTGCCGCTACAGCATCGCAGGCATGCTGCGAAGCTAACAAAGAAAGTATGGAGCGCATGTTCCAGAAATCGATGTCCAAGTAAAAAGGACAGACATTTAGTAGCTTTAAGACTACAAACGTTTTATTCAAACGCCGCGCTTGTCGCGGCGTTTTTTATGGCCACACCAACGACTTCCGGAATACCGTCTGAACGACCCACGAGTTTTTCAACAAGATCCCAGTCGAGCTGGCCCGCGCGTTCGGTTGTCGCCACGACAAACTGCTCGGTCACATAAGTCAGCGGATTCTTGCTATTCGGGTCTGGAGCTGGCAATTCGATGTCGGCATCGAGCTTTTCGATTTGCTCCAGCGACTCCTCCACCAGCGGCTGCGGTGCTTCAAGCAGCGGATGTATTTCGGCGACAAGCTCTGCACCATCCCAACCGATCTTTATCGGCACATTGATGATGCGCACGGGTGTATTTACCTTGATGTGCTCGAACAGGAACTCGATATCCTCAGGAAACATGCGCACGCAGCCATGTGACACACGCATGCCGACGCCCGCGGGCCGGTTGGTGCCATGAATCAGGTACCCGGGAAGACCAAGGCGCAGTGCGCGTGTACCCAGGGGATTCTGGGGGCCGGCGGGCACGACACGCGGCAACGGATCGCCATCCGCCGCATGCTCATCGCGCACGGACTGCGGCGGATACCACGCCGGATTCTTCGCCATCGCAACGATCTTCGTCAGGCCGAGCGGCGTTTCCCAATCCATGCGCCCGATACTCATCGGGTAGGTGTACACGTACGCCGGCTTGCCCTCTGGGGGCTGCGGAAAGTAGTACATGCGAAATTCCGCCAGGTTCAGGACCAGCCCTTTGCGCGGCCCGGGTGGAAGAACGAAACGATTGGGCAGGATGATTTCCGTGCCCTCGCCCGGCACCCAGACATCAACGCCGGGATTGGCCCGGACGAGATCGTAATAACCAAGGCCGTGACGGCGCGCGATGTCAACGAGCGTATCCTCATAACGCGCCGTGATCATTGAAACCGTACCGATGACGTCGTGTCCTTCGGGCGGCAGCTCGAATACTTCGGCGTAAACCGGTGCCGTGGCCGCAATGGATGCGACCAGAGTAAAAAACAGATTGCGCATTACTGACCTTTTTCGTCCGCTTCGATGACTTCGGTTTCGCACTCGGCGGCGGCGAGCCATTCCTGCATGGCCTTGCTTTCGAGCAATCGCTGCGGATAGTACCCGGCTGACACGGGCAAGTTAATACCATATGTCCTGAGACGCAGGACCACCGGGGCATACATGGCGTCTGCGACCGAAAACGTACCGAATAGCCAGCCACCCCTGTCGCCATAGTGCTTGTGACACTCCGACCAGATCGCGATGATCCGATCAATGTCCTCGCCGAGCTCGTCAGGAATCTCGACGATGCGTCCCATTGCACGGCAATTCATCGGCATGCAATTGCGAAGATGCGGAAAACCCGAGTGCATTTCAGCCGATATCGCGCGTGCATGCGCACGCTCATCAGCATCGTCGGGCCAGAGTTTTTTCTCGGGCCAGCGTTCTGCAACTGTCTCGGCAATCGCCAGTGAATCCCAGACGGTAGTATCACCGAGTTGCAGAATCGGCACGCGCCCAGCCTCGGAAAACGCTGCGATTTCCTTTTTTGTCGTCGGTGTGTCGAGCAGGATGAGGTGCTCGTCAAACTCGATACCGGCCTCCTTCATCAGAAGCCACGGCCGTAACGACCAGGAAGAATAGTTCTTGTTGCCAATGATAAGTTTCGGTTTCATATCCAGGACCAGCTTGCCTTGAGGCTATAGTAAACCATCGCGCGTTGACCAACATAGGGACTTGCCGTTAGCCTGTTGGCATGGCCATGACAATTTCCTTTGAACTGACCGACCGCGACCTTCAGTTCTTCCGCAAAGCACTCAAGCAATCACGCGAAGCAGTCAGGGACGCGGAAGATATTGAAATCATCGATGCGATCCGCGACGTCCTCGAGGAAATTCGACAGGCCGATCCGTTACCGGACTTTGTTGGCAAGCGCATTCCCGAACTGGAGTCGCTGCTCAGCATGCTGACCGATGACGAATGGCAGCTTCCCGAAGAAGACCGGGAGAGATTGCTGGCAACGTTCGTCTATTTTGCGGATCCGGAGGATATTCTCCCCGATGATATTCCTGTCATTGGCTATCTTGACGACGTAATCATTATTGAACTCGTCGCGCGCGAATTGTTTCACGTTCGCGAAGCCTACGATGACTTCTGCCGCTTCCGTGAAGATTTCGAGAAAAACACTGACTCCGGTGTCGACCCCGTGATTCGCCGCGATCGCCTGGACCGGCGGCGCCAGCAATTGCACCAGCGCATGCGCCGGCGATCGGCGCAACAAAAGAAGAGCAGTCTCTGGTAAATAGGGTGTCAGTCACCTTTTTTACAGGCGCATCAACACCGAGCCCCACGTAAAGCCGCCACCAAAGGCCTCCATGAGAACCAGCTGGCCTTTCTTGATTCGGCCATCTCGAATACCCACGTCAAGCGCCATCGGCACCGACGCCGCAGACGTGTTGCCGTGGTCCTGAACAGTGAGAATCACTTTTTCCGTTGGCATGTTCAGGCGTTTCGCCATTGCCTGAATAATGCGAATGTTCGCCTGATGCGGCACCAGCCAGTCGAGCTCTTCCTTGGTCACGCCGGCTTTGTCGAGCGCTTCCTGGGCAATGGCACCCAGTGTCTTTACAGCGACTTTAAAGACCTCATTACCCTGCATGATGATATTGGCCTCATCCGTGCCCGCCTTCGCGAGATCGGTGGACTGACCAACGGGGTAATACAGCAGTTCCTTGTACTGCCCGTCGGCACCCAGCGCAGTAGAGATAATTCCCGGTTCGTCTGACGGGACGACGATCGCCGCCCCGGCACCATCGCCGAACAGCACACAGGTATTGCGGTCACTCCAGTCGACGAGCTTGGTAATGCATTCCGCACCCATGACGAGTGCGCACTTTGCATCGCCGGTCTTGATGAACTTGTCCGCAGTAGTCAGCGCGTAGATAAACCCGGTACAAGCCGCCTCGAGACTGAAAGCGGTGCAGGCAGGAATACCCAGACGATGCTGAATGATCGTCGAGATGTTCGGAAATATGAGGTCCGGCGTCGTCGTGCCGGTGATAACGAGATCGATATCCTCGACGTTGACACCCGCCGCCTCAATCGCTTTTTTTGCCGCCTCGACACACATGTCCGATGTCGTCTGATCAGGCTCGACAACATGACGGCGCTCAACACCCGTCCGGGTCTTGATCCACTCATCCGTAGTATCGACGATCTTTTCAAGATCGAAGTTGGTCATCACCCTTTCCGGCAGGTAACGGCCGGTACCAACGATGCGTGAATAGGTCATGCCGTTTCCTTCTGTAACAGTGTGCCGATCTGTTGCGGTAACTGGTTGCGTACTTCGACAATCGCCGTATCGATAGCATGCTGGAATGCGTAAGCATCTGCGCTGCCATGACTTTTTATCACAATACCGTTCAGACCCGCGAGCGTTGCGCCATTGTAATTGCGCGAATCCATCTCTACCGCGAGGCTCGTCAGGACATTGCGCGCCAGTAGCGCCTGTAACCGCGTAAACCAGTTACGCGTGAACGCCCGCTTCAGGTAATGCTTGCAGAGAACCACCGTTCCTTCCATGGTCTTGAGCGATACGTTGCCCGTAAAGCCATCGGCAACCACAACGTCTGCCTTCCCTGACAGGATGTCGGTGCCTTCGACAAAGCCCACGTAGTTCAAAGTACTCTCGTTTAGCAGTGCGGCGGCATCCCTGACCGTGTCGTGCCCTTTCGTGTCTTCAGCGCCGATATTCAGCAGCGCCACTCGCGGGCTTTCCAAGCGCATGATATCCGCGGCCACGATCGAGCCCATTACCGCGTACTGAAAAAGATGCTCGGCGGTCGCCTGCGTGTTTGCGCCCAGGTCGAGCATGTGCACAGAGCCACCAATCGATGGCAGCTCAGCGATAATCGCGGGACGATCGATGCCGGGCAGCATCTTGAGTACGAACTTGGCTGTCGCCATCAGCGCGCCGGTATTGCCCGCACTTACGCACGCATGTGCCGCGCCTTCCTTGACGAGATTGATCGCGACCCGCATCGATGAGTCTTTTTTCTTGCGAATTGATTCGGCCGGTGGCTCAGACATCGCGACGACTTCGCTCGCGTGTTGAATACGCAATCGCGGATGGTCGCCGACTATGTTGGCAACGAGACGCGCCAGCTCGTCCTCATCGCCGACCAGGATCAGCTCGAGGTTCTTGTACTTACCGAGCGTAGCCGCAGCCGCGCGCACGACAACCTCGGCACCGAGGTCACCGCTCATAGCATCCAGAGATATGGTCGAGTGTGAGCTCACCGGGCGATTGGCCGGATGAAAACCGGCCGATCAGGGATGAGGTTACTCGTCGTCTTCGACTGACTCAGGCTGCGCAACAACCTGGACGCCACGGTAGAAACCGTCCGGCGTCACACGATGACGCATGTGTGTTTCGCCCGACGTAGGGTCAACCGACAGCGCCGGCTTCTGGAGCTTGTCGTGCGAACGACGAGCACCGCGCGTTGCAGGGGTCCTGCGACTTTTTTGAACTGCCATAATCTTCTCCAATCACCCGGCGGATCAGGCCGGGTCTTCGTTATCCTGTGCCATTTGATCGCGCAATGCGGCAAATGGTGTGGTCATCTTTTCCGCACCTTTCTCCGGTTTCGGAGACAGTGCCTTGCACGCAATTGACTCCACGTGCATCGCTGAAAAGGGCATCGCCATGATCAGCATTTCTTCAACAATAGCCTGTGGCCGGAGTAATTTCTCTTCCAGCTCCCAAACTTCGTACTCTTCGTAGCCATCGGCTTCCTGATCAAGCCTGAGCAAGAGCAAGTCAGCTTCCGCCTCAAGCGGCAACCTAAACGCCTCGAGGCATCGCTGGCAGACCGCATCGACGGTAACCGTGACACGGCATTTGACCGCCGGCAACAGCTCCTGCGCATCGGCAAAGCCAAACTCCAGTGTCCCCGCAACGTCCGAATCGCGCCATCCAGCGGGCATCTTATCAGCATCGAGCGCAGCGAGGTCCGCCTCGACAATTGCCGACAACTGCTCGAAATCGCCAACTTTCTTAGCAATTTCAATAACTTGAGCTCCCGCCGCCCATTCGGCCGCGGAGCGGCATTCATGCAGCGGATCACCCATGGCGCGCGCATGATAAGGACCATGGGACCACAAGTCAAAGCATCCCGGGCATAAATTTCTGTGCTTCGCCCCAAACCGGTTAAACTTGATCGGTCCTTTCTTAACGTTCTGATTTGTTTATGCAAAATCCATCCGCACCGACGATCTTCCTGGCGTCATCGTCACGGTATCGCCGCGACCTTCTGAATCGCTTCCTCGACAACTACGAAGTCGTCGATCCGGAAGTGGATGAGCGCAATGATCTCGGCCTTCCTCCCGCCGAACTCGCACAGTACCTTGCGCGCAAAAAAGCCGAGGCGATTGCCGTCAACGCGCGAAAATCACTGATCATCGGTGCGGACCAGCTGGCAGTACTCGAAGACCGCGTGCTCGGCAAACCAGGAGATCATGCAAGGGCGATCGAACAGTTGCTGGCATCGTCAGGCAAGACCGTTACGTTTCTGACTGCTGTCTGCATCCTCGACCCTGTCGGGCGGGCCCGTTACGAACATACCGACAAGACCATTGTGCGTTTCAGACAGTTCGATCGGCGCCTGGCCGAAGCCTACCTGAAACACGACGAACCCTATGACTGTGCCGGCAGCTTCAAACTTGAAGGTGCAGGGTTCGTTTTGTTCGAATCAGTAGAGACGGATGACCCAACCGGTCTGATTGGCCTGCCGATGATCTGGGTTGCGGATCGACTCCTGCAGCTGGGGTACCTGCTCCCCTGAATAAGGTGACTGACACCCTATTTACGATGATTTCTTGCGCCGTTGAGCTTCGATGACGCCGACCGTCAGAAATCGCTCGAGGTCGTCGGCAAGCGGCGCAGTGAAATGCAATTCATTGCCGCTGTCATCTGCAAACGCGATTGACTGTGCATGCAGGAACAACCGTTTCAGCCCCAACTGCTTCGCCGCCTTGTTCGCCGCCTCATCACCGTAACGATCATCACCGGCGATCGGGTGGCCCGCGTGTTGCAGATGCACACGGATCTGGTGTGTTCGCCCTGTAGCAGGCGCACATTGCAGCAGACTGTAGATACCGTAGGTCCGTGACAGGCTGACGCGTGTCTGCGCCTCCTTGCCCTTCTCGCTGACAATAACGTGGCGCTCACCGCCCCTGCGATTTTGCACGAGCAATGGCACATCGATCAGCTGCTCGCCGTACTGCCAGTCTCCCACGACGAGCGCGAGGTAGTTCTTCTCCACCTTTCCTTCGCGGAACCGTTCGTGAAGTTCCCGCAGTGCGCTGCGGCGCTTCGCCATGACAAGGCAGCCCGATGTCTCGCGATCGATCCTGTGCACAAGCCCCAGGTCATTGAGATCGGGCCGCGCATGCCGCAGCAATTCAATGACACCGTGGCTGATGCCACTGCCTCCATGGACGGCCGCCCCGGCCGGCTTGTTAATGACGAGCAGCCGCTTGTCCTCGTAAATGACCCGGTCGAGCATGTCGGCGGCCAGCTTCTCCGGCGGTGGCGGTGCACCTGTACTCACGCGTGCCGGTGGCACACGAACCTCATCGCCTTCCTGCAACTTGTACTCGGCCCGCACCCGTCCGCCATTGACCCTGACCTCTCCGCGCCTCAGCAGGCGATAGACACGCCCCTTTGGTACGCCAGGCAATTCGTTGCGCAGAAAGTTGTCAATCCGTTGTCCGGCCCTGTCGGAGCCGACCTGTACTTTACGGACCCCTGTGACCCGGGTATTGGTCTCTTTCGAGGAGTTTTCTTGCATGATCAGTTGCTTATGCGACGAGGAGGTGTGCTATATTACCGCCCAGAGGCGTTTTGGCATACCTGCCGATTCACTCCACACGACTAATTTTATGGTCCCGCGAGCCTGCGAGACCTGGTTTCAGATGGCAGCAAGCACGGAATCCGGCCTGCGCCGCAGCGGCAAAGCCGCAGGGAAATCATGCTGATTGTTTTACTGGCACTGGCCAATCTGGGTCAGGCCCACACAGAGATAACTAGATTCTTAAACGACGCAATCCGGCGTCGGACTCCTGTGCGTGACCTCCCCTGCGCCCGCTGGGCGCCCTGCCCCGTAATGCTGTCCTCATATAGACAAGTAGGACAACATGAAAAGAATGCTAATCAACGCGACTCAGCAAGAAGAGTTGCGCATGGCGATGGTCGACGGCCAGCGCCTTTACGACCTGAATATCGAAGCATCGGCTAGCGAACGCAAAAAAGCCAATATCTACAAAGGAAAAATAACGCGCATCGAGCCCAGTCTCGAGGCCGCGTTTGTTGATTACGGTGCTGATCGCCACGGCTTCCTGCCACTGAAAGAAATCTCCAGCGAATACTTCGTCAAGGATGCCAAGGGCGGTGGCAAGCCCAACATCAAGGAAGTGCTCCGCGAAGGCCAGGACATCGTTGTCCAGGTCGACAAGGAAGAGCGTGGCAACAAGGGGGCGGCCCTGACGACCTTTGTCAGCCTCGCCGGCCGCTTCATCGTCCTCAAGCCCAACAAGGCCCGCTCAGGCGGCGTTTCGCGACGCATTACCGGTCAGGACCGGGACGCCGCAAGAAAGTCCCTTAACGAAATCATCGTTCCGGATGGCATGAGTGTCATCCTGCGCACGGCCGGCATCGATCGAAGCGCAGAAGAACTGGCCTGGGACCTCGAGAACCTGTTGACCGTGTGGACGGCAATTCTCAATGTTGTTCTCGAACGCCCGTCACCGTTCCTGATTTACCGCGAGAGCGATTCGGTCGTCCGTGCGCTGCGCGATTACCTGACCAATGAGATCGGCGAGATCCTGATCGACGACGAGGCGACCTATAAGGACGCGTACGAGCATGTCGAACAGACAATGCCGCACAATCTCAAGAAGTTGAAACACTACGTCGATCCGGTGCCGCTGTTCACTCGTTTCCAGATCGAGTCGCAGATCGAGTCGGCTTTTGCTCACAACGTAAATCTGCCGTCAGGTGGCAGCATTGTCATCGATCACACCGAGGCACTCGTATCGATCGACATCAACTCTGCCCGCGCAACCAAGGGCGGAGATATCGAAGCCACCGCTCTGAACACCAACCTCGAAGCCGCCGACGAGATCGCTCGCCAGCTGCGTATTCGCGACCTTGGTGGCCTGATAGTCATTGACTTCATCGACATGGGCCCATCGAAACATCAACGCGATGTGGAAAATCGGCTCCGCGATGCTGTCCGCCAGGACCGTGCCCGCGTGCAGATCGGCAAGATCAGTCGCTTCGGGCTGCTCGAGATGTCGCGTCAGCGCCTGCGCCCGTCGATCGGTGAGTCGGCACATATGACCTGCCCGCGCTGTTCAGGCTTCGGCACGATTCGAAGCGTCGAGTCACTCGCGCTCGCAATCCTGCGGATCGTTGGTGAAGAGGCACGCAAGGAGCGTACGGCGAAGGTAATCGCGCAGCTACCCGTCGAAGTCTCGACCTACCTGTTGAACGAAAAACGCGACTGGGTACAGAGTCTCGAGGATCGCAACGACACGCAGGTCGTACTGGTAGCGAACCCCTTGCTCGAAACACCACATTACGAAGTGCGCCGCGTGCGTGACGACCAGACGGAGCTGCCCGAAAATACGGGTGTCAGTTATTCGCTGGCAGATGCCTCTGCTGAACCGGAGGCACCGCAAGCAATTCTCGAGCGCAAGTCGATCGAAACGCCAGTTGTAGGCACACTGAAGCCAAGCAAGCCGGCACCGAAGCGCGAAGAACCGATCGAAGAACCCGTCAAGAAGAAGGGTCTTTTCGCATCGATTGTGTCCTTGTTCTCGGGCGGAAAAGAAGAGGAAGAACAACAACCGCGTCGAAAGAAAGGCGGTCAACAAACGCGCAGCCGTCGTTCGCCAGCTTCAAAACGGGGCGGTGATTCACCGAGAAAGACAACACAAAAGCAGTCGCCGAAGAAAGCGCAGTCGAAAAAGACCAGCAAGAAAACCACGACACGCCGCAAACCAGCGCAGAAGGATGGGCCTCAGAAACAGCAACAGGACCAGCCTCAGCAGGATCAGGGCGAAGAATCGAAGAACGAGCCAAAACGCTCGTCACGCAGCCGCCGTAGTCGCGGTGGGCGCCGTCGCCGGCGCGGTGGTGCAGATAAACCCGAGCAAGTGACGGACACACAACAGCAAACGACGGACTCACCTGCGAAGGACGCGCCAAAACCCGAGGCCAAGCAACCCGAGGCGAAGCAAGAAGAATCGCAAAAGGCAGCAGCAAAGCCCGCGCGTAAACCTCGAGCGAAAAAGCAAGACGAACCCAAAGCCGACTCCGGTCCGCCGCGAGCGCGTACCGATGCGGAGCGTGCCGCAGATTCCTCGAAGAGCGAGGACACGGCTTCACACAAGGCGCCGGTTACGGACAAGGCCGAGCAGCCCAAGGCTGAAGACAAGCCGAAACGAAAGCGCACCCGGAAACCGGCAACTGACAAGAAGCAGGAGAGTAAGTCGGAGACTACGTCGGAAGGTAAGCCGGAGAGTAAGCCGGCCCCTGAGAAGAAAGCGGAATCAAAACCGACGCCGAAACTCTTGCCGTGGGAGCCACAGTCTTTGCCTGTCGCAGCGAAACCGGCGGCGCAGAAACCTGCCGAAAAACCGGCCGAAGCAAAAGCCACCGACTCGAGCGCCCCGAAGCCGGAGCAAAAGCCTGCGCCGAAATCAGATACGAAGCCCGAACCAAGGCCTGAGGCAAAGCCCGAACCGAAGCCTCAACCAGCTCCGGCACCAAGGCCCGAGCCTAAACCTGAAGCGGCTCCGGCACCAAGGCCCGAAACAAAGCCCGAGCCGGCTCCGGCGCCAAGGCCCGAGCCTAAACCTGAAGCAACTCCGGCGCCAAGGCCCGAGCCGAAGCCAGCCGATCCGAATCAGGGCTAGAAATTAATCGCGGGACAGCGTCTCGAGCAAGCCTCGAGACGCGTCTTCCACGAGGTCAAGCACACGCTCGAATCCTGCTGCCCCGCCATAATAGGGGTCGGGCACTTCCGTTTCTGAACCAGACGCAAACTCGAGAAAGAGATGCAGCCTCGCGTCGTGACCCTTGGGCGCCTCGTCCCGCAGGTGCGCCAGATTATCTTTGTCCATCGCGATGATGTAGTCGAAGCGCTGGTAATCCTGCGCAGAGACGCGTCGTGCACGAATCCCGTCGAGTGACATGCCTCGCCGCTCCGCGGCTGCGCGGGCGCGGTGGTCCGCGGGCTCGCCGACGTGATAGGCATGTGTACCTGCCGAATCGATCTCCAGGCGATCCGCAAGGCCGGCCTGCTCAGCGTGATATCGGAACACACCTTCGGCTGTCGGTGATCGACAGATGTTGCCCATGCAGACAAAAAGCACGCGGGTTTTCGATTCTTTACTCATGATTTCCTAGTCTTTTCAACACTTTTGCCCCGCCAGGTATACGTAGGTTCGCGGACGGCGCCTCGATGCCCTGCCGGAGTGTAGCCCGGCTCAAGCCAATATCACAGCACCTGTCGCGGCGGCTTCGCAAGCGCAAAAAGAGTCAACATCGAAGCGACGTAACACTGGTCCGAATAAGTCCGTATTGACATGCTCTCGCACTAATGTCCGAATCACGGCAATCGTTGGGCAAGAATAAAGAAGGCGGGCACTAACCGCCCGACGAATCGCTTCATACCAACATTGACTCGAATAACAAAGAGGAATCCCAAGGTGAATTGGCGACGTAAAAAAATATCAAGTGCGCTTGCGATAACAGCAAGCTTGTTGGCCGTACCGGCCGTAGCAGGCGAGTTTCAATTGGGAGACTGGGAAGGAAGCTTCAATTCCCAAATCTCAATAGGCGCAGGCTGGCGCATGTCAGACTGGGAACCTCGGCTGGTTACACCAGGCAACGCGCCAGGCTTCGGTGAAGCATCGACCAGCACCGCTGACGACGGTGATCTCAACTACAAGGATGGCGATGCCTATTCCGTAATCCTCAAAGGCGTTCACGACCTTGAGTTTCGGAAGGGTGATTTCGGCGTATTCCTGCGTGGCAAGTACTGGTACGACATGGCACTCGCGGATAGCAAACGGCCGCATGGCAACTCAGTCAATCAGTACACCCCCGACCAGTCCCTGGACGACAGTCAGTTCGATGACTACGCCCAGGCTTCCGGTCTTCAATTACTTGACGCTTTTCTCTACAACACGTTCTATCTTGGCGAAAAAGGCATGCCGCTGGATGTACGCATCGGCCGGCAGGTTGCCAGCTGGGGCGAAAGCACCTTTATCCAGAACGGCATAAACTCGATCAACCCGATCGACGTATCGGCATTCCGTCGCCCGGGCGCCGAGATCAAGGAGGGCTTGCTCCCTGTCGCGATGTTCACGATCTCTGCAGGTCTGACTGACGCATTGAGCATCGATGCCTTTTATCAGCTCGAGTGGGAAAAGACGGTTATCGACGGCTGCGGAACCTACTTTTCGACTGCAGACGTTGCCGCAACAGGCTGTAACGTGGTCACACTGACCAACTTCCTCAATGACCAGACCAACATGGCAGGGGGCTTTTACATCACGCGGCGACCCGATATCGAGCCAAGTGACAGCGGCCAATACGGCATCTCAATGCGCTACTTCGCCGAGAAACTGGCTGGATCGGAGTTCGGTATTTACTACATGAACTACCACAGCCGGATTCCGTACCTGGGTGGTGTCGCATCAATGAATCCGGGGGTGCCGCCGGAGGCAATTCCCCCTGGCTTCCCTAATCCTCTTCCAGTATTTATTCCGTTGTCTAATGGCGTAGATCTGGGCGCCTTGCTTGGCGGCGGCAACCCACAATACTTCGCCGAATTCCCAGAGGATATCGAGTTGTTTGGCGTGAGCTTTGCAACCAATTTCTGGGGTTTCGCCGTATCCGGCGAGGTCAGCTATCGACCCGATTTCCCGGTGCAGATCAACACGACCGAGCTGCTCCAGGCCGCGGTCGGTCTGGCGCCCTGGTCGACCGTAACACCCATAATCCTGGATTTGGTCCAGCAACAAGGGGGATGGGGCGTATCGGCATCCGGCTTTGACCGACTGCCTGTAACGCAAGCGCAGGTCACCTTCATTCGCTTCTTTGACCAGGTCCTGGGAGCGAGCCGCCTGTCGTTCGCAGCCGAGATTGGCGCTAACTGGGTTGGCGATCTTCCGGAACAGTCCGTGCAACGCTACGGTCGTTCGCCCACTTACGGCCAGGGCTACTTCGCGCCAATTCCTCTGCCGATTCCAGGTGCATTTATTACATGCGCCGAAGGATTTGCAGGAATACCGGACTTGGTAGACCCAATCGCTCCGCCGAACAGTAACGCCAGCAATTGCACGACAGACGGCTATGTTACCGATTCATCCTGGGGCTATCGCATGCGTGCCGGCCTCACATACAATGATGTATTCAGCGGCATAAACCTGACACCGGGCCTGGCGTGGTCGCATGACGTTGACGGCTACTCGCCTAACTCGAACTTCAATGAAGGCGCCAAAGCCCTGACGTTCAGCCTCGGAGCCGAATACCTCAATCGGTATACCGCTACGTTGGCTTACACCGATTTTTCGGGTGGCGACTACAATGTTGTCGAAGACCGGGATTTCTTATCCATGTCGTTCGCCGTCAGTTTCTGATTTGAAAACCAGGGGCACCAACACCATGAAAACCTTTACGAAAATTACATTCCTGGCTGCGCTTGGTCTTATGGCGCCAAACGCGTTTGCGGAAATCACAGCCGAACAGGCAGCCAGCCTCGGCGGCGATAAATACACACCCATCGGCGCGGAAAGAGCCGGCAATGCTGCGGGCACCATTCCGGCATGGACGGGGGGGCTCACTGAGCTACCTGCGGGCTATGTCGAAGGGGAACCGCTCGTTGATCCGTTTCCGGACGAGCAACCGCTGTTCACGATTACGGCGCAGAACTACGAGCAGTATCGAGACAATCTTTCGCCGGGACAGATAGCGTTGCTCAAACGTTATCCCAATACCTATCGTATGCCCGTCTACAAGACACATCGGACAGCCGTATACCCCGAGAACCTCTACGAGGAGTTCAAGAAGGATGCTTTAACCGCGAAAACCACGGACGGTGGCAATGGACTGGCGAATGTCGATTCATACTTGCCATTCCCGTTCCCCGAATCGGGCATCGAGGTGATCTGGAACCATGTGCTGCGTTATCGAGGCGGCAGTGTGAAACGCACCTACACGCAGATCCCGGTACAGGCCAACGGAAACTTCAGCCCGGTTGTGTTCGATGACCAGCTTACGTTTGCCATTTACCTGCCGTCGCCGCCGGAAAATCGCCTGTTCTATTACAAGCAGGCCATCAAGGCGCCCGCTCGCCTGGAAGGTGATGTTCTGCTCGTGCATGAGAACATCAACCAGGTCCTGGAGCCCCGCAGCGCCTGGGTGTACAACGCCGGTCAACGTCGTGTTCGGCGCGCGCCGGATGTCGCCTATGACGGGCCGGGTACAGCATCGGATGGCTTGCGCACAGCAGACGACCTGGACCTCTACAACGGCGCCCCTGATCGCTACAACTGGAAACTGGTTGGCAAGCAAGAGCTCTACATTCCTTACAACTCCTACAAGCTTCGCAACAAGAACCTGACATACAAGGACATCCTGCTTGCCGGCCATATGAAACCGGAATACCAGCGTTATGAGTTGCACAGGGTTTGGGTGGTTGAAGCAACGCTCCGCGAGGGTGAACGTCATATCTATGCGAAACGCACCTTCTACATCGATGAAGATACCTGGCAAATCAGTGTTGCCGATCTGTATGACGGCCGCGGCGAAATGTGGCGCGTCAAAGAGGCACACAACGTCCTTCACTACCAGGTGAAAGTACCGTGGTACGCGGTTGAAATATCACACGACCTGATCTCCGGACGTTATCTGCCCATTGGCCTCGATAACGAGCTCAAAGGCTATCAATATAATTGGGACTACAAGGCAACCGAACGTGAATATACGCCTGCCGCGCTGCGTCGCTCTGGTGTAAGGTAGTCTGAGATAAGAAGATTGGTGGCGGGCGTTATCGCCCGCCACCGCTAACTG
>Ga0316191_10001740_pt1 | contig 15452 bp, 17 predicted proteins | sample Eddworburr2cm_MG_FD_204928 | JGI IMG/M metagenome (GOLD analysis project Ga0316191, IMG submission 204928) | Coastal sediment microbial communities from Maine, United States - Eddy worm burrow 2 cm | ecosystem: Environmental > Aquatic > Marine > Coastal > Sediment | place: USA: Maine...
TTTGAAAACCATGTGGTCGAAGCGGACTGCCTTGAGACGATGGGAACCATGCTTGAAGCAGACAAGTTTGATCTTATCCTGCTTGATTACAACCTGCCCGACGGCAACGGCCTGCAAGCACTGGATGCCGTACAACTCGCTGCAAAAAACAAGAATGCCGCCACGATCATGATTGCCGGCGACGGCCAGAATGAGATCGCGATCGAGGCGTTGAAGCGCGGATGCAGCGACTATGTGACCAAAGACGATCTCACGCCTGAGAGCTTCAGACGCGCCACAATCAACGCCTTGCAAAAATCCCGTCTGTCGATCGGCATGGAAGCGCAAGACCTGAAACGCCAGCAGATCGAAGCGGTATTGCAGCGGTTTTCAACCGAATGCGCGCAGGAAATCAAACCCGTGGTTTCCCGTATGATGCGACAGGTGCGAGATTTGCGTGATGTCACAAACGTCACCCCCGAGGCAGCAGCAGACCGGCACAACCGGATTGAACAGTCGTGCATGCGCCTGTGGGATTTTCTGAATGACCTAGAAGACTATGAGGGCAAAGACATTACTCCAGCGTCACACTTGGCAGATGATAAATGGCTGGAAGCACCTGATGGGATGTCGTCAGTCGACGGATATTACGAACCGCGTGTCACAGCGCCGGAGGCCCAGCACTCGGAAATCGGTTCAAAAGTTGTGCCGGAGCGGGTCGTTTCAGCCACTCAAAAAAGAAGCTTTTGGCGTTCTGAGAAATAACAAACGAACCGGTTATGCACTGAACGCCTGGAAAAGGCGTTCAGTTAAACAAGGAATGCAGCGTAGCTGCACCGCAGAACTACAGCGCGGATTTAAGCGCGTCGATCAGGTCGGTTTTTTCCCAGCTGAACCCACCATCTGCCTCCGGCGCGCGGCCGAAGTGTCCGTAAGCGGCCGTTCGTTCGTAGATCGGTTTATTCAGCTGTAAATGCTCACGGATACCGCGTGGTGTCAGATCGATGATCTTTCCGATTGCTTTTTCAATCTCTGCTTCGTCCACTTCGCCAGTGCCAAATGTGTCGCAGTAAATCGACAGCGGTTTCGACACCCCAATCGCATAGCTCAGTTGGATTGTGCATTTATCCGCCAGGCCTGCGGAAACCACATTTTTTGCCAGATAGCGCGCAACGTAGGCCGCTGACCGGTCAACTTTGGTTGGATCCTTACCAGAAAAAGCACCACCGCCGTGAGGGGCGGCACCACCATAGGTGTCGACGATAATCTTGCGCCCTGTCAGACCGGCGTCGCCATCAGGTCCGCCGATCACAAAGGTGCCTGTTGGATTGACCCACCATTCAGTATCCGCAGAAATCCACCCGTCGGGTAGCACTTCGCGTATGTAGGGCTCGACGATATCGCGAATATCATCCGAAGTCTGACTTTCATCCGCATGCTGTGTCGACAGAACGATCGATGAAACGCCAACAGGTTTGCCATCGACATAACGCACCGAAAGCTGGCTTTTGGCGTCGGGGCGCAGCGTAGGTTCGGTGCCGTCTTTACGCACCTCTGCAAGCCTGCGCAAAATCGCGTGAGCATAGTGGATCGGAGCCGGCATCAATTCGGGTGTTTCGTTCGACGCAAAGCCAAACATAATCCCTTGATCGCCCGCACCTTCGTCTTTGTTCGCAGCGGCATCAACACCTTGTGCGATATGGGCAGACTGCTCGTGCAGCAGGTTTGTCACTTCACATGTCGCGTGATGAAACTTGTCCTGTTCATAACCAATGTCTTTGATGCAGGCACGGGCAATCTCGTCAATGCGCCCCATGTAGTCCTGCAGTTTGTCCTGATCGGACAGGCCGACCTCTCCGCCGATGACAACGCGGTTTGTGGTTGCAAAGGTTTCCGCAGCGACGCGCGCCTCGGGTTCTTCGGCCAGAAATGCATCCAGAACCGCGTCCGAAATGCGGTCGCAGACTTTGTCCGGATGTCCTTCCGATACAGACTCCGAGGTAAACGTGTAGTTCTTGCGTGACATGATATGCTCCAATGGAAAAATTCAGACCACGTCAGGAAGCCGTTGTGGTCCGCCATGGCCGCTTACGCGTGCGGTAGAAGGTGGTCAATCGCTTTCTGGCAGACTGTGGCGCCAAACACGCATCGCTCCCAAAAGCAAAGCTAGACACAAAACCCATATAAGGGGTGCATCCCCCGTCCGGCTGTACAGTGTCGGCGGCAACGGCCTTGGCAGTGGTGCATCCACAAATCCATCTGCACCCAGTGGCAGCTGCGCGATGATACGACCGTAAGGATCAATCATTGCAGATATCCCTGTGTTTGCGGCACGCGCCAAAGGAATGCCCTGTTCAATGGCCCGCATCCGCGCTTGTGCCAGATGCTGCTGAGGTCCCGCCTGTGTCCCGAACCATGCGTCATTGGTCACCTGCAGCAAAAACGACGGGCGCCCGGGAGCAGCATTTACATCATGGGCGAAAACAGCTTCGTAACAAATTAACGGCAGCGCCTGCCCCAATCGCCCGAAATCCACCAATTCAGGCCCTGTCCCAGGCGAAAATCCAGCCACCTGAACCGCAAGGCCCTTGACGCCCAAGCGTTCCGCGAGATTTGCAAAGGGGATGTATTCTCCGAAAGGCACCAGATGGTGTTTATCGTAAATGGCCTGCAGCGCCCCATCTGGCCCGACTACGGCCATAGAATTCCGCAGACGGTCACCTTCAAAGCGCAACGCACCCAACGCAACCGGCACACCCCCGCTCGCGCGTGCGACCTCGGCGAGCGCAAGACCGGCAGCACCCAGCTGCCACGGAATTGCCGTTTCAGGCCAGACTACAAGGTCGGGTGCCTGTTCGGCTTCAAGCGGGGATTGCGCGGTCAACGTCAGCTGGCGCTGAAAAAAAAGCTCGGCGTATTCAGGCTGCCATTTCAGATGTTGCGCTGCATTTGGCTGCACAAGCCGCACCCAATGGTCAGTCAACGGCGCAGGCGCAATGGCTTGGGGCAGATAAAAAGCCAGCATCACACCCGCAAATAATGCGCCTTGGCCCACGCGCATTGTCCATGCTGCCCCCGCTCTTGGAAGGGACAAGGCCCAGACAAAAGCCAGAAGACAAAGCGTTGCGCCATGTGGGCCAAAAACAGCCAACAGCCGGGACACCGGACCGTCGATCATGATCTGTGCAGGGCCAGCCCAGGGAAAACCCGTAAAAAGGTAGGCGCGCAAAATCTCGGCGCCTGTCCATGTCAGCACAAGCATACCCGCCGAGGCAGACAAAAGCCGCGCACACCAGAAAGCAGCCCCCCAGAAAAGCGCAAGGCCACTGCTAAGAAACAAAAGCGCGAAAGGGGCCATCCACCCGTGCCGCGCCGCGTCCACCTGAAAAGGTTCAAGTATCCATAGCAGCGCATGGGCAAAATACCCCGCTCCGAACGCCCAGCCCATAAGCGCGGCCGCTCCGCGCGTGGTATGTGCGCGCCACATCACGAAAGCCGCTAAGACCGCCAGCACAAAAGCCACAGGTTGGTCGTAGGGCGCCTGCCCGAATGCGGCAGTGGCCCCCAAAACAGCGGCTATCAAAAGGCGGAAAGCCAAGGGCGTGTTCAACGCGCGCTTCAGCAAAGACGTGTCTCGGGTGTCGCCCTGCGCGCTCACGCCGGCTTGGGTTCAGTGCGCACGCGCAACCTTTTGATGCGGCGCGGGTCAGCATCGATCACTTCGAACTCGGGGCCATTAGGGTGTACAACGACCTCTCCACGCGCAGGCACGCGGCCTGACAGCATAAATACAAGGCCGCCAAGCGTATCGATTTCCTCTTCGTCCACTTCGTCGTGGTCGGTAAGCGATACACCAAGCTCCGCCTCGAAATCTTCGAGCGGTGTTTTGGCAAGCGCCAGATAACACCCCGGTTTTTCCTCGGTAAAATACAGCGCCTCATCCACGTCGTGCTCGTCTTCGATCTCACCAATAACCTGTTCGATCAAATCCTCGATGGTGACCAAGCCGTCAACACCGCCATATTCGTCGATCACCAACGCCATGTGGCGCCGTTCGGCCTGCATTTTAGTGAGCAGCACACCGATCGTCATCGACGGAGGCACAAACAACAAGGGACGCAACATCGCGCGCAGATCAAAGGACTGGTCACCACCGTTAAATCCATGGGTCAATGCCAGATCTTTGAGGTGCAAAAACCCCACCGGTGTGTCCAGCGTGCCTTCGAAGACCGGCAATCTCGTCAGACCTGTGTCCTTAAAAATGGCGACAGCTTCTTTCAAGCTGGTGGTGTCGGGGGCAGCTATTATATCTGCTTTTGGTACCATGACATCTTCGACGCGCATGCGGCGTAAGTTCATCATGCCATGCGTTTGCATCTGGACGTTCGGAGTTCCCTCTCCGAGCTGTTGCTCCGCGTCCTCAGAAGGACTTAACGCTTCGAAGACGCGGCTGAAAAAGCCGCCCTGTCGCGCTGCATCGGGGTCTTGTGATTGAGTGTTTTCGTCACGCGCGCGCTGCGCTGCGTCAGATGATCCGTCGTTGTCGCCCATTGGGTCCTGTTCTGCGTTAAAGCGGAATCCCCGCCTACTCTGCTCTATATGGGTCATCAAGACCCATTTTGCCAAGTATTTTGGTTTCTATACCCTGCATCAGTGCGGCATCCGGGTCACGGATATGGTCATATCCCAGAAGATGTAAGACACCGTGAACAACCAAATGCGTCACGTGTTCTGCCATTGGCTTGCCTAAAGCTTCGGCTTCTGTCGCGCAGGTTTCATAGGCAATCGCGACGTCCCCCAGTGTTGTCACACCATCAAATCCTGCTTTGGGCGCACGCGGCATCTGTCCTTCCTCCGCCGCCGCCAAGTCTTCTGCGGGCCAGCTCAAGACGTTTGTCGGTGTTATCTTGTCCCTGAAAGTGCTGTTCAAAACAGCGATGCGCGCGTCATCGCAGGCCAACAAGGAAAGCTCGATCACATCGCTTTCAATATTCAGGGCCGTAACCGTTGCTTTGACCGCATTCGCAGCAATCGTCTCAAGGACGATAGCCTCCCAGCGGCTGTCCTCGAGCAGAACATCCAAATCGACCTCTGGCCCATTGTCACCGTCAGAGATCATTTTTCGGGTTGATCCGCCTCATAGGCTTCAATGATCGCCGCGACCAACGGATGGCGCACAACATCTTTCGAGGTGAAATAATTAAAGCTGATCTTGGGCAACGACTTTAACAGACGTTCCGCATCCGCCAGCCCCGATGCCGTGCCGCGCGGCAAATCGATCTGTGTGCGGTCGCCGGTAATGACCATCCGAGACCCCTCGCCCAAACGCGTCAGGAACATTTTCATCTGCATCGTTGTTGCGTTTTGTGCTTCATCCAGAACAACAAATGCGTTCGAAAGCGTACGGCCCCGCATAAACGCCAAGGGTGCGATTTCGATCTGTTTTTCCTCAATCAGACGCGCAAGTTGCTTGCCAGGCAGGAAATCACCCAAAGCGTCATAAAGCGGCTGCATATAAGGGTCGACTTTTTCTTTCATGTCGCCTGGCAGAAAGCCCAGACGTTCACCCGCTTCTACGGCGGGACGCGACAGGATGATCTTGTCGACCTGACCGGACAGAAACATCGATACCCCGACCGCAACCGCCAGATAGGTTTTGCCGGTGCCCGCAGGGCCGATGCCAAAAGCAAGTTCGTTGTTGAACAAGGACTGGACATAAGCCTTCTGCGCGTCGGTGCGGGGTTCCACGCGCTTTTTACGGGTCTGGATTTCGACCCGCGTGCCGATTGGCATTTCCAACTGATCGCCGTCCTCGGGCGCCGCGACCTCTTCGAACGGCCCCATCCGCAGCTCGCGATCGACATCAGCGGCTTCAACCACACGGCCGCTTTCCAGCCGCGCATACAGCGCGTGCAATATCCGGATCGCATCTGTCTGGCCATCATGGTCGCCAACCACTGCCAACTGGTTGCCACGGCGCATGATCTGAACGTTCAGTGATTTTTCAATCTGTGCAAGATTGGCATCATAGGGACCGCACAAATCTATCAGCAAGCGGTTGTCAGGAAACTCGACGGTTCCAGCAGGGACTGCAGTCAACGTATCGGTCGGGCTAGGGTCACTGGGCGCCAAATGCTGCTCCTTGCGCGTATGAGTCGCCCTGACGGTGCCAATTCCCCGCGCAGAGCGCAAGCACCCGCAGCATAAATTTCGCCTCGTTGCGCAAATTTCAGGACAGACGCGGCAGGCAGCGCCTAGTAGGTGTCGCCGATGATGACCGTCGCGCCGCCTTTGAAGTCACCCACGGTTTGTGTCGGCGGTGCGATGCCAGAGCAGACGGGCTTGCCCGTATGCCGATCAAGACGCGCTGACAGATACCCTTCCACACCATCGTCGATGATCCAGTGGTCACACCCGTTGGGATCAACCCAGATACCAGCACGCAGGGTTGTCAGCTCTTTGTTGTCAATAATCCCGTCATCGTTCCCTTTGCCGGGGCCAATTTCCGCACAAGCAGACAAAGCAATCGCGGCGACAGCAAGCAGTCCCGTAATCCGTACCATTCCAGCGCTCCTCATCTGACACACATGATTTCGACACGGCGGTTCTTGGCGCGTCCATTGGGCGTCGAATTTGATGCCGCCGGTTTACGCTCACCATATCCGGTAACACTTGAGACACGCGCGCCTGCGGCCCGTGCAACCGCTGCCACGGCTTCGGCGCGGTTGCGCGACAGCGTCATATTATAGGCATCCGACGCGACACTATCGGTATGGCCTGCTATCGAAAACGTCCGGAATTCTGACTGCTGGAAAAAGCGGGTAATGCGTTCCGCACCATCCGCGTTGATGGCGAATTTGTCGGTCTCAAAGAACGTATCCGTTTTGAGCATCGCGCAGATATTGCCGTCTCGGCACACTGGCTTGCCGTCGCGCGTCACGTGCGGGGTCATGTAGCCTTCGATGCCGTCGTCCATGACCCAGTGCTCACAGCCGTCCGGATCAACCCAAACATTGGGGATGTACTGGCCTTTGTCCAATCCTGCCTGAGAGGCGGTCTGAGCTGCCGCATCACCGCCGTGGGCCACCAACAAAACACTGGCGATTGCCATACCGGTTTGTTGCGCCCAGCTTTTATACCGTTCAATCACTACCATGGTCCTCACTTAACACGCGGCTGTCCGGACTTCACAACACGAAGGCTCGACAGAAACCGCCACACCTTGAATAAAAACGAAAACACTGCGGCGCAAGTTATCGCCTCTATTGTCTCTGCTGTGGCACCACTTGGCCAATTGTGGCGGGATTTAGACACAAATGTGGAAGGTTTACCACTATTCCCGTGAGATCGCCGCAAGAGAGTTGCGCTTGGCCTCGGTGATTCTAACAGGGACGATATCGCCCACCTTTGCAGTGCTGTCGTCTATATGCACTGCGTGCAGGTACTCGGATTTACCGACCATCTGACCGTCAAACCGGCCCTGTTTTTCAACCAGAACGGATAGATCACGTCCGACCATGGACTGCTGAATCTCTTGCTGCTGCTGCGTGATAAGCGCCTGAATGCGCTGCAATCTGTCGTCCGCTTCGTCAGGGTCAACCTGAGCCCTTTCAGCCGCAGGTGTCCCCGGCCGGGTCGAGTATTTGAACGAATAGGCATAGCCGTAACGCACCTCTTTGATGAGGTCGAGGGTCGCCTGAAAGTCGGCTTCGGTCTCTTCGGGAAAGCCCACGATAAAGTCACCGGACATCAAAATGTCGGGCCGCGCGCCACGCAACCGTTCAATGATGCGCAGGTAGCTTTCGGCTGTGTGGCTGCGGTTCATCCGTTTGAGGATTTTGTCCGAGCCGGACTGCACAGGCAAATGCAGATAGGGCATTAGTTTGGGACAATCGCGATGCGCTTCGATCAGGTCGTCCTGCATGTCATTGGGGTGCGAGGTGGTAAAGCGGATACGCTCCAACCCGTCGATGTCGTTCAAAGCCCAGATCAGGTGCGCCAGCGACTGCTCGGCTCCGCCCGCGCCGACACCATGGTAGGCATTCACGTTCTGGCCCAGCAACGTAATTTCGCGTACGCCACGCGATACCAGATCGCGCGCCTCGTCGAGCACACGCATCACGGGTCGGCTGACCTCTGCACCACGGGTGTAGGGTACCACACAAAAGGCACAGAACTTGTCGCATCCCTCTTGGACCGTCAAAAAAGCAGAAGGGGCGCGTTTGGCTTTTGGACGCGACTTCATCTTTTCGAACTTGTCCTCTTCAGGAAAATCCGTGTCCAGCGCCTTTTTTCCGTCGCGCAAGGCTTGTTCCATCTGTGGCAGGCGGTGGTAGGTCTGAGGTCCTACCACGAGATCAACCGCAGGCTGCCGGCGCATGATCTCTTCCCCCTCGGCTTGGGCCACACAGCCTGCAACACCGATTTTCAGGTCAGGGTTCGCGGTCTTCAGCCCCTTTAGGCGTCCCAGTTCGGAATAGACCTTTTCGGCCGCCTTTTCGCGGATATGGCAGGTGTTCAGCAAAATCATGTCTGCGTCTTCAGCGGCATCTGTCTGAACATACCCCTGCCCGCCCAAAGTTTCGGCCATGCGTTCGCTGTCATAGACGTTCATCTGGCAGCCGTATGTCTTGATGAAAAGCTTCTTAGGCGTTGTCATGGCAAAGTTCCGATGCTTGGGGTGGTGACGGCTGAGTATCAGGCCTGCGCAAGGCTTGCAATGCGCCTCCAATTGCACGAGTTTGCACCTGTCAGCCCGATGGAGCGTTGGATGCACTACGACAGTCTGGACAGTTTTCTCAGCACGGGGCGCGATGCGCTTGCCAAGGGACCGATTGCCATCATTCTGGTTGAAGATGACGTTGAAGTTGCAACAACCCTGCGGCATCACGAACAGACAGGTTTCAAAACCATTCTGGCACTGATGCCCGCTGTGTTCGACCTGCCGAAAGACCTAAGGGCGATGGTCCACCGGATAGACTATGATTCAACAGCAGACGGCGCCGTTGTGCGCGCGGTGAATGCCGTTATCGCCGCAGCACCGGGGCAATGGATTTTTTACTGTTTTAATGCAGAGTACCTGTTTTTTCCATTTTGCGAGACACGCAGCATAAACGAGATGCTGGCCTTTCACACAGAAGAACGTCGCGATGCAATGCTGACCTATGTCGTGGATTTATACGCTGACGACCTGTCGCAGTATCCCGACGCGGTATCACTGGATCACGCGCATCTTGACCGGTCAGGGTATTACGCTTTGGCGCGAAAAGACGCGGACAACCACGACCACCCCAAGGAAAGACAGCTTGATTTTTACGGCGGGCTGAGATGGCGGTTTGAAGAACACGTTCCCGAAACACGTCGGAAGATCGACCGCATCGGCATTTTTCGCGCCAAAAAGGGGCTGACTTTGCAGGGCGATCACACGCTGTCCGACGACGAATACAACACCTTTGCCTGCCCGTGGCATAACAACCTTACCGCTGCGATCTGCTCTTTCCGGACGGCCAAAGCTCTTAAAACCAATCCGGGCAGCACATTTAGCATCCAGTCTTTCAAATGGCACAACTCAGCGCCCTTTGAGTGGCATTCACGGCAATTGCTGGATCTGGGTCTGATGGAACCCGGTCAGTGGTTTTGATCTGCCTCAGGCAGCAGTGCGCGTGAAAAGCAACGGAAACCAGTCGTCGCGCAGTGTTTCACCGTCTTTCATCCCATGCCCCGGAAACGGTGGTGACGTCGGGCCGGGGCGCGATATATACCGCGCATCATCCCCGACCAGCCGCAACGAAAAAGCCCGCCGCCGCTGACCGGTTTCATTGCCCCGCGCGCCGTGCAAAATTGAGAAATGGAACGCAACTGCGTCACCGGGCTCCAGCTCAAACTCTCGGACAGGCATTTCTTCCGCATCGGGGTCCGGTACCGGCATGTAGGCATCGCCGCCTGCGTAAAAATCAGTTTCCGACAGCCATCGCGTCGGCAAGACCGGTTTCGGCCACAGGTGTGATCCCGCAACACAGCGCAAGGTTGCGGTCTTCACCGGATCAAGAGGCGCCCAGAAACTGACAGTTTGGCGCCCGTCGACAAAGTAATAAGGCCCGTCCTGATGCCACGGTGTGGGCTTTAAGGTGCCGGGTTCTTTCACAAGGACATGGTCGTGGAACAGACGTGCACTCTGGCTTTGCATCAAATCCGCGGCGACCTCTGCCGCTGCGGAGTTTTTGATGACATTCTGAAATTCCGGAATACGTTGCCAATTACAATAATCGTCGAAAAAGCGGCCACGCTCATGCTTGTGCAGATTTTCTGCAGCATAGGGGCCCGGCTCTGCCATATTACGCGCAACACCTGCACGCAGTTCATCCACATATCCGGCGAATAGGCCGCGCACCACAACGACGCCTTCTGCCGCATAGGTTTCGATGTCCTTTGTGCTCAAAAGCGGATGCAACGTCTGATTATCGAGCATCGAACCACACCATCATAGGCTAAAAATTATTTTGTGCGGCGCAGCCGGATGACCACATCGACCGACGCAATTTCGGCCCCTCGAGGCGCATCGGGTAACTGGGCAATCACCAACTGGTCGGATGGTGCGTCTGTCAGTTTAGCCTCGTCTTCCCAGTAAAAGTGCGGATGATCATGTGTGTTGGTGTCGAAGTAGCTTTTCGAGCCATCAACCGTCACCTCCTGCATCAGGCCGACATCGCAAAAGGCACGCAACGTGTTGTATACCGTTGCCAGTGATACCGCTTCGCCCTGCGCTTTGGCCGCTGCAAAAAGACTTTCGGCCGTGACATGCCGGTCCTGACCATCGCCGATCAGTAACGCCGCAAGGGTCACGCGTTGGCGCGTCGGGCGCAGTCCGGCTTTTGCCAGCCAAGCCGTACCAGTGTCATGTTGCCCTTCGATCATCACAGCCTCGTTTAAACTTCTATGTATATATAAAGGGCTTTGCGAACGATTTTCAATTATAAATGGCGCGACATTCTGCACCTTTGGGCCAAAAAGCAGTGCAGGTGCAGCATGTACCGGCTCTTGCAGGACCGGTCAGCGCGATGCTAGAGGGATTCAACCCAACAGCACAAGCCGAGCAGGAGACGCGCCAGTATGGCCACATACCCCACAAGTTTTGATAAAGACGACCTTTTAAAATGTGCGCGCGGTGAGCTATTTGGCGAGGGCAACGCGCAACTGCCTGAACCGCCTATGCTGATGATGGACCGCATCACCAATATTTCGGGCGATGGCGGCGAGCATGGCAAAGGCCATGTCGTGGCCGAATTCGATATCACACCCGACCTGTGGTTTTTTGACTGCCACTTCCCGGGCAACCCGATCATGCCCGGCTGTCTTGGCCTTGACGGACTTTGGCAGTTGACCGGCTTTAATCTGGGCTGGCGCGGCTGGCTGGGTCGTGGCTATGCCTTGGGTGTCGGAGAAGTAAAGCTGACCGGCATGGTGCGTCCGGATCGCAAGATGCTGACCTATTATGTCGATTTCACCAAAGCCATTCAAACACGTCGCCTGACGATGGGTGTGGCCAATGGTAGGGTAGAAGCGGATGGTGAAACCATCTATCAAGTCACTGACATGAAGGTTGCGCTCTCCGAGAGCTAAGATCGACCTAAGAAAACAAAGGAGTGCGCCATGCGCCGTGTCGTCGTGACAGGTCTCGGGATCGTCTCATCCATTGGCAACAACGCCGATGAGGTTCTTACATCTCTCAAAGAAGGGTCAAGCGGGATCGTGGCAAGCCCCGAGATGGCCGAGCACGGATTTCGCAGCCGCGTGGCCGGTACGCTGAAAATCGATGTGTCCGAACACATCGACAAGCGCACGTTGCGGTTCATGGGACCGGGGGCCGCCTACGCCTATATCGCCATGGGCCAGGCCATTGCAGATGCCGGACTGGATGAAGGGGTCGTTTCTAACCCGCGCACGGGTCTTGTCGCAGGATCAGGCGGACCGTCCACCAGTGCGATGCTAACGGCGCATAACGTGGTGGAAAATACGGGTGCCACCAAGCGCATAGGCCCCTTTGCTGTACCGAAATGCATGTCTTCCACCGTAAGCGCGAACCTCAGCACGGCGTATAAGATCAAGGGCATCAACTACTCGATCACGTCGGCCTGTTCGACATCTTTGCACTGTATCGGCAACGCAGCCGAACAGATCATGATGGGCAAACAAGACGTCATGTTTGCGGGCGGCGGAGAAGAACTCGACTGGACGTTGTCTTGTCTGTTTGACGCAATGGGCGCGATGAGCAGCAAGTATAATGACACTCCGGACCAAGCCAGCCGCGCATTTGATGCAGACCGCGACGGTTTCGTTATCTCGGGCGGCGGCGGGATCGTCGTTCTTGAAGATCTCGATCATGCACTGGCGCGCGGCGCTAAGATTTACGCCGAAGTCACAGGGTATGCAGCAACGTCCGACGGCCACGACATGGTGGCCCCTTCCGGCGAAGGCGGGGAACGTGCGATGCGTCTGGCGCTGTCGACCCTGCCTGAGGGCCGCAAGGTTGGATATATCAACGCTCACGGGACATCTACGCCAGTAGGCGACGTGGGCGAGATTGAAGCAGTACGCCGCGTCTTCGGCGCAGGATCCACACCACCGGTCAGCTCTACAAAGTCTATGACCGGACACGCACAGGGCGCCGCCGGCGCACTTGAGGCCATCTTCAGCCTGCTAATGCTGGACAATGACTTTATAGCCAAATCGATCAATGTCAAAACGCTCGATCCCGCACTTGACCCGTCCGAGATCGCACTCGAGCGCGTTGACAACGCGGGGCTGGATTCCGTTATGACGAATTCGTTTGGATTTGGCGGCACAAACGGATCAATGATCCTCTCAAAATATCTAGGCTAGGAGACACGACATGTCAGGTTTATTAGCCGGAAAACGCGGATTGATCATGGGCGTTGCAAACGAACGCTCCATCGCGTGGGGCATCGCCAAAGCAATGGCCGAAGCGGGTGCAGAACTTGCGTTCACCTATCAAGGTGACGCCTTCGGGTCACGTTTGAAACCGCTGGCCGAATCCGTAGGCTCTGACTTCATGGTCGATGTCGATGTAACGGATGATGCTTCTCTGGATGCCGCTTTCGAGGCTTTGTCCACGCGGTGGCCAACCATTGACTTTGTGGTCCATGCAATTGCTTTTTCAGACAAATCTGAGCTTACGGGCCGGTTCCTCAACACTTCGCGTGAGAACTTCAAGAACTCTCTCGATATCAGCGCTTATTCCTTCATCGAGATCGCCCGCCGCGCGCATCCTTTGATGGTCGAAAACGGCGGTACGTTGATGACGCTTACCTACATGGGATCAAACCGCGTCACGCCAAGCTACAACGTCATGGGCGTTGCCAAAGCCGCGCTGGAAAGTGCGACACGCTATCTCGCCAATGATCTCGGCCCCGAAGGTATCCGTGTGAATGCGATCTCGCCCGGTCCGATGAAGACGCTTGCAGGCGCTGCAATTGGTGGTGCGCGCAAAACCTACAAACACACCGATCAGAATGCGCCATTGCGTTCGAACGCGACGCTGGCGGCCGTCGGGGCCACGGCAGTATATCTCGCCTCGGATGGAGGGGCCTGCACAACCGGTGAGATTATTCGTGTCGACGGCGGTTTCCATGTTTTGGGAATGCCCCAGAGCGAAAACCTGTAGACGTCAAGACCACTGCACATTTACGCCCTATTGATGCCGTATTGACCGGGCACACGGGAGAGATGATGCAGGAAGTTGACAAAAAATCCGCTCGGCAGTTTGCTTATAGAGAACGTGCAATTCGCGCCAAGACCTATGCGCGTGTGCTGGTACCTGTTGCCATGTTCGCAGTGAGTGCTACGGTCTGGATGGACCCCGAACTACGCCCGCAGGTTGCCGAAGGTCTTGAAGAAATCCGACCGATCGCAGCGACCTACCTTGTCGATACACCTTTCGAAGACATGTTGGGCCCTGTACCCGTCGCTGCCCCGACCGAAGCAGCGGTAGATGGCGCCGAAGATGGTCAGGTTACCGCCTCGTTCAACCTGCCCGAAGATGCGGTACCGGTGAACCGGCCCTGAGCACCACCGCGCTGTGCCCTTTTCGCGCGACAAAGGCCGGCGCCGTCAATTACTCCTAGTCACGGCCATTTGACCGCATAAAAACGCTTTCGCACTGCGCAGCAATAGCATGCTAGATTGCAACGGGCTTACCCTTTCGTCGCGCGTCGTGCGTTTGTTTGCGGTCCAGCGCGTTCGTTTCTCTGATCAATTTGACCTTGCTGTGCTTCGGAATCTGCTTTCGCATCATCATCCCACATGCGTGCCATTGCCACCGGGGTCACTGGTTTTGACTTGGACGCTTGATCCTGAACGGCGTGATCTAGCGAAAATTCTATCTCTGCCAAGCGGTCAGCCTCCCAAACCTGCAAGGTGCCCGCGATTTCAGGATCAACCAGTTCCGGTCCTGTGTGTCGCAGCCCTTCCGACACCGATCCGCTTTTATCGCTTCGCGCCTGCACCACGACCAAGGTCACCGCCGTTGCGGCAGTCAGCACGGCGCCGCCAATCCATGCAAGACCGATCGAAGCACCCCAGGACAGCCCCTGCAAGCGTAGGGTGACCAACAGGCCAATACAGAAGATGGTATTCAAAGCAACGATTTGAACAACATTCAAAACTGGTGGGTCTTCTTTATGCCGCGCGTGCTCGTCCATCGCTGTACCCTCAAACCGGTAACCCTAAAATGACACAGGCAGGATCAGTACAGATCCCGCCTGCTCTCAGGTTACTATCGCAAAGAGGTGTTTCAATAAGCTTTAAGCATCACAGTTCATGCTAATTAACTGCGATCATGCTGCGTCAACGCGCATCAATTCGATATCGAACGTCAAATCTTTGCCGGCAAGTGGATGGTTCGCATCCAAGGTCACTGTGGCCTCATCCACTTCGACAACGACAACCGGCAAGGCTTGGCCTTCGGGGGTCTGCATTTGCAATTGCGTACCGATATCGAGCGGAATCTCAGCCGGAATACCCTCGCGCGGGACCGCTTGACGCATCTCTGGATTGATTGCGCCGTAGGCTTGTTCGCATTCGATCTGAACTGTCTTCTTTTCGCCGACCGCCATGCCTGGCAATGCAACATCCAACCCCGGAATGATTTGACCGGAGCCGACCACAAACTCCAGCGGATCACGCCCGTCCGAGCTGTCGAATGTTGTGCCGTCAAGCAATGTGCCTGTGTAATGGATAGCGACTGTGTCGCCCGCTTTGACCTGGGTCATCTGTTCTCCAATCATTTATGAAAAGGGGTGTGGAAGGCCGCGTATCTGCGCAGGTTCTTCGTCTCCTGTGCAGACTGCCTTTGTCTTTAATAAGTGTAAACCGGAAATAACCGACGATTGGCTCTTTTCGTGCCCGTTCCGGCGTGACACTGTGCGAACATACCCCAAAAAGGAGTGCCCCATGCC
>Ga0316191_10001744_pt1 | contig 15426 bp, 14 predicted proteins | sample Eddworburr2cm_MG_FD_204928 | JGI IMG/M metagenome (GOLD analysis project Ga0316191, IMG submission 204928) | Coastal sediment microbial communities from Maine, United States - Eddy worm burrow 2 cm | ecosystem: Environmental > Aquatic > Marine > Coastal > Sediment | place: USA: Maine...
TGTGACAGAGCCGCTGCTGCTGGGCGTTGGCGACACGCTCGAATACCAGTCGAGTCTTTTGCTTGTGCGCGCGGTGGGACCGGAACTCGTCCTGGAGACGGAGATCGCCGACGATGTGATGGCAATGGACTTTGCGGGCGGTGACGAGGACGATTCCGATGCAGAGTTGATAGAGGCGGCGGTATTTGCGCCGTCCGAGCGGCGCAGGCGTGGCTGGCGCAGCGTGCTGCGGCCTGTGCCATTGCTGGTATTCGCGGTTTTTGCAGCACTCGGCAGCCTCGCGTGGTTCATGCTGACGGCACGTACCGTCGAATTACTTGCCGCACCTGTGCCCGAGGAAATCGATATCGATGGGGGCATCTTCGTTTTCGAACTCGGCGGCCGTTACTTGATGCGACCGGGTGATTATCGCCTGCATATGGAGCGTGAAGGCTACTACGACATTGACGAAATTCTCCGCGTTGGAGAGGAACGCAATCAGTCGTTCGAGTTTGAACTGAGGAAACTGCCGGGCATTTTGCACCTGAAGACCGATCCGGGCGAAGGGGTCAGAGTATCGATAGACGGAGAGCTTGCTGGCACCACGCCGATTGACGCACTGACGATCGAACCAGGGCCGCACGAGCTGAGTCTCAATGCCGATCGATTCGACTCCTACAGCGTAACAATCGAGATTGACGGAGGTGGTGCCGAACAATACTGGGAGGCGAAGCTGGAACCTCTTTGGGCCACTGTCGCGATAAGCAGTGAGCCGAACGGCGCTGAAGTGCTGGTAGACGGAGAGTCGGTCGGGACTACGCCACTCAGCGCCGATATTCTAGAGGGCATGCGCGAACTGCAATTGTCCTTGCCCGGCTACCAGTCCTATAACGAGGAAATCGACGTTGTACGGTCGGTTCCGCAAACTCTGGAGACAATTGTGCTGAAGCAGGCCGACGGTCTGGTCAGTCTGCGCAGCAACCCATCCGGCGCAAGCGTTATGGTAAACGGCGCCTACCGCGGACAGACCCCTGCCGAGCTGGAACTTGCGCCGGGGCAAACCTATCGCATCGAATTCAGCAAGGCCGGTTTTCAGAAAGTAACACGCAGCGTGAAACCCGCATCCGGAACAAGCCAGCAAGTGCAAGTCTCGTTACAACCGTTTGTCGGAGAAATCAGTATCGTCGCCGATCCCGCCGATGCCGAAGTCCTGATTAATGGCAAGGTACGCAGTGAAAGACGTCTGACGCTGCCCGCCGTGCCGCAGCAAATAGAGATTCGCAAGCCCGGGTTCGCTTCCTACCGGATTACCGTGACACCGCGACCGGGATTCCCGCAGGAGGTGTCCACCCGGCTCAAAACGGAAGCGCAGGCGCGGGCCGACTCCCGCCCCCGACGAATCAAAACTGCGGCGGGGCCGGAACTGATACTGGTCACCCCGGGTCGATTGAGTATGGGATCATCGCGACGGGAACAGGGTCGGCGCTCGAATGAGAGCCTCAGGCAGGTCGAACTGGTGCGTCCGTTCTATTTTGGCGTGCAGGAAGTCAGCAACGAACAGTTTCGCCTGTTCGCGGAGGAGCACAACTCCGGGACATTCGAGGGCGTCGATCTCAACCGTCCCGACTACCCCGCCGCGAGTGTCACGTGGCAACAGGCGGCTGCCTTCTGCAACTGGCTGAGCGGGCGTGACGGACTCCCCGCAGCCTATGTCGAACGCGGTGGCGTGCTGGTCGCTGCGGAACCCATGAACCACGGTTACCGCTTGCCCACGGAAGCCGAATGGGCATGGACCGGACGCCACGTAGCCGGTCGCAGCAGCGGCCGGTTTCCGTGGGGCGACGACTGGCCACCGCCGCCCAGTCCGAAAACCGGGAATTACGCCGACGAGTCAGCGCGCAGATTATTCAACGACTACATCAAGGGCTATAACGACGGGTTCGCCGGGAGCGCCCCCGTCGGAAGCTTCAGCGCATCGCCGATCGGCCTGTTCGACATGGGCGGCAACGTGGCAGAATGGATTCACGATCTGTACACCACCTACCCGGCCGCCGGCGCTAATCTCGAACGCGACCCGATGGGCCCGCTGAACGGAAAGTTCCATGTAATCCGCGGATCCAGCTGGCAGCATGCGACAATCAGCGAACTGCGCTGGTCGTACAGAGATTATGGTGACGAAGCGCGACCCGACGTCGGCTTCAGACTTGCGCGTTACGCCGAGTAGGCGCGGAGCAACCGGATGAAATACCTCGCTGTCATAATCCTGCTTCTTGTGTTGGGCGCGCTGCCGGCGCATGCCCAGGATGAAGCGCAGGAAACAGAACCTGCTCCCGCTGCGCAAGAGAGTGAAAGCGCGACGGAGCCAGGCGACACGCCCCCGGCAAAAGCAGAGGAAACACAAACGGAGTCGCGTCGGGGCAGGCCGCAAAGGTTCGAACCGTCCGAAGAGATCTCCGAAGATCTGTCCGTTTCGTTCCCTGTCGATATCTAGATCCCCTGAGAGAGCCTGAGAATGGTAAAAAAGCAATTCCCGTTCGAGTTTACCTATCAGGTTTTCGCCCTGATTGTCTCGATCATCATCATTCATGCGATTTACGTCGCCGTGGTGCGCCCGAATGCAGAAGCGGTTCTCACCTATCAGGCCGAGATGATGGCCCAGGACAGCGACTATGTTGCGGATCGCTCGGTGTGGGTGCTGATAAGGGATTTCGAGCAGGAGTCCTGTTTCATCCTGTTATTCTGGGCCATGGCGATCATGGCCTATAAGGCGGTGCTCGCCGCTCGCGAACGCGCCCTGCTGCAACAGGACCTCTTACACATTACCGAGGGCATGAGCGTGTTGCCCGAGGATACGCGAGAACTATCCCGCCCGCTCCAGGCTCTCCCGGACAAAGACCGTGACAGTCTCTTACCCCGTGCGCTACTGACTGCGTTGCACCGATTCCGCTCCACCCGCAACATCCAGGACACCTCGGATGCGGTGCGTTCGGTCTGCGAGGGAGAGTCGGAGCGCCTCGACTCGGAACTCTCAATGGTCAGATATATCGCGTGGGCGATACCGTCCGTGGGATTCATCGGCACGGTCCGCGGTATCGGTGAGGCGCTCGGTCAGGCACACAAAGCCGTCGAGGGAGACATTGCCGGAGTCACCGCCAGTCTCGGTGTCGCCTTTAACTCGACGTTCATCGCACTGATTCTGAGCATCATTCTGATGTTCCTGCTGCACCAGGTGCAATTGCAACAGGAAAGGCTCGTGCTCAACGCTCAGGATTATTGCGACGAACATTTGCTGCGCCACCTGCAGGTGCGCTAGGCGATGACTGCCGTCCTCGAAATCAATGATATCGGACTGTTGCTCAGCCTCGACGCCGAACCCATCCTGGAATCGCCTGGGTACGCGATGCTGGATGACAATGAAATCGTCGTTGGCGATGATGCGCTATCGCAGTCCCGCCTGCAGCCGAACCGTATCCAAAACCGGTTTTGGGATCAGCTCAGCATGGAAGAACTGCCCAAGCCGATGGGGCGAGCACGAAATTATGCGGATCTCGCTTATGCCCACTTGCGCAGCATCAGCACCCGGCTTCTGTCGCACGGCGAAAACCGGGTCGTTTTTGCCGTTCCCGGGACCTACGATCGCAAGCAGCTGGCGTTGCTGCTTGGAATGGCAAAGGAATGCGGTCTCGATGTCGTCGGCCTGGTGGACACGGCCGTGGCCGCGTCGCCGCACGCGGTGCCGGGTCACAGCCTGTATTTTTTGGACATCTTTCTGCACCGCACGATCCTGACCGAGTTGCAGCAGGGTATTCGGCTCAAGCGCACCCGGGTTGACGTTGTGGGCAATATTGGCATGACAACGCTGAATGACCGTTGGGCCAACCGCATCGCCGACCTGTTCGTGGCAGAGACGCGTTTCGATCCGATGCATGTCGCACAAACGGAACAGGTTCTGTACGACCATTTGCCGGGCTGGCTGCGCGAACTCGAGAACACCGGTGCGGCCGAACTGGAACTGCCGACCGGCCGCAAGTCCTACCAGGTGACCGCCAAACGCGAACGTGTGCTGGAGGCAACCAGCGCGCAGTTTCGTCAGATTGCTGAACAGATCAGCACGCGGATCGGCACAACCGGTCCGGTTGCATTGCAGATATCGCATCGGATCGCCGCCCTGCCCGGACTCAGCGCGGAACTCGCGCAACAGGTCGACTGCCAGATAATCGAACTCGACCGGGAAGCCGCTGCGCGCGGTGCGGTGCGCCACGGAGAGCATCTGGTCCAAAGTGGCAAGGGAGTCCGCTTTGTAACCAGCGTACCCTGGTCGATGGACACTGCAAAACTGACTCCGGCAACGGCGCCTGCCGCTGCGGCAACTGCGCCGCAAACCTCAGCGTCATCCCTGCCCGCGGCACCGCCTCCGCCGCGTCGTCCCAGTCATGCCGTGGTGCGTGGCACCGCCTATCTGCTGAATGACCACGACACGCGACTCGACTCGCTGATTAGCCTCCCGGCCGGCTCGGATGCGGCTGCGATAACTCTGCGCGTGGTTGCCGAGGGTGTGCGCATCGACCCCGGCTCGGCACAATTGCACCACAAACGGCGCCAGGTCGATGGCGTCGCGGTATTCGGTGTCGGCGACCGGATTACTTTGCCCGACGGCGAAGAATTGCTGCTTATCGAGGTGGCCGGAGAAGATGGCGCGTAGAAAACGACAAACCAACGTTTTCAGCTTGTCCTTTCTCGACTGCATGTCGTGCGGTTTTGGCGCCGTGGTGCTGTTCTTCATGATAATCAACCACGCCACCGAGGTTCGCTCCGACGAAGTCAACGAAAAACTCCTTGCCGAAGTGAGCCTTCTCGAGCGTCAGGTCCTGGACGGCGAACGGCACAAGGTCGAGTTACGCAATTCGATTGACGAAATCGACAAGGAATCCGCAATCACCGAAGGATTGTCCGCCAGGGTATTGAGCGATCTGGAAGTCATTCAGGAACAACTTGCCGACCTGGATGCGTTGACGGTCGCGCAGCGCGAACATATCAACAAACTCAAATCCGATCTGAAAACTATCGATGAGGAGAAAAAACGGCTTGAAGGCGCGCGAGCCAGCGAAGATGACGAAGGCGGCGCCACGCGCTCGTTCGTCGGCCAGGGCGACAGGCAATATCTGACCGGCCTGAAAGTCGGAGGTGAACGCATCCTGATCCTGGTCGATGGTTCCGCCAGCATGCTCGATTCGACCATCGTCAATATTATCCGCCGCCGCAACATGGCGGATGCGGAGAAGCTGAAAGCACGCAAATGGCAACGGACGATCAATGCCGTCGACTGGCTTAGCACGCAAATTCCCGTGGAGAGCAAATTCCAGATCTATACTTTCAATACCAGCGTGCAGGCCACTATCCCGGATACGTTGGGAGACTGGGTCGAAGTAGATTCCGGACGCAATCTGAACGCCGCAATCGACGGGGTCAAGAGCCATATTCCCGCGGGCGGCACGAGTCTGCACGCGGCATTCTCCGCGGCCCGGGCTTTGAAGCCGACGCCCGACAATATTTATTTGCTCACCGACAGCCTGCCGACACAGGGCGCCACGCCGCCGCGGCGAACCACCGTCAATGGCAAGAACCGGATCAAACACTTCGAGGATGCCGTAGCGACACTGCCATTGGGCGTACCCGTCAATATCATCCTGCTGCCGATGGAAGGCGACCCTATGGCGTCCGCCGCATTCTGGCAGCTTGCACAGGTCACCGGCGGCTCGTTCATGAGCCCTTCGAAGGACTGGCCGTAACGGGAGGATGAGATGAAGAAAAAGGGACGCCGGGACGTCGAAGCCTTCAGCATGTCCTTTCTCGATGCCATCTGTTGCGGATTTGGCGCGATCGTGTTGTTGCTGGTGCTGTCAAAAACGGCAGAGCCATTTATCCTCGAGGAAACGACCCAGGAACTCGAGGCTTTAATCGCCAACCTGCAGGAACAGCTTTATGAAATTCGTGGCGAGACCACGATCATGAACCGCACAATGGTCACCCGCAAAGACCAGCTGGCGGCGGAAAAGGAAAAACTCGCCCGGTTGCAGGGAGATCTCTCGAATATCCGCGGCGAATTCGAGGCGTCGCGTGACGCATCCGACATTGCCGATGTCATCGAAGGTCGGCTCGCCACGGCGCGCCAGAGCCTGTCAGCCGAAATGCAGAGACTGCTCGGCGAGAATTTCCGCCGCAAACCGAAAGACCAGACCGTCGGCGGCATACCGGTGGACAGCGAGTACATCATTTTCATTATCGACACGTCGGGGAGCATGGTTAATTACGGCTGGGACCTGATGATGCAGAAGGTAGAGGAAACCTTGCAGGTCTATCCGAACGTGAAGGGCATTCAGGTCATGAACGACATGGGAGACTACATGTTCAGCCGCTATGCCGGAAAATGGATTCCGGACACACCGGCTCGCCGCAAGGCGATCATGAGCCAGCTCAAATCATGGACGCCATTTTCCAACTCGAGCCCGGTGGAAGGCATCACCAAGGCAATCAGAACCTTTTATTCTCCGGACAAGAAGATCAGTTTGTACGTGCTGGGCGACGAGTTCACCGGCGGATCGATCGAACGGGTGATCGACACGATCGACCGCATCAATCGAGAAGACGAGAAAGGCAACCGCCTGGTACGCATTCATTCGATAGGATTTCCGGTTACGTTTCAACGCGGCGCCGCTCTGGCGACCACGGGCACCCGATTCGCCACGCTTATGCGTATCCTGTGTGAAAAGAACGGCGGTACCTTCGTCGGGCTCAATACGTTTGAACCTGAGGCACACTACGGACTCTGACCATATATGGGCGCCATGAAAGAGACCAGCACCGACACCTACACCCGGCCCCGCCCGGTCGCAATTCGAACGCTGCCCGTCCTTGCCCTGGCAGCTCTAAGTGCTTGTACTCACAGCGTACCGGTCGAAACCGAGTTCCCGGAACCGCTGATTGCGCCAATGCCGGTCGAGGTTGCTGTATATTATGACGAGAGTCTCAGCAACTTCGAACACACCGAGTCCATCGAGCAGGGATCGGACTGGAAAGTAAAGCTGGGCGATGCCAACCTGAAGATGTTCGAGCGCCTGTTCGAGTCAATGTTCCAAAATCTGGTACCGGTATCGTCACCAGAAGCCGGTTTCGCCCAGGGCAGCAGATTCGAGGCAATAATTATTCCCGCGATCGAGGAAATGCAGATCGCTCCGCCACGCTACGGAGAATCGGAATTTTTTGAGGCCTGGATCCAGTACCGGGTCGAAGCTTTCCACCCGGACCGGGAACCGATCGTTAACTGGCTGGTGAGCGGTTACGGTCGAAGCGAGGGATCGATGCTGCAGCCGTCAAAATCGTTGCAGGAGGCTACCGTTCTTGCCATGCGCGATGCGGCAGCCAATATCGTCATCAAGTTCAGGCAACAACCACGCATTCGGGAGTGGCTTGATCAACAGGAAAGCGCCAATGAGTGAGACACCTGGCATGCGATCAAAGGGCTATGGTACCGGTTTCGGAGCGACCGTTTTTTTTGTCCAGGCAACCCTCGTGCTGGCCGCAAGCGGCTGTGTCAATTCGCGCATCGAGCAGGTCCGGCAAGGCTCGACAATTTTGCAGGATGGTGAGGCAATCGTCATTCTCGCGCGCCGCCACGATCATGCCGGTGAAACCGAGTCGAGCTTTACTGACTGTATCGAGGACAAACTCGCCAAGGGCGACTCACCGCTGAATGTGCATCCCAACAAGGAGTTCATCGATGCGATGTTCCCCTGGTTCGAGCCGAGCGTAGCGCCTCTGTCCACGGACTCGCTACCCCAGTTACTGGCCCACCCGGGCGTGCGCGACAAAATCGAGCAAACCGGAGTGCGTTATGTGGTTTGGCTCGACGGCAGCACCGAACGCGTTGACAGTGGTGGCAGCATGACCTGTGCGATCAGCCCGACCGGCGGGGGTTGCCTCGGTTTTGGCTGGTGGGAAGATGCCTCGGACTACGAGGCAACCGTATGGGATCTCAAGAGTTCGAGCGCCGCGGGAATGGTCAGCGCGGATGTCAGCGGCACTTCTTACATGCCGGCTTTCGTCGTGCCAATCCCGCTGATAGCCAGAACCCAGTCGGCCGCCTGCAGCGGTCTGGCGCGTCAGCTGAGCCTGTTCCTCGCGCAGGCTCCGTAGACCAGCACGGGCCGCGGCCGCTACTCGATAACCTTGAAAAGCTGGCCGACTGCGGGCTCGGCGTGCGGCCCGAGATCGTTCAGCAGGCGCAGTTGCTGTTCGACATAGCCTGACAACGCGGAGCGCCGCGCCAAAACTGCAACCGTGGTTCCCGGGCCAATTTCAATGACTCTTACCGCAACCGGGCGGGTAAGCGGACGCTCATTCGGTTGCAGATCGTCGAAGCTGAAAATCGTCGATATAAACTCGCGATCCGCAGCAATCTTCGAAAGGTCCTTGCGCCCTGCTCCGGAGAACACGAAAGCCTTGCCCTTGCGCTGATCGAAAATTACCGCCGTTCGGACAGGCCTCGGGCCGTAAGGCGACGGTGCCCGCTCGGCAACGGCGATGTAGGCCGGCTTGCCCGCAATCGTAAGCGCCCGGCCATCTTCGAGATTAGTCAGCCCAAGCTTGCCGCGCATGAATTGCTCGGGCGTGGAACCGTCGCGGGGCATCGGCAGACTGCGAACATGCAACGTGGCCTGATCGCCCGGCGAGTGGGACACGATCGCATTTTGCGCCGACTCGACACGCCAACCCTCCGGAAATGTAATCTTCATGCGCAAGCCGGCGTGATAGAGCTTGTTTCCGCGGATTACTCCACCTGCAGCGCTTTTCCCCCACAACAAACCGTTTATGCGTTTGAGATATTCGTCACGCCGGACCATCTCTGGACTGCCAAAACCGACCTCGCTCGCCGCGTCGATGGCTTCGCTGAGCCGGGTATCGTTGTCGGGGTGACTGGCAAACCAGCCGTGGTAGACCCTCGGGTCGCGGCCCTCGAGCCGCGCCCGCTCCAGCTCGAACTGCTCACGGCGTTTCAAAATATCAATCACTTCCAACATTGACTGCGGCGGATAATCGGTCTTCGCCAGGTAACGCGCGCCAAGGGAGTCCGCCTCGAGTTCCATGCCGCGGCCATAGCCGCTGAGCAACACACCGCCGAACATATTGGTGAGATCGCCGGCACCCCCTGTCCCCGTCGCGACGCTTGCAGCGGTACTCACCGCGCCCACAACCTTGTTCTTGCTGTCCTGACGAACTGCATGCCGGCCAGTAACATGACCGATTTCATGGCCGATGACCGCTGCAAGTTCCGCCTCCGAGTTCAGATAGGCCATCATCCCGCGGGTGACATAGATGAATCCGCCCGGGATAGCGAAAGCATTGACTGCATCGTCGTCGACCAGCGTGAACGTCCACTTCAGATTCGGACGTTCACTGACCGCGGCAAGACGCTGGCCAATCTTGTTCACGTAGTCCTGCAGGTCGGGGTCGGGGTAGACCCGGAATTGTTTCATCACCTGCTCGTGCGAGGTCTCCCCGAGTTCTATTTCGGACTCCTCCGACATAAGCACAAAATCAACTCCGCCGGTCGCCGGATTACTGGCACAACCAGCAAGCCAGAGCGAAACACCGACGATCCCGAGCAAGTTCACTGCGTGAAACATTTTCATTAGCAATCGTCCTCTGCACTCAACTGTCGCACCGGGGCGAGCCTTGCGGACTCGATTATATAGACAAGCTACAGGGAAAATTGATCCTGCTTTTTTGCCAGCGAGGCGGCGCCTCTTTGGTGTGAACTGCTCCATGGCCAGCGGCATGCCCGAGCGGGAGGGCGAATCCGGCACCAGCGCTCGCGCCCGGCGCCCGCACCTGAGCCGCAAGCCCTGTATGGCGAGCACCCTCGACGGTCGCATGCAGGCGGATTGGCGCTCTACCCTGCTAGAATACGAGGCTTAACGGCTAAAATACGCCCACCGTTGACACGCAGGAGTCGTTTACATGGCCACCGCTGTGGATGCATTTGACAATAATGTTCTATCGAAGCTTGGCCCGCTGCGTTCGGAGCCGGGAAAGGTCATGACGAAAGGACTACCCGATTCCGACATCGAACGATTTGCGCGGACGGATTCGTCCCTTGTCAGGGCGATTGACGAGGCACACGCCGAATTCGAGTTGTTTCGCACGCGCTACCCCGCACTGGCGGCGGCCGATGAGACAAAGCAGATTCACTATCTGCAGCAAGGAATCGTCAATTTCTATGCGCAGGACACGGTCAACCCGTATGTCGCGCTTGCGGCTCGTGGTCCGTGGATCGTCACAACCAAGGGAGCCGTGATTCACGACTCCGGCGGTTACGGAATGCTTGGCCAGGGTCATGCACCGGAGGCGGTGTTGGCGGCGATGAGCAAGCCGCACGTCATGGCGAATGTAATGACACCCAGCCTGAGCCAGAGGCGGTTGGTGGATGCATTGCGCGAGGAAATCGGTCATACACGCACAGGCGGGTGTGACTACGAGAGCTTCGTTTTCATGAACAGTGGATCCGAGGCGGTCACTGTTGCTGCTCGCATTTCGGACGTGAATGCGCGTGAATTGACCGATCCCGGCTCTCGCCATGACGGCAAACCAATCCGTATGCTCGCGCTCGAGGGCGGATTTCATGGGCGTACGGATCGACCGGCGCAGTATTCCGATTCGACGCTGCAGACGTATTCCCGTTACCTTGCATCATTTCGAGATACCAGCAGGCTGTGGACAGTACCCCCGAACGACACAGATGCGTTACGCCGTATTTTCTCCCGAGCAGACGAAGAAGGCGTATTCATCGAGTCGATGTTTATGGAGCCGGTCATGGGAGAGGGAAACCCGGGTCTGGCGATTGAGCGCGATTTCTATGACCTCGCACGCGAGCTCACCCTTGCGCATGGCAGTCTGCTGCTGGTCGATTCTATCCAGGCGGGTCTGCGCGCCCATGGTGTGTTGTCTGTTCTCGATTATCCAGGGTTCGAGGACGCGGAGGCGCCCGACATGGAAACCTACTCCAAGGCCCTCAATGCCGGTCAGTTCCCGCTATCCGTGCTTGCATTGACCAGGCGCGCTGCCGGGTTGTATCGGCGTGGGGTCTACGGCAACACCATGACTGCGAATCCGCGCGCGCTTGATGTCGCCATCGCTGTCCTTTCCGGTCTGAGTCCGGGGCTGCGCCGCAATATTTGCGAACGGGGCGAAGAGTTCGTCATGAAACTCCGGCAACTTGCGGTCGACTCCAATGGAATTATTACCCAGGTCCAGGGAACGGGGCTGCTGGTCGCAGCAGAATTGGCTGACGGCTATCGCTCGAGCGGCCATGGCAGTGTCGAGGAGGATATGCGTCGCCACGGTATCGGCGTGATCCATGGCGGCCGAAACGCGCTGCGCTTTACCCCGCATTTCGCCATTACCAGCGCGGAAATCGACTTGATAGTGAATCACCTACGAGAAGCGTTGCAGCGCGCTGGCGGCTGATTTCCATTGAGCGTAGCAACGCGGCGGCGGACACCGTCGCGTCAGCGCGCGACTGTACTTTCAGCGGGGAATCGGGCCCTGCACCGGCGCAGACTCTTGGCCCGATCGCTGCACGCGCGATTACTCGCTCCCCTGCCCGTCGTCACGCGCGCTAACCCGGTAGCCGGCACCGCCGACCTCCGGCAATTCGCTTAAGTGCTCGAAGAAGGCGATGGCCGCCCAGCTGAACAGGCCCGCGACCTCGGGCATGGTCGCGCCAGCAGCGGGCACAGCACCGGCCTGCGAATCTTCGCCATCAGGCTTGCCAGATTTTTCTCCTCTGCGTATGTTCGCTGTGTAGGTCAGGCTGGGTCGGATGCGGTGCTGAAACCGAAACTGTTGAGAGCTCGCCAGTTACTGGGCAAGTATCGCATTCAGAAAAGAATCGCGAACGGTCCCCTTGCCGCCGTATATCAGGCGTTCGACACGATATTGTGCCGACGGGTCGCGCTGAAGATACCGCATGCCGGACTGGACCCGGCCATTCTCGAAGATTTTCGCAAGGAAGCGAGGCTGGCCGTACGCCTGGAACATCCCAACATTCTGCCGGTATTCAATGCGAGCTTTATCGATAACCGATTCGTTATAGTTACACCGCTCGGCCTGCAGACGCTGGCTGATCGCCTCGAACGGCGAATGGCGACGCAGACCGGGCTTCGGCTCGTGAGCCAGGCGCTTTCGGCGGTGGCATTTGCCCACAGCAAACGCGTGGTTCATTGCGATATAAAACCCGAGAATTTTATTTTGTTTCCGGAAAACCGCATGCGCCTCGGCGACTTTGCGTTTGCAAAACGCTGTATCCGTACGATCAAAGCCTCCGGATCCGGAACGCTCGGTTATATTGCCCCGGAACAGGCAATGGGACGTCCGATGTTGCAATCGGACGTATTTTCGCTAGGCCTCGTTCTATACCGTGTTTTTGCCGGCACCCTCCCGGAATGGCCCTATAGCTGGCCGCCACCCGGGCTGAATCGCCTCGAAGCTCGCCTCCCGGAGGAAATGATCGCGATCATTCGTCGCGCCCTGAAGGTCAAGCCGACGCAGCGTTTTCGTGACGCGATCGCGATGGAGAAGGCTTTTGTCGATGCCACCGAGAGGCTCAATGCGAAAACACCCGGGCGGCGGCTTACGGCGCGGAGAAAGCAGTGAACGAGCCGGACTCGGCGGGGCTCCTCATGCTGACGGGCGAAAGCGCGGAAATTCAAGGCATCCTGTCGTCTCCCTTTTTCGATATTGCCGCGATCAGTGATCGCAGCCCGGCAAAGACGACCGCTAACGAGGATTCGGCCCTGGCGATGCCGTATGGCGAAAATGCGGTGGTAGTGGCGGTCGCTGATGGCGCGGGAGGCCTGCCGGCCGGACAGCGCGCGTCCAATACGGCCGTTGCTGCATTACGCGATGCGCTGGCTAGAGCGGCACGCGACAATGTCATGTTGCGAACCGCGATTCTGAACGGTATCGAGGCGGCGAACGAGGCCGTGATGGCGCTCAGCAATGGTTCCGCAACAACACTAACTGTCGTCGGCGCCGATGAGAGATCCGCGCGCAGTTTTCATGTCGGAGACTCGTCCGCGCTGCTGATTGGCCAGCGTGGCAAGCTCAAGTTCCAGACTATCGCCCATTCGCCGACCGGGTTTGCACTGGAGGCCGGATTTCTCGAGGAAACCGAGGCACTGTTTCATGCCGAGCGGCATGTCGTTTCGAATTTCATGGGCAACAGCGAAATGCGTATTGACGTCGGCGCAACGATTCGCTTCGCCCGATTCGACACGCTGGTGTTGGCAAGCGACGGTCTGACCGACAACATCAGGGTCGACGAGATAATAGATGCTGTACGCAAAGGACCAATCACTGAAGCACTTGAGCGGCTGACCCGCGTCGCTCGGGAGAGAATGCTCGGCGCCGATACAGACCAACCCTGTAAGCCCGATGATCTCACCGTCCTGCTAATGCGCCGCAAGCGACCACTGGCGAAAGGTCCGCCAGAGGCGAGCGGTTAGTCGAGACGGACATCAATTTGCCCAACGTTGACACGTACATCGATATCGTCGTCGCCACCACCTGACCAGCTGAGGCGACTGCCGACGAACATAGACCGTTGCGGATCGATGTCATCACCGTTCACCCGCAGGGAGACCTCACCGATATTCGAATCGAGATCGACATCGCCAATGTTGCCCGAACCGCTGCGTACCGAAACCTCGCCGACCGACGTTTTCAGACGCAGCGATCCACCCGGCACATCGACCCGCGTCTCACCGACACCGATTGATGCCTCAACACCACCTCCGAGACCGCTGACATCGACCACCCCAACACCTATCTCCACGATCGCCGCCAGGGATTGCGGAGCGAGAACACGCCATTTCTGCTGAATCTCCGGATCGTCATCGCTGGCGGACTGACCGGGAAAGACAATTTCGAGTTCCACTTTTCCATTTCGCATGGTGACAACAAGTTCGGCCTCATCAATCAAAGCATCGACGTCCGGATCAGCCTCATCGGATGATTTGAGTTCAACCTCAACCCGAATATTCGCATCGCTGCCCGAATCCAGAATGATTTCGCCAACCCCCGCAGTGATCTGGATTACCTCCAGATCATTGGCCGGATAACTGGCTTCAAGGTCGCGTGCCTGCGCGACCGCGGGCATCATCAGCGCCAGCAGAATGGCAATAGCGGCTCGACTCAACATGGATTCGCTCCCATCGGTGTGAATGAAGATTTGACGCTCACACCAGGAAAAAGGTTGGAATGACAATGCAGAGGGCGGGAACAAAGAGGCGCTAGTGCGGACTTTCCGCTGCGGAGGAATTTCATAAACTCGACGGACTGGGAGTTATTTAATAAATTAAAACAGTCTATTATGAGATACACTTAATGTTTTACTTGACATTATGTCAGTCCGGCACACCACCCGCCTCCTCTATCGCTTCGCGAAAATGAGCAACAATCAGATGGTGCGGTATCAGAAACGGCTTGTCGGTAATCCGGATTTCCAGCACCTCCTTATCGCTGTCCCAGGCATATTCCCCTGCCACGCCAAAGGCACTGAGCTGGCCGTGCGCCGTGTCATCAACCGAGACGCCGTGAGTATGGAGTTTCTTGCGCAGGCGCGCGAAGACATCAGGGGTAATTCCTGCATAGACCAGTGACTCGCTGGGCTCCCGCTTATCGAAAAACATAATCGCCGTCCGTTTTCGTTGCTGGTTAAATCACGCGATCGCCGCACCAATGCCGTTTCACGTCCCTGCGATGAGTATAGACACCCGCGCGGCGCCGGCAATGATCGCCCCTTTGCATGTTCCCTACCAGGTTCCGCTGTTGGGCATCGAGGACCACGGCTCCTGCGGCGGCAACGCGTCACCGGCCTGGAGCAATTCTATGGATATGCCATCCGGCGACCTGACAAAAGCCATGTGGCCATCGCGCGGCGGGCGGTTGATCGTCACGCCCGCATCCATCAACTTCTGGCACAGCCCGTAGATGTCGTCGACGCGATAGGCAAGATGACCAAAATTTCGCCCCGAATCGTATTGTTGCGGATCCCAGTTGTAGGTGAGCTCAACCTGCGCATCGGCGTCACCAGGCGCGGCCAGAAATACGAGAGTAAAGCGGCCTGCTTCCACGTCGACCCGGCGCAATTCTTCGAGTCCCAGCTGGTTGCAGTAGAAATCGACAGATGCGTCCAGATCCGTCACGCGGACCATCGTATGAAGGTATTTCATTAATTGTCTCCCCGACAGTTTCGTCCGTTAGGTCGTGCCGCCCGCGCGCAATGCCGCAATTCGTTCTTCGATCGGCGGGTGTGACAGAAACAGCCGCTTCAGCCCCCCGGCGGCCCGACCGGAGATACCCATTGCCTCGATTTCTTCGGGCAGCCTG
>Ga0316191_10001745_pt1 | contig 15424 bp, 15 predicted proteins | sample Eddworburr2cm_MG_FD_204928 | JGI IMG/M metagenome (GOLD analysis project Ga0316191, IMG submission 204928) | Coastal sediment microbial communities from Maine, United States - Eddy worm burrow 2 cm | ecosystem: Environmental > Aquatic > Marine > Coastal > Sediment | place: USA: Maine...
CTTCCGATCTCATGACCCGGGCGATGAGCGAGGAACAGCGCACCGCGATGGCCGCGCAGATCCCATTGCAAAGATTGGGCTCGCCGGAAGATATAGCCGCTGCAGTGGTGTTCCTTGCGTCGCCTGCAGGGGCCTATATCACGGGCGAGACCCTCAATGTGAACGGCGGCATGAGCATGTGCTAGGCGTGTTGCGCTGCGATGCCGGATGACGAGCATTTCCCTGCAGGCCTTGTTTTCCGGGGTCCTGGCGAGTCTCGGGCGGCGTGTGGATTGACTTAGGCGAATTCTCTACAATACCCGTCTCGGCTGCGACCGCAGGAGTAGGCTGGCCGGAATTAACATTTGCTTCTTGAGGAAGAAATCAAAGATGAGCAGCATCGAAGAACAAGTAAAGAACATCGTTGCGGAGCAGCTGGGCGTCAAAGAAGAAGAAGTCACCAACGATGCGTCATTCGTCGATGATCTGGGTGCCGACTCGCTGGATACGGTCGAGCTCGTGATGGCCCTGGAAGAGGCTTTCGAGTGCGAGATTCCGGACGAGGAAGCCGAAAAGATCACGACTGTGCAGCAGGCTATCGATTACGTGAAGCAGCGCGGTAGCGACAGCTGATCGGTATCGATATCGTCGAAATTCCTGACGGCCGACCATCGGCTCGTCGCCCCTATACCTGTCCTCAGGTTCAGAGGTAGATACGCTTGAGCAGGCGTCGCGTAGTTGTCACCGGCCTAGGTATCGTTTCGCCCGTTGGTAGTACGGTTGCCGGCGCGTGGGCGAACATCCTTGCCGGACGTGGAGGCATCGGGCCGATTACCCGGATGGACGTCAGCCGGTTCTCGACCCGGATCGGAGGAGCGGTAAAGGGCTTTGATCGAGAGCGTTATCTGTCGGATAAAGACGCGCGCAAGATGGATGAGTTCATGCACTACGGCGTGGGCGCCTGCGCTGATGCTATTGAGGACTCTGGATTCCAGATCGACGACAGCAATTCCGAGCGCGTCGGCATCGTATTTGGTTCAGGTATCGGCGGCATCGAGACAATCGGCTTCGCTCTGGAGAAATACTTCGAGGGTGGCCGCTCGCCGCGCAAGATTTCGCCGTTTTTTATCCCCAGCAGCATCATCAACATGGTTGCCGGATATGTCTCCATCGCCTATGGCATTCGTGGACCGAATCTGGCCGTGGTGACTGCCTGTACGACCGGTACCCACAGCATCGGGCTGGCGGCTCGCACGATAGCCTACGGGGATGCCGATCTGATGGTCGCAGGAGGATCGGAGATGGCCACGGCCACGCTGGGTCTCGGCGGATTTTGTTCAGCCAAGGCTTTGTCGACGCGTAATGACGATCCGGACGCGGCCAGCCGGCCATGGGACCGGGATCGCGATGGATTTGTCCTCGGTGACGGCGCCGGCGCCATGGTGGTTGAAGAGTATGAGCATGCAAAAGCCCGCGGCGCGACGATATACGGCGAGCTGGTAGGTTTCGGGATGAGCGGCGACGCGCACCATATCACCGCACCGCTCGAATCTGGCGAAGGCGCAGCACTGTGCATGCTCAATGCGATGCGTGATGCCGGAATCAATCCAGAGGATGTGGATTACGTCAACGCGCATGGCACTTCGACGCCGTTGGGTGACAAAGCAGAAACCGTTGCCATCAAGCGTGCTTTTGGCAGCTGTGTAGACAGTCTTGCGGTCAGCTCGACCAAATCCATGACCGGCCATTTGCTCGGCGCCGCCGGTGCGGTTGAAGCGATCTTCAGCGTGCTGGCAATTCGTGACGGCGTCGCGCCGCCGACCACCAACTACGAGAATCCAGATCCTGAATGTGATCTGGATTACGTGCCAAATGTGGCGCGCGAAATGCCGATTCGAATCGCATTGAGCAATTCCTTTGGCTTCGGTGGAACCAACGGGACGCTGGTATTCAAGGCTCTCGACTGACAGCGGCTGGCGCCGCTGGGTCCATGCGAGGGATTCAGGAAAGCGCGCTCCGCCGCCGGATTCAGTATCACCCCGATCTGGCACTGGCGCTGCATCGGTTTTTGCCCAAACGCTATCCGTTTCTGCTTGAGAGCGCCGCCAGCGGCACACCTCAGGGCCGTTTCGATATCTTGTTTGCCTTCCCCGGGGAGAGTCTGGAACTCAATGCTGACGGCAGTCTGAACGGTGCGAACGCGGTGGGCGCTTCGGACTTTCTTGATGCCCTCAATGGCTGGTGGCAGCACGAACATCTTGAGTTCGACGCCGACGATCTGCCGTTCCGCGGTGGCTGGTTCCTGTTCCTTGCTTATGAGCTTGCGGCCCAGGTCGAGCCCACATTGTGCCTGCAGGCGGAGCCGAAGCTGCCGGTGGCGCTGGCGGTGCGTGCCCCCGCTGCGCTGATTCTGGACCGGGTAGAGCAGTGCGCCTGGCTGGTGGCGGAGCCGGGTGCCGAACATCTTGTCGGCACCATGCTCGCTGATATCAAACATCTTGGCGTGGTTCCGGATCTGTCAGTGGCAACTGGTTCAGGGCCTGACGTAATTGAGACCACGCTGGCCGAGGATCCGGCGCAACAGTACCGTGACGCCATCGCCAGAACTCTGAGTTACATTATTGATGGCGATATCTTTCAGGCCAATCTGTCACGCCAATGGTCCGCCCGGCTTGCTGAGGACGTGTCTGCTCTGGAGGTCTATCTTCGGCTTCGACGTAGTAACCCTGGCCCGTTTGCCGGCCTGCTTTGCTGGAACGATTTCGCCGTCGTTAGTTCCTCGCCGGAACGGCTGCTGCGGGTGCGCGATGGGATCGCCGAGACGCGACCGATTGCCGGTACTCGTCCGCGCGGTGGCGACATGTCCACCGATGACGGACTGTTGCAGGAACTGATCGGTCATCCAAAAGAGCGGGCCGAGCATGTGATGTTGATCGACCTCGAGCGCAATGATCTTGGGCGCATTTGCCAGGCAGGAACTGTAGAAGTGGATGAACTGATGGTGATCGAGAGCTATGCTCACGTGCATCACATTGTGTCCAACGTTCGCGGAAAACTGCGCCCCGATGTCTTGCCAGGCGATGCCATTCGCGCGGTCTTTCCTGGCGGCACAATTACCGGCTGCCCGAAAGTGCGCTGTATGGAGATCATCGACGAGCTCGAACCGGCGCCGCGCGGCGCATATACCGGCTCGATGGGGTATCTGAACCGGGACGGCAGCCTGGATCTCAATATTCTGATACGCACGCTGCAGATCCACGGTCGGGACATTAGCTTTCGCGCTGGAGGGGGCATTGTTGCGGACTCGGATCCGGAGGCCGAGCTTGCAGAGACCCGGGCCAAGGCGCGCGGCATGTTGTTGGCGCTGCAGGGGGGTTGAGCTGATGTGGGTCGATGGCCAGATGAGCGAACATGTGCCCGTCTCGGACCGCGGCCTTAATTATGCTGACGGTCTGTTCGAGACGATGCGCATCGTCGATGGCGTGATTCCGCTGATCGATGGCCATCTGGAGCGGCTCATGCGGGATGCAGCGCGTTTGCGCTTGCCGGTTCCGGAGCAGTCCGCGTTGCGCGGAGAATTGGGTCTTGCGGCGGCGGGTACCGCTGCCGGCGTGCTCAAGCTTGTGCTGACCCGGGGCAGTGGCGGGCGTGGCTATGCGCCGCCCGCGGCAGCGTCACCCAGACGGATCATCAGCATTCATTCATTACCGGAATACCCCGGGGCGTGGTATCAGCAGGGCGTTTGTGTGCGCATGTGTGACACCGTGCTTGGAAGCAGCCCGGCGATCGGGGGCGTCAAACATCTGGGCCGCCTTGAGCAGGTGCTGGCCAGTCAGGAGCCGAGTGATGGTGCGGCGGAGGGACTGATGCACGATGCACAGGGTCGGATTATTGAGGGTATCCGCTCGAACCTGTTCCTGGTCAAGGCGCGGCGATTGCTTACGCCGGATGTCAGCCTCAGCGGTGTGGCGGGTGTGATGCGGGAGATGATCATCGAATTGGCGCCAACGCTCGATCTTGAAGTCGAGATCACGTCTGTGCGGAGAGAAGATCTCCAGTGCGCGGACGAACTGTTTTTGAGCAGTTCGATATTTGGCATTTGGCCGGTGCGCGAGATACGAGGTATGCGGGTACTCGGTTCAGCAACCATGGTTCGCAAGCCTGGGAATACCGGCGCGGAGTCATCCGGAATCGAATCGGGACCGGCAATGATGTGCGAGACGACTCGAAGAATCATGCAGGCGATCGCCGCCCGTGGAGTGCCGCAATGGGCCGCCTGACCCGCTGGCTGGGGATACTCGCGCTGATCATGCTGGGCACGGTGGTGGCGGGCGCGTGGACACTGCACAGTTATCTGAATCGCCCGCTGGTCTTGAGCGAATCGCAGGTATTCGAGATTCCTGCCGGCAGCAGCCTGTCTTCGGTGGCCCGGGATCTGCAACAGCAGGGCGTGTTGCAGCACCCGAAATGGTTCGTGTTGTATGGGCGCCTGAGCAAACAGTCGTCGCGACTGCGCGCCGGCGAATACAGGCTTCAACCCGGATTCACGCCTCGCGAGTTGCTGTCCACGTTTGTGGCCGGGGATGTGTTGATGCACAGCCTGACCGTGATCGAAGGCTGGACCTACCGCCAGATGCTTTCGGCCATGTATGCGCACCCGGCGCTGAAGATCGAAACGCAGGGCATGGAATTGTCCCAGATTGCCGCCCGCCTGGATCTGCCCGAGACCTCGCCCGAGGGCTGGTTTTTGCCGGAGACCTATCGCTTTCCGCGCGGCACCTCGGACCTGGAATTGCTGGCCCAGGGCGCACTGGAAATGCGCCAGGCGCTGGATCGGGCCTGGGCCGAACGCGCCAGCGACTCTATGCTTGAAACCCCCTATCAGGCGTTGATCCTGGCGTCCATTATCGAAAAAGAGACCGGACTGGGCAGCGAGCGCGCGCGGATTTCCGGGGTGATGCACCGTCGTTTAAGCCGCGGCATGCGATTGCAGACGGACCCGACCGTGATCTACGGCCTGGGCGCGTCATTCGACGGCAATTTGCGTCGTGCGGATCTGGAACGGGACACGCCGTTTAATACCTATACCCGGAAAGGCTTGCCGCCGACGCCGATCGCGCTGCCCGCGCAAGCCGCATTGATCGCCGCGGTCAATCCAGCCGACGGGGATGAGTTGTTTTTCGTCGCTAGCGGAGACGGCGACGGCAGTCACGTTTTTTCAGTCACGTTGGAGGAACACAATCGGGCCGTGGCGCGATATCTTAAGAAGCTGCGGGCGCAGCGGGAGTCAAAACCTTGAGCGGACGGTTCATTACTCTGGAAGGGATCGAGGGCGTCGGCAAGTCCACCAATCTGGAGTTTGTCGCGGATGTGTTACGCGCCAGCGGCCGGGAAGTGGTGGTCACACGCGAGCCCGGCGGCACTCCGTTGGCAGAGCGGGTGAGGGGGCTGTTGCTGGAGCACTCAGATGAGCCGGTGCCGGCGCTGGCGGAGCTGATGCTGATGTTTGCCGCTCGAGCCATCCATCTGGAGAATCACATTCTGCCGGCACTTGCTCGGGGCAACTGGGTGGTTTGTGATCGCTTTACCGATGCGACGTATGCCTATCAGGGCGGAGGTCGCGGCCAGGCAGAGCAGCGCATTGCTAGACTTGAGAATTGGGTGCAAGGCGATTTCCGCCCGCACCTGACGCTGCTGCTGGATGCCGATCCTGGCATCGGTCTGGCTCGCGCAAGCCGGCGTGGTGAGAGCGATCGTTTCGAGATTGAGCGGCAGGAATTCTTCGCCAGGGTGCGCGCTGTATATCTGGCCCGGGCGCGATCCGAACCGCAGCGAATCAGGATAATTGATGCCGAGCAGTCGCTGAGTGTGGTACAAACTCAGATTACAGATGAAATTAACAAAATACTATAAGGCACTGTAAATAATGCAATTATTCTGGCATAAACCGCATTGGGAGCAATTCGAGCGCAGCATCGAGAGCGGGCGTCTGGCGCACGGTATCCTGCTCGAAGGGCCGCTGGGTCTGGGCAAGACCCGGTTCGCACACCGCATGGCCGCGCGCCTGCTCGGGCTGCCCTCGACACAGACTGAGGGTGAGGGCTTCCCCGCGCACCCGGACCTGGTGACCGTCGAAGTGCCCGAGGGCAAGAAACAGATTGGTGTAGATCAGGTGCGCGACCTGTGCCGTGCCTTGTCGATGACCAGCCACGGAGGTGGGTACAAGGTTGCGATTATCGATCCTGCGGACAAAATGAACGTCAGCGCGGCCAACTCCTTGCTAAAAACGCTGGAGGAACCAACGCCGAATACAGTTTTGATTCTGGTCCGGTCGCGGCTCGACACCTTACCGGCTACCGTTGCCAGCCGCTGTCAGCGCGTCCGCTTTGCGATCCCCGATCAGCAACAAAGCCTTGCCTGGCTGAAGGCACTGGAGCCGGATCGCGATTGGGCGCTGATGCTGAACGCAGCCGGAGGCGCACCGCTGGCGGCCCTGCGCGCTGCTCGCAATGGCGAAGATGAGCTTGAAAAACAGTTTGCCGCTGATCTGCACGCAATTGTCGCAGGCCGCAAGGATCCGGTTAGCGCAGCGTCAGAGTGGAACCGCATTGGCATTGAGGTCAGTCTGCGCTGGCTCAATGCTGCGGTATGTGAATTGATCAGAAAGCGCATGGCGCCGGGATCATTGAATACGATTTACTTGCAAAATATTGACGAGACCATACCCTTGGGACGGCTGTTCTGTTACCTGGACGAGGTGCAGTCGGTTTTGGCTCGTCGCGATGGCGCGCTCAATGCGCAGATGATGCTGGAGAGCTTGCTGGTGCCCTGGGCCAGACGGCTGGAGGCTATGCAATCCGGAGTGGGATTCTGATGTCGAACAAGCCCGGTCTTCTGACCCTGACAATCAAGGACAAGAGCGCCTTGTATCTGGCCTATATGCCGTTTATCAAGAACGGTGGCCTGTTTATCCCGACCAACAGCCAGTATGGACTCGGCGACGAAGTATTCATGCTGCTGAACCTGATGGGCGAGGATGAGAAGTTGCCGGTCGCCGGGCGCGTCATCTGGGTAACGCCCAAGGGCGCTCAGGGTAAGCGTACGGCGGGGATCGGCGTCCAGTTCAGTGATCAGGACAACGGCGCTACCCAACGCAAGATCGAGACCTATCTCGCCGGCGCCCTGGGCGGCGACAAATCAACGCATACGATGTGATTTGCCTGGTGATGCCGGCTGACCTGGCGGTCAGATAAGTCGATGCTCAGCGGCGCGCGGTTTAGATAACCGGGGACACCGGTTAATCGGCCAGGGACAATTCCCCACCGGCCTGCTGGTTCAGCCCACCTTCGAGCACAAAGGTCTCGAATCCACGTTCGCTAAGGACATACGCGGCGGCTGAACTGCGCCGTCCAGTGTCGCAGCACAGGACGTACTGGGTATCCTTGTCCAGGCTGTTGAGCTTCAGGCGCACGAAATACAGCGGGATGTTGATCGCGCCGTCCTGATGCATGTTCTCGAATTCGCTGGGCAGACGTACGTCGAGCCATTTGCCGCCGTTAGCGACGATCTCTGCGGCGCGCTCGAAGCCCACCCACTGCAGCATCGGCTCATTCATCAGCGTCTGGAAGTCTTCTTTTTTCAGACGCATCAACGAGCCATCGGTCAGCATCGTGACCGTCGCGTTACGTTTGGCCTCGGAGATCAGCGCTTCTTCACCAAAGGTATCGCCGGAGCCAAGCTCGGCCAGACGGATTCCCTCTTTGTTTAACGGCGTTTCCCGCGTCACCACGCTACGGCCATCGGTGATGACGTAGAAATAGTCACCTTCGTCGCCCTGTTTGATGACCAGATCGCCGGCCCGATAATTGACCTGTTCCATGCGCATGAATATCGCCTGGATGTTGGCGGCAGGAATGCGATGAAAGGCCTTGGTCTGGAGCAGGGTGGTCATCCAATCGGACGACTCCGCCATCATTGAGGTGCGCAACTCGCTTACCTCGTAGGACCCGGTCTGATCCCAGGTCAGCATCACGTCCACCAGTTCCGTGTCCACGGCAATGAACTCGACCGGGCCGCGAGCGCGTGCGCTGACCATGCGCGGCACTACCGGTGCAATCGGCGCTCTGGCCTCCCTGGAACCGCCCTTAATGGTCGCCAGGACCTCGTCGCCATCGCGCAGTTCGACTTCACCGCTGATGACGTAGACGGAGACTTTGCGATCGTCGCCACGCTGGAACAGATAGCTGGCTGGCGCCGCCTGATTGATAAAGGTCTTTTTCGCCAGAGCCCGCAAATTGTCGGACTTGAGGCCGTCCATAGGCGAGAGCCCTTTAAGGACGCTCGGATCGATCGGCTTTTTTGCCATCCGTCACACCGTCTGAACCTGTTGCTCGGTTTTGACCCACCATGGGCCCTGCCGGCGCCCGACAGGACGGAAATACTAACACAGCAAAGGCGCGCCGCCGCTCACGCGGCGGGCTTTGCCGTTGCCCCGGACTCGCTCACCTTTGACCAGGAGCTATCCGCTTCGAAGCGCTCGCCGTAGCGGCCGGCCAATGCCCCCAGCGTCGCCACCACATCATCTACACCGCGCTGTCGGGCGTAGTTGATCGGACCGCCGCGGAATGGCGCAAAGCCGGTGCCGAATATCACACCGGCATCGAGCAGATCCAGATCGTCAACAACACCGTCATGGAATACCGCGACCGCCTCGTTGACCATCGGTAGCACCAGCCTGTCCTGCAGATCCGCTGGCTCAATGCCTTCGGTCTTACCCTTGACCGGCCTGCCGCGCTCCCAGCGATAGAATCCTTCGCCGGTCTTCTTGCCAAGCTTCTTGCTCTCGACCATACGCTTCAACTCATCCGGGATCGGCACGCCATGGGCATCACCCAGAATCCGGGCTACGTGCAGTGCCACATCGAGGCCCACCGTATCCGCCAATTCCACCGGACCCATCGGCATGCCGAAGGCTTTGGCGGCCCGGTCGATGACGGGCAGGGGCACGCCCTCCTGGCCGGCCAGCAGGGCTTCCATCATGTATGGCATCAACACGCGATTGACCACGAACCCCGGTGCGCTCAGACAGGGGAGCGGCAAACGATCAATCCGTCGCACAAATGCGATACCACGCTGGATCTCGTCTGCCGGAGTGTCGGGTGTATGGATCACTTCGACCAGCGGCATCATCGCTACCGGGTTAAAGAAGTGCAGACCGATCAGCCGGCCCGGGCTGGCCAGCGCATCACGCAGGTCTTCCAGTCGGATACTCGAGGTATTGGTGGCCAGAATGGCTTCCGGCTTCATGCGTGGCTCGAGTTCTTTGTACAACGCCTGTTTCGCTTCGGCATTTTCAAAGATCGCCTCGATTACGACATCGGCTTTTGGCACTCCCAGACCTTCCACGTCCGGCATCAACCGATCCAGCGCAGCCTGCACCAGGCGTGGTTCGCGCAGCCGTTTGCTGAACAGTGCCCGGGCCCGTTTGATAGCCGGTGCGATGTACTCGGGGGCGCGATCCTGAAGCGTTACGTTCAGCCCTCGCAGTGCGCACCAGGCGGCGATATCGCCACCCATCACGCCGGCCCCCACGACATGCACGTGGCCAAAATGCTCCTTGCGAGCTCCGCCCAATGCTTTGAGCCGGTCCTGCAGCAGGAACACCCGTACCAGATTCCGCGAAGTCGATGAACACATCAGCTCCGCGATAGAGCGGGCTTCCGCGATATACATGCCGGCAGGATCGGCGCCGTGACGACGCCACAGATCGATAATCGCATAGGGCGCCGGGTAGTGATCGCGACGGGCCTTCTTGCCCACCTGCTTTTCCAGCAGGCGTGCGACCAGTTGCCTGGCCGGACCGGTGCCCAGCAACTGCGCCTTTATGCCTGGTTTCTTGCGCGACGGCGGCCGCGCCGCCATCAATTTCGCGGCGCGTCGTAGGTGTCTGGCCGGCACGATCTGATCGACCAGACCCATGCGCAGCGCCTGCCGCGGTCGGATATTGCGGCCGGTCAGCATCATGTCCATGGCTGCCAGCACGCCCACCAGGGCAACCGACCGAACGGTACCGCCGAAACCAGGATGAATGCCAAGCTTGACCTCGGGCAGCCCCAGGACCGCCTTCGGATTATCAGTCATGATCCGGTGTCTGCAGGCCAGAGCCAGTTCGAGACCTCCGCCGAGCGCAAAGCCGTTGATCAGGGCGATGGTCGGGCAGCGCAAGTCTTCCAGCCGGTCCAGCACCTTCTGACCAGAACGTACCAGATCATAGGCCTGATCCGCCGACTCCAGACCGGTGAATTCCTTGATGTCGGCGCCGGCGACAAAGCCGGATTTTTTGGCCGAGAATACGACCACCGCTTTTGGCGTCTGTTTGTACAGTTCGTCGAGACGGTCGTTCAGCCCGGCCATCACCTCCGCTGAGAGCACGTTGGTGCCAGCGTCGGCCTTGTCCAGCCCCAGCCATGCGATGCCCTGGTCATCGGTCTCCAGAGTCCAGTGTTGGCGCTTTGTCTTGTCAGTCATGTGGCTCACTCCGCTCCCCTGGCAACCAGCATCGCGCCGCCCTGACCACCGCCGATACACAGAGTTGCGATCGCGTGGTCGCCGCCGCTTTGCTGCAAGGCATTCAATGCATGCAGAACTATCCGTGCGCCGCTGGCGCCGACCGGATGGCCGATGCTGATGGCGCCACCATCGGTATTCAGACGGTCTTGATCAAGGGTGCCAAGCGCTCCATCCAGCCCGAGCTGGTCGCGGCAATAATCCTCGTCTTCCCAGGCGGCGATACAGGCCAGTACCTGGCCGGCAAACGCCTCGTTGATCTCCCAGTGGTCCAGGTCCGCAAGTCCCAGGCCCTGTCGCTGGAGGATCGGCGTGCTGGCGTGCACCGGGCCCAGCCCCATCTCGGCCGGGTCCAGAGCGGCCCATTCGCTGTCCAGAATCCGTCCCAGCACCGGCAGCGAGTGTTGCTCGACCGCACGGGCGCTGGCGAGAACCAGCAATGCGGCACCGTCGGTAATCTGGGAGCTATTGGCCGCGGTGACCAGGCCGACGCGGCGGTCAAAGAACGGCTTCAGGGTCGCCAGTTTGGCTTCATCGCTGTCCCGCCTCAGGCCATCATCTGTCTCATGGGCCTTGCCGCCGGTGTCATACAGCGGCGCCACTTCGTGCATGCGGCCGGCATCGATCGCGGCCGCCAGGCGGTGATGGCTGCGCACGGCGAAGGCGTCCATGGCCTCGCGTGTGATGCCAAAGCGATGCGCGATGACCTCACATGTCTGACCCATGTTGATACCCGCAATGGGATCGGTCAGTCCCTTGAGGAGACCGATGACCGGCGAGAAATGACCAGGCCTCAGCTTGAGCACCTGTTTCAACTTGTCGCCCGGCGATCTGGCTGCGGCCATGGCCGCCAGCCAGTTGACCATGGTGTCATTGAACAGAATGGGGGCGCGGCTCATGGATTCCGTGCCGCCCGCCAGAACCAGGTCAGCGCGGCCCAGCGCGATATTGCGCGCGGCCGAGTCCAGCGCCTGCATGGCTGAGGCGCAGTTGCGCATCACGGTCCAGCCTGGAACCTTGTTGCCGCAACCCAAACGAAGCGCCGCGATGCGCCCGATATTTGGCTCGTCAGGGCTCGGCATGGCGCAGCCCAAAATCACTTCGTCGAGCTGGTCGGGAGTGAATTTCTGCCGCGCGAGCAGCGGGCGGCCAGCGCCAACTGCCAGGTCGCAGGCGCTGAACGCCCCGGGCTTGCCCCGCGCCTTTAAAAATGGGGTGCGGGCACCGTCGACCACATACACTGGCTGGTCGCCGAAGTTGCCATGGATCTTGCTCATCAATTACTCCTGTGACTGTCCGGTCCGGCTCGCCCGACCTTTTCAGGGTCTGTGAGGATGTCGTTTCCGGGCCAAAAACAAGCGCCAAAGCCGCGCCGGGCGGACCCGGACGGCGAATCTGACTACCAATCAACCCATGCTAGGAAGTTTAGCGGTGCGGCGCAACATTTGCTGCATCAGGCAGCAGCGACGGCGGCCCCGGAGACCTTGAAGTCGCAGACCAGCGGCAGATGATCAGAGAATTCCACCCTGGGGATCTGAAAGTCGAGCAACTCAATTCCTTTCCCGTAGAGAATGAAATCCAGCTCCTTGCGCGGCGCCTGACTGGGGTAGGACGGCAGCTTGCCGGTGTTGGCGCTGGTCAGACCACAAGCCTGCATAAACAGGTAGATCTCGTCCTCGCCCCAAAAGGTATTGAAGTCACCCGCGACAATGACTGGCTTTTCGCAGGCGCTGACGAACTCGTGAAGATGGCGTAACTGACTCTGCCGGTGCCGGTATTTCAGCGACAGGTGGACCAGGAAAATGGCAACTTCTTCGAGTTCCAGTTCGATGATCAGACGCTTTATTCCGGTGTCAAAATAATGGAAACGCTCGCCATGAACCCGCGGCGCGGCGAGAAATGCGTTGCCCTGCTTGCGCACGATCGGCAGGCGATTGTTGATTGAACTTTCGCCATATTTCGATTCATAGATCGTGTAATGACCAAGTTCCCCGGCGATGATCTCGGCCTGATTGAGCATGCCGGTACGGATCGAGCCGGTGTCGACTTCGACCAGGCCGACCACATCTGCGTCCATCGACTTGATGAACTCACGAATCTGGATCAGGTTTTGTCGATTGCTGCGCAGGTAGCCGGCGCCTGGCACCGGAAGATTGAATCCCGGGCCGGCCCCGGCCGCGTAGCGGATGTTGTAAAGCAGGAAGCGCATATTGACCGTTATCACGGCGACGAAATGCCGCCCTGGCAGAATCTTAGATGACCCTCGCCCGAAAGTAACCACCAGCGCAGCAAACCCGTGGCTGGATTTGGCCCTGGCGCCGTCTGGTCGGTTACACTTTCGTGAAATCGGGAGGAGGAGTGAGCGGATGAGCGAGAACGACCCCTTCCGGATATTCGCGAGTCACGGCTGGCAGACCGATGAGGACTACCTGAGGCTGTTCGAATATCTGGAGAGCACCACAAATTTCTTTTACGAGAACGTGCTGCCGCCGGGAAGCTCGCCGGAAGGCGAGTCCATCGCCCAACGGCGGACCCGCATCCTGGATGCGATGAAGCGAACCGAGGTGATCGTGGTCTGCAGCGGACAGTACGAGCAATTCCGTGACTGGATCGACTTTGAAATCAGTGCCGCCAAGGCGCATCGGGTGCCGATCGTGGTGGTGGAGCCATTCGGTCCCAATGATGCTCCGGCTGAGCTCAAGAGCAATGCGGACCAGATCGTGGGCTGGAGCTCGCGTAGCCTGGAGGACGCCATCCGGGTGCAAGCGCGCCAGGACGAGTCCAAGCGCTTCGATATGCTCGACTTCGACCTGTAACCGGCTGTGAGAGTTTGGCCGTGAGGGCTCGTGATTGCCGCTGGAGTAGCGATGCGCGTCGTCCGTGAAACAGAGCGCTACATCATCCTTGACGATTTTCTTGGACCGCGCGACTTTCAGCTCATGCTGGAGTATGCGCAACTCAACGACTACGCACGCAATCCGAAATGGGTAAAGCCATGGGATCTGGCGGATCGCCCGCCGTGGCAGTCTGGTGAGACCGTTTATCATCCTTACAAGAAGCTGCCGCCTGGCGATCCACGCGGACAGTATCCGACCGGGAGTGCGCTTGATCTGCTGATAGACCAGATACTCGGAACCCGTTTCTACCGGAGTAACTTCAAGCAGGAATGCAAGTCCTTGACCGCGCGTTCCTATTTGCATCAGCAAGGTGCATCTCTGGACTGGCATAACGATGCCGGACGTTTCGCCGGTGCGTATGCCTACTATTGTCACCCGCGCTGGCATGCAAGCTGGGGCGGCGAGCTGATGCTGATCGAAGACGATATCCCCGACGATCTGCTCCCGGAGAAGGAGATCATGCGTGACGGCGAGATTCATCGCGAACGCAACTGGAACGTGATCCACAAAGACGATTTGTCCGCCTTGTTGTTCGAGCGCACCAGCAGCACGGAGTTCATATTTCCGGTACCAAATCGCATTGTGATAATGCGCCGCGGTTTGTGGCACAAGATCGGGCTGGTGAAGAGCCAGGCACCGATGGCACGCTGCTCGGTAGCCGGTTTCTTTCTGCCCGACAATTAGCAACGATATGTTTGCGCGAGCACGTAATGGACAAGCTCGATGGCGCGATCCAGAATGCGCTCCGATCCCCCGGTTCAACGCGGAGCATGAAACGTGAGTGAATCACGACTCCAGACCAGCCCGATCTTCGGTACCCCGACATGGCGTTATCCGGTACCGGAAATGGCGCCTTATCATGAGCAGATAAAGGGTGAACTCGAGGGACTCTGGCAGCAGGGGTATTTCAAGCGCCATGGTTCAGGCTATGGCTATCAGACCAGAGAGGAGTTGTTTACTCCGGCTAACGTCGCCGCCATACCCTACGTGCGCGTGCTCAAGGAGAAGTTCGTCGAGGCCTGCAGGGCGATCCTCGCCCAGCGGCACGGGCACTCCAAGCGCCTGCCGTTTGATATTTATTGCGTTCAGGGCTGGGTGCTGATCCAGACCAATGAGGCCTGGGTAGACGGACCCTGGCATCATCATCACCCTGCAACGCTCAGCGGCTGCTATTACCTGCAGGTCCCGGTTACCCGTGACCCGACTGAGGGCCTGTTGATGTTCCAGCGGCCGGAGCCAAACAATATCTTTTGCGAGAACATGGCGGCAGTCCGCCCGGTGGAAGGTTGCATGACCATATTTCCGTCTTATCTGATGCATCGCCCCATGCCTACGCCGTCAGCGCAGGAGTGGCGGATTGCGATATGCATGGACGCCTTTGTGCATTGGAACAAGCGCTTTGAAGACCCGATGAGCGCATATGACGATGAACAGAGTTACGCAGCGGCAGCTCGTGCCAGCCTGGAAACGAGTTAGCAAGGTTCGGATCACGGTGAGGGACGGCAGCGGCCCCATCGCTAGCCGGACCGTTTGCGGCGTGTTTCCCGGCTGCGGAGATTGAACTCCTGCAGCCTGTCGCAGTCCGGAAGTGATGCAGCCGGCAGCGACGGTATGGGCTCCTGACGGAATCAGCGTACCGTGGCGTAAACTCCGCTCAAGGCTGGAGGCCAGATTCCGGACGCACAAGGACGGTAATTGCGGGGCGTTGAGCGAGGCCGGGACTTCGATTGGCTTTTCGATTGGATTGGAGGAGGGCGTTTGAAATTGGTTAAAGACCGGCTGTTTGTGGCGCAGTGGTTGTTGATCGGCATCGGCAGCGTATTGCTGCTGGTCTGGACCGGTGCATGGTTGCACGCGCGCTGGAACAGCAACCGGGATCTCGCTTCGTTCGAAGCCGCCCGTACGGCTCTGCAGCAATCGCAGCAGGAACAGGCCGCTGCGCTGGCGCCGACCTTGCCGGGTCCGGATGAGGCCTCCGCGTC
>Ga0316191_10001746_pt1 | contig 15423 bp, 11 predicted proteins | sample Eddworburr2cm_MG_FD_204928 | JGI IMG/M metagenome (GOLD analysis project Ga0316191, IMG submission 204928) | Coastal sediment microbial communities from Maine, United States - Eddy worm burrow 2 cm | ecosystem: Environmental > Aquatic > Marine > Coastal > Sediment | place: USA: Maine...
ATTCTACCTCGACGGCGTCGTCGATAGCTGTTTTAAAAAGGTTTTGTAACAACAATAACCCCCAGCCCACCGTAGTGCTGGCGGCAACCGCACCGATCAAGGGCAAGGTCTGCCTGATTTTGGGTACGATACGAATAACCTGGTCATAGTCGCGGGTTATTATACCGGTTTTTCCGCTAATCTTGATCCTGGCCGCAGGACCATCCACGCGCGTGTCTTTGGTATACAGGATGCCAGCGCCAATACGATAGCTACCGGTAATTTCATCGAAGGCCATGCCGCCGATGAGGACATCAGAAAAATCCAGCCCCAGGCGCCGCGGCAACGCGGTCAAACTCAGCAAACCAACAAATCGGCCACTACCCGGCTCCACATTATTCATCACACCGTCGGTAATTTTCATGCGCGCCTCACCTGCCAGCGTATCCAGATTGAAGTCGAAGAACGGTGCAGGCCAGCTGAAGTCTCCATTAAATTCCATCTTGCCGCCCGACATACTGTTGCCGAAGCCGAGTTTGGCCATCGACTCTCCGAGTTGGGAGCCCTTGAGATTGACCTTGGCGCTGGACAGGTGCCTGTGCGTGAGCGGGTCGTATTGCCACTGACCACTACCTTTCAGTTGCAGCGCGTCGTGACGCAGACTGAACACGGTGACCTTGAGGATCTCCCCGGTCGGGCTAGCTTCGAACAGCAAATCGCTGGATAACATATCAGCGTAGCGAACCGACTTACTGGCGAGACGCACAGCGGGAAGACTGGAAGGCTTGAACGTCTGCTCGGATTCCTGATCCAGTTTTTTAATATCCAGGAAATCGAGATCAATTTTCAGCGGATCCTGCGCGGATATTTCAAGCGGGAAGTCGAAACGGCCCTGAACAATCGATGCATCGACCACACCAGTAAAGCGCTGCTCGACTTGCTGTAACTCGAACACCAGAAACTCCATTTTTTGACCGAAGGCTAGCGCCCGATCCACGCTGAGACGGACCGATCGCAGCAATGCTGGATCGTCTGCGCCACCGCCGGAAAGAAATGCCAGCCAGTCGTCAATATTTAGCTCGGCAAGTTGGCCATGGAGATTGATGCCTGCAGTCTGCGCTGCCGCCAGCTCGCTGAAAAATGCGATTTCTAACGCCTCAAGACGGAATTCACCATCATCGATACTCGCCAGGGAGCCACGACCCAGGATGTTGGCTCCCAGTTTGCTGCTGAATCGTATCTGTTGTGGATAAAAATTCACCTCGGTGCTGATACTGATCGCCTCTGCAGCGTTGATGTTAAAGGGTAGCGGCATCGCGACACTGGTATCCTTTAAGTCACTGGCGGCCTTGATTTGTAAATAGGGAGATCCCGGCGGCGCTGCGTCTCCGGCAATGTCCAGATGCAATTGCCAGTCACTGTTACCCGATACTGCCTCGGCCAGGTATGGCGGCATACGCCGCAACAGGTTTGCCGAGGCCAGGTTTCCTTGCACCGCCACCCGTGTATTCACTCCGGGACCATCGCTATCGATGTCGATCGTGACCGGATCACCGAAAAAACGCGCCGAGATATTACTCGCGGCAACGCTGGCATCGGTGACCTTGATCCGACCCGTGATCTGCGACAGGTCGAGGCCCCAGCCGGGTACGCGCGCAGCGGAGTTCTGCAAATCGACTTCGACACTCACCTTGCGTTCGTCCTGGCCAGAGCCCAGGGGTAGGCGAATGTCGATGGCACAACTAACCTCACCGTTGAAATCCTGCAACCTGTCCAGTACGTCTCGAAAGCGTGCACCCACCGGCGTATCGCGCCACACCCGCACCGCGTCCCCGGTTGCTGCGTCAGCCTGAATGGCCAGATCCAGCGAGGCCTGCTGGAAATTGGCTATCCCGCCCTGGACCTTCAATCCATGGATATTGTCGAAGCTGGCCTGCTCGAGATCGAACTCGACGCCGACATTATGGAACAGTATTCGACCCGTCCCATTTTTCGCATGCAACCAGCCCGGCGCAAAAAATATCTCGGCATTGCGAACGCCGAAATCCACGAAAAACTCAACCGCGCGCTCACGTGCCAGCTTGCGAATGTCTCGCAGGCGACCATGAAACTGCAAGTCTCCGGCAGGCACGAAACCACCGATTATGCCTCGATCCAGCCATTCGGTAATCTTGGCGGACATCAGCTTGACGGGAAGATACTTCCCGGTTCTGCTCGCGATTGCGTCACTAAAGCTGGCACGCAAGTACATGAACGGAGCGTTATCCCCATCCGTCTCCAGGCGCAGGCGACCGATAGCACTGAGATCCGGGTTGCGCAACCGAATGTCATCGACTGCCAGCAACAAATTGCCCGATGGCTGACGATCCAGTGTTGCCTGCATGCTGATCGAATCAGCTTCTAACGGCCCACGGAACTGATCGCCGAAATCGAGACTGACACCTTCGCCATATAATGTCGCTGCAAGTCGGTTGTTGCCCATCACCAGGTCTGCATTCAGATTGGTCACACCCGGGACATGTGCGGAGCGCTGGCTACTGAGGCCCTCAATGCTTGCGGCCAGCCTGAATGTTTCGGCCTGATCGAAGTTGATCTCGAACAGTACATTGCGCATCAGTCCCTGCAACCGGCCATCAGAAATCTGCTTGTCGAGCGTATTGGGTAACCATTGACCCGCGACCACCGGCAAGCTCGAGATCGGCAATCGGTCAATCCAGGCAGACAGTTTATCGGTACCCGCTGCGACGGGAATGTCCACCTGCGCAGCAAACCCCGGCACCTTGTCGCCGTCGATTACCAGGCCATCGATCTTGCTGCTGACGCGCCAATGCCGTTTACCCGCCGCGGAGTTGAATTTTGCGTGGTAGTCGATCGACAGTGGCGACTTATCGGCAGTGACCTGCAGGATACCTTGCCTTAGCAGGAGATCACCTTTTACCGCGGTTATTCGATACTCCGACATGTCGAGCCACACTTCGCCGTCGAGTCCGCCACTTTTCAGACCCCGCGTATCGATGCCGAAAAGACGTGCCACCGGGGATAATTGCAGATCAGATGAATTCAGGTAGATCAAACTGGAGGTCGGGTCTATTACCGATTTGAGCAACAGGCTGCGTCCGAACTCGGCCGGCAAGCCCACACTCAGCTGAGTGAAAAACTTGCCCTTGCGATGATTGATACGAGCACTCAGGCCAGACAGTTGATGTGTTTCCTGATGCGTCTCATCACGGATAATCAGTCGCCGCAGGTCGAGCTGCAAATAGCGCGGCAGCAATTCGAGGAACTGCGAGAATCCGGGCATAACAGCCTCACCGCTACCGATTTGATACTCGTTTAGCCACCACAATCCAGATACATCCCGAATCAGTTCCAGTTTCTCGAGCTTACCGCTGACCTCCAGTACCACGGGAGCACGGTTTCGCAGGCTACTCCAAAAATCGAACTCAACCTCGAGACGGTCGATGAACAACGGCTGCGAGCGGTCGGGCAGGTTTAGCGAAACATTTTCGATGAGCAGCACCGGATTGAAGCGATTCATCGATCCGCTGACACGATTGAACACGATTCCCTTGCTGACATCGCGTTCCAGCAAATAGCCAATTTCGGGTTTGAAAAAATCGATATTGCTGATCACCAGGCGCATCCCACCCATGATCAGGGCCAGCAGGATGACGGCACTGACGAACACAGCCAGACCCAGTCTTTTCAAGACTTCCATTTTGCTGGCCGGCGACGGCTAAACAGGCACCACATCATAAGACTCCTGCGATAGATGCGCCTCCACCTGCAATTTGACTGGAATTTTGATAAAGGTTTCCAGTTCCGCGAGATTGGCAGCTTCTTCGTCCAGCAGACGATCGACCACATCCTGATTCGCCATCACCAGCAACTGCTGGGCTTCCTCGTAGAATCGCGCCTCGCGCAGAATTTCGCGAAATATTTCGTAGCACACTGTTTGCGTTGTCTTTAGCGATCCTCGACCATGGCAAGTCTTGCAGGTTTCACATAACACGTGCTCGAGACTCTCCCGCGTACGCTTACGCGTCATTTCCACCAGCCCTAGCGGCGATACTTCACAGACCTGAGTTTTGGCGTGATCCTTGTCGAGATATTTCTGCAGCGAATTCAACACCTGGCGTTTGTGGTCTTCGCGCTCCATATCGATGAAGTCGATAATGATGATGCCGCCCAGGTTACGCAACCTGAGTTGCCGCGCGATTGCCTGCGAGGCTTCCATGTTGGTTTTGAAAATGGTTTCTTCCAGATTCTGATGGCCAACATACGCCCCGGTATTGATGTCGATGGTTGTCATTGCCTCGGTTTGATCGATGATCAGGTATCCACCCGACTTCAGCCCAACCTGGCGTGCCAGCGCACGCTGTAATTCATCATCGATGTTGTACAGGTCAAACAGTGGCCGTTCACCGGGATAGTGCTCAATTCGGCACGGCAGGTCAGGAATGTAGCGCCTGGCAAAATCGCTCATCTTCTGGAATGTTTCGCGCGAATCAACCTTGACCACATTCGTATCGACGCCAACCATGTCGCGCAGCGTTCGAATCGATAATGGGAGGTCCTCGTGAACAATGGTTCCCGGCGGAATGGTGTCGACAGACTTCAGCAATGCGCCCCAAACCTTGGATAAAAACGAGATATCACGCTGCAATTCCCTCTCATCGACCCCTTCCGCGGCGGTACGAATTATACAGCCACCAATCTGGTTTTCGGCACGGCAGGCCTCCAGCAGTGTCTTCAGACGCTCGCGCTCAGTCTCGTCCTCGATCTTGACCGAAATGCCAACACTGGTTGAATTCGGCATATACACCAGGTAACGCGATGGTACCGAAATACTGGTGGTGAGTCGTGCACCCTTGGTACCCATGGGGTCCTTTACCACCTGCACCAGCAGGGTTTGTCCTTCGTGCAGCAATTCATTGATCACCGGCCGCGTGGCGTTCTCTTCACCACTGCTGTGGGTAGCGACGGTATCGATATCCGATACATGCAGGAAACCGGCCTTGTCGAGGCCGATGTCGACAAAAGCGGCCTCCATTCCAGGCAGTACCCGGTTGACCTTACCCTTATAGATATTGCCGACAATACCGCGACTGGCCTGGCGCTCGATACTGACTTCCTGCAAAGCGCCATTTTCCACGATCGCCACCCGGGTTTCCTGGGGGGTAATGTTGATCAGTATTTCTTCATTTATTGTCATATTCAAAAAATCTCGATATTGGCCGCACGCAACAACTCGGCCGTCTCGCACAGCGGTAATCCCATTACCGCCGAGTAGCTGCCTTCCAGTCGCTCCACGAACACCGCTGCCTTACCCTGTATAGCGTATGCTCCAGCCTTGTCCATGGGTTCCGGGCTCTCACAATAGCTTGCCATCTCGACTTCGCTCAGTTCGCGGAACTTGACTCGATTGCGGGTCAGGCGAAAATCAAGGCCTGCGCTTGTTGCCACGGCGACCGCCGTCAACACCAGGTGCTCCCTGGCAGACAACCGACGCAGAAAACACCGGCACTGACTGGAGTCGGCCGGCTTACCGATAATCTCACCATCGATAGCGATGGTAGTATCCGCTGCCAGTACCACCCAGGATGCATGCTTTTGTGCAATTTCGGCGGCGGCCACCCGGGCCTTGGTCTGAGCCAGCCGGGATACGTAGTCTTCCGGTGATTCCGCAGTCAACTGGCGCTCATCGATGTCGCTGGCATACACTACGTATTCGACACCGATCTGACGTAGTAATTCAGCGCGGCGCGGCGATCGGGAGGCTAGATAAATCATCGCGGCATGATAGCAGCCTGTCGGACTTAGGGATAATCTACTGCGACGGCGCAAATCAGCCTGTTTCCCGATCTTTTTGATGCGCTCCCTCCCTGGCGCACACCCCCCCGCGGGGTCGTTGCGCGGCCCAATTCTGCTCCTGGCAGATTTGTCGTTGCGCCGTTTCCACTATGCCCAAAGCATTCGCTACGCTCATGGGGCAGGCCCTGCGCCGCAAAAAAAATGGACTCGCTTTCCCACGCACCTCACTGCGATTCACCAGGTCCGACCGGCTGCCAGTTCGAAATTCGCAAGCCACCTATTCGCGATGGTAGGGATGACCCTGGTAAATTGTCCAGGCACGGTATAACTGTTCCAGCAAAACCAGCCTTACCAGGGCGTGCGGCATTGTCATACGGCCCATCGACACGCGCCGCTGGCAGGCTTGCAGACATTGTGATGAAAGACCGTCCGGTCCACCGATAATCAGGTTCACATGGGTAAATTCCGCCATCCAGCGTTGCAACTGCGTCGACCAGTCGCTACTGCTCCAGTCTTCGCCCTTGTCATCAAGGGCGATATTAAGGCTTCCCGGGCGTAATTTTGCAGCAATTGAGTCGGCTTCACGCGCGCGGCGCTGAGTGGCCGATTGACGTGAACCGGAGGCCGCCAACGGCACCGTAATCAGTGTCAGGCCCAGCTCGCGGGGCATCCGCTTGAGGTAATCCGCACAACCGGCGTCGACCCAGGCCGGCATCTTCTGCGCAACGTTGATCAACTGTATCTGCATGCAAGGAGATATCTCAGGAGGCAGCCAGTTCTTCGCCCCAGAGCTTTTCCAGCTCATAGTAGCGGCGCACATCGGGCAACATGACGTGCACCACGACATCACCGAGATCAACCAGTACCCACTCACCGATATCTTCGCCTTCAACACCAACCGGCGCTTGCCCGGCCGCCTCGGCCGCCTCGACAACCGATTCCGCGATGGCGCAAACGTGGCGCCTGGAGCTGCCGCTGGCGAAGATCATGTAATCGGTGAAACTGGCCACCTTACGCACATCCAGCACCTCCACCTGGTCGGCCTTGAGTGCTTCCAGCGCGGTAAGCGCTAATTTCTTTGTTGCTTCTGTCTGTAAATCGCTGGTTTTTAAATCAGTCACAAGGTTTCCGGTATAAGTGATGTTCGTCAATGTAATCCGCAACTTTTGCAGTCAGGTACTGCCGCGGTGTATTACCCAATTCCAGTGCCTCGCGAACCCTGCTCGACGAACAGTCGATCGCATCGATTGTCAATGCCAGGATGCCACCCGCACGGCGGCTGGCGAGTTCGCCCGACGCCTCGACACGGTGATCGCCATATATCGCCTTGTCAATTTCAAAGCCGGGTCGGCCACAAACCACCAGGTGGGCGAGTTCGAGGATTTCACCGGGCGACTTCCAGTCGGCGAAGCCATTAAAAGCATCAGCGCCGAGTATCAGCACCAGGTTCTGCGTGTTTTGTCGTCGAATCTCACGCAAACTGTCGACGCTGTAGGACGGCCCGCCACGTTGCAACTCGAGGGTATTCAACACGAATGCAGGCTGATCTTCAATAGCCAGTTCTATCATACAGCAACGCTGCGCTGCGCTGGCACGCGGACGATCACGATGCACCGGCTGCGCGCAGGGCATGAACTGCAATTGCTGCAAGCCCAGTCGCGTCGTAACCTGGCTGGCGATATGCAAGTGCCCAAGGTGAATCGGATCGAAAGTTCCACCCAGTATTCCTATCATACTGTTACCGGGTTAATCAACTGCGCAGGTTTCCGTCTCCGAAGACAACGTATTTTTGCGAGGTCAGTCCTTCCAGCCCAACCGGGCCGCGAGCGTGCAGTTTGTCCGTGCTGATGCCGATCTCGGCACCGAGACCATATTCGAAACCATCGGCGAATCCGGTCGAGGCATTGACGATCACCGAGCTGGAATCGACACGGCGCAAAAATTCACGCGCATGGCTGTAATTTTCGGTAACGATGGCATCGGTATGCTTTGAACCGTAGTGATTGATGTGCTCGATCGCCTGTTGCAGGTCATCGACGATGCGAACCGACAGAATCGGGGCGAGATACTCGGTATACCAGTCGTCTTCAACAGCCGGCCTGATGTGCTCGCTGTCGATCCGGCAACTCTGCTCACAACCCCTCAGCTCGACACCGTGGGTTGACATGGCCATGACAATTCGAGGTAACAGCTCGGCCGCGATAGCAGCAGACAGTAGCAGGGTTTCCATCGCATTACAGACACCGTAACGCCGGGTCTTGGCATTGATCGCTATGTCGAGTGCTTTTTGCTGATCCGCCGCTGCATCGATATAAACGTGACAAACACCATCGAGGTGCTTGATCAGCGGAATCCGCGACTCGGCACTGATTCGCTCAATCAACGACTTACCACCACGCGGAATAATAATGTCGATGCTGTCCTGCATTTGCAGCATGTGCCCGACGGCCGCCCGATCGATGGTATTGACCACCTGCACCGCGGTGTCGATCATCCCTGCCTGCTGCAGCCCCTGCTGGATGCAACTGTATATCGCCTGGTTGGAATACAATGCCTCCTTGCCTCCGCGCAAAATACTGGCATTGCCCGACTTCAGGCACAGGGCCGCGGCATCGATGGTTACGTTCGGACGCGATTCATAAATGATGCCGATAACGCCGAGCGGCACACGCATTTTACCGACCTGGATACCGGAAGGCCGATAACGTAATTCGCTGATTTCTCCGACCGGGTCGGCAAGCGCAGCAACCTGCTGCAATCCCTCGATCATCGCGTCGATACGATCCTTGCCAAGGTCGAGGCGTTCAAGCATTGCGCTCGCGAGGCCGTCTTTGGTCGCTGCGCCGAGATCCCGGGCATTTTCGTCCAGGATAAATTCACGCCGCTGGTCAAGAACCTCGGCGATCGCAAGCAATGCCTGGTTCTTATGCTGCGGATCGGCGCAGGCAAGTTCACTGGCTGCCGCTCGCGCGGCAATCCCGAGTGCGGACATGTACTGTGACAAATCCGTCGTAAGCCCGTCTTTTAACGCTGCACTCATATTAACTACCAGTTACACCACTGAATTGGCACCACTGAACTCGATCACCAGCGATTTGATCTCGAACCATTCCTGGTCGGGAAAATCGCTGTCCTGTTGCCCCTTGCCAAGGCGATCTAATGTAGCACAGCTTTGCAGGAAACGCTCAATCTGCGCGCCGCTCAGGCGCGATAAAGCCAGCCGATAAAGCCGTTGCTTGCTTTGCCAGATGCGCAGTTCCTGCCAGCTGCGATCACCGAGGGTTCCACCCGATTCTGCCAGCTTGAGTCGATCCAGTTGTTGCAGCGAATTCTGCAGCGCCCAGCGTAGCTGGGTACTGGCATAGCCCTCGGCCTGCAGGCTTTTCAATATACGCACGGCACGACGGCTCTGGCCGCCAAGGCAGGCGTCAACCAGCAGAAAATGACTATAACGTGCCGACTGCGCGACCGAAGTCTGGATGGTTTCAAAATCGATGCTGTCCTGGCCCGCAAAACGAATCGACAACTTTTCCAGTTCCTGGTCCGCCGCCAACAGGTTACCCTCGGTGCAGACGGCAAGAAACTGAGCCGCCTGGTTATCGATACTGAAACCCTTGTACTGCGCTCGCTGGCGTAACCACTCGGCCAGCTGATTATCGTAAACCGGCTTGATTTCGACGATTGCGCCAGCCGCCTGTATCGCCTTGCACCAACTGGTTTTGCGAGTTTGCCCATCGAGTGGCGGGGTGACGAATATATAGACATTACCCTCACCCGGATTTTCACACAATTCCTGAATAACCTTGCTACCCAACTGGCCGGGTTTGCCGCTCGGCAAGGTCACGATACGGCATTTGCAGCTCGAGAACAGTGACAACATATCACCCTCCTGCAACAACGATTGCCAGTCGAATCCGATATCGCTTTGCAGGTTCAAAATATCTTCGAAACCGGCTTCACGTAGCGCAGTTCTGGCGTCATCAAGCCAGTCCCGCGTTAATAACAGCTCGGCACTTGCCAGCAAATAAACCGGCTTTAACTGTTGTGTGATCTGAGATCCCTGCATGGGCGGCAATGCTACCACAGTCTTGACGACAAGCGATTACAGCGCGTCATTATTGGCAATGCAGCCTTTTGGCTGGCGAGCGTAAATGCCATAAAACGCTGCCAATAAAAAGGGTCCTCAAACCCGAAGGTAAGAGGACCCGAAGATTACCTGCTTGATCATTCACAGCTTGCTGCAAGGCATCCTGCCTGCGATGCGCTGGAATGAGTCCAGGTTACATCTCCGTGTTGCGAATCCATCCGCACACGATTTCTATGGTATGCGTAGCAGCGGGCCTCCCCTACTCGGCAAGGCTTTTTTTAATGTAGGCTGCAGCACTATTCTTTGTAGGAAAAGACTTACAGTGGTTAAATATCCCGCAGGCCGTCGGATGGTTCAATTCCGGCGGCTCGTAAGCCGCCGAGAATTGCGGCCGAAATCGCAATCACGAAAGTCAACGCCAGCGCCCACAGAAAGTGCTCGATCAGTAAAAAGCACAAGGTACGGTCGAGATTGAGGCGCGGTGCCAGGAAGGTGTTGAGCAGATATTCGAAAGCGAGGTAAACCAGCACCGCGAGTAACCAGCCGAGAACCGCTGTATAACAGGACTGCAGTACCGGGAACAAGACGATGCGTGCGCTCTTGAAACCTACCAGGCGCAATACGCTCAATTCCTTGCGTTTGCGATCTACGTTGGCCCAAAGGCTTGCCCCCAGCGAAAAGGCAAAGCCTGTGGCGCCGACAAAAGCGATAATCCAGAAAATGACGGTGAGATTATCGTCGATCGACTGCACCGTCGAAATTTCGGCGACGTTTGCCTTCACGTTGCTACCTTGTTCTTCAAGCACGCTAACAAGCCCGGCAACATCGTAAATGGACTTCGCGTAGAGCCGAAACGAAGGATATACCCGCCCATCCGGGGTGCCGATATTACCCCGCCATCCCAGGTCTACCACCATACGCCCGTCCTTGAACTGCTCACTGGCAAGCAGTAATTTGAGATTCACAAATGCGACGCTGCGCGAAATGACCTGGGCGCCGGTGACGCCGATGACTTCCAGGGGCAAATGTACGCGCTCGCGTTTACCTTTGAACTGGCGCGCCAGGCTGGCATCGATTTCATCACCGACCTTGGCATTGAGTTTATCGGCGGCGCTGTGACTGAGAATGACTTCGAAATAATTCTTCGGCAAGCGGCTAACCCCGGCAAGTAATGGATCCCCTGGCGCGGTAGCGAGTAATTCGGTAGACAGGATACGCTTAGCCGTCGAACTCTTGAGCTGGATGGTCGCGGCCAGCGCACGGGTTCTTGGAATGATGAATGCCACATCGCGACGGTCGCGCAGCGCGTCAATCCAGGTGTCATCATAGCGCCCGCTGCCGATCGGGCTGATCTCGCGATTTGCCGGATTTTCAATCAACCCGCTGACCATCGTGGTTACGATCCCGAATTTCAGCCCGAACAGTATCATCATTGGCGCCAGCACCGATGCCAGTGCCAGGATAAAACAACCCGACATGCGCCACTCGTGGCTGTAATCACGAAAACTCAGGCGAACGATATTGTTGAACTGGGACATTATCGAGACATCAATCGCTGAAGCTGGACTGGTAGATCTTGCCGCCTTCGAGCGCTTTCGCTTCCTGCTTCAGGGTACGCAGCTCCATCTTGTAGACGTGGGCCCAGTCATGGCTAGCGGTAATCAAAGTGATTTTGAGTCCACGAATAACCTCCATTACCACCGCCATAATCTTGTGCGCGGTAATCGGGTCAAGCGCCGCGGTCGGCTCATCGGCAATCAAAATCGACGGCCGGTGCGAAAGCGCGCGCGCAAAGGCCGCGCGCTGGCGTTCGCCAGCCGACAATAGCCCCGGCAGCTTGTCGAGTTGACGACTGATTCCGAGCACCTTGGAGATCGAGTCGATCGAATCGTCATCGGGCAGATCCAGCAGTCGACGCGGAAGCTCGATGTTTTCGCGCACCGTGAGGTAAGGCAACAGGCCACCGGATTGCAATACGTAACCGATGTGCTGCTTGCGAATCTGCGATAACTGACTGTAGCGATCGCCCTGCCAAAGCCGCGCGACATCGTGGCTATCCCCATGCACCGGATGCAGATTCATATAATCCGATTTATCGGGGCGCAGTATCAGCGCAAGCATGTCCAGCAGCGTACTCTTGCCACAGCCGCTGTGCCCGATCAGCGCAATGTTTTCCTCGGCGTGGATTTGAATGTTGGGCACCAGCAGGCGGAAACCGACACCGTCAATGAGGCGTTCCTTGCTGACGTTCTTCAGCGAGTAGACGACCGTCACGGACGTCAGGGCAGCAGTTCGAGGGCAACGGGGAATACCGAATTACCGTTAACCGAACCGCCTCCCGGAGTCACCCACAGATCGGTGTGATCGTGCAAAGCCTGGTAATAATTTATCTTGCTTTCGAGCCGGTGCATGAACTCGATCTGCACCTTGGCCGACCACTCTTCCCAGGTTTCGAGGGTCAGTCCCATGACCTCACCGGTATAGGGCAAATCTTCGATGTATTCGCGCATGTATCCCATGTCGGCAAGGTTAGTCCCCGCTTCCGAGGTGCTGCTACCTACCGCCGATGGATCACGGCTTACCGTGGCCGCCAGGCTTTTCAGGTCGTCGATGAAGCTTTGCGGGCTGAGAACACCCTCCTCTGCGAGTTCGAGAACCTGTTGCATAACCTGCTTGAGATCGCTGAGCTGGTCGCGCGTCAGCAGCACCCGTACATCGACCGCCGAACGCTCGGGATTCCTGAAGTCACGGTCCACCATCCAGGCGTCAAATACTGCCGGAGGGGGTTGCCCGGATTTCTTTTGCAGGTAACGCATGCGCAGCGCATTGCCCAGCTTGTCGACCCGACCCTGGAGTTGTTCGAGTGGCGTCTCTGCAACTGCAACTGCAACTGGCTGTTGTGGCAGCGGTATCGGCGGCAGGCCATTGGTAGTCGCCATTACCTGCTGGGTAATCTGCCTGGCCAGCGTCTCCAGTACGTTACCGAACTCGTCCACTTCGCCGAGATTGACTCCGTAGTAAAAATCTCCGATGCCGGGAAAGAAGGACAACTGCTTGTAGAGTGATTCGGCAGATTCGTGATCTGCCGAGCCCTCCGGGGTGCGCAAATGCAACACCCAGATCGAAACGCCCTTATCAAATGCCAACTGCCGCAATGCCTGGGCACCAAGCCGGGTCGCACCCAGCGAATCATGACTGTCGCGCGGCCCGGCATCGGTAATCAGCACCACGTAACGTGCGTCGAAATCGGTCCAGTCGGTATCCTCGATAGCCGACTTGATACCCGCATAGGCATCCTCGCGGAAGTCCCTGCTTGAAACCTGCGCCGCACTCAACGAATTCACCCGCTCGAAGAACTGGTCGACGTTGGTGCCCTGCTGCAGGCTAACGTAATGACGCGTCAGGTACTCGAGTTCCGGTATCTCGGCCGTGTTATCGCGATAGGCGGTCAGACCAAAGCTGACCTGGTTAGTCAGGCCCTGCTTTTCGATGGCCGAGTAAACCCGGGCGACCGCTTCGCGGGTGCGAGCGATATAGGGCTCCATCGACTGGGTTGAATCGATCACAAAATGGATACCGCTGCGATAGCTGCGTTTGCTTGCCGCCATGGTGACAGGGCTGGATTCAGATGAGCTATCGTCGAGCGGCACGCTGGCGATCTGGAGCAGGCGCGCCTGTTCGTTGCCGAGGAACACATCCTCGTGTTGCTTGATCGGCACCAGGTAAAAACTTTCACCGATATCGAGATGCGCCTCGGGTTGAATCGCGATGACCGGCGAGTCGTCCGGGATCTCATTGTTGACGATAGCATCGTAAAGCGCCTGGTAACCCTCGGTGTCGTAGTCATCGACCAGCTGCTGCAATTTATCCTTTTCGGCGAACATCATAACCCGCTGAATATCCTGCGGATCCTTGAAGGAGACGGTCAACGCCTGGTTCCAGACGATGGCCTTATCGCTGGCGACCCATCCCGCTGTATTGCCGAAACTGTCATAGCCTACCTTGATCCAGTCAGTGCTTTTCTCGTATACGTAGAGCACACTGAACGGAACGATTTCGCTGGAGGGAGCCGAGCCAACCGGGATTTCATAAAGGCGCGCATCGGGGATACTGAGGACGCGTTGATACAGTGTCTTCTTGCCTTCCATCAGTAGCGGCCTGGCGGTGGCATAAAGGCTCGTCGTCTGCACCAGCAGCAAACACATCAGCAGCAGGCTGGAGCTTATTCGCCTGGAATTATTGCGGCTGAAATGGTCGCGGCTGGTGTTGCTCTGCATCGTGTCACCTATTGAATGTTAAGCAGCAGTTGCCGGGCTTCGGAATTGCCCGTGGCAGCAGCTTCACTCGCCCAGCGGCCGAGTTCGTCGAGTCGTTCGGTGGCGCTCGGTTGCCCCAGTTGGGCGGCCTTGTCATACCACTTGTAGGCCTGGATGGCATCGGCCTGATCAAGCAATGAATCCTGCGCACGAAACCGTATCGGGTCAGACATTTCGCCCATCATCATGATCGCCGGCAAATGACTTTCACGGGCGGCAAAGAAAAACAGTAAATGCGCGTCCGCGAGGCTGCCTTCAGTGCGGAACTGCTGTGCTTTTTCATAGGCCTGTGACAATGGATAGGGTTTGCCGGCGGCGCGCATCTGCTCGATATACTGGCGCGCGCGCATACCAGGCGGTACCAGCAGGCTGCGTTCGATCGTACCGACTACAATATCCGACGCTGCCTCATTCGTGCTCAGGGTAACAACCGCCGGACTGGCCTTCGGCACGGCGATCGGTACCTCGCCACGCTCGCCACTCAAGAAAATAGCCAGGATCACGCCGACGACGATCACCACGATCCAGATTAACGGATTACGGCGCGGCGATGATGTCGCTTCATTCGGTTCTGACATTTTCGTTTTCGATGATCTCGCTGATTCGATTCCCCCATTCAACGTCAACAGTTTCATGTCAACGTTGCCGCCGACATCGTGCCGACCATGTCCGGGATGGACGAATTATAAACACTTGTTGCCAACGGGTAAATTTAACTAGTCATTAAATCAGCGTTAACTGACGAATAAGTTGATCGAACAGGGCCTGTTCCAGGTTCCGGGTTACCGTCTCCTTCTCCCGGTCCGAGGCAAGCAGGTTGTCATCGTCGAGGGAAACATCCTTTTGCTGACGCAGGGTGCGCGCTTCCAGCAGAACTTTACCATCGGCTGCCTTGACGTCGAAACTCAGGCTACGACTGACGCGCCTGACGATCGTGCCGGTATTCGCACTGCTGGCCATTTCCCGGTCCGGCGAGGCCTTGAGGCTAACGTTTAGCTGCACCGTTTTCGAACCCGGCTGCTCGACCAGGCTGGCGCCGGCATTGCGCAGACTGCGGCGCAACTGGTTGCGCTGGAGATCGCTGAAATCGCTGGTCACCAGGTATATCGATGCCAACTGTGGCGGCAGCTCAGCGGTTCCCGCCAGCCTGAACCCACAGGCTGACAGGCAACAGCTGGCCAGCAACACCAGCAGACAGGTTCGCAGGCTGCGGTAGCGAAGGTTACG
>Ga0316191_10001749_pt1 | contig 15419 bp, 13 predicted proteins | sample Eddworburr2cm_MG_FD_204928 | JGI IMG/M metagenome (GOLD analysis project Ga0316191, IMG submission 204928) | Coastal sediment microbial communities from Maine, United States - Eddy worm burrow 2 cm | ecosystem: Environmental > Aquatic > Marine > Coastal > Sediment | place: USA: Maine...
CTCGGGCGTTACGTCAACCTTATGCCCTACCCGGTCATCTCGGGTTTTCTGACGGGCGTGGGTTGCATATTGATCATCATGCAACTGGATGTGCTCCTGGGCTTTCCGGGTCAGCAGACCGTGACCAATGCACTGACTGTTCTGCCGGCGGACCTGGCGAACCCCAATCTGCAGGCGCTGTTCATAGGGTTGCTGGCTTTCGGCCTGGTGATGCTGGTCCCGCGGAGCGTGAACAGGATAATTCCGGCGCCCCTGCTGGCTTTGATTGCCTGCACCCTGCTGGCTCTTTTCATGACAGGAGCGCCCGTTTTGGGTGAGATTCCCAGCGCACTACCACAATGGCAAGTGCCGTCGATCGACTTTGCCGTGCTCAACGAGATGCTGATCTTTTCCGCTATCCTGGCGGCACTGGGCTCCATTGACAGCCTCCTGACTTCACTGGTCGCGGATAACACGACACGCACTTTTCACGATTCCGACAAGGAACTGGTCGGGCAGGGCATCGGCAACCTGGTGGCCGGTTTTGCGGGCGGGATTCCCGGAGCGGGAGCCACCATCCGCACGCTGGCCAACGTCCAGGCCGGGGGCCGCACACCGCTTTCCGGGATAATCCATGCCGTCGTGCTGCTGGCCATCGTGCTTGGCATGAGCCCCCTGGTTGCGCTTATCCCATCCGCCGCGCTGGCCGGAATCCTGGTGAAGGTGGGTATTGACGTCATTGACTGGCGCTACATCAAGCGCATGCACCGCGCTCCGCGCATCGACCTGGTGCTGACGCTGGTCGTTCTTTTGCTCACCATATTCGTCAACGTGATTACGGCCGTAGGTGTCGGTGTGATCCTTGCCAGCCTGGTGTTCGTCAAGGAAATGGCAGATGTCCAGGTCAACGCCATTCGCACGATCAGCGATCCCGACCACGAAACCCTGTTCGACGAGGCTACTGCAGACCTCTACCGGCAACACCGCGAAAAGCTCATGTTTCTGCACTTGTCGGGATTGATCAGTTTCGGCGCAGCCAATAACCTGGTCCGCCGTTTCACCACCGTGGGCGAGTACGAAGTGCTGATCATCGACCTGCTGGACGTACCACATGTCGACGGATCCGCTGCGCTGGCGCTGGAGCAGGTAATCGATCACGCGATCGACCAGAACCGCCACGTGATCATTGTCGGCATGACCTACGCGGTGGCCAGGCTGCTGGGGCGCCTGGGCGCACTGAACCGGGTCAGGGAGTCAGAGCTGCTTGCCTCGCGTGCCGAAGCGATACAGGCCGCGGCTGATTTTCTGGCACAGACAGAGTGAACGGATTCTCAGAATGAATGCTCATTGAATCATTGATGTGATGGCCGTCGCCGCGATATCATTGTCCGGATATATTTCTTCATTTACAGGTAACCATCATGACCACGACTTTCGAAGCCGTAGCAGAAATCATTTCCGAAACCAGCGACATCCCGCTGGAAGAAATTACACCGGAAAAAAATGCTTTTACCGATCTTGGCATCGATAGCCTCGATTTTCTCGATATCGCTTTCGCCATCGACAAGCACTTCGGCATTAAAATCCCGCTTGAACAATGGACCGAAGAGCTGAATGAAAACAATGCGCTGGTCGATGAGTACTTCGTACTGAGTAAATTGTGCGCGCGGATTGACGAAGTCATCGCTGCAAAAAACGCTTAACAGCAGCCCGTTCATGCTCCTTGAGTACTTCCAGATGATAGACAGCGTCGAGGAGCTTGATCCGGACGTTGGCAAAATCGTCGCCCGTGCCGAAGTGCCGATGGAAAGTCCTGTTTTTGAAGGCCATTTCCCCGGCTCGCCCCTGGTTCCGGGTGTGTTGCTGATCGAAACCATGGCGCAGGCTTCCGGTTTCATGCTTTTATCGCGGCTCAAATTTGAAAAGATGCCGTTTCTGGCAAATGTCACGCTCGCCAAGATGCGAACATTTGTTGAACCGGGCGCTGTTCTTCGTGTCGAAGCTGAACTGGAACATGATGGCTCTGGTTTTGCAAAAACAAAGGCGCAGATTTTGAGCGGCGGCAGGAAAATATGCGACAGCAAATTGATGTTTCGAATCATGCCGTTTCCGAATGAAACGCTGAAGGGCAACATGCTTGATCGGTTCAGCCAAATTAGCCTTCCAGAGGAAGAGTGACATCTTGAGCATAGAAAAATCTGAAGTTTGGGTTACCGGAATCGGACTCGCAAGTTCTCTCGGCGAGGGTCTCGAAACTCACTGGACGCAGCTAACCTCAGGCAGCACACCTGTTCCTTCGGTCGATACCACCAGCCAGGCTCCGTACCCGGTGCATCCAATCGTCGAGCTGGAAATCGATTCGCAAATCCCCAAGCGCAGCGATCAACGCCAGATGGGGCCCTGGCAACATCTGGGCACTTACACTGCCGGCCTGGCCCTGGATGACGCAGGCATCGCCCACAACGAGGAGTTGCTGGCTGCGACCAACATGATTGTCTCCGCCGGCGGCGGTGAACGGGACATCGAAGTCGATGCGGCGATCATGGAGTCGCTCAGCACTGCCGACAATCCGGGGGCACTGCTGAATGATTCCCTGATGAACAACCTGCGTCCCACGTTGTTCCTGGCACAGCTGTCGAACCTGATGGCAGGGAATATTTCCATCGTGCACGGAGTCACTGATTCTTCCCGGACTTTCATGGGGGATGAACTGGCCGGCGTAATGGCCGTTGATACAGCGGTTGCGCAAATCCAGCATGGCCAGGGAGAGATTTTCCTGGTGGGCGGAGCTTACATTGCCGAACGCGCTGACATGACCATGCTGATGGCCATGGGCAACACGCTCCACCGGGGAGAGCACACCCCGGTCTGGTCGCGCGAAAGCGGAGACGGTGGCATGATCATGGGAAGCGCCGGCGCCTTCCTGGTGCTCGAGTCGAGAGAACATGCTGAATCGCGGGGCGTAAAGCCATATGCCCGGATAGACAAGGTCGTTGCAGACCGCTGCAACCGGCAGCCGGGAACGGCCCGCATGACGGCAGACGGCTTACTGGAGCGGATCGCTGACCAGCTTCCTTCCGGGCCCTTGCCGGTCATCTCCGGATGTTGCGGTATTCAGCCCCAGCTCAGTGAGGAACATGCATTCCTCGACAGTCTCTCCAGTCGCGGCGTCAGCCCGGCCATTCGCGGAATGACTACGGTCATTGGCAACACCCTGGAAGCCCAGTTTCCGGTGAATGTCGCCCTGGCGTCTCTGGCGATATCGAACGGTGCGTTTTTTGATCCCTTTGACGATTCCGGAACTGAGCAGGCGTTTGCCGGCAGTCCGGATCAGATTCTGATCAGCACCTGGGGCCATTGGCGCGGTGAAAGCCTCGCGCTGATTGGCAAGCCCGACGTTTCGCTGCGGGGAGGGACACGCTCATGAGCCATCCAACACGCGACCACCTGGGCCGCCCGATCGTCGTTGTTACCGGAATCGGCGTCGTAACGTCACTGGGTGAAGGCAAAGAGGACAACTGGCGCAACCTGGTAGCAGGTGTCTCCGGCGTCCGCCGTATAGAGCGCTTCCCTACCGACGGACTGCGCACACAAATCGCAGGTCTGATCGATTGGGAAGGTGATGGTCCGTATTGCGCGCCTGTCCACTCGCTCACGCTGGCGCGAAAATCCGCTGCCGAGGCCATTGCGCAAGCGAATATCGGTTCGCGCGGATCTTTTCCAGGTCCCCTGTTCCTCGCGGTTTCTCCCGCGGAGACAAAATGGGATCAGCGCATGGATGTCTATCGCAGCGACAGCAGCGGTGAAAGTACCGGTTATGAACGCCTGATCCGGAATGCCGTCCAGGGCGACTTTTACAATTATTATTCGCTTTTTCAGTATGGCAGCACCGCGGAATTCCTGGCAGACGAATTCGGCACCCGCGGCCAGCCCATTTCATTGACCACCGCCTGTGCGTCCGGCGCGACTTCGGTACAGCTGGGCGTCGAAGCGATACGCCGCGGCGACACCGATGCTGCTCTTTGCGTGGGCACAGACGGCGAAATATGCGAAGAAATGGTCGTCCGGTTCACTCTGCTGTCCGCGCTCTCTACCCAGAACGATGATCCACAGGGTGCTTCCAAGCCATTTTCCAAGACCCGTGACGGTTTTGTAATGGCCGAAGGCTCTGCCACCCTGGTGCTGGAATCTTATGATTCCGCAAAAGCACGCGGGGCGAAGATACTCGGGGTTGTGCGCGGCACCGGCGAACGGGCCGACACCTTCCACCGCACCCGCTCCAAACCGGACGGGTCTGCCATTATCGATACGATAACGCGCTCACTCGCCGATGCCGGGATGTCACCGGAAGCCGTCGATTACATCAACGCCCACGGGACGAGCACACCGGAAAATGACAAGATGGAATATCTTGCGCTTTCTTCAGCGTTGGGGGACCACTTGCAGCAGACGCCGATCAGCTCCAATAAATCCATGATAGGCCATACACTCAGTGCTGCGGGTGCAATCGAAGCAGCCATCTCCCTGTTGACCATTAATAACGGGGTGATCCCTCCGACCATTAATTGCAACGAACAGGATCCGAATATCCTGATGGACGTGGTGCCCAATGTAAAACGGGACCAGGCAGTGAACACCGTCATGTCCAACTCCTTCGGATTTGGCGGCCAGAACGTATGCCTGATTTTCTCCGCTGAGCCCGACCAGGGGCTGTGAAGTGACTAACCCGGCAAACGGAAAAACGGTATTTGTTGCAGGCGGCGCCCGGGGTATCGGGCTGGGTATCGTCAATGCCCTGGCCGCGGACGGTTACGATGTTTCATTTACCTACCGCTCATCGGCTGATGAAGCCCTGCGGGTGAAAGGCGAACTGCAAGCCCTTTATCCGGACCAGTCCATCAATTGCTTCGAGGTCGATATGAGCGATCGTGGGCAGGTGGAGACGTTCGCCACCGTAATCAGCGAAACCGAGGGACTGTACGGGCTGGCCTATAACGCCGGCGGTTCTTACGACACGCTGGCGGCGCTGGTGGACCAGGATCGTGCAGAGGCACTGTTTCAGCTGAATTTCTGGGCGTTAACCCGCCTTGCCGCCGCTGCCGCGCGGCCGCTGATGCGCGCCAAAGCGGGACGAATCGTCGCTATTGGTTCGATCACGGCCAAAATGGGCGTCTCCGGAAATTCAATTTACGCGGCATCCAAGGGCGCGATGCTGAGTTATATCAGGACCCTGGCCATCGAAATAGCGCGCAGGGGTGTAACGGCAAACTACATCTCTCCCGGATACGTAGATACCGACCTGATGGCGCCCTATGCAGCCTATCGCGAGAAGGTGGAACAACAAATACCGTTGCGTCGCTTCGCCCGGCCCGAAGAAGTCGGCGCTCTTGCCAGTTACCTGTTTTCGCCGCTTGCCGGTTACATCACCGGCGCTGTAATTCCGATTGACGGAGGCACCTCCGCCGGCTTGTCGATACAAATCTGAAGGTCAAACCATGCGAGCACTTAGAAATTTTGCCGAACGAGATCTGAGAGTCGTCGAGATCGACGCTCCGCCGCCGCCGGCGGACGATGAAATCCAGGTGCGCATTTGCGCCGTTGCACTGAACCATATCGATGTATGGGGCTGGCGCGGCATGGCTTTTGCCAAGCGCCAATTGCCCATCACCGTGGGTGCGGAAGCTTCCGGCGAAATCATCGCAGTCGGGAAAAACGTAAAAGACCTGCAAATCGGACAGATCGGAGCCTTGTACGGAGCCAACACGTGCGGCGCCTGCAAGCCCTGCCTGGAAGGCCGTGATAATTTCTGTGAGAACGTGGCGGGTGTATTTGGCTTTCATATCGATGGCTTTGCCCAGGAAATGATGAACTTTCCGGCCCGACTGTTCGTGCCGGCTCCCGAGGGGCTTGATCCGGTAGCGGCCGCATGCACGCCCATTACATTCGGCACGGTTGAGCACATGTTGTTCGACAACGCCAAATTGCAGCCCGGCGAAAGTATCCTGGTCCACGCCGGGGGCAGCGGTATAGGCACCGCTGCCATTCAACTGGCGAAGTCGATCGGCTGCACCGTCTATACCACCGTTGGGAACGACGAGAAGGCGCAACAGGCGCTCGACCTCGGTGCGGATTACGCCATTAATTATCAAACCGACCGGTTTGAAGGCCGCATTCGTAAACTGACCAAAAAACAGGGCGTCGATGTCGTGTTTGAACATGTCGGGGTCGATACCTGGGAAGGCAGCATGTTTTCGATGAAAATCGGGGGCCGGCTGGTGACCTGTGGCTCGACGACAGGCATCAAGGCGTCGATTAACCTGTTCCAGCTTTTTCAGCGACAATTGCGTCTGATCGGCAGTTTTGGCTGCAGAATTCAGAATATAGAAGATTCTTTAGAAAAACTGGCTGCCGGCCAGGTCAGGCCCATTATCGACCTTGAAATACCTTTGGAAGATATCGACAAAGGACTGGAACGGCTCGAAAACCGGCAGGTGTTCGGTAAGATCATCGTCACACTCTGACCATGACCGTGGACGCCCCGCTCTCGTGAAATGGCGCTACCGGTTTCTGCAGTCAGTCATCAATCTTAGTGACTGGCTGATCGCGCAAACCATATTCCTGTCTTTAAAGACTCTGCGCCTGTTCCCGATGGATAGCGCTATCCGGTTTTTTGAACGCTCCGCACGGTGGCTGGGGCCGAAACTGGGCCGCCACAAGGTGGCGATGGCCAACCTGGCCATTGCCTTTCCTGAAAAAAGCAGTGAGGAACGCGAGAAGATCGCCAGCGACAGCTGGGCTCAGATAGCCCGGGGGATCATCGAATACGGCTACCTGGATCAAATCTTCGACCTGGATGAAAACAACCTCGACGGCGGGCGTATCGAAGTTAAAAACGCCGAACAATTCATCAAGCTGCGCGACGACGGCCTGCCAGCCATAATATTCACCGGGCACACGGGAAATTTTGAGCTGCTGCCCATGGCGGCAGCGAAATTCGGCCTGGAAATCCAGTCCTTGTTCCGCGCACCCAACAATAAATATGCAGCCGCAAAAATTGCCGAGGCACGCAAGCTGGTTTCCCGGAACCTGGTCGCATCCGGCGCGGGCGCTTCATTTCAACTGATGAGCGCGCTGGAAAACGGCATACATGTCGGTGTGCTGGTGGATCAGAAATTCCGCCGCGGCATCAATGTTCCTTTTTTCGGCAAGGATGCACCCACCAACACGCTGCTGGCCAAACTCGCACGACGCTACGAATGCCCGGTCCACGGCGCCCGCTCGATACGGTTGCCTGACGGCCGCTTCCGGCTGGAAATTACGGACGAAATCAATCTGCCTCGCAACAAAGCGGGAGATATAGATATCCGGGGCACGACCGAGCTCATCACCGGTGTGATTGAAGACTGGGTGCGGGAATACCCAGAACAATGGCTCTGGATACACCGCCGATGGGGCTAGCGATCAGGCCGCCGGCAGAATATTCCGGTTCAGGCGGAACAGGTTGCCGGGATCGTATTCAGCTTTGATTGCGGATAGCCGTGAATAGGCCGGACCGTAATTTTTTGCGCCCGAATCAGCCCCGTCGAAATCGATATTGGCGTAGTAACCCCCTGTGAACGGCTGCAGTTGCTTGAACCACGCACGTCCGATCGCCATGACCTCGTCATCCATCGCAGAATCCATCCAGCCGCCGCCCACGGCGATCATGGTCTGTGCATTTCGGTGCGGGAACGCCGTGGCCAGTTCGTCTACGCGGCTGACCGCTCCGCCTGAAGTATGGGTAAAAAACGCCAATCGCGGATCCGGCACAAAGGATTCGATCAGGGCGTCGATCAGTTCCGGTGAGAATTCTTTGACCATGCCGTTCTTGGCATAGGAACGGACACCGTGCGCCCACGTGCCGTCTTCCTGGGTCTGCATGACCATGTAGTCCTGCACGGTAACGCTGTCCTGCATTGGCTTGCCGACCCGGCGCAGCGGTTCGAGTTCTCTCTCCCCGGCAGCCGGATCGCCGGCGTAAACCACCTCCATGACGACGACCGAGTTCCCGTCCGGCATGGTCAGCATGGCCGGAGCGACATACATGTCATCGGACAGGCCCGCGTACCAGCCGCCATAGAAATCAAGCACTTCCCGCGCCTGGTCAATCGGCCAGATGATCATGCCTGAAAGCAAGTTGCGTTCAAATGGATGCAGTTGAAACTCGAACTGCGTTGCAACCCCAAAGTTGCCGCCGCCGCCGCGCACGGCCCAGAAAAGGTCGGAATCCTGCTCGGCGCTGACGGTTCGTATCTGCCCGTCCGCAGTTACCAGTTGCACAGAAACCAGGTTATCGACGGCCAGCCCGTATTTGCGGTTCAGGCGGCCAAAGCCTCCGCCGAGTGTAAAGCCCCCCACCCCGGTATGCGAAACAACACCAGCCGTTGTCACCAGGCCATACTGCAGTGAGGCCGTATCCAGTGCGTTCAACAAGGATCCGCCCTGGGCATAGGCGCGCTGTTTATCCGGATTGGCAGTGACCCTGTTCATATCCGCAAGGTCAATCATCAGGCCGCCGTCGCAAACCGACTTGCCTGGCCAGCTGTGACCGCCACCGCGCACCGAGACCAGTAAATTACGCTCCGCAGCAAATGTCACCGCATGGCGCACGTCGTCACTGTTGGCGCAGCGGGCGATCAGTGCGGGATGCCTGTCCCACATGCCGTTCCAGACGCGCCGTGCATAATCATATTGCATATCACCCTGCATCAGCAGAGCGCCCTGTAACTGCTGGGCCAGTTGCTTGACCGCGGCCTGCTCGAGCTCGATTTCCGCCCCATCAAGAGATACCGCGGCGAGATTGCTGCTGGCCAGTGCGGCATTCATCATAAACGGGTAGGCGGCTGCAATACTCGCAGTCAGTGAAGTCCGGCAAAAGTCCCTTCTTTTCATCCTGCTTTCTCCAGGTCATTTAGTTTTGTTGTACTCAGAAAGAATAGGAGAAAAAGAAAAACCTGCAACTTATCATTCAGGAACAATCTCGAAACAACTGGCCACTTCCGGCGGAATTCGAACCGGCCTCTGTGTTTTATAGTTGACGAAAACCCACTCGGTCTCGGCCCGGGCCAGCAAGTTCCCGCCGGCATCCTGAATTTCGTATTTCCGGACCGATAGCGCAGGCCGCGCACTCGCGACCCAGGTCCTGATAATGACCTTATCGCCTTCAAACGCTGGCTTCAGATACGTAATCCTGTGTGCGCGAACAACCCAGCCTGCGCCCAGTTCATCGTATCGATCAGGTGGCCAGCCATTGGCGGTGGAGTGTGCGATGGCCGCGTGCTGCATCCATTTCACGTAGTGGAAATTGCCGGCATGCCCAAGCTGGTCGATGTCTTCTTCGACAACGGTATGAGGATAGTCAAAAAATGCGCTGATATTCATATTTATCCCTGGAGGTCCGGGTCATAGTAGAATCGACTATCAGCCCAGCATCAAGTCCAGGTGACCTGTAAATGACATTGTTCGACTCGTTTTCCAAGCCCGGGTGGCAGCATAAGAACCCCGAGGTTCGCAAAGCCGCCATCGATGAACTCGAAGACGAGGCTATTCTGCTCGATTTGATTCACAGCGACCCGGAACCAGAAATCCGTTCGCATGCACTTTCCCGCTTGACCAGCAGCAAAATCCTGGATGGGCTCAGCGAGACCCTGCAGCCCCCGCTGCAGAACCAGGCCAGGGCTCAAAGGCTGAACCAACTGCTGCCGGATCCGGAAAATCTGCGATCCGTCTCTGACGATCAAACGCTGGTCCGGATTGCCTCCCTCAGTGACGATCCGGAGTTGATCACCGCTTCGATCAGCCGCGTTCAGGATATGGCCACCCGGATGGAACTGGCAGGCAGCCATCCTCTGGCAAAAGTCCGGCTGTGCGCGGCCCAGGGAATCGATGATATCGGCTCTCTGAAGGAATTGATGCACCTGTCAAAGCACAAGGACAAATCAGTATTCCGTTATTGCAAGGAGATAGTCGACCGGCACAACGCCGATGAGCGGGAAAAAGCCGAGCGGGAGCAGCAAATCAGGCAACTGGCCGAAAATGCCAGGGGACTGAGCAAAAGTGTAGATTCACCGGAGTTCAAAGCACGGTTCCTGACGCTCGAGCACCGCTGGTCGCAGCTGAAGGAGCATGCCAGTCCTGAATCCCAGCAGCAAATCGGCGATGACCTGGAGATCTGCGCGAAGCGGATCGAAAGATTGACAGAGGCCCATGAAGCGGAAGAAGCGCGGCAGGCTCAAACTGATTCAGCGAGACGGACATTCAGCGAGCTGATTGCAGAACTGGAAGGCATCGTCTTTTCCGATCTTGAGCTGGCGAACAAGGAAGCACTGAAGGAATTCTCAAAAAGTCTTGATGCAATTGAAGACCGCTGGGTCGCCGCGCTGCATGATGCACAACCCGCGCCGAAACAGGCTCAAGAGTGCAAACAACATCTGAACCATTGGCGGGACATCGTTCAGGCCTCCAAACGAATCCTCAACAAAAAGCCTGCACTGGACAAGCTGCAGGAAGATGCGGCGAAGCTGGATAAGTCAGATTACATGGCCCATCTCAAGTTACTGGCGAAAATTGATAACCAGGTTAAAAAATTGCCCTGGCCCGAATCCGTCAGCGAAGCTACTCCAGCACCCATTCTTGAGCTCCATACACTTCGTGGCAACGTGCAGCTAAAACTCGCTGACCTGAAAAAAGAAGAGAAGAAAACGCTCGGGCAGCTGGAAACCGCTTTTGGGGAATTGCGCAAGGAACTCGATGACAGCCATTTCAAAAATGCCGACCGTTTGCATAACAGGGTCAGGAACCTGCTCAGGCATTTAAGCCCCGAGCACCAGGAAAAGTTCCAGCATGAACTCAGGCCGCTGACCGCCCGGCTTAGCGAGATTCACGACTGGCAGGGTTTTGCCATCGAGCCGAAAAAGATCGAGCTCTGTGAGCGTATGGCAGACCTGGTCGGCAGCACCGAACCCGTCGAAGTACTGGCCGCTAAAATCAAGGCCCTGCAAGATGAATGGAAAACCCTCGGGTCCTTGTCACCCAGGCGCGACCAGGAACTATGGAAGAAATTCCATGCCGCAGCCGAGGAGGCTTACGCGCCCTGCAAACAGGCCTTTAAACAGCAAGCCAAAATTCGAAAAGAAAATTTTCGGCAGCGCATGGAGCTGATTGCCCAGTTGACTGACTACGATCAGCGAATGGCCTGGCCAGGAACATCTGATGCCGATCAGGATACCGCAGCCCCCGATTGGAGAATGGTGCAGAAAACGCTGGATACCGCCCGTGCAGCCTTTAATGCCATCCAGCCGTTAAGCGGCAAGGACGAGCACAAAAGCCGCAAGGCCCTGCAGGTCATCTGCGACAGGATTTACGGCCATATCAAGGATGAATACGAGCGCAACATCTCGCTCAAAAAGGAGCTGGTTGGGCAGGCAAATGCACTGGTTGAAATGGAGCCCCTGAAAGACGCAATCGACAGGGCGAAAGGCATCCAGCGCGAGTGGAAAGAAGTAGGAATAACGCCCAGGCAGGTGGACAGGCGGTTATGGAAAGACTTTCGCTCTGCCTGTGACGCTGTATTTGGCAGACTGGACGAAGAACGCAAACAGGTGGACACAGCCAGGAACGAGCGGGCAGCGGCCGCGAAAGAGCGCGCAGAGCAGGCCAGGCAGCGTGCGCTCAAGGAACAGCAGCGCTGGCCGAACCTGTTGGATAAACTCCGTGCCTGCGCGATTCGGGTTCAGGAAGAAGAGCAGGCAAAGGCCCTGTGGGAAAAAGAAGAAGATATCCCGAAAGGCATCGATGCCGCAGCCCTGAAAACTTACTGGGAAAAGGGTCCGGACGATAAGCTGCCGGATGACGAATCAAGACAGGCCTGCATCGCGATGGAGGTGTTTCTGAGCCTTGACTCTCCGCCTGAGGACAAGGAAGCCCGGATGGCCTATCAAATGAGCCGGCTCCTGGAAGGCCTGGGCAGCCAGCAGGGCGACCGGGACCAGCAACTGCTTCAGCAGGTCAACGACTTCATCGCCTTGCGCCCGCAAGCCACCTGGCTCGAACGGTTCTGCTGCGGCGGGAAAATTATTCCGCCGATGACTTAGCAGCCGGTTTTTCAGGGCTCTCGCACAGGAATGGGGGACGGCCGTTGCCCGAGTGATACTGGTAGTTGCGTCCGTCAACCCGAAGAATAATCAACACGCCTTCTACCAGCGCCTGTGTATACATTCTGTCTTCTTGCGGACAACCAAGACTGCCATCCCGCCAGGTAACGTTTGCTTCCCGAACCAGGGTAATCCCCGCCGCCTCGACATTCAGCCGGCCCGCCAGATCCTGAATAGCGGCAGCCGAGAGATTGCTTTTCACAGCTGACTCCTGTTCCGGATCGGTTTCATCCTGCCCGCCCTGGCAACCACTCAACACAAAAACCAGCACAATGCCCAGCAGCATTACCTGCATAGCGCGACCTGAACAGTTCATCCCATTTCTCCCTGCGATTTTGCATCTGTTCAAGCTAGCATATTTGGTATCCTGAATTAATTGAATCGGCAATCTGAAAAGCGGAGATTTCATGAAATACCGGCGTTTGGGAAATTCAGGCATAAAGCTCTCGGAAATCGGCCTGGGCGGCTGGCTAACGTTCGGACACGTATCTGACAAAAAAACCGGACAGCAACTGATCGACAAGGCCTTCGAATGCGGCATCAACTTTTTTGATACGGCCAATGTCTATGCCACGGGCGCATGTGAAACCATGTGGGGCCAGTTACTGGGCAACTACACGAGGTCGTCCTGCGTTTTGGCTACCAAGGTTTATTTTCCGATGGATGACGGACCCAATGATAGCGGCCTGTCACGCAAACACATCATGGAACAGTGTGAAGCAAGCCTGAAACGCCTGGGCACAGACTACATCGATCTTTACCAGTGCCATCGATATGATGAAGAAACTCCGCTCGAAGAAACCATCCGCGCCATGGACGATCTCGTACACCAGGGAAAAATTCTCTACTGGGGGTTTTCCTGCTGGCCGGCGGATAAAATTCTCAAGACATTCAAAATCTGCGGTGAGCGGCTGTATGCCCCTGTTTCGAGCCAGCCGCACTACAACATGCTGATGCGGGATCTGGAAGTAGAGGTTTTGCCCGCCTGCCGGGAACACGGCATCGGACAGGTGGTGTTTTCACCGCTGGAACAGGGTCTTTTAACCGGCAAGTACAAGCCGGGCCAGCCTTTGCCAGGCGGGAGCCGGGCCAGTGATGACCGGCAAAACCAGTGGATCAAGGATCTGGCCGCAAACCAGCACATGCTGCAGTGTATCGACCGGCTCCGTGAGGTCTCGGAGGAAGCTGGCTGCACAGTTGGCCAGTTATCCCTGGCCTGGATACTGCACAAGGAGGGAATTACCTCTTGTATTACCGGAGCCACCCGGCCGGAACAGGTAGAAGAAAACTGCAAAGCCAGCGGGATTGATCTGAGTCTTGACCAGCTGGACCGGATCGATGAAATCATCATGCCGGCTGTGTTCTCGCACGATTTTAACTGACGGGGCTAAACGGCGCCCGCATAGGCCTTCCTGGCCTCGTCTGCGATCAGTTCAATGCCCCGTTTCACCTCCTCCTCGTCCTGCACATAGGAGACCCGGAGACACTCGTGCCGGTGCGGCCAGTCGTCCTCCAGGCCAAAAAAGCAATGATGGCCGGGAACCACCAGCACACCACGCCGTTTCAGCCGCTCGTACAGTTCCTGGCAGCTGACCGGCAGACCTTCAAACCAAAGCCACAGGAAAAAGGCACCTTCCGGTTTGTGGATGCGGTACGGCAGGTCCCCCAATGCTGACCGGAAAGCATTTACCGCCTTGTTTGCGCGGTCAAAATAAAACGGTGTCAAGTGATCCAGGGTCAGGTTCCGGATATTGCCGCTTCTGAACAACTCGGTGGCTATGGCGGGTCCCAGATTGCCGCAAGCCAGGTTCACGATACCGTTGGCGTTGGCATAAGCGTTGATGATCTCTTCACGGGCCACGATGATGCCGGTTCTGACCCCTGGCAACCCCAGTTTGGAAAGGCTGAGCACCAGGACAGTGTTCTCATTCCAGTGCGGCGTCGCTTTGGTGAATATGATGCCGGGGAACGGAAGACCGTAAGCACCGTCAAGAATGAATGGAATATCCCGTTTCATGGCAATTTCGTCTAACTGGGCGACTTCCTCGTCCGTCAGTACGTTACCGGTCGGATTGGTCGGCCTGGAAACACAAAGTGCCCCCGTCCGGTCACCGGTTTCCAGCCGGGAAAAGTCCACGTGATACTTGAACAGTTGATCGTCCAGCAGCTCAATCCCTGGACGTGTCGCCGTAAAAAAACCCTCACTGAGCCCGCTGTCAGCATAACCAAGATATTCGGGGGTCAATGGCAGATGAATGGATTTGCGGCTGCCATCCGGCATTTCTCCGGCAAACATGTTGAGCAGCACGAAAAATGCGGACTGGCTGCCATTTGAAATGGCTATATTGCGGGCTGTGATCTGCCAGCCGAATTCCTTTTTCAGATAGGACGCAAGTTCAACCCGGAAATCCAGGTCGCCTTTCGGCGACTGGTACAGACCGAACAGCCTGTGGCGCTTTTCCGGGTCGCTCAATACCGATTGCAGGCTTCGTCTGAATACCTCTTCAGCTGCCGGCAGCCGTCCCGGATTGCCGCCGCCCATCATGATCATGCCGGGGTGATCGACCAGGGCGGTTCCAAGATCGTCCATGAGCTCTACAATGCCGGATTCACCGGTGAATTTTTCCCCAAACAGTGACAGCTTCATGTACGGTTCCTGACGGCCAATAGGACATTATCCGTACCGCCCGTCGCCTTGACTACCCCGCTTGTCATTTCAATAGATTCAACGCGCTGAAAATAATGGTATAAATAGTCTGAGATCGTGTGCCATGGAAAGGCAGATTTCCCATCAAGGAGGATGGAAAATGATCAGGTACAAACTGCTTTCAGCACTTCTGATGCTGGCAATCAGCGCATCGCCCGCACTGGCTGAAATTCAATTCGCGATAGGGGAACCCACTCCGGACACAACCCGCTCTGGTATTGGCCAGATTTCCGGCTGGGCGGTGAGTGATGTACCCATCGTTTCCGTTGAGGCCTTCATGGATGGGACCAGCCTGGGCCTGGTGCCCTACGGCGGGACACGAATGGACGTGGCAGCGGCATTTCCCAATATGCCGGATTCCGAATATTCGGGCTGGGCCATGAAGTGGAATTATTCATTGCTCGAGCCGGGCGAACACCAAGTAACCATTGTCGTTACCGATGCCGAAGGCGAGCAGCTGATAAAGGACGTTGTATTTTCGACGATCGGGTTTAAATCCGAGTTCATCGCCGACCCCGGCAAAGTGCGAACGGCAGGTGCTG
>Ga0316191_10001750_pt1 | contig 15418 bp, 22 predicted proteins | sample Eddworburr2cm_MG_FD_204928 | JGI IMG/M metagenome (GOLD analysis project Ga0316191, IMG submission 204928) | Coastal sediment microbial communities from Maine, United States - Eddy worm burrow 2 cm | ecosystem: Environmental > Aquatic > Marine > Coastal > Sediment | place: USA: Maine...
CTGGTTGAAGGCGTAAACCTCGCCAAGAAACACATCAAGCCGAATCCGAACATCGGCGAGATGGGCGGTATCAAAGACAAAGCGATGCCGATGGATATTTCGAACGTGCTCGTATTCAACCCGAAAGCGAAGAAGGGTGAGCGAGTGGGTTTCCGCATCGAGAAAGACGGCAGCAAAGTGCGCGTCTTCAAGAGCGGCGACGTAGTAGACATATAGAGCTGTAGGAGCGCGCCTTGCGCGCGATCGCCCGTAAGACGGGCTCCCACAGGTAGGAATTTGACGAGAAATACAAGATGTCGAGATTACAGGAAAAATATCAGAACGAGCTGGCTGGAGAGATCCAGAAGAAGCTTGGCCTGAAGAACCCGATGGAAGTGCCGAGGATCACCAAGATCACGCTGAATATGGGCGTGGGTGACGCGGTTGCGGACAAGAAGGTCATGGAAAAGGCTCGTGGGGATATGGAAAAGATCGCTGGCCAGAAGCCGGTGACGACCATTGCTCGCAAGTCGGTAGCTGCGTTCAAGATTCGTGATGGCATGCCCATTGGCTGCAAGGTCACGCTGCGCCGCGAGCGCATGTACGAGTTCCTCGATCGTCTCGTCAACATTGCGATCCCGCGTATTCGTGACTTTCGTGGCCTGAACCCGAAGTCGTTTGACCGGCAGGGCAACTACAGCATGGGTGTCCAGGAACAGATTATTTTCCCGGAAATCAACTACGACGAAATTGATACGCTGCGTGGCATGGACATTATCATCACCACGACAGCACGTAATGCAGAGGAAGGCAGGGCGCTACTTGAAGCGTTTAACTTCCCGTTCAAGAAATAGGAACGGACACTAATCGTAGTGCGAGTCACGATCTCGCACCGACAATTACTAAGTAAATTGAAAACGAGTACTAATTAACATGGCTAAGAAGTCGATGATTGCGCGCGAACTGAAGCGTACCAAGCTGGTTGCGAAGCAGGCCGAGAAGCGCAAGGCGCTGAAGACGATCATTCGCAACATCCACAGCTCGGATGAAGAGCGTGCTGTTGCACAGGCGAAGCTCAACAGTTTGCCGCGTGATGGCAGCCCATCCCGTCAGCGTGCGCGCTGTTCAATTACGGGCCGGCCGCACGGCGTATATCGCAAATTCGGCCTTGGCCGTAACAAGCTGCGTGAAGCCGCCATGAATGGCGAAATTCCCGGCCTTACAAAAGCCAGCTGGTAGGCGGAGACAGAACATGAGTATGACCGATCCGATCGCAGACATGCTGACACGCATTCGCAACGGGCAGAAAGCACGCAAGGTTGCTGTCTCGATGCCTGCCTCGAAAGCAAAAGAAGCTGTGGCGAAAGTGCTGCAGGACGAAGGCTATATCACCGGTTTTGCGACCGATGGTGAAGGCTCTACGAAAGAGCTCACAGTCGAGCTCAAGTATTTCGAGGGCGTGCCCGTCATTGAAAAAATTCAGCGTGCGAGCCGTCCAGGTCTGCGCATTTACCGCGGCAAGGAAGACCTGCCGAAGGTATTGGGCGGTCTTGGTGTTGCAATTGTTTCGACGTCTGCGGGCGTCATGAGCGATCGCCAGGCGCGTGAAAAAGGTATTGGTGGTGAGGTTCTCTGCATCGTTAGCTGATGCCGATCCTCATTGAGAAGAGACAGGACTATGTCAAGAGTTGCAAAAGAACCGGTTGAGCTGCCAAAAGGCGTTGAGTTCAAGCAGGACGGCAATGTTGTCACGTTGAAAGGCGGTAATGGCGAATTGTCGATCGAGCTGAACTCGGAAGTCGAGCTCAAGCAGGAAGAGAACGTACTAACACTGGCCCCTCGTTCGGGCTCGCGTTTCTCGACCGCGATCGCCGGAACGATGCGCGCCATTATCGCCAACATGGCGAAGGGCGTGTCTGAAGGTTTTGAGAAGAAGCTCGAACTGAAAGGCGTTGGATATCGTGCGCAGGCACAGGGCAAGAGCCTGAATCTGTCGCTCGGTTTCTCACACCCGGTCGTTTACGAGGCGCCCGAGGGCGTCAGCATCGAAACGCCGAGCCAGACCGAGATCATCGTCAAAGGTGCTGACAAGCAGAAAGTTGGCCAGGCCGCCGCTGAGATCCGCGGCTTCCGTCCGCCGGAACCCTACAAGGGTAAGGGCGTTCGCTATTCCGATGAGCGCGTACAGCTCAAGGAAGCGAAGAAGAAATAAAGGTAAAAAACCGATGAGACTGGACAAGAAACAAAATCGTTTGCGTCGTGCCCGTCGTGGCCGCGCGAAGATTCGTGAACTGAAAGCGAACCGCCTGAGCATTCACCGCACGCCGCGCCACATTTATGCGCAGGTACTCGGTGGTGAAAATGGGCAGGTGGTGGCGTCTGCATCGACGCTCGAGGCTGAGGTTCGTAAGGGAATCAAGAACGGCGGAAATGTTGAAGCAGCTGCCATTGTTGGTGCGCGCATTGCCGAGAAGGCAAAAGCAGCCGGTATCGACACGGTTGCGTTTGATCGCTCCGGTTTCCGTTACCACGGTCGTGTGAAAGCACTGGCTGACGCTGCCCGCGAAGCGGGACTGAAGTTCTAAGGAATTACACATGGCAAGAAACGAACAGAATCAAGCTGGCGATGACCTCATTGAAAAGCTGGTCACCGTCAACCGCGTCGCCAAAGTAGTTAAGGGCGGTCGTCAATTTGGCTTCACCGCGCTGACAGTTGTCGGCGATGGTCAGGGCCAGGTTGGATTCGGGTATGGCAAAGCACGCGAAGTGCCGATTGCGATCCAGAAGGCGATGCAGGCTGCTCGCCGCGACATGATCAATATCAACCTGAATAACGACACGCTGCAATACGCCAAGAAGGGCCGTCATGGTGCCACACTGGTTTACATGCAGCCGGCATCTGAAGGTACTGGCGTTATCGCTGGTGGCGCAATGCGTGCGGTTTTCGAGGCGGCTGGTGTGCGTAACGTACTCGCCAAGAGTTATGGCTCGCGCAACCCGATCAACGTTGTTCGCGCAACGATCAAGGGGCTGTCGGAGATTCATTCGCCACAGTCTATTGCTGCAAAACGCGGCAAGAAAGTTAAGGAGATCCTGGCCTGAGGCCCGGATCATTACTAAAGAGTTTTAGAGACAAGAGCATGGCGAAGCCAAAAGAACTGAAGGTCACGCTGATCAAGAGCAAGCACGGGCGGCTGAAGAGCCACAAAGCCTGTGTTGCAGGGCTGGGTCTCCGCAAGATTCATCAGACCGTTACGGTCATTGATACACCGGAGAATCGCGGCATGATCAATCGTGTTTCGTACCTGTTGTCGGTAGAGGAAGCCTGACATGCGTCTTAACGATATGTCACCCGGTAAGGGTGCGAAAAAAGAAGGCAAGCGCGTCGGTCGCGGTCATTCCGCGGGCCAGGGCAAGACCAGTGGTCGTGGCCAGAAGGGTCAGAAGTCTCGCTCCGGCGGTTTTCACAAGGTTGGCTTCGAGGGCGGCCAGATGCCGCTGCAGCGTCGCCTGCCAAAAGTTGGATTCCGTTCGCGTATGGCCAAGTACTCGGCTGAGCTGCGTTTGCACGAGCTCGAGTTGCCTGAAGCAGACGTCATAGATATTGATGTGCTGAAGAAACTGAATCTGGTTCCGGCTTTTGCGACCAAAGTGAAGGTCATCAAGTCGGGCGAAATCAAGAAAGCTGTCAAGCTGAAAGGTCTTGCGGTCACCAAGGGTGCACGCGAAGAGATCGAGAAAGCTGGCGGTTCGATAGAAGAGTAGGGAAGTATCGTAGGAGCCCGCCATGTACCCCAAAGGGCACGTGGCGCGCGACAAACGAAGACAGGAAAACATAAGTGTCTAAGAAGCCCCAACAAAACCCGGCAGAATTGGCGAAGCAGGCGAGCAAGCTAGGCGAATTGAAGATTCGTCTACTGTTCCTCGTTGGCGCGCTGATCGTTTACCGCGTTGGTACCTTTATCCCGGTGCCTGGCGTGGATCCGGTTGCGTTGGCGCAGTGGTTTGAACAGCAGTCGGGCGGCATGCTTGGCATGTTCAACATGTTCTCCGGTGGCGCTTTGTCACGTTTCGGCATCTTCGCACTCGGCATCGTCCCGTACATTTCGTCGTCCATCATCATGCAGATGGCCAGCCATATCGTTCCGCAGCTGCAGCAGCTGCGTAAGGAAGGCGAGCAGGGTCGGCGTCAGATTGTGAAGTACACGCGTTACGGCACGGTTGCTCTCGCGAGCTTCCAGTCGATCGCGGCTGCGAGTTTCTTGCAGAATCAGGGCACGCTCGTCGTCAACCCGGGTCCTGCTTTCCTGATCACGGCTTGCATCACGCTGGTCACCGGTACGGTATTCCTGATGTGGCTTGGCGAACAGATCACCGAGCGCGGTATCGGTAACGGCATCTCGATGATCATTCTTGCGGGTATCGTTTCAGGCCTTCCGGCGGCTATCGCGGGCACAGCAGAACTCGTGCGGACCGGCGAGATGGCAGCGATTACAGCGATCCTGATGTTACTCGGTGGCATCTCGGCAATCGTCTTCGTGACATTCATGGAGCGGGCGCAGCGTCGCATTACGGTCAACTACGCGCGGCGCCAGCAGGGACGAAAGATGTTCCAGGCGCAGAGCACGCACTTGCCGTTCAAGATCAACATGTCGGGCGTTATCCCGCCGATCTTTGCTTCGAGCATCCTGATGTTCCCGGCTACGATCGCACAGTTTTTTGGTCAGGCGGCCGAACCCAACGCCGCACAACGCGCGTTGCAGACCATTGGTGCAAACCTCGGTCCCGGCCAGCCTGTCTACGTATTGCTGTACGCAGCGATGATTATTTTCTTCTGCTTCTTCTACACGGCGCTGATGTACAACTCGAAGGACACAGCGGACAACCTGAAGAAAGCGGGCGCATTCCTGCCGGGTATTCGGCCGGGCGCTCACACAGCAGAATATATTGACCGGGTCCTGACCCGACTGACGTTCTGGGGCGCGCTGTACATCGCGGGTGTCTGCCTGCTGCCTGAGTTCGTTCGCATGTTCTACCCGAGCATGCCGTTCAGTTTCGGTGGCACCTCGCTACTGATTCTGGTCGTTGTCACGATGGACTTCATGTCACAAATGCAGGCACATGCCATGAGTCATCAATACGAAGGCATGATGCAGAAAGCCAACCTGCGCAACTATGGCAAGGGTGGACAACCAAGATAGTAGGAGCGGCTTTAGTCGCGACAAAGGCCGTCCTACGGAAAGAGGTTTAGGAGAGCGCTCATGAAAGTTAGAGCATCAGTTAAGAAGATCTGCAGAAACTGCAAAATTATTCGCCGCAACGGTGTTGTGCGGGTGATCTGCACTGACGCACGGCATAAGCAGCGCCAGGGCTAGTACCCGCGTTAATAATGAGGATTTGTTAAGTGGCACGTATAGCAGGCATAAATATTCCGTTGACCAAGCACGTCGTGATTGCACTGACGTCGATCTTCGGTATTGGACACACGCGCGCGAAGCAGATTTGCGAAGCGGCGGGCGTTCCTGAAAACACGCCGGTCAAGGATCTCGCGGAGCCCGAAGTTGCGAAACTTCGTACAGCTGTTGCGATCTTTACGGTCGAAGGCGATCTGCGTCGTGAGACGTCCATGAATATCAAGCGTCTGATGGACCTCGGTTCTTACCGCGGCATCCGTCATCGCCGCGGTTTGCCGCTGCGCGGCCAACGCACTCGCACGAACGCCCGGACCCGTAAGGGACCGAAGCGCCCGATTAAGAGGTAATTAACGATTGTAGGAGCGGCTTGGGTCGCGAATCGGGCCTGAAGGCCCTCCCACATTCTGTTTGAGATAAGCAAATATGGCTGAACCAAAGAAAAAGAAGGTTAAAAAGCACGTCGTTGACGCAATTGCGCACATTCATGCTTCCTTCAACAATACGATCATCACGATTACCGATCGCCAGGGTAATGCCCTTTCGTGGGCAACGGCCGGTGGCTGCGGTTTCCGTGGGTCTCGTAAATCCACCCCGTTCGCGGCTCAGGTTGCGTCAGACAAGGCGGGCCGTGCTGCCCTCGAGTTTGGCGTCAAGAACGTCGACGTACGTGTTCGTGGGCCAGGACCTGGCCGTGAGTCAGCGGTTCGCGCCCTGAACGCCCTGGGTTTCCGCATTCAAAATATTGAGGACGTGACGCCGATTCCGCACAACGGATGTCGTCCGCCCAAAAAACGCCGCGTGTAGAGGCTGAACAATGGCAAGATATTTAGGACCAAAGTGTAAACTGTCCCGCCGCGAAGGCACGGATCTGTTTCTTAAGAGCGGCGTACGTCCGCTCGAGTCGAAGTGCAAGCTCGAGGTACCTCCGGGTGGCCCGACGCAGCGTCGTCCGCGTATGTCGGACTACGGTTTGCAGCTTCGCGAAAAGCAGAAACTCCGTCGTATGTACGGCGTGCTTGAGCGTCAGTTCCGCAATTACTACAAGCGCGCTGCCCAGCTGAAAGGCTCGACAGGTGAAAACCTGCTGCGTCTCCTCGAAGGCCGTCTCGACAATACGGTCTATCGCATGGGATTTGCTTCGACACGTGCGGAAGCGCGCCAGCTCGTAAGCCACAAGAGCATCGAGGTTAACGGTAAGGTCATTAACATTCCGTCGGCTCAGCTCAAGGCGGGTGATGCGATTACGATTCGTGAGAAAGCGAAGAAGCAGTTGCGTATCCAAAGTGCGTTAGAAATTGCGAGCCAGGTCGGCCTGCCCGAGTGGGTAGATGTCGACTCCAAGAAGATGGCAGGTGTTTTGAAGTCGTTGCCGGATCGAGAAGACATTCTCCCCGACATTAATGAAAACCTTGTCGTCGAGCTGTACTCGAAGTAATCGGAGGGTATATCCCCATGCAGGAATCAGTACACGAATTTCTGAAACCGCGCGTTGTAAAAGTAACGCCGGTCAACGATCTGCAAGCAAAAGTTGTTATCGAGCCGTTCGAACGCGGCTTCGGCCACACGCTCGGCAACGCCCTGCGTCGTATTCTGCTGTCGTCCATGCCGGGCGCTGCGATTACCGAAGCGGAGATCGAAGGCGTACTCCACGAGTACACGAGCATCGAAGGCGTTCAGGAAGATGTCGTCGACATTCTTCTCAACCTCAAGCAGGTTGCCGTCACGATGAATACTCGGGACACGGCTGAGTTGCGTGTTTCGAAGAAAGGTCCGGGCCCGGTTACGGCTGGTGACATCCAGCTGGACCATGATGTTGAAATCATGAATCCAGAGATGGTTATCGCCAACCTCACGAAGGCCGGCGAGCTGAATATGATCCTCAAGGTCGAGCGCGGTCGCGGTTACCGTCCGGCCACGCAGCGTCCGTCGTTCGAAGATCAGGCCGGTGGCCCGATTGGTCGTTTGCAGCTCGACGCGTCGTTCAGCCCGGTCGTTCGCGTGACGTACAACGTCGAAGCGGCCCGTGTTGAGCAGCGGACCGACCTTGACAAATTGCTGATCGACATCGAAACCAATGGCACGATCGATCCTGAAGAGGCGATCCGCCGTGCCGGCAGCATCCTTAAAGATCAGCTGTCTGTCTTCGTGGACTTGCAGGGTCAGGAAGAGGGTGTTGGCGCGCAGGCCGAGAACCAGGTGGATCCGATCCTCCTGCGTCCGGTCGACGAACTCGAGCTTACAGTTCGCTCGGCAAACTGCCTCAAGGCAGAGAACATCATGTACATCGGGGACCTCGTGCAGCGCACTGAGGTTGAACTTCTGCGCACGCCGAACCTCGGCAAGAAATCTCTGACGGAGATCAAGGAAGTTCTGGAAGGCCATGGTCTGGGTCTGGGTATGCACCTGGATAACTGGCCGCCGGCGAGCCTTCGCCCTGAGCATGAGCTCATGATGTAACGATCAGATACCAGGAATAAAACAATGCGTCATAAAAAATCCGGTCGTCGACTGGGTCGTAACAGCTCTCATCGTAAGGCCATGTTCCGCAATATGGCTACCTCGATGCTGAAGCACGAAACGATCCGTACGACGCTGCCAAAAGCCAAAGAACTTCGCCGTGTCGTCGAGCCTCTTATCACGCTCGCCAAGGAAGACAGCGTTGCCAACCGCCGCCTGGCTTTTAACCGCCTGCGCGACAAGGAAATAGTCGGCAAGCTGTTCTCGGAAATCGGTCCGCGTTTCAAGGAGCGTCCAGGTGGTTACCTGCGCATCCTGAAGACGGGTCCTCGCCCGGGTGATGCTGCGCCGATGGCAATTGTCATGCTGACAGATCAGGCCCCTCAGGAGGCTGCGAGCGAGGAGTAGGGACGGCCTTCAGGCCTGAACGATTCGCGGCTCAAGCCGCTCCTGCAACACTACGTAGAAGCCGGGCCTAGCCCGGCTTTTTTTGTTCCGTAGAATGGAGAAATAGTGACAACGAACCCGACAACAGTGTCCCTCGTCCTTGGTAGCGGTGGCGCACGTGGCTTGGCGCACATCGGTGTAATCAGGGTTCTTGAGGAGAGAGGCTACAAAATAACATCCATTGCCGGATGCTCTGTTGGGGCGTTGGTCGGCGGCATCTACGCGGCCGGCAAACTCGATGAGTACGAGAACTGGGTCCGCAACGTCACCAGGTTCGATATGGTCAACATGATGGACATTGCCTGGGAGGGCGGTGGTCTGGTCAAGGGCGATCGGATCATCAACAAGATGATCAAGCTGGTGGGTGACCGGCAAATAGAAGAACTCCCGATACGCTTCACCGCGGTTGCGACCGAGCTCGTGAGTGGCCGGGAAGTCTGGCTCAGCCAAGGGCCATTGTTTGACGCCATACGATCCTCATGCTCGTTGCCACTGTTCTTCAAACCAGCAATGTACAAGGAAAAGATGCTTGTGGACGGTGGTGTCGTGAATCCGGTGCCAATCGCGCCGGTTTTCGACGATAATTCCGACGTCACGATCGCGGTGAACCTCGGTGGCAAGCCGGCGAACAAGCCTGGAGACAAGAGCCAAAAATCCTTCAGTGCGACTGACGTTGCCTATATGGTTTTCGATGCGATGCAGAGCACGATCGCGAGACAGAAACTCGCGGCTTATCCCCCGGACCTGGTAATCGAAATCCCGCGCGATTCTGCGCGAACATTCGACATCGACCGCGCTGCCGAGTTAATTGAACTGGGCCGCGAGATCGCTATCGCGACGCTGCCCCAGCTATAGTCGTTATGTTAAATATAGTCGGGAAACCCATGTAATTTCAGGTAGTTAACCTAATCCTACAATTGTGAGTCGGCTCACAGCGAAAACCGCACGAGAGGCATAGAGTCAATGGAGATTCCCCACAGGGGCAGTACCATCAGCAGCGACAACAAAGCATTTGATGATTGCGTGATCCTTTCGAAAGAGACCTTCGATCCGGACGCCGTATTTCTCGACGATATCGTCGACGACGATGTGTTGCCGTATCTGAGTCTTGCGGTTGACGGGCTAAATACATCCAGCGAACGCAAAAAAGGGCAGCTCGAATTGCGCCCCGAAGACGCAGCAGCCAACGAGCCGATCAAGCCCGATACTACGATGCCAGCGGTTAACCTTGAGCCCAATCAGCTGGAAGTCTACGGGTGGGAATCTTCGTTGTGGAAGAAGATCAAAGGCTACCTGGGCTTCTGATACCATCCCCGAATGATTCTTAAAGACAAGACCGTCATCATTACGGGCGGATCGGAAGGCGTGGGTGCGGCCGCAGCACGGCTGTTTGCCAATGCCGGTGCCAACCTGATGCTGGTTGCGCGCAACAGGAAAAACCTGGAAGTCATTGCCGATGAGCTGCGTGACAGGACGCGCGTCGAGATCTTCGCGATGGATGTCTCCGACGCGGACGCCTGTGTCGATGTGTTCAAGAAAGCTGCATTCGAATTCGGCCAGATTGACATACTCGTCAACAATGCGGGCGTCCATGCGCGTGGCAACGTTGCGGATGTGGATGCGGAGGATCTCGCGAGAATCGTCGACATCAATCTTCGAGCTCCGATTGTACTGAGTCGGATCGCTATCCCTTATCTCAAGGAACACGGGTCTGGCGCCATTATCAATGTTGGTTCAATGGCCGGGCGCACGCCGGTACCCGGGTCGACGACCTATGCGGCGACCAAGGCAGGACTGCGCTCTTTTTCGCTGGCGCTCGCGGAAGAACTGCGGGATACCGGTATCAAGGTCGGTCTCGTGTCGCCGGGTCCGATTGATACCGGGTTTATTCTGGCCGACATCGACCGGACTGCCGATATCACCTTATCTCAACCAATGAGCACAGCCGGGGATGTGGCACAGACCATTCTCGATCTGTGCGGCAACAACCTGAAAGAGGTGGCAATGCCGCGACTTACCGGCGTTCTCACAACGGTGAACTATCTGTTTCCCTGGGTCGGGCGTCAGATGCGTCCACTGCTCGAAAAGAAAGGCCGCCGCTTCAAAGAGAAATTCAAAGCCGAGCAAAAGCGTCGCGAGTCAGGTTCTCCCGACCGTTAGCCATCACCCGTATATCATCTTCGATGCGAATGCCGCCATAGGGTCGCAGCCAGTCGACAGTGCTCCAGTTCACATGATGTTCCGCGGGCGTACCGCGGAGGTTGTCGAGCAACATGTCGATGATGTACATGCCCGGTTCGATCGTTAGCACCATGTCTTCTTCGAGCACGCGCGTGAGCCGCAGGAATGGATGACCGCTCGGCGGGTCGATGATCGTGCCCGATTCGTTTTCCTGGTAACCGCCGACGTCGTGTACCTGGATGCCCAGCAAATGACCCAGGCCGTGCGGGAAAAATGCCGACGTCACTCCGGTCTCCAGCAACGTGTCTGGATCACCGGTAGCGAGTTCTGCATCGACCAGCAACTCGGCCAGCATCTTGTGCGTGCCTACATGCAGGTCGCGGTAGTCGATACCCGCTTGCACCTTGCCGATGATAGCGAGTTCCATCGCCTCCATACGGTCGATGAGGTCCTGGAAGCGCTGGTCGCCATTTGAGTACGTTCGAGTAATGTCCGATGCATAACCGTGCACCTGAGCGCCTGCATCGATAAGAAAAGAGTGCAGCGAGACGGGCACATCCCGATCGAGATCGGTGTAATGCAGGACGGCCCCGTGGTTATTCAGGGCAATGATATTGCTGTAAGGCAGTTCGGGCTCCGTGTGACTCACTGCCTTGCAGTAGGCACGGTGAATGTCGAACTCCGACATCCCTTCACGGAACGCGGCCTCGGCTGCAACGTGGCCGGCCGCACCTCGATCTGCTGCGAGGCGCATGACTGCAAGTTCATAGTCCGTCTTCGCGCCCCTTGCGTAGTGCAGGATATTCACTGCGGTCGTCGGATTGATGCGATCGATACCAAACGCTAGTGCCGGATCGTCGAATTCACCGATGGCGATGCAGTTGTCCCGGTTTTCGGGCAGGTGTGCCGCAACGTCGCCGGTCGAATGCACGATACGAATGTCAAAGTGACTGGTCCAGTAGCCATCAGGTGCGCCCGGCACAACGTGCCAATAGTCGCGTGGTTGGTAGTAAATCAGGACTGGCGTCTCGCCGGGTGTATAGATGATGTAGGAGAACGGTAAAGCCGTCAGCGGCGCCCAGCTTACGAAGTGCGGATTGGCTCTGAACGGGTGATGGTAGTCGTCGAGAAACGCCAGCTTCGGGTTTCCAGAATAGATGACGGCATGGCTGCCGCCGGCCTGTTCGAGCGCGTGATCGTGGCGAGCCGTAACGGATTGCAGGTGACTGCCGTAAAGGGCGCCGAGCGCCGGGTTCTTATCGGTGTAGTTGGCGTTCATGGCAGGATCATACCCTGTTGCCGCTGGTGTCGGCGAGTGCCATCATTGGCAGCCCCTCCGGGGTTTGGAGCACAGGATGAAAAGATCGGTATGGTTGGTTTTGAGCACAGTCTTGGTTTACGGAAGCATCGGCATGGCAGCTGATCCAGGCTACGACCGGGTAGCCGGTCGGGCGCACGCATCGCGCTCGGAGGTGATCGCGCCGCATGGCATGGCGGCAACCAGCCAGCCACTCGCAACACAAATTGCCCTCGACATCCTCAAAGAGGGCGGTAGTGCTGTGGATGCAGCAATCGCGGCGAATGCGGCGCTGGGCCTGATGGAGCCCACGGGCAATGGTATTGGCGGCGACCTGTTTGCGATCGTCTGGGATGCGGAGAAAAAAGAGCTGACCGGGCTCAACGCGTCGGGCCGCGCACCGAAGGCGATGACGCTCGAGTACTTCAAGGAGAATGGCATTGAAGTCATTCCGCCCTTCGGGCCGCTGCCCGTCAGTGTGCCCGGCGCCGTCGATGGGTGGTTCGAGTTGCACGGCCGGTATGGCCGGTTGCCAATGAAAACCATTCTTGCACCCGCGATCACCTATGCGCGCGAAGGATTTCCGGTTTCGGAGGTGATAGCCCACTACTTCCAGTCCAACAAGAAGCGCATCGGCCACTACCCTGGTTTCGCCGCAACTTATATGCCGAACGGCGATGTACCCAGGAAGGGTGAAATGTTTCGGAACCCGCGTCTGGCGGATACGCTTGCCGCGATCGCCGAGAAAGGCCGCGATGAGTTCTACAAGGGCGATATCGCGAGAAAAATCGATGCCTACATGGCCGAGCAAGGCGGGCTGCTCAACTACGATGATCTGGCAGAACACAAGTCCGAGTGGGTAACTCCCGTATCAACCAATTATCGTGGCTGGGACGTCTATGAGCTGCCACCCAGCGGGCAGGGCATCGCCGCGTTACAGATTCTCAATATCCTCGAAGGATTCGATATTGCGTCGATGGGTTTTGGCAGCGCCGAGTATCTGCACACGCTGATTGAAGCGAAGAAGCTGGCTTTTGAGGATCGTGCGAAGTTCTATGCAGACATGGATTTCGTGGATGTACCCGTGGAGTGGCTGGTCTCCAAGGAATATGCCGATGAGCGTCGCGAGCTGATTGACCCTGATATGGCGTCACGGTCACTGCCTGCCGGGGATGCGAAACTGGAGGATGGTGACACGATTTACCTGACAGTTGCGGACGCCGAGGGAAACATGGTGTCGCTGATTCAGAGTAATTACCGCGGGATGGGGTCCGGCATGACGCCGGGGGACCTCGGGTTCGTCCTGCAGGATCGCGCCGAGCTCTTTGCGCTCGATGAGAATCACGCAAATGTCGTCGCAGGTGGCAAGCGACCATTTCATACGATTATCCCTGCGTTCGTCATGAAGGACGGGGAGCCTCTGATCAGCTTCGGGCTCATGGGCGGCGCAATGCAGCCGCAGGGTCACGCGCAGGTCATCGTGAACATGGTCGACTTTGGCATGAACCTGCAGGAAGCGGGGGATGCCGCACGCATCAATCACCAGGGTTCGTCCAGTCCGACCGGGACGAAGATGACTGATGGTGGTGTCGTACATCTCGAAAGCACGTTCAGCGACGAAACGCGCGAGGCACTTGAGCAGAAAGGGCATTCCCTCGGATCATCGGACGGCAGTTTCGGCGGCTACCAGGCGATCATGTTCGATAAGGAACAGGGCGTGTACTATGGCGCCTCCGAAGTGCGTAAAGACGGACAGGCAGCAGGATACTAATGACGCAGGACATCTACCTAACCGGCATCACGACCACCGGCACGCCGCATATCGGCAACTACGTTGGCGCGATTCGTCCCGGTATAGAGGCCAGCAAGGACCTGTCTACCAAGCATTTCTATTTCCTGGCTGATTACCACTCGCTTGCCAAGAACGAGGATCCGGACAGGATCGTGCAATCAACTCTCGAGATTGCGGCAGCCTGGATGGCGCTCGGTCTGGATACCGAGCATGCCTATTTCTATCGCCAGTCGGACATTCCCGAGATTCCCGAGCTCACATGGATTCTGCACGGGATGACGGCCAAGGGCCTCATGAATCGCGCGCACTCCTATAAGGCATCCGTTCAGGCCAATCAGGAGAGCGGCAACAAGGACCCGGACAAGGGCGTGATGATGGCCCTGTTCAGCTACCCGATCCTGATGGCTGCGGACATCCTGATGTTCAAGTCGACCAAGGTACCGGTCGGTCAGGACCAGAAGCAGCACGTGGAGATGGCACGCGACATCGCGCAGCGATTCAACCATAACTACGGCGAGACTTTCGTCCTGCCGGACCCGGTTATTGGCGAAAACACAGCCGTTCTGAGGGGGCTTGATGGCCGCAAGATGTCGAAGAGCTACGACAACACGATTCCACTGTTCGCGCCTGAAAAAAGGCTGCGAAAGCTGATCATGAAAATCAAGACCAACAGCCTCGAGCCGGGCGAGCCCAAGGACACAGAAGGCAGCACGTTGTACGATATCTACAGGGCATTCGCGACGCCTGAAGAAACGGCCGAGATCGAAAAAGCCTATGCGGAGGGCATCGCCTGGGGCGAGATGAAGCAACGCCTGTTCGAGTACATTAACGAACATATGAAGCCGGCACGGGATGAATACGATCGTTTGGTCGCCGACCCGGCCGTCGTCGAGGCGGAACTCATCAAGGGCGCAGAGCGCGCCCGCGAATTATCGGCGCCATACCTCGATCAAATCAGGGCCGCCATCGGCATACGAAGACTGGGTTAGCAAAGATGAGCAACGAACGTATTAAGGAATTGTTGGCGCAGCTGCGCGAAGAACTTGACTCGACCGACGTCGATGACGAGTTGCAGAAACTCATGGGCGAACTTGATGATGAGGTTCACGGAGTCATCGAGAACGATGCTGACGTCGGCGACCTCCTTGACCGTGCCAAGGAACTTGAGGCTGGTTTCGCGACCAATCACCCCGCCGCCGAGCGCTTCATGCGTGAAGTGATCGACGTTCTCGTGCGCATGGGAATTTAAGCTGTCGCAGTAGTTTGAAATTTCGGGAGGCTGCATCATGAAGCATCTTGCCCACCGTGTCTTTGTTGCCAGTGCGCTTATCGTGGTGGGAGCAATGTCCAGCGCCGATAGTGGCGCCGGCGGAATTCGCGTCTTCGCTTGCAACTACGACGTTGTCCTGACTGTCGAGGATAGCGTCGCGCAGGCACGCAGCCGAGCCCGGGTTCGTGATGGACATGCGATCCCGATCGAGTTTCAGAAACATATGGTTGATATATCTGTTTCGAGCGGAGAGGGCGGCGAGGTCTCGCTAGGCCTGACGCTCTTCGAGAAATCCGGCGAGTACTGGTATCAGATTAACCCCGAACCGCTGACGTTCGGCGGCAGCCTCGGCATTCCTGTGCAATATCAATGGAGTAACGGCGCAATGTCGTTGGATATAGCGATCGTGGTTTCGAGTGGGTGATACAAAGCGAAAATCATGAAATTTCTGCATCCCTTTGATGCGCGGAGCCGTAACGATGGACCGAAAAAAACACTGGGAAGAAGTTTTCGGATCGAAGCAGGCCACCGAGGTCTCCTGGTACCAGGCCGTGCCCAAGCCGTCGTTGCGCCTGATCGAG
>Ga0316191_10001751_pt1 | contig 15418 bp, 12 predicted proteins | sample Eddworburr2cm_MG_FD_204928 | JGI IMG/M metagenome (GOLD analysis project Ga0316191, IMG submission 204928) | Coastal sediment microbial communities from Maine, United States - Eddy worm burrow 2 cm | ecosystem: Environmental > Aquatic > Marine > Coastal > Sediment | place: USA: Maine...
AGGCGCGGTGCGGCGGTTGCCCGACAGTATGTTTGCTGTAAGCGGCTGCAGGAAACGTATCCGGCGCACGACGCCATCGCCGCCACGCTGTTTGCCCTGGCCGCCGGAACCCTGGCGGATATGAAAGTCGTCGAGCATTACCGGGTAGCGCAACTCGAGAATCTCCGGGTCGGTGAGGCGCGAATTTGTCATGTGTGTATGAATTGCGCTAGCGCCGTCGAAATCGGGTCCCGCGCCGGCACCGCCGCATAGCGTTTCGTAATACTGGTAGTGGTCGTCGCCAAAACTGAAATTGTTCATCGTGCCCTGCGAACCGGCCAGCACCCCGAGCGCGCCGAATAACGCATCGGTGATGCACTGCGAGGTCTCGACGTTGCCTGCCACGACCGCGGCGGGGTAGATCGGGTTTAGCAGACAACCCTCGGGAACGATGATCTCCAGGGGTTTCAGGCAGCCATCGTTCAGCGGGATCGGTTTTCGCACCAGGCAGCGAAATACATACAACACCGCGGCCTTGGAGATCGCCGCGGGCGCATTGAAGTTGTCGTCGCTTTGCGCCGACGTGCCGGTGAAATCAATCCACGCGCGGCGTCTGTTCCGGTCCACCCGGACGGCCACGGCGATGCGTTTGCCATTGTCCATCGGGTAAACGAATTCGCCGTCGGGCAGCTGCCCAAGCACATCACGCACGGCCTGTTCCGCATTGTCCTGGACATGCTGCATATAGGCATCGACGACATCGGCGCCGAAATGTTCGACCACGCGCCGGAGTTCGGCGACCCCACGGTTGTTCGCCGCGATCTGGGCACGCAGGTCGGCAATATTCTGTTGCGGATTGCGTGCGGGAAAAGGGCCCTCGGCGAGCGCGGCAAGCACCGCCCGCTCGCGGAACCTGCCAGCAGCGACGAGCCGGAAATTGTCGAATAGCGCACCTTCTTCGTGAATATCGCGGCTGTGCGGCGGCATCGATCCCGGGGTCAGGCCGCCGATGTCGGCATGATGTCCGCGTGACGCGACGCAAAATCGCAGCTCGCCGGTGATCTCGTCGAACACCGGGGTGATCACCGTGATATCGGGAAGATGGGTGCCGCCGTGAAAAGGATCGTTTTGCATCCAGACGTCGCCGGCAACGAGTTGGTCGCGATTGGCATGGAGTATCGCCTTCACGCTCTCGCTCATGGACCCGAGATGCACCGGCATGTGGGGGGCGTTGGCGATCAGTTGCCCGCGTGAATCGAAAACCGCACAGCTGAAATCCAGACGTTCCTTGATGTTGACCGAATAAGCCGTATTGCGCAGCACCGCGCCCATCTGTTCGGCGATATTCATGAACAGGTTGTTGAAGACCTCCAGACGCACCGGGTCGACCGCGGTGGTGACCGACTCGCTGCGCGTTGCCGTGGCCACGCGTTCGAGCAGCAGGTGATCGTGCACGGTAACCGTCGCACTCCAGCCGGGTTCGACGATCGAGGTCGAGTTGGTCTCGATGATCGCCGCCGGACCGTTGACGCAATGGCCCAGTCGCAGTGTTTCGCGGCGGTAGAACGGGCATTGGTGCCAGCCGCCGTCAAACCAGACTCGTTCAATCGTCGCGGGGGCGGCCACATGATCATCGCCGCGAAGCGGCGCGAGTTGCGCGCCCGGCGCAGGACTATTGCCGATTGCCTCGATCTCTATGGCGCCGATGACCAACGGCTTGTCCGGGCTCGCAAACCCGAAACGCTGCAGGTGCGCGGCGGCGAAAGATCTTTGCATCTGCGGCATGTCGGCGAATGCAACATCGAGCAGGGTATCGGTGCCCGAGTAACGCAGCTGCAGCCTGCGCAGTACAGTGATCCGGGCGGGCATGACACCCTGGGCGTGTAACTCGGCTCGGCATTGTCGTTCGAGTTCGTCCAGCGCGGCTTCGATCGCCGCCCCCTCAGCGTCGGCGAGCGGCTGTTCGATGCTGCGTTGGCGGATCGCGCGGAGGTTCGCCAGACCCATGCCGTAGGCGGACAGCACACCGGCCAGCGGGTGCAGCATGATCGTGCGGATCCCGAGAGCGTCGGCTACCTGACAGGCATGTTGACCGCCTGCCCCGCCGAAGCAGCACAGCAGAAACTCTGCGGCATCGTGGCCGCGCTGAATGCTGATTTCCTTGATCGCGTTGGCCATGCGCTCGACCGCGATCCGCAGGAACCCGGCGCCAATCGTCTCCACCGGTTGGCTGCGGCCGGTGGCCGCGGCGATCTGGTCACGGAGCTCGGCAAAGCGCTGCTGCACGCCCTCGACGTCGAGTGGCTGATTGGCGTCGGGACCGAAGACATGGGGAAAGAAGCGTGGCTGGATCCGTCCCAGCAGCACGTTGATATCGGTAACCGCGAGCGGTCCCCCGTTGCGGTAGCAGGCCGGGCCGGGATCGGCGCCAGCCGATTCGGGGCCGACCTGGAACCGGCCATCCGCGAAACGCAGAATCGAACCGCCCCCGGCCGCAACGGTATGGATCTTCATCATCGGGACGTTGACCCTGACGCCCGCGACGAGCGATTCGCCGCTGCGTTCAAACTTACCGTCGTACAACGAGACGTCGGTCGAGGTGCCGCCCATATCGAAGCCGATCAGACGCTCGTAGCCGGCATCCGCGGCGGCGCCCGCCATGCCGACGACGCCGCCGGCCGGTCCTGACAGGATGCTGTCGCGGCCGCGGAAATTCTCTGCGTTGGCCAGGCCGCCGTTGGACTGCATGAAAAGGAGCCGGGTCGTGCCCAGTTGTTCGCGAAGCTGCTTGACATAATCCAGCAGCAGTGGGGAGAGATAGGCATCGACGACCGTGGTATTCCCGCGGCTGACCAGTCGTACCAGCGGCGCTACTTCGTGGGATGCGGAAATCTGGCGGAAGCCGACCCTGCGCGCGATGGCTGCCGCCTGCCGCTCGTGTTCCGGGTAACGGTAGGCATGCATGAAAACGATCGCCACAGACCGCAGCCCGTCGCGGTAAGCAGCCTCGAGCATCGGACCAAGCGCTGCCTCGTCCAGTGGTCGCAACATCGTGCCGGCCGCGTCGACTCTTGCATCGCACTCGATCACGCGCTCGTACAATGAATCAGGCAGCACAATATGGGTCGCAAACAGATCCGGCCGGTTCTGATATCCGATCCTCAGAGCGTCGCGAAAGCCCCGCGTGGTAAGCAGGGCCGTCGGTTCGCCCGCCCGTTCGAGCAGGGCGTTGGTGGCCACGGTCGTGCCCATCCGCACCGACTCGATTTGCTCCAGCGGCAGCGGGGCCCGGGCGTCGAGATCGAGCAACGCGCGGATGCCGGCGATGACCGGATCGTCATAGCGGCCGGGATCGCGGGACAGCAACTTGTGGGTTGCGAGAGTGCCATCGGGCCGCCGCGCGATGACATCCGTGAATGTACCGCCGCGATCGATCCAGAAGGCCCAGCGGGGTTCTCGCGTTTCAGCCTCGTCTCGTTGCGTCATACCGGTCCGCCCGATAGCGGGTTTGCCGCGAAAGCCAGAGCGGCAGCTATCATAGCAAGCAGGGGCGGCCGCCGGATTGCAGAAGGGTCAGAATAAGATGAGCAGAGCCGAGGCGATACTCGCGACGCTGATCGGATACAAGATCGTGTTGATCGTGATCGGCCTGTGGGCGAGCCGGCGGACCCGCACCCAAACCGACTTTTTCCTGGGTGGGCGCCGCCTCGGACCGGTGGTGGCGGCGATCAGTGCTTCCGCGAGTTCGTCCTCCGCCTGGACCCTGCTCGGCGTAAGCGGTGCGGCCTATATGTGGGGGTTGTCCGCGGTGTGGCTTTTTCCCGCCACGTTGCTCGGATTTCTCATCAACTGGTACTGGGTTGCGCCGCGGCTGCATGCCGAGAGTCATGCGCGATCGATACTGACCTTGTCCGAGTTTGTCGCCGGCGACCGCAAGGATCCGTTGTTCCCGCTGATCATGCGGGCGGCTTCTCTGATGGTCGTGTTCTCATTCGTGTTTTACATCGCGGCCCAGTTCCAGGCCGCGGGCCACGCTTTTTCGACCAGTTTTGGCCTGGCGCGCGAGACCAGCATTCTGATCGGCGTCGTGGTGATCGTGATTTATACGCTGCTCGGCGGATTTTGGGCGGTGAGTGTCACGGATACCGTTCAGGGATTGATGATGGCCGCAACCGCGATCTTGTTGCCGTTGGTGGCGCTGGCCGGTATTGGCGGCTGGGATCAGCTGCTGCCGGGGCTGAAAGCGGTCGCGGGGGACAGCGGAATGAGTCTAACCGGTCCTTTCGCGGGCGCGCTGGGTCTGGCGTTCGTGCTGGGGACGCTGGGTATCGGGCTGGGGTACCCGGGCCAGCCGCACGTGGTCAACCGCTTTATGGCTGTGCGTGACCAGCAAGCGCTCAAAACCGCGCGCCGGATTGCCATCGGCTGGGCGGTAGTGATTTATGCGGGGATGCTGGTTACCGGATTGTGCGGGCGCGTCCTTTATTCCGGAATCGCCGATGGCGAGCAGATTTTTTTCGAAGTCGCCAACCGGATGCTGTCACCGGTGATGTCGGGGGTAATGATCGCCGCGGTGCTCTCGGCAGTGATGTCTACCGCGGACAGTCAGTTGCTGGTCGCAGCTTCTTCGGCCTCTTATGACTGGAATCTGCACCGTGGCAGTAATGACGATGACACCCGCAGGTCGCGCTGGGTCGTGTTGCTTATCAGTGCAATTGCGGTAGTGATCGCCATGTTTGTCGAACAGGCAATTTTTGCCCGGGTGCTGTTCGCCTGGCATGCGATGGGGTCTTCTTTCGGGCCCGTGCTGATTGTGCGCCTTGCCGGGCGTCGGCCGCCGGCACGCGTGGTCCTTGCCGCACTCTGTACCGGGTTTGCTTTGACAGTCGTTCTGCATCTGTTTCCCGACACACCGGGCGATGCCGTGGAAAGGCTGGTGCCTTTCTTCCTCGCGCTGGCGATCGTATTTTACGGTAGTCTTTCGCCACGCGGGCGCTGACGGAAAGCGCCAGGAGAACCTCGTAGTGTCGTTGCGAGCGGTATGGATCGTTTTGTTGATAGTTGGCGGCGTGGCCACGATTGCGGCGGGTCTGTTCGTCGCCGATACCGTGCTCGATCTGTGGGACAGGTTACAGGGCGCCCCGGTATGGGTCCGCGCCGTCACGGGTCTTGCGGCCGGTCTCGTGACGTTGCCTCTGTTGTGGTTCTTGCTGCGCTCGCTGCGGCGTGGGAGGCAGCCGGCAGCGGTGCCGGAAGAGGTTCCGTCGAGTCGCGAAGAATTGCAGGAAGCGATCGACAACGCACAGGCCTCCGGGGTCGACGTCGCCGCGGCGCGCAAGGAACTCAGCGACTGGAACCGGCGCAGCGAATCCGGGCGTATCCAGATCGTTGTCGCCGGTGAGATCAGTAGCGGCAAAAGCTCGCTTATCAAGGCGCTTTTGCCGGACGAAGACGTCGTCATCAACGTGCTCGGTGGGTCGACCCAGAGCGTGACGAATTACGAGTGGGCGAGTCCGTCCGGCGATCAGTTGATCATTACCGATCTGCCTGGTTTCGGCGCCATTTCCGGTGTTCCTGACGAGATTGCGATGCAGGAGTGTCTGCGTGCGCATGCGGTGGTCTTTTTGTGTACTGGCGATCTCACCCGGGCCGAGTACGAGTCGCTGCGACTACTGCGCGAAACCGGCAAGCCCATCGTCGTCGCGTTGAACAAACGTGACCGTTATAGCGACGAGCAGTTGCGCCCGGTGCTCGCGGCGCTGCGCGCCAAGCTGGATCAGTTGCCCGACGGCGAGAAGATAGGGCTATGCAGTATTGCCAGCGGCGGAACGGAGCAGATCATGCGGATCGACGCGGCCGGCAACGAGGAGCCGGTAACGCGCGACCGCGCTGCGGCTATCGACGAACTCAGGCACGCGCTGTCCCGGACGGTTCTTGCCGATACCGCCGCGCTGGAGAACCTTCGCGATGGCAGCCTGCTGGCGTTGATCAACGACGAGCTGAGCCGTGCCCGGTTCGAACACCGCCGCGTGAGCGCCGAAAACACCGTGCGCAGCTACACGCGCAAGGCGGTGATCGGGGCGCTGGCGGCAATCAGCCCCGGCACCGACATACTGATACAGGGATATCTCGGCACGGCGATGGTGCGTGAGTTGTGCGACCTGTACCGGGTCTCCGCCAGCGATCTCGACGTGCAGACCTTTCTCGACCTGAGTCAGGATCGCCTGCGCAAGGCGTTACCGCTTATGCTGGCGGTGGCGGGCAACGGGCTCAAGGCGTTTCCCGGCATCGGTACCGTAGCGGGTGGTCTCGTCCATGCGGTGGCATACGGTCTGATTTTCGATGCGATGGGGCATGGCATCGTTCACACGCTGGAGATCGGCGGCGAACTGGTGCCGCGCGATGCTGCACGGAGATTCCAGGAGGAACTCGGTGAAAATCTGGAAGCGCGTACGCGACGCCTGGTCACCCTGGCGCTCGAAGCGCGCAAAGATACAAAACGATAAAAACGACGCAGGCGGCGACCGCCACATCGGACTGGCGCGCGAGAGTCTCGAGGAATTGCTCGCAGATTCGCGCGTGCCGGGAAGTGTCCGCATGGAACTCGCTGCCGAGTACGCCAAGCTCGAATCGATGCTAGACAAGCTGAGCCAGGGGCATATTCACGTTGCAGTCCTCGGCCGTGTCGGGGTGGGAAAATCGAGTTTGCTCAATGCGCTGCTCGGTACCTCCACGTTTGCGGTCAGCCCGTTACATGGTGAGACCCGCGAAACCGAAATCGCCGGATGGCGCGAGCTCGGCGACGGAGGGGTTTATTTCATCGATACCCCCGGACTGGATGAGGTCGATGGCGAAAGCCGGGAAACACTGGCGCGCGATGCGGCTACTCGCGCCGACCTGGTCCTGTTCGTGGTCGATGCCGATCTGACGGCGGGCGAGCTCGAGGTGCTGCAGTCGGTTGCGAGCCGCCACACTCCCGTATTGCTGGTGTTGAACAAGGCCGATCGCTATACCGATGGCGAACGGGAGGCGTTGCTCGGTTCGATTCGGCAGCGGGCGGCACCGCATGTGCGCGAGGAAGACATCGTTCTGGCCGCGGCCGATCCGGCGCCGGAACGGGTTCTGCGAGTTGACGCCGAGGGCAATGAGCGTGAGGAGCTGCGTCCGCGCGAGCCGCGGGTCGATGCCGTCCGCGATCGGCTCTGGATGATTCTCGACGCCGAAGGCAAGTCGCTTGCAGCGTTAAACGCGAGCGTGTTCGCGGGAGATCTCAGCGACGAGATAGCGGCCCGTCTGATCGAAACCCGGCGCACTCTGGGCGAGAAGGTAATCCGAACTTACAGCGTGGCAAAAGGCGTGGCGGTTGCGCTGAACCCGGTTCCGGTGGCGGACCTGTTTGCGGTCGCGATGATCGATGTCAGTCTCGTGATCCATCTTTCGCGAATCTACGGTTTGCCACTTGGGAGGGCCGAGGCGGGTTCGCTGATTGGCACGATCGCAACCCAGATGGTTGCGCTGATGGGAACCGTGTGGGCGGTGCACGTCCTGTCGAGCGCATTGAAGCTGGGGACCGGCGGCCTTTCCGTCGCGGTGACCGCGGGAGCGCAGGGCGCCGTGGCTTACTACAGCACCTATGTTGTGGGTCGCGTCGCCCAGCAGTACCTCGCCCAGGGCATGGCGTGGGGACCGGACGGACCAAAGGCCGTGGTGCGGAGCATCCTCGACGGAATCGACCGCGAGACCCTGCTCGGTCAGGCCGGTGACGAAATCCGCGCGCGGCTGCGAGGCAAGGCGTGAGCAACATGATGAACGCGTCTCCAGCCGGGCAGGAGACGGTGGCGCAGCGGCATGAACGCATTCGCGCTGCGGTGCGCCGGATTCCGTCCGGCTATGTCGCCAGTTACGGTGATGTCGCATCGATTGCCGGGATGCCGGGCAGGGCGCGCCTGGTCGGGCGTGTGCTGCGGGATTCGCCGGCCGGGCAGCTGCCGTGGCACCGGGTGCTGGGCGCTAGCGGCAAGCTGGCATTCGCCGCACAGAGCGCGGGGTTCGCCGAACAGACCGCGCGGCTCACTGCCGAAGGTGTCGATGTCGTGCGTGGCCGGGTCGATATGCGCCGTTATCGCTGGGCGCCGGATCTTGACGAAATGTTGTGGAAACCATCATCCGGCTGGGATAAGGGCAGAGGCTGACCGGCAATGCAGGTTTGTTTCTCGCATGGCAAGGAGAGCGGGCCCTGGGGCAGCAAGATCACCGCTCTGGCCGAAGTCGCCCGCGGCGCCGGTTTGGCCGTCGAATCGATCGATTATCGTGGGATCGGCGATCCGGCTGTCCGGGTTGAGCGGCTACTGGCCCACTGTGCAACGCTGGCCGAACCGCCGCTGCTGGTCGGCTCCAGCATGGGCGCCTATGTCGCACTCGGCGCTGCCGCCGAGCGCGACGTCACGGCGATGTTCCTGATGGCGCCGGCGGTATACGTGCCAGGGTACGAGCAATATGCGCCGCAACGTCCACGCTGTCCGTTGACGATAGTGCATGGCTGGCGTGACGGCGTTGTTCCGGCGCAGAGCGCGCTGAGGTTCGCCGCCGAGTGCGCGGCCACGCTGCACATGCTGGATGCGGACCACCGTCTGGACGGTCATATTCCCGTAGTTTGTCGCCTGTTTTCCGGTTTTCTGGAGGATCTTGGGGCGACGCCATGATGCGCGGCCGGCAGAAGCGCGGCGCGTGGCGGTGGCCGGCGTTGAACGGGTTATCATACCGGCCCGATTGCCCTGAGCGGGTTTGAAGTCGATCAAATGCGATGAACTGGTTAGGCCTCGACAAAGCGTTTCGGTTCGCCGTCCGGCGGCTGATGTTCATATGGGTCCGTACGACGGTTATCCCGGAGGCGGTAGCCGAACGCTTTTCTGGCGGTGAGGCGCCCCTGGCCTATGTTCTCGAGCGTGAAAGTCTCACCGATGAACTGGTGCTCGATCACGAGTGTCTTGCTGCCGGACTGAGCAGGCCGGGCGATCAGCTGGTGTTGGGTGGTTTCGCAGAGCCGCGGCGCTGGTTTCCGTTGCGCATCGAGCGCGGCTGGCGCTACCGCCAGCGTAGTGCCTTCCAGGCCGAGCATCTGGCCCGAATCGTCAAGGTCTTGCGCGACAATCCCGATCTCGACCTGCGGGTCGTGCCCGTATCGGTATTCTGGGGCCGCGCCCCGGATCGTCCTGAGGGTCTGCTGCAGGCGTTACTTTCCGAGGACTGGGCGATACGCGGGCGCGTGCGAAAATTCTTCAGCGTGCTCGTGCACGGGCGTCACACACTGGTTCGGTTCAGCGAGCCGCTGTCGTTGCGGCAGCTGGTTGACGAGGGATTGTCCGATGCCCTGACGGTGCGCAAGTTGCAGCGGATACTGCGGGTCCATTACCGGCGCCTGCGCATTGCGACGATTGGACCCGATTTGTCGCATCGGCGCACGATGGTGGCGAAGTTGCTGGAGACGCGTGAGGTACGGCGCGGCATCGATCGCGAGATGCGCTCAAAAAGCATCAATCGGCACAAGGCCACCGCACGCGCGCGCGCTTATGCAAACGAAATTGCCGCTAATTACTCGTATCGGGTCATTCTGATTGCGGAACGCCTGCTGACCTTTATCTGGCAACGGCTTTACGACGGTGTGGTGGTCAGTCATTTCGATAATCTCAAGAACGTGGTCGAGGGCAACGAGATCGTCTACGTGCCTTGCCACCGCAGCCATATCGATTACCTGCTGTTGTCTTTCGTGGTTTACAAGCGCGGCCTGGTCGTGCCGCATATCGCGGCCGGCATCAACCTGAATCTTCCCGTTCTCGGCCAGTTCCTGCGCGGTGGCGGCGCGTTTTTCCTGCGTCGCAGTTTTCGCGGCAATCAGCTGTATTCTGCGGTCTTCAACCAGTATCTCTCGATGAATCTGGCCAAGGGCGTGCCGCTGGAGTACTTCGTGGAAGGCGGGCGCAGCCGCACCGGGCGATTGCTGCCGCCGCGACCGGGGATGCTGAGCATGACGATATCCAGTTACCTGGTCAGGCCGCGCCGCCCCATCGTGTTTGTCCCGGTCTATTTCGGTTACGAACGGCTGATCGAGGGACGCACCTATGTTGGCGAATTGTCGGGCAAGCCAAAGTCGAAGGAGTCGGTTTTTGGCCTGTTGCGGTTTTTGCCCACGCTCAAGGAGAATTTTGGCCATGTTCGGGTCAACTTCGGTGAACCGCTGCGGCTCGATGACCTGCTCGACCGGGGGCGCAAAGGGTGGCGCGAAGAAAAGCACGATTACGACCGCAGGCCGGCGTGGCTGCCGCCACTGGTGGACGAACTGGGCGCCGAAATATTGCAGCGGATCAACGCGGCGGCCGCGGTGGGTCCGGTCAACCTGCTTGGCCTGGTGATGCTCGCCACGCCGCGCCAGGCAATGCTGGAGTCCGACCTGGTGGCCCAGCTCGAACTCTACCAATCGATGCTGCGCCGGCTCGAATACTCGCCATGGGTAACCGTGAGCGAGGAAGCGGCCGGCGACATGGTCGCTTATGGCGAGAAAATCAATGCTGTATCGCGCCGCGACAACCCGCTCGGGGATGTCATTTACATGAGCGAGGAGCAAGCGGTACTGATGACGTACTACCGCAACAACGTCATGCATACGATGGCGTTGCCGGCGTTGCTCGCGTGCTGTTTCGTTAATAACCAGACATTGGATTTCGACGAGATCCTGACCATCGTCCAATTCGTCTACCCGTATCTGGCGGCCGAGCTGTTCATCCACTGGCCGGAGGATGAGCTGGCCGGTGTGGTCAGGAAAACCCTGGACGTGATGGCCAAACATGGCCTGATAAGGCAGCGACGCTTGCGCAATCGCTACTCGCGCAACGAGACCGACGAGCGCCAGTCGGTGCGATTGATGGTTCTGGCGCGGCTCGTCGAGCAAACGCTCGAGCGATTCTATGTCGTTATTGCACTGTTGCGCCGCCACGGCAGTGGCCAGATCAGCGAGAAAAGGCTCGGTGAGGAATGCTCGCTGCTGGCGCAACGCCAGAGCCTGCTTTTTGGCCTGGATTCACCGGAGTTTTTCGATCGCTCGTTGTTCCGCAACCTGATTCAGCTGATGAAAAAGCGCGAAGTGCTCGATGTCGACAGCTCTGGAACCCTGGTCTTCGGTGACGTGGTGGAGGACGTCGAGGCTAACGCCGGCCTGGTGCTTCGCGAGGACGTTCGCGCCAGCATACGCCAGGTTACGTCTGCCTGAATTCAGGCGTTGAGATCGGGGATGAGCTCGCTCTCGAGGTGGGCGATCTGGTCTTTCAACGCCAGCTTGCGTTTTTTCAGCCGGCGCAACTGCAACTGATCCGAATAAGACTGATCCTGGAGATGCGCAATAACGTCGTCCAGATCGCGGTGTTCTATCCGCAGCTCCTTGAGGCGCTGGTGGTGCATGAACACCTTCGTATCGACGTTATTGGCCATGTTCTCCATATCGGGCACGTACCTGCAGCGGCTGGGGTCGAATGTCACCGGGCTATGCCCTCTGGAATAGCTTAGTCCAGCACGACGGGCTTATCCATAGCAGATGCCGGAGCCGCAGCGCCCCTTCATATCCCGACCGATTCGACCTCGTTGCCGCACATCACCACAAAGCCCGTGGCGCGATTGAAACCGTCGCTGGAATAGTCGAAAACGTAGGTTCGGCGCACGCCTACGCGCCCGTCCGCGAGCCGCGCCAGGCGCAACCGCGCCAGCGCCACCGTGCCGTCGAGCAGCGTCAGGCCCTGCTGCGAGCACAGCTTTCCGGCGGCCGTGTTCGCCTGTTCCCTGGCGGACATTGCCGAATACCATCCGCCCGCGACGAGCAACAACAAAAGACCGGGCAGCAGCACGCTCCACATGGTCGGACCCGACTACAAATAGCTAATCCAGTCGCGGCTGGTATCGCCAAACACAAGAAAGTATGGATTCAGAATGTCTTCCTTCGCATTGTAGGCAAGCCGGGTGCCATCGACATTGATGACATGGCCGCCGGCGCATTCGACCACGGCCTGCGCCGCCGCGGTGTCCCATTCGGAGGTCAGCCCGAGGCGGGGGTAAACATCTGCCGCGCCTTCGGCGACCAGGCAGAGTTTGAGGGAGCTTCCCATCGAAACCAGCTCGGTGGCGCCGAGCTTTTCGACGTAGGCAGTCAGTTCCGGGCTGGCATGAGAACGGCTGCCAACGACCCGCACGGGTCCGTCGCCGAGCGTGCTGACCCGGATCGGGTTGACGCTGCCATCGCTTTCGCGCTTGAAGGCGCCCGCGTTTTTGCTGCCGTAATAAACGATATCCTTGGCCGGTACAACCACGACTCCGAGCACCGGAGCGTGGTCTTCGATCAACGCAATGTTGACGGTAAATTCGCCGTTGCGCTTGATGAACTCCTTGGTGCCATCGAGAGGGTCGATCAGCCAGTACGGATTCCAGGCACTGCGCTCCTCGAACGAGGGGAGACCGCCTTCCTCCGATATCACTGGTATTTGCGGCGTCAGCTGCGCCAGTTTCGCCGCGATCACGGCGTGCGAAGCGTTGTCGGCAGCGGTCAGCGGCGACTTGTCATCCTTGTGCTCTATCGCAAAATCCGACTGGTAAATCTCCATGATCGCTTGCCCGGCCTGCACGGCAATCTGCGTGACCGGTTCCAACAGTTTCTCGAGATCGGGGGACATGAGTGCCTGCTCCAACGTTAGCGTATGCAAAAAAAAGGGGTATATGATACCGCGCTCATGGTGGACGATGCCCGAGCAATCATCGATTGGACCCGGATTGACACCATCCTGCTCGACATGGATGGAACCTTGCTCGATCTTGGGTTCGACAATTTTTTCTGGCGTGAATACGTTCCGCTCCAGTATGGCCTCGCGCGCGGTCTCGAAATCGAGGAGGCGCGGAGGCGACTGGAGAGGCTATATCGTCAGCGCGAGGGGTCGCTGCAGTGGTACTGCCTTGATTTCTGGACCCGCGAACTCGACCTGGATCTGCTGCAGCTGAAACGCGAAGTCAGCGGTCGGGTCCGCTTTATCCCGCGGGTGCCTGAGTTCCTGGAGAGCGTGAGGGCGCTCGACAAGCGACTTGTGCTGGTCACCAATGCCCATCGCGACAGTCTGCTGGTCAAGATAGAGCAGACCGCGTTGCATCGCCATTTCGATGCGGTTTACAGCTCGCATGATTTCGGCGTCCCGAAAGAAGACCCGGGGTTCTGGTCGCAGCTGGCGCGCAGGGAGCCGTTCGATCCGGGGCGCAGCCTTTTAGCTGACGACAGCCTGCCGGTGCTGCGTGCGGCACGCGCCTTCGGCATCGCCCACCTGATTGCGATCCGCCGCCCGGACCTGGGGGCGCCACGGCGCGAGATCGACGAGTTTCCGGCCGTCGACGGCCTTGGTGAGGTCAGCCCTGCTCAGGACTAGCCCGTTCCGGCTGGTTCAGGCGCCGGTCGTTGACGGTTTGCGCGGTCCGCGGCGTTTGCCGGCGTTGCCGCGGCCGGGACCGCGGGACGATTTATTGGGGCCACCGCGGCCATGGCTCTGCGGCCGGCGTTTTTGCGGTGGCGGGCGTTTTATTTTCACAACCAGTTCCGGGGGCACCGCTTCTATCGGTATCTTGTGGCCGATGTAGTCTTCGATTTCCGGCAGCGAGAATACGTATTGCTCGCAACCGAAACTGATCGCGTCGCCGCTGGCGCCCGCGCGCGCGGTGCGGCCGATCCGATGCACATAGTCTTCCGCATCCTGCGGCAGGTCATAGTTGATCACGTGGGTCACATCGGGGATATGGAGCCCGCGTGAGGCCACGTCGGTGCCGATGAGTACCGCCAGGTCGCCGCTCTGGAACTCGCGCAGCATACGCAGCCGTTTGGGTTGCGGGACATCGCCGGAGATTGCGCGAGCGTTAATTCCGTTGACCTCAAGGTAACGTTGCAGGCGATCGGCCTCGCGCCGGGTATTGACGAAAATCATCGTACGACTTGCCTGCATGCTCTTTAGTAGCCCGATCAGGAACGGCAGCTTCTCTTCGTTGGCCGGAAAGTAAAGAACCTGGGTCACCCGGTCGGCGGTGACCTTTTCCGGTTCGATCCGGACCAGTTTGGGATCGTTCATGTGTTCGTAGGCAAGCTCGAGGACGCGATGCCGCAGGGTTGCCGAGAACAGCATCGACAGACGCTTCTCGATGGGCGGCAGGCGGCGCAAGACATAGCGGATGTCCTTGATGAACCCGAGATCGAACATCCGGTCCGCCTCGTCAAGTACCAGAACCTGGATGGCTTTCAGACCAAACACGCCTTGTTTGAAGTAATCGATCAGGCGTCCCGGAGTGCCGATCAGGATGTCTACGCCTTCCTCGAGGCGGCGCCGTTGCTTGTCGTAATCGGTGCCGCCGTATGCGAGGCCGCAGCGCAGCCCGGTAAACTCGCCGAGCAGGCGGGCATCGTTTTCAATCTGGACGGCGAGTTCGCGGGTTGGTGCGAGAATGATCGCGCGCGGGTCGTTGCGACGGCGTCCCTCGAGCGGAGGCTCGCGCAACAATCGATTGAACGTGGCGATCAGAAACGCCGCGGTCTTGCCGGTTCCGGTTTGCGCCTGTCCGGCGACGTCGTGTCCCTGCAGCGCGGTCGGGAGCGTGTCGGCCTGGATCGGAGTGCATCGGTCAAATTTGGCGGCCTCGATGCCGCGCATTATTTCCGGGGGCAGGCCGAGGTCACTAAACAGTTGCGCGGCAAGATGCGACTCGTCCGAGCCGCTTGTATGATTTGTCATATGATACTCATCAGGATTCGCGCGGAAAAAAGACTTGCAAAATCCGCACGACACGGTACAGAATAACGCCCAGAACGCAGCGGCCATTGCCGCGCCTACCAGTCGCCTTCACCAGTTTCAGGTTCCACTCAGCAGCAGAACAATTGGGCCATTGTGCCTGATTGCCTCCGGTACGTCACACCCGAGTTGCTGAAAGACCGCATGTTCGAAGGCGGCAGCCATCCCAGTCCCAACCAATGGAGGTTCTCAGGTGAGCGCCAAAATCGTTCATACAAGCGACGATGCATTTGATACCGACATCATCAAGTCGGATCAGCCGGTCCTGCTCGATTTCTGGGCCGAATGGTGTGGTCCGTGCAAGATGATCGCGCCGATCCTCGATCAGATTGCCGAGGAATACGACGGCCGCCTGAAGGTGGTCAAGATCAATATCGACGAAAACCCGAATACGCCGCCGAAGTTCGGCATTCGTGGTATTCCGACCCTCATGCTGTTCAAGAACGGCGCCGTCGAGGCGCAGAAAGTCGGAGCAGTGAACAAAAAACAGTTGGCTGAATTTCTGGATACGAATCTGTGAGAGGCTACCTTGGAAAATCTGCGCAGGGGCGACCCAAGCCCCAGTCGCGCGGCAAGTCCGGCAATAA
>Ga0316191_10001753_pt1 | contig 15415 bp, 16 predicted proteins | sample Eddworburr2cm_MG_FD_204928 | JGI IMG/M metagenome (GOLD analysis project Ga0316191, IMG submission 204928) | Coastal sediment microbial communities from Maine, United States - Eddy worm burrow 2 cm | ecosystem: Environmental > Aquatic > Marine > Coastal > Sediment | place: USA: Maine...
ATAGCCCTCCTGAGCCAACTGCCGACAGGCGTCGTCGAGGAGTTCCAGGCAACGATCGAGTTCCTCGGTCATGCTCACCATGGGGAACAGCACGTGCACACTCTCCCTGCCCCCGGCAGCTCGCACAATAGCGCGTAACTGGGTCACCAGCAGTTGCACATTATCCAGCGTAAAGCGCACACCACGCCAGCCCAGAGCCGGGTTTTCCTCAACCACATGGGGCAGGTAGGGCAGCGGCTTATCACCGCCGATATCGAGGGTGCGCATGTAGACCGGTTTGTCACCGTAGGCATCTATCACTTGACGGTAAACCGCCACCTGTTCCTCCTCCGATGGCAGGCCCTGCCGGGCCATGAAGGGTACTTCGGTGCGAAACAGGCCGATGCCGTCAGCACCCCGGCGCAGACCTGGCATGATATCCGCCTGTAGACCGGAATTCGCCATCAGTTGCATGTCGACACCATCGCGGGTCCGTGCACGCAGGTCTTTCTCTGCCTCGAGCTGTCGCTCGAGGTTCCTGCGACTGTTAATAAGCTCGCGGTACTCAGCTATCAGGCTATCCGAAGGATCGCGGATCAACTGTCCCAGGTCGCCGTCCACGATGAGGTATTCACCATCAGCAATGGGTCGCGTCTCCTGCAGGCCCATTACAGCCGGTATACCCAGGGCGTTGGCAAATATAGCAATATGAGAAAGCGCTGCGCCGGAACTACAAACAATGGCCAATAGCTGCTCAGCCGGCAGACTGACGATATCCGACACGCCGATGTTGTTTCCGATCAGGACAAACTCACTGTCCAGGTCCGCATTGGCAGTGGACTCCTTATCGCCCAGCCAGGTCTGATAGACCTTATCACCGAGCTGCTCAATGTCTTCGTGGCGCGCCCTGAGGTAGGGATCCTCCATATCCAGGAATTGTTCGGAAAAAAACTGCACCGTATTGCGCAGCGCCCATGGCAGGTCGCTGCCGTCATGGATCTCTCGCTCTATCCTGTTGGTGAATGCCGGGTCCTCCAGGAGCATTCGATAGGCATCAAAGATCGTTGATAAACTCTGACCCAGGGACATCTCCACCACATGGCGCTCGCGCATCAAATCTGTAATAACCTCGGCTTTGAGCGTCTGCCACTGCTGCATCGCCAGCACGGGGTCCCCACAATGGCCTTCCGTTACAGACCGCAGATCGCCAGTAGCAACCTTCCTGGCTCGACCCATCGCCAGACCCGGCGCGCCGGCGAGGCCCTGAATGGTTTCATTGCCTATCACTGCAGGTACAGCGGGATCTGGCAGATTGTCCACCAACAGCGCCAGATGTGACGCCAGCGTGGACAGGAAGGCCTCCCCCTGAGCATCGAGAATCTCTCGCCGACGCGACTGCACCACGAGTACCCCAACCACCCGCCCCTGCTTTACCAGCGGCACGCCACAAAAGCTGTGAAACTGCTCTTCCCTTGAGTGTGGCAGGTAAAAGTAATCTGGCTCACTGTCCGGGTCTATGATGTTGATACTGTGCCTGGCCGTGGTAATCCTGCCCACCAGCCCGCTGCCCTGGGGCAGTACGATGGGGTGACGGGTATTCAGGCCGTGGCTTGCCACCAGGACCATATCTCCAGACGCACAGGGGATGTAGAGCGAACAGACATCAGTACCCAGCGCCGCACTGATCGCATCGACGATAATGCGCACCTGCTCCTCGGGCGTTTTTGCATGCCCGGCTCTTTGCATGATGCTGGTCAGTTCCAGCATGATATTGTCCACTGTGGCGTGTTCTCGTTCCCAGAATCAGGTCAGGCTAGACTGACAACTCACAACGCAGATTTCAAGGCGCCTGATCCATTGATTTGCACAGTACCTGATAACGCTGATTCGCCGGAGCCCTCTTCCTGCCCAGGTGTCTTCAGCGTACAGCCTCCAGAGCCCGGTTCGATTGTGGTGGCAAGTAAACGTGTCGCTCCACGAATGAAGTAAGGTAATATCGTTGACCGATTGACTACCTGTAAAGCCACACTGAGTAAGCACATACATTTATCAGGGATAGGCCAATGCCTGCACTAGAGCAAAAAATAACACTGATAACCGGGTCTACCAAGGGTATTGGCGCGGCGATAGCCAGTGCCTTCGTTGATAACCATGCCCATGTCGTGGTGCATGGTCGCGATCGTGAAGAGGCGCAGGCCGAACTGACCAAGGGATCGCAGGTAACGGTAAACTCTGTGTTGCCCGGACCCACCTGGACATCCGGTGTGGAGGCTTATTTTGATGGTCTGGCGGTCGAGGAGGGAAAACCGGCTCAGGAATTAATTGACAATTACTTTGCCGAACATGAGCCCACCTCATTGATCCAGCGCTTTGTCACCGTGGAAGAGGTCGCTCAAGCCACTGTGTTTTTGGCCATGAACAGCGCTGTCAATGGCAGCGCACAACGCGTTGAGGGCGGCATTGTACGCTCAATCTAGCCGATGAAGATAAAATGCAATGAATATCATTCCCCGATAATAATTTTGACGGTAACCCATTGACCAAGGCGCTCTCCGATAATCCGGAACACATAGCAAGGCTTTGCAGCTTATTTGACCTGGGCGCACCCCGGGGAGCGCTGAACCGGGTGCCCGGTGGCTTTCATCACTGTATGTGGCGGCTGGAAACACCAGGCGGGTGCTTTGCCGTCAAGCAGTTGGCAGACGATATGGACATGAATGACCCGGGCACCGTGGCGCAGATAAATGCCACCGAGGTCACTGCCTGCGAATTTTCCCGGCGTGACGTTCCAGCGCTGCATTCGCTTCACGTGGATCGACAGCACCTGCAACTGCTGGACGATATAGGGTACCTGGTCTACCCCTGGACCGACGCCGGCGCCTGCCACAGAAATGGTATTGATGAGCATCACGCGGTCATCGTCGCGCAAATGCTCGCCCACATGCATCGCAGCGATATCGATGTGCCGGAACTGGGGGATGTACCCGCTTTCCCGGTGACCGCCGAGCGGGTGATAGACCTGGTGCAGTTGGCCAGGCAGCGCAATGTGCGCTACAGCGATATTCTCGAGAATCGGCTGGAAGACCTGTTGCGCATTGTGGCCTTACACGCCCCCGCACTGGAGTGCCTTGCGCGGCACCAGGTGATCAGCCACGGCGACCTGGATCACAAGAATGTGCTGTGGGACGAGGCGGGAGAGCCGCTGCTGATTGACTGGGAGTCAGCCCGGCGTCTGAATCCAACCTACGAACTGTTACTGGAAGCGCTGGACTGGGGCGGCATCACCGCCCACTTCGATGCACGACCTTTCACTATCATTCTGCAAGCCTACGTGGATGCCGGCGGTGTGATTGCTGCGGACATGATACCCGCGGTTTCTGATGCGATTCAGGGAGCCTGGGTCAGTTGGTTGCTGTACAACGTGGGCAGGGCCGTGGGGCTGAAAGATTCTCGCCAGCGCGCTATTGGCTCCGGCCAGGTCGATCTTGCGCTCAGCGCTCTGCTTCGCATGGAGAAACAGAAAGACCGGTTAACCGCGATTGCCCTGCGGTATGCGTCCTGAATACCGGGCACACGGCTGTTAATTTGAGGGTTCTGGCCCCTGCAGTGGCTCATTTTTGCGGCATTGGCCGATACACCTGCTATTATCATTCAAACCCTTAACAGGATGCATTGAAACCATGAAACTTTTCTATTCCCCCTTCCACACATTTATTCACAAGGTCCTGGTGACCGCTCATGAAGCGGGTCTCTGGGATGACATCACCTTCGTACCTACCTATCCGTTCAAAAACCGCGACGGGGAGGACCAGGGCGATGCTTACTCTATCGCGGCACTGAATCCGCTGAACAAGGTTCCCACCCTGGCCCTGGACAGCGGGCAGGTAGTGTATGGCAGCCAGGCGGTAGTGGAATGCCTGGACAGCATGAGCACCTCCGGTAAGCACCTGTATCCCGCGCCGGGCCCCAAGCGCTGGGACGCCATCACCCGCCTGGCCCTGGCGGATACCATGTTCGAGACCACGGTGATGCTGGTCATGGAGGGGTGGCACCCCCAGGAGGAGCAGCGCATAGAGTTCTTCGAGTGGATCTGGCCCAAGATCATTCGCGGCTGCGACGCGCTGGAAGCTTCCTGTAAACGCGGCTTCGACGACTTTGATATCGGCCAGGCCGCCATGCTGCACGCCATCAGCTATATGGACTTCCGGGTCAATTTTTACGATGCCAAGGACCCGCTGTACCCGACTTTTGATTGCTTCGAAGGGCGACCCAACCTGCGCGCCTGGTGGCAGGAGTCGATACAGCGCCCCTCTGTGACCTGCCACTACAACAAGGATTTCGAGGGCGACGACTCGGCGGCATTCCTGCAGCAGAATGTGCAGGACGTGCTGGCGGCACAGGCAGCCGGCTCATGATAAAGCACTATTACTGGCCGACTCCCAACGGTCACAAAACCGCCATTATGCTGGAGGAGGTGGGACTGGAGTACGAGGTGTGCGCGGTAGATATTCTGAACGGTGAACAGTTCAATCCGGAATTTATTGCCATCAGCCCCAATAACCGGATCCCCGCTATTGTTGATACCGAAGGACCGGACGGTGAGCCCTACGCGGTGTTCGAGTCCGGCGCAATCCTGATGTACCTGGCGGAAAAAACCGGCAAGTTCTGGCCCGCCGATATGGCCGAGCGTTATCACGTCATACAGTGGTTGATGTTCCAGATGGGCAATGTGGGTCCCATGTTTGGCCAGAATGGCTACTTCCAGGGTTACTGTCCCGAGGATGTACCCCTGGCCAAGGAGCGCTACCACAACGTCACCCGGCAGCTGTATAGCGTACTCGACCGCCGCCTGGCGGAGTCGGAATACCTGGCCGGTGCCAATTATTCCATTGCCGATATCGCTACCTTTCCCTGGACCATGCCGAAACAGCAGGAGATGCATCGCATCGACGGGGCGCAGTATCCCAACGTCAAACGCTGGGGCGAGACCATCGCCGCGCGGCCCGCGGTGCAACGCGGCATCGCGGTGCTGGCGCAGGATATGAAAGTCGGCAACCCCACCGAGGAAACCTACGCCAATATGTTCGGTGACAAACAGTTTCAAAGATAAGTCTCAGGCTATAAACATGAAAGCAATGCAACTCACCGGTTTCGGCCTGGACAAGCTCGAAGTCACGGATATACCCCGGCCTGAGCCCGGCCCCGGCGAGGTGCTGGTGCAATTTGCCGCCGCGTCGCTGAATCCGCGGGATTACCAGATCGTCACGGGCCAGTTTACAGCCAATGTAGAGTTTCCCCTGGTGCCGCTATCGGACGGCGGGGGCACAGTGGTTGCGGTAGGGGAAGGCGTGCGCAGGGTGGCTGTCGGCGATCGGGTTACCCCCCTGTTCTTCCCCCGCTGGGTCAGTGGCGAGGCAACCGGTGGCCAGCGCAGCGTATCCGGCGGGCTGGAGGTGCCCGGCGTGTTGCGCCAGTTCGGTGTTTACGACGAGCAGGCACTGGCCAGATCAGCGCCCCATTTGACGGCTGCGGAAGCCGCCTGTTTCCCCTGCGCGGGCCTTACCGCCTGGACAGCGCTGGTGTCCAAATCCGGCATCAGTGAGGGGCACGCAGTACTGATCCAGGGTACCGGGGGTGTCGCCCTGGCGGCTTTGCAGTTCTGTAAGAGCCTGGGTGCGCGGACCATCATAATTTCTTCCAGTGATGAAAAACTGGCTCGAGCTCAGGCGCTGGGAGCGGACCATACCATCAACTACCGGCAGACCCCTGATTGGGGGCCATTGGCACATGAAATCGCCGGGCACGGCGTGGACGCGGTAATCGAGATCGGTGGTGCCGGCACCCTGGAGAATTCACTCGCAGCAATCCGCCATGGCGGCCATGTGAACATTATCGGCTACATGGCAGGCGTTGAAATGGGTATCACGGTCTTCCCGCTGATTATCAACAATGCCAACCTGCACGGCATCGGCACGGGCCACCGGGACGACTACGAGGCGATGATGGCCTTTGTAGAAACGCACGGCATTCGCCCGGTCATTGACCGGCATTACGATTTCGAGGAGGCGGGCCAGGGCCTTGCAGACCTTGCGGCCGGCGGCCATTTCGGCAAGCTGGTGGTGGATATCCCCTGAGCAGGTCACTGTTATGAAAATCGGCATGGGTTTGCGCAACATGGGCGATGTCGCCGATCGCGATACCATCACCCGCTGTGCCCAGGCCGCCGAGGCCGCAGGCGTGGATTCGCTGTGGGTTTTTGACCACGTGGCCATTCCGCCCGAGGAGTCCGAAGGCTCCGGGGGGCTCTATCTCGACCCACTGGCCACCCTGGCCTATGTGGCCGGCTGCACCAGCACGATCGGCCTGGGTACCGGCGTGCTGGTCATTCCCTACCGCCCGGCATTGATCACCGCAAAGTGGCTGGCCACCATTCAACAGTTGTCTGGAGAACGCCTGTTGCTCGGCGCCGCCCCGGGGTGGATGGAAGCTGAGTTCAGGGCCACCGGGGTGGATCGCTCCCAGCGCGGACGCATCACCGATGAAACCCTGGCTTTTATTCACGCCTGTTTTGCAGACGACCTGGCCACTGCCAACGGCCAGGAATTCCTGTTCCGGCCGCGCCCCGCGCGCCCTCGCATTTACGTTGGCGGCGACGGCAAGCACGCCATCAGGCGCGCACTGGAGCTGGGAGACGGCTGGATTCCCATCGGCAAGAAGCCGCAGGAGTTGGCGCCGCTGATCAGCGACTACCGGGAACAGGCCGCAGCCACGGGAAAGCCCGAGCCCGAGATTGTTACCTTCTCACAACTCAATAGCGACGACCTCGCCGAGGCCGAAGCCACCATCCAGGCTTTCGGGGAGGCCGGAGTCAACCGGCTGGTATGGGTATGTCGCTATGATAATGCCGATCACTGCCAGGCGGAGCTGGATAAGATGCAAGCCCTGCTCAGCCCCTGAACCGGGCCACGCCGTTATTTCCAGGCAAATACCGGCTGGTCGTAATGCAAGACCCGGGTGCCCCGGCCGCAGATCGCCACTTCCCGAAACTGGTACAGCAGTGCCCCCGTCGGGGCAAACACCACATCTCCCTGGTAGTGCATAGACAGCACCTGGCGATCACTCTGGGTGATGGACTGCAGTACCGGTGAGTCATTGCGGGACAGTTCACTGAAAGTGAAGGGATTGATTGAGGCAACCTCCCCGGGATTGGGTACCAGGTCCTCCCAGTTGACATCGGTCCACACCACCACCGGGGTGATGTTGTAGCCCGAGCGAGTCACATAATCGTCCAGCGTGCCCAGTACGTGTGACTCGTCCACCACCAGGTTGACCTCCTCAAACAGTTCACGCAGCGCCGCCTGTACCGGGCTTTCGCCACTGTCTATCCTGCCTCCGGGCAGGGCCCATTGCCCGCCATGTTCGCGCAGTGTGCCCGCACGCCGGGTGAGAATCACCGCGGCCTGGTCGCGATAGTGGGAAACCGTGATCGCCACCGCGGCGTGGCGCAATTCATTGGCAGGTTGGCGCAGTGCATCAAACAGCTGCAAATTGTGGCAAATGAGCTCGCGGGTATCTTCCCGGTGCTCCAGGTGCTCTAGGGCGCGCATGCTAGTGCCTCAGCAGTGGGTTTTTGAACTGACTTACGGCCTACAATCACGAGTTTGCGTCTGTCTGTGAATCCTGGCGCTGGAATTCGGCATAAGCCTGGGCTGTGCCCTCGGCCATTTTATCGCCGTCAAAGGGGATGGACATCTCGGGGGTAAACTCCAGGACAATCCGCTCGGGTGTATCCAGAAAGCGCACAAACATCTCCGGGTCAATCCCGGAGGTAAAGGCATTGTCTTCATCCTGATGCCCCGCGGCAACCATACCCTGCGCCAGCAGCTGGTACATCCAGTGCTTTATTTGTGGGTCATCATGGATAACCGTATGGCCCTTATAGGTTACCGTCTTGCCGCCCCCCATGGGTGTGCCCTTGCTGGTGATGACAATGGATGAGCGTCCGTCGCGGGCAATCGCCTTGATGCGCACCCGCTCGCGTGTAGCGGTCATCCATATTTTCCCCTTGGCGGGCACGTAGGCGGTGGTCACCCCAATGGGATGGCCTGACTTGTTGGCCCAGATAAAGGTGCATTCACCCCCGGTAAGCAGCAGCTCCTGTTCCCGCTCGGGATCCAGGCGATACTGTTTGACATCGTCGTAATTGATCGCTTGTTCCGTCATAGTTCTCCCCACTTCCAGCCCAGCACTTTAGCGTTGCGGCCTCATGTTGTCGAGGTACTGTCCAGCTTGCTGCCCATCCGTTTGCTGAACACTGCGTAACAACCACATTAACCTTGCGAGCTAACTCCAATGCGTTCAATACCTTCACTGCTGTTTGCAGCACTTTTCATCATGATGTCACCGGCGTATGGCTCGGAGCAGGTCACTGTGGAGAAAGTGAAGACCGGCATTCTTCCCACAGGGGAACTTTACGGTCTCTACCAGGTGCAATGTGCCGACCAGTCGCAGGGAAGTATTGTCAGCCTGCGGGGTCGCAGCCAGTGGTGCACCAACCAGAACGATGAGCTGCAATGCTTTCGCAAGATGAAACAGGCCTCCCACCTGGCTTGCACCCACCAGCGACTGCTCGCCAACAACGATCTGGAGCCGGGCAGCCAGCCGGACACCCTGACCCGGTAAAAGAACCACGGGCCTCGCTGCACACGCTGCGGCGGTACATCCCGCGACACCCTGCGCTCACCCCTGCTCAACGCTCCGGACGCAACGCCCTAACGCGACTGATAGGCGTCTGCGTACGCTATGCTATCGGCATTATCGATGAGCGTGCCATTGGGCAGCTCAGCGGTGCGAGCGCTGATCTCCAACATGGCCTGACCCAGCGCTTTAGAGGTGATAACCAGTTTTCCCGGACGCAACAAGAACTCCGCCACGTAAGTGAAAGGATTGGCCCGCTCAGTGGTAGGACGGATATAGGCGGAGCGGTAGCTGAAGGTTCGCAGGCCGGTACCATCGGCCATCTCCGCCAGTTCCCGTTCGGCGCGGCCTTTGTCCCGCGCCCACTGGGCATCGCCCTCGGGGTCCGTACCCATACCGGTTACATAATGAAAGGCCATGGGGGCCGCCGTCCTGGCCGCCAGCCAGGCCCGCACAAAGGCGACGGGGAAATCCACATGAATACGCGTGTAGGTGACCTCATCCACATTCAGCGATGAGGTTCCCAACCCCCACAACACCGTGTTGACCTCCCCCAGCACATCAGCGAGCGAGCTGTAATCGGTAAAATCCTGGAGCAGGTGCATGGTCACCTTGCCGCTGGCCACGCCCGCGTCAATGCGAGGGGAGCTGCGGCGGGTAATCACGTGGATATGCTCTACCTCCGGGTCTTCAACAGCTGCCTTGAGCAAACCGTCTCCCACCGAGCCGGTGGCACCTGATACCAGCACCACGCGATTGGCAGCGTCATCGCGAAGCGCATTTTCCTGCGGTTCCAGGCTACCCAGGGTGATACGCCCCCAGATATCGAATACGGCTACCAGCAGCAGCAACAGCGCCAGCAGCACGAACAGGGATTTTTTGATAATTCTCATAATGCAGCCTCGACCGATTCATCGTATTGCCAGGTGTCCAATTGCGCGTCCCTTATATAGTCCGCCACCAGGGCCGGATCCTGCATGGGAATGAAGTGATTCAAATGGGGCAACAGGATCTCCCGGGCACAGGGCAGCGCCGCCGCCAGTTCGGGCCAGGTCGGCGACGAGCTGAGGTCCAGCGCGTTCATCTCACCCGGAGGTGCCCGCAACAGGGTAACCGGTGTGCTGATACCGGGCAGCTCCGCGTGAACAATTTCATTACCCGCCTGGCTGAGATACACGCATGCCTCATTCATCGGATCGCACAACAGTTGCCTCACCCCCTCTTCATCAGCCGGGTGCAGGGCGTAATCGCAGTAATCGCGCAATACGCGGGGGTCCCAGCTATCAAAGGGGGGCTTGGCGCTGAAGCGCTCATACATTTCACAGGCATCCAGCCAGCGGTTCTTGCGGCGACTCACCGGGTGGTCACTGGCATTGATGCCGCCCACGAAATCGTGCAGGCTGGCATAGGTTTCGGGCGACAGGATGACCGGATCAATCAGGACCAGCTGTTTAAAACGTGACGGCAGCGCCGCGGCGGCCCGGGCAATCAGGTGGCCGCCTATCGAATGCCCTACGCCTACCAGGCGATTGAGGTCCAGTTGTTCTATCAGGATGCGGATGTCCTGGGCCAGCAATTTCCAGTCGACCTCACCGGCAGTGCCGCTTGCCCCGTGAAAGCGCAAATCCACAGCGTAGACATGTTGCCCCGGCAGGCGCCTGACCACCTCCTGCCAGCAACGACTGTGAAAGCCGGTGGCGTGCAGCAGTAGCACCGGGTCGCCCTCCCCGGGCCATTCAACCACAGCAAGCTCTACATCGCCGATGTCAATTCTGAATTCTTTGTCCTGCTGCATTTATCCACCCTGTAGAAGACACAGGCGGGAGTATACCCGTTGCGTGGCGCCGGGTAATCAACCGGGGCACCTTGCGCGTATGCGTGCGGGTAGCAATGGGGTCTTGATCTCATTACACTAGGTGCCCACCGCTATCTCCGCCTGCCTGGACCGCAACCATGCTCGAAACCGTCGTCAGTTACCTCGCGTTCGGCTCGCTGGGCTTTGCCGCCGTGTCTGCGTACCTACAAACCAACAAGATATGGCAGCGCAAGCATATCGCGGAAGTGGCGGACAGTATCTCCATTCCCGGTATCGCGGTCGAAGCAATCCCGCTGTTTTTCTTTGGTCTGTACTTCTTCGTCAAGGGTGAAGTGGTCGGCATCATCGACAGCGCCATCTGGCTGACTACCACCACCATTTTCATATTGATCGGTTCCGGGGCCTGGGTACGCGGGAGGCGAGGCAAGGGATTCTGGTCCAGGGTGCGCAGCTCTATCGCCAATGAGCGCAAGGAAATTGGTGCGCTTGCCAGGGCCATTGTCCAGCCCTCCTCCAGGGAAGAGCTGGTGGCACTGCTACAGGCGCTGGCAGAAGTGGATGGCGAGGTCAGTGACAGCGAAATCGCTCTTATCCAGCAATTCAGCGATGAATGGGGTGTGAAGGTCGAGCTGGGCGATCGCCCACCACCGACCAATGTCAGCACACGCCTGATGAATGTCAGTAATGCGCTTGAAAAATATCTGCAGACCTCGCCTCCGGAACAGCAGGTGGTGCACATCGAGGAGTTGCTGAATATGCTGGTTAACGCCGACGGCGAATGCCACGAAGACGAGCAGACGGCACTTGGGGAATTAACCGGGCTGATCAATCAATACCTTGCGGAGGAAACGCTGGCGCCCAATTATCACGTACTGGTCGCCCCGCAAAGTGAAGACCAGATCCAGAGCCTGACGGTGCTGATGCAGCAGTCCAAGCCCCATGAAGGGGCCGGAGGCAAGGGCTTCACCGTCGGCATGTTTCACTCTCGCCCCTACGCCGAATCGATTTGTCAGGAGTACCGCAGGTTGGGCTATTTCACCGTGGTGACCGACGAAAGCGTCAACGCGGACTAACGCCGACCTCAGGACCCGGGCACCGTGCCATCATAGGACGCCTGGGAAATACTGTCCCCGTCAAAAGCAATGGTCTTTTCCGGCACCAGTTGCAGGATCACCCGCAGGGGCGTATCCAGGTGCGCCAGCGCGGCCTCCGGGGTCGGCGCGGGGTATGGTGAAATAATCTCCGCCATCGCCGGGTAAAACCAGTCTTTGGTGGCCTGGTCTTCGTGGATAATAACCCTGCCCTTGTAGGTAATCTGCTTTCCGGGGCCCATATCGGTACCCATGCTGGAGATCACCACAGAGGCCCTGGGGTCGCGGCGCAATGCCTTGATGCGCGCGCGCTGACTGGTTGCCGTTAACCAGATCGAACCGTCCCTGGCTACATAGTTCATGATCACGCCAAGGCCGTGGCCTTCCTTGTTGGTCCAGATAAAGTTGCACTCTATCTGTTTGTCCAGTAATTCCTGTTCGCGCTCAGCGCTGAGTTTATACAGCGTAACATCTTCATAGCCTTGCATTGCTCTCTCCTGTTACAGCGTGTACCGCTGTCATTAACACTATTCAAATCGCGGCAAATGCCCCATCTGCTGCCCGCCGGCCAGGTCCAGCACCTGACCATTGATATAACCCGAGCGGCTGTCATCCGCCAGGAACAGCGCCGCCTCGGCCATATCATCCAAGGTGCCCATACGACCTGCGGGGGTCTCCTGTAAATGCGCCTCGATAATCGGTGCCATTTCAAAGAATGCATCGGTCATATCAGTCCTGATCAACCCAGCGGCGATGCTATTGAAACGTACACGCCGCGCCGCGTACTCAACTGCAGCTACCTTGATCGCATAGTCGATGCCCGCCCGCGCACCGGAATAGGTCGCCAGGCCGGGGCCTGGAATACGCGCCGTCAGGGAGGACACCGTAAGCACCGAGCCACCCTCAACCATCGCCGCGGCGGCATGCTTGAAAAATAACAATGCGCCGATAAAACTGATTTCCAGGGTCGGGCGCATGGTCTCGGCAGTCAACTCGGCGATAGTTTCACCACTATGAATACCCGCCGAATACACCGCGATATCAACCTTGCCAAATTTTTCCACGGCCGCCGCAAACAGCTGTTCTATTTGTGGTTCATCGGTGACATCACAGGCAACCGCCAGGCCATTTAACTCGGTCGCCAGTGCCTGTAAGGCCTGCTCACGCCGCGCCGCCACCACAATATTGGCTCCCTCGGACGACAGGCGCCTGGCAATCGCTGAACCAAAGTTGTTCTCGCCAGAGGCGCCCACGATGACCGCCGTTTTCCCTGCCAATGTTCCCATGTCCTGCTCCTGTGCAGCCGTTGCCACCAGTGTGGTATGCAATAGTAGGTTGACCCTGCCTGGCCTGATCCAAATGTCTCGCGCTCAAAGACCCGACAGCACGTGACCACCGTCTACGGTCAGCGCAGCCCCGGTCATCAATGCGCCGGCACTGGAAGCCAGCAGCAGCAAGGGCCCATTTAAATCCTGCAGGTCGCCGGTGCGACGCTGGGGAATGCGGCCCACCATGGCCTGGCCATCTGCTGATGCCAACCAGTCGCCGTTCAACTCGGTGGAAAAATACCCGGGGCAAATCGCGTTGACCCGGATATTGTGCGCCGCCAGCTCCAGGGCCGCAGTGCGGGTGAACTGCACCACCCCCGCCTTGGAAGCCGCGTAGTTAGTCAGCATTTTCTGCTCGCGCAATGCCAGTATGGAGGCGATATTCACCACGCTGCCGCCTTTGCCGGCGGCAATCATGCGCTGAGCCGCTTCGCGGGTAACGAAGGCCACGCCGTTGAGGTTGGTGTCGATAACCTGGGACCAGTCGCTGTCGCTGAGATCAAGCAACGGCTTGGGAATGGTGATACCCGCATTGTTGACCACCACGGTGACCACGCCAAAGGCCTGCTGCGCCTGTGCAAATGCCGCTTTGATACTGTCGCTGTCGTTGACATCCATAGTCACGGCCAGGGCGTCCCCACCGGCGGCGATGATGTCATCACAGGCTTCACGCACCCGCTCTGTGCGGCGTGCCGCCAGCACCACCTTCGCTCCTGCCCGGGCCAGCACAGAACCAAAGTGTCGGCCGAAGCCGCTGGATGCCCCGGTTACCAGAGCGACCTCTCCCTGCAGCAGGAAGGGCGCAAACAGATCATTCATGGGAAGTCCTTTAACCGTCGGTGGTCACTCACCGTATACATACTTGTCCAGGGTCTGGTGAAAATGGCGGATTCTCACTTCCTGGTAATTGGCCAGCACCACTTCGCCGGAGCGCAAATTCTTCAAGCCCTTCTGCACCATCTTGAGGTTGCTGAAGTCCTGGTCGAACACGCGACCCAGGCCGCCCTCCAGACCTTCAGCCTCGGAAAACAGCTGGTCTTTATCCAGCCGCTGTACCTGGCAATCGGCTGGACGCTCAGCACCATCGGGATAGCGCATCAGCACAATAATCTCCATGGTGCACATTTCGTGGTTGTCCCCGTAGGGCTTCATGCGGTAAGTGAGATTGGGGTGGAAGCCCGCCCAGGGAGCGAAGTTTGGAAACAGTGAATACAGAATGGAGTCCATGATTTCGCTTTGGGTACAGAACTCGGCCAACTCGACCTGGTACTGCTCGGAAAAGTACTCGAAATAATAATCCGCCAGCCACTTCCGGGCAGTCACCCCTTCTGGTATCTCCACCTTTTCGCCATCGGTAAGCCAGGCGCTGTGTTGCAGCCAGTCGTTTACGGTGCGATTCGGCGTGATGCCCTCCAGGTGCGGGCTGACCACACCCATGGGAGAGATGGTGCGGCTCACATTGTCGCCCCAGCAATCGTACTGGGAATTCGAGTCGCCCAGGTAAGGCAAGATCTGCGGGTGGGTTTGCACCGTGTGATAGGACTCTATGAAGGCTTCCCAGGCGACCTTCCAGTTGCACTCGATGACCTTTTCCACGTGCATTACCTTGTAGGTATTCTCCGGCTGCCAGCGGGTGAAATGCTGCGGCAGAACGCCCATGTAACTTTCCAGGGAATCCGCCTCCAGGTCCATGTTAATAAATACCCAACCACCCCAGGTTGCGGTCTGGACCTGGGGCAGGGAAAACTCTGACTTGTTGATGTGGGGAAAATCCCACTCGCAGGGGGCACCCAGGAAATCGCCTTCCAGACTCCAGCGAAAGCCGTGGTAGGGACACTTGAACTCCCTGGCGCTACCACAGTCGCGACGCAGTTGCCGGCCGCGGTGCAGGCAGGCATTGTGATAGCCCTTGATGTCACCCGATTCAGTACGCGTCACTACAATGGAGTGCTGGGCAATGTCGTACACATGGAAATCACCGGGGTTGGCAATCTCAGTCTCACGACAGGCCGCCTGCCAGGTGCGGCTCCACATTTTCTCCACCTCAAGATCGTGGAACTCGCGTTTCAGGTAGCGATCAACAGAAAGATTACTTGAGCCCAGGTAGGTCTGTGTGTTTTCGCGCAGCGCCTGCGGCACCGGGTTGGTCTCCCAATCCAGCATCTGCTGGTAGGAATCACCCGGGGATCGCGCCGCCAGTTGTTCCTCTGTCAATTTCACCGTTTTATCCATTATCGATCTCCTGGCAGCAGCGCGTTTAACTAGCGCTGCAAAATTGTGACAGCGCTAATGCCCGGTGCACCGTAGACATGGGTGTAGCCCAAACCGGGATCACCGGGCACCTGGTGCTCGCCGGCGTCGCCGCGCAACTGTAAAACGTTTTCATAAACCTGGCGCAGCCCGGAGGCGCCAATGGGTTCGCCATTGGCCAGGCAGCCGCCGTCGGTATTGATCGGCATACTGCCGCCGATGCGCGTGGCGCCGGACGCGATCAACTGTTCCTG
>Ga0316191_10001754_pt1 | contig 15415 bp, 13 predicted proteins | sample Eddworburr2cm_MG_FD_204928 | JGI IMG/M metagenome (GOLD analysis project Ga0316191, IMG submission 204928) | Coastal sediment microbial communities from Maine, United States - Eddy worm burrow 2 cm | ecosystem: Environmental > Aquatic > Marine > Coastal > Sediment | place: USA: Maine...
ATTCCCCAACATCGTATTTTTTATCTCCTTTCTTAACCATTTTCTTATTCATGTTACATGCAGGTAACATGAATAAAAGGACAATAATATAAATACTAAATCTTCTCATCGGCAAATGTCAATTAGTCATAAAGTATTTTTTTATCCAGGAATCTTTTGCCGGAATGATCCATTTATGCTCGAGATCCCCTTTTTTATCTACTAAGTTATTAAAAATTAAAGTATCCTTGGTAATTGTACCGGAATCAATTTTTAATTTTAATTCAGACATAGTATAGATATATACTTCATTATCGATATAAAATGCAAGTTTTGAGCGGTCCAGCCAGTCTATCTTATACTTTGATTCAAGATCCTGGATAAACTTGAATGATTTGTCTATCGAACAGCCAGACGCACCATTTTCCTCTTCATTTACACTAAGAATTAGAAACTGATTGTAAAGTATAGCTGCACCGGCCTGGAGGGCATTCCCGTGAGCGCTCCAGGTTCTTGCGAAATGGTTAGCCTTTTCCAGTATTTTCGCTTCCTCCTGAGGTGATAAAGCCCGGTTGCACTGGAAAATCCAGATCCTCGATGTATATGGTAGCTGTTCAAAGTTATTAATCATAGTTTGATTATTTCAATATATTTTTAAAACGATAATTAGGCGTAATTGTTAGGAAAGTGACTTTTCAGATGCCTTCTCAAATAATTCAACGACATCAAGAACCTGGATTTTATCTTCTTTTTCCACAGATTTTATACCATCAGATAGCATAGTTAAACAAAATGGACAGGCGGTTGCTACAATTTCAGCATTTGATTTTAATACTTCTTCAGTTCTTTCAATGTTTATTTCTTTGTTGCCATTTTCCGCATCCTTAAACATCTGAGACCCTCCTGCCCCACAACATAGTCCATCTGCCTTATTTCTTTTCATTTCGGCCAGGGTTGCTTTCAGGGACTCAATGATTTGCCGGGGTGGATCATAAATATTGTTTGACCTGCCCAGATAACAAGAATCATGATAGGTTACCTTTTTCCCTTTGTATTTATTCCTGGAGTCCAGGATTCCAGGATTCTCAGTTATGATCTTATCGAGGAGTTCTGAGTGATGTATTACTTCGTAGCTGCCTCCCAGGGCAGGATATTCGTTTTTAAATGTATTATAACAATGCGGGCAAGGGGTAATTATATTTTTTACATTGTAATTGTTCAATATCTGGATGTTTGATAAAGCCTGAATTTGAAAAAGCATTTCGTTCCCAGCCCTTCTGGCAGGATCCCCGGTGCAGGATTCCTCAGGACCCAGTACGGCAAAGTCAATTTTTGCATAATTCAGAACCCTTATTAAGGCATGAATTACTTTTTGATACCTCTCATCGTAGGCGCCGGCACATCCGATCCATAGTAGATACTCGGGCGATTTATTATTTGCTGCCAGATCTGCCATTAATGGTACTTGAATATCATGATTACTATTCATGCGGCTACGTTTTATTTGACGTCAATGATTCAGCCCACTTAAACCGGTCTGATGACGGAAATTTCCAGGGCGCAAAATTTGTCTCAATATTATTAAACATCATGTTCCACTCAGCTGGAGATGAAGATTCCTCCATAGCTATATATCTTCTCAAGCCCAATATTACTGTAACAGGATCAATACTAACTGGGCAAATATCAATGCATGCATTGCAAGTGGTACAGGCAAAAATCTCTTCTTTAGAGATATGGTCAAAAAGAGATTTCCCATCTTCTTTACCTCCGGATTTACCAAGAATTTCAGCACGGTCCCTTACATCCATAACGATTTTTCTGGGCGATAATTTTTTGCCAGTCAGATTTGCCGGACATACTGAAGTACATCTGCCGCATTCCGTGCAGGTAAAAGCGTCCATTATACTCTTCCATGAAAGGTCAGTTGCATCCTTCACCCCAAACCTGGCAATTTCTTCAGGCATGTTCCCATCTGACGATTGAAGTCCCAACATCATTTTTACTTCATTCATAACCTCTTCCATGTTGTTCATGGTAGAAGGGGGATTCAAATTAGCATAATAGGTGTTCGGGAAAGCCATAATTATATGCAAATGCTTACTGTAAGTGACATATATGGCAAAGGCTAGAATTCCAATAATGTGAAACCACCAGCAAATTCTTTCCAGGATAATTAAATGACCCACATCCAGGTTTTTTATAACTGGAATGATCAAAGTATGACTAATATACAAGGGCCCAGTACCTATGTAACCAGGATAATCAGCATTCTGGAGCAATTGATCAGCCCCATTCATGCTTAAAATGGCCGTCATTAAAATGATCTCAAATATGAGTATCAAATTTGCATCCAGCAAAGGCCATCGTGTCATTTCTATACCGGAAAACCTTGTAATTTTTAATATATTTCTTCTGATCAGGAAAATGATGCAGGCAACAATAACGCCCAATGTCAAAAATTCAAATCCATTCATCAAAGCATTGTACAGTACATTATATCCTGTGTCAGTTGGAAATGAACTTTGGAGCACCTTTGCAAAGAATCGATGCCGACCAGTTATGCCATCAATTATGAATTCAAGGACTTCAAAATTGATAATAATGAATCCTCCGTAAATCAATAAATGAAAAAAGGCTGGAATAGGTTTCCTGAACATTTTCTTCTGTCCAAAAGCAATCAGGAATACACTCTTCCACCTTTCTTTTGAGTCGCCTTCAATTTTCAGATCTTTTCCAAGTCGTATAGTAGAGGCAATAAATTTTATTCTTTTATATAGAATAAGGGAGGTAAGAAAAAGGATCCCGGCAAACAGAATTTGACCTAGAATATGCATGATAAAAGTAAATAAAAACTAATTATTCAAAATTTTGCCTCTTATGTAAAATTGACTAATTTTGCCCCACTTTACGGCGGTGATGTAGCTCAGGTGGTAGAGCATCGGACTGAAAATCCGTGAGTCGGTGGTTCGAATCCACTCATCACCACTCAAGCCATCAGGTTAACCTGATGGCTTTTTATGTACATTTATTTAATTGTCGATCTCAACGGTTTTATCTAAGGGGATCCCCAATTGTTCATACAATTTTCTTCTGCTTTGCTTATCGCCATCCAGAATACCTTTTGCATATTCAGCTACTTTTTGTGCATGTTCTCTCGGAACTATAACCACACCGTCACCATCAGCGACGACTACATCGCCGGGATAAACCAGTACCCCTCCCACAGTTACGGGCTTATTCACTGATTCAATTTCGTTTCGTCCAGGACGGATACCTCGGCCACGGTTTTTATGATCCAAGTAGACCGGAATTTTCTGTTTGATAACCTCATCCGTATCCCTTATTCCTCCATTTGATACAATTCCTACACAACCTTTGCTAACCCACATCAAGCCATTGTTCGAACCAACAGATCCGGTATCACCGTCACCCTGAACGTCAAGGACGAGTGCGGATCCCTGTTTTAGCAATTCGACAAAGGGCTCAGTCGATATAGTGCCATACCAGTTACCTTCCCATTTTCTGAACTCATCCGGCTCCATCGGATTTTTAACGACCTTATTGGTCGGAACATATCGGGCGGTAACAGCGATCCCGTGGAAAATATGTGAGAGGTCATCAATATTCTTCCAGAGCGCTTCGATCTCCGTGCCCATCAAGGTGGCGTCTCTCAATCCAACCATATCCAAACCATCCGTAACGTCTGCCACACGTAGGTCATCATACAGTTTTAAAATGTCCTCATCATTTAATTGCTCTTGTGCGATAAGGTTACTTGTCCCTATGCAAAGCATAAGGATCAAAAAGTTAATCGATAGAATTTTTATCTTTTTCATAGTTTTAAAATTAGTTATTATCATCAGCATAATAGCGCCCTAAGTATTCGACAATTTCTTTTTTGACAGTTAAAGGATCAATAGGGCCATCAACCTTATAAATAATTTCTCCTCCGGGAGCAATTAATAACGTGTATGGAAGTGCCCCCTGCCAATCTTTATCAACAGCTTCAATCAAGTCATAAGAATTTTCGCCATTAAAAATATAGTTAGTATTTGAGGCTTCTTTTTTTGTCAGGAAATTTAATGCCTTTTCTTTATTATTCAATTTGTCACCACTGATAGAGATAAATTCAAAATCCCTGCCCCTGTACATTCGGTCAATGGTAACAAATTCCGGAAATTCGATTACGCAAGGGCCGCACCATGTTGCCCAAATATTAACCAATTTAAGTTTATCACCTGAATTTCTTATTTCATTCCTTATCCCCTCTGCATCTATTTCATTCAGAGTAACAGGTTCATTAGCCCAGTCGACCAGAAGTTTTTTCTTCCAGGTGTCTTTCCATGCCCATTTGACCGAACACCCAAAAGTTTTGGTACTAGGCACCTGTACAGATTGTCCAGCCAACATTGCATCCAATGCATCCTTCATATTTTTTTCCTTGGGATCAATGTAAGGGTTTTCAGTATCATCTATCCGCCCGGAATAGGTGAGCTTTCTTTCTTTATCGAAAATAAACACATGAGGTGTGGCTACAGGGCCATATTTGATGGATGCTTCCTGGGTATCTCCATCATATAGATATGGGAAGTTATATTTTTTATCTCTTGCCCTGATCTTCATGTCTTCGAAATCATCTCCCATATCTGAATAGCCCAGTTCTGATAAACTAAGGGCCGCAGGGCTATTTGGAGATATTCCGACAAAACCAATCCCTCTATCCTGGTATTGATCTACTAAACTGATGAACTTACTTTCATACGCCTGGGCAGTAGGACAATGATTACATGTAAAAAGTATCACAAGAATATTATATTCATTAAAATCAGCCAATGTATATGTTTTGTCATCAACCCCAGCAAGGCTGAACTCGGGGGCTTTTTGTCCAATTTTTAATGTCTCCACATTTCTCTCCTGTGCAAATAGACTCGAGGATATGAAGATTAATATAAAAACAAATTTTAATGATTGCATTCTCATGATCAATGGTTTTAATCTAAACAGTTTAATGATTGAAATTTAGCGATATGTTTTAGAGTAAAAAAATATTATCATGAATTTTCAATGGCTTCATGATAATTGAAATGAATTTGGGAAATTGGTCGGATGGAAAATCTTTTATTAAAGAACGGAAGGGTGGCACGGGCAATAAAGCAGATTTATTATCTTTTTCGTTTTTTCCCTAGTTGTTTTAATCTGACCACTTCAAATTCTTTCAAAAACCTCCACTTGCCTCTCGGAAGGTCTTTTTTTGTAAGGAATGAATACATGACCCGGTCAAGGCGAACCACTTTATAACCGAGTTTTTCAAATATCCTTCTTACTATTCTATTTCTTCCACTATGAATTTCAAGCCCTATGGTCGTGGCATCCGGGGAGATCACTTCGAAAGCATCAATCTTTACAAGACCGTCGTCCAATTCTAATCCTTGATCTAAAGCATCAATGTGGTTTTGCTGAACTGGTTTATCCAATTGGGCTTCATATACCTTTTTAATATTGTATGATGGATGGGCCAGGATCTCAGATAATTCGCCATCATTTGTAAGGATCAATAATCCTGTAGTATTTCTATCAAGCCTGCCCACAGGAAATACTCGTTCAGGAATATGGTTTTTTACCAGATCAATAACGGTCTTTCTGTTCTGGGGATCATCCGTGGTTGTAATGAAGTCTTTTGGCTTGTTGAGAAGGATGTAAATGAATTTTTCACGCCTGAGGATCTTTCCCTTATATTGTACCTTATCCGCTGGTTTAATTTTCGTGCCCAGCTCGGTTACAACTTTTCCATTAACCTTAATATCACCATTCTGGATCAATGAATCAGCTTCTCGCCGTGAACAGATACCGGAATTAGCTATGTATTTGTTCAGACGAATTTCAGAAATGGGCACTTTCTCTTTATTGGATTTTCTCAGGAATTGATATTCAGGGGATCTGGTTTTCTCAGGATTTGAGTTTGGATCAAATATATTTCGATTGGAGCGTTTCCTGCTTCTTTTTTTCATTGATCGAAGGAATTCATATGGTTTATTCTTCTATCTTCTCTTCGCCAATGGTATTATCTTCAGAACTAAAATCCTTAGGTGTTGGAAGATCGCTAATGTCGTTGATCCCAAAATATTCCATAAATTTTGCTGAGGTACCGTACAGCAAAGGCCGTCCTATTGAATCTGCTTTACCCAGAATTTCAATCAATTCCTTTTCAAGTAATTTCTGGGTTGTATAATCACAATTTACACCCCTTATTTGTTCTATCTGTGATTTTGTTACAGGCTGTTTGTAAGCGATAATGGATAAAGTCTCAAGAGCAGAGTTTGATAACCTTTTCTTCGATTGTTGCTTTAGAAGTATCCCAATACTTGCCTGATAAGCTGGTTTGGTAAGGAACTGATATCCTCCTCCAACATGTTCTACCTGAAATGAAAAGGATTCTTCTTTATATTTTTCGGTCACTGCATTAATTGCCTGATCAATATCCTTATCTGGGATATCGGCATCAAACATTTCAGTGAGACAGTTTTTTATTTCTTCCTTCTTAATTGGTTTTGGGGAAGAAAATATAAGTGCCTCAATATGATTGGAAAGGAAGTCCAATTATTTATTCTGAGCAAGCTTAGCTTCTATACAGTGCATAGTATGTGGAACTGCCCTTAGTCTTTCTTTACTGATCAACTTGCCGGTATCAACACAGATTCCATAGGTCCCATTTTTTATTCTAATAAGAGCATTCTCAAGGTTATTGATGAATTTTTGCTGCCTGGCCGCGAGTTGGCTAAGGCTTTCCTTTTCCATAGTATCAGCACCATCTTCCAATAGTTTACTTGTACCGGAAGTATTATCAGTACCGCTATCATTGCTTCTACTCAGAGTTTCCTTGATATAATTAAGCTCCTTTTTAGCTTTTCCCAGTTTATCATTTATGATTGCCTCAAATTCCAGCAATTCATCAGCCGAGTATTTACTTTTTTCATCTTTACCCATTGTACTATCAATTAAATTCGAAAATATTCTGTCTTGTTTTTGGCTTGAAATGCCTGAAGGACAGGATTTACTTTTAGAACCGCAAATTTGTACATTTATTGCTACATAAAAAAGTTAAAATTTTAAATATTGCAATTAAATTTTACCTAAGGTTCGGAAAAATGAGAAAAACAAAGTCTATTTTACTTGTATTGGCCTTTTTTACATGCCATTTGGATTATGCTTTCAGCCAGGACCAGGCAGGTCCTATTACCCTTGTCGTTCATGGGGGGGCAGGAACCATGAAAAAGATAAATATGTCTGATGAACAGGAGAAGGCCTACAAAGATAAAATTGCTGAGGCGATAGATATTGGGTACGCTATTTTGGAAAATGGGGGATCTGCCCTTGACGCGGTTATTCACACCATTGTGATCCTGGAAAATTCACCATTGTTTAATGCAGGAAAAGGAGCCGTATTTACCCATACGGGTGAAAATGAACTGGACGCTTCCATTATGGATGGAAGTAATCTGACAGCCGGAGCCGTGGCAGGTGTGAAAACGATTAAAAACCCAATTCTGGCTGCAAGAGCAGTGATGGAACAATCACCGCATGTTTTGTTATCAGGGCCCGGCGCTGAGGAATTTGCGTTAAAAGCTGGATTGGAAATCGTAGATCCTTCATATTTTTATACAGAAAGAAGATACAAAAATTTACAACGGGCAATTGAAAATGAAAAGGGTGGATCAGGGCGGATAGGTGAACTTTTAGATCATAAGTTCGGAACGGTAGGGGTTGTGGCATTAGACGCGGATGGTAACCTGGCTGCAGGTACGTCCACTGGAGGTACGAATAATAAAAGGTATGGGAGGATCGGAGATTCTCCAATAATTGGTGCAGGCACTTATGCCGACAACAATTCATGTGCAGTTTCTTCCACAGGGGACGGTGAGTATTATATCAGGGGTGTTGTCGCTTATGATATTGCTGCAAAAGTGAAATACCTTGGGATAGATGTTAAGGAGGCAGCTGGTTCTGTGATTCATGGTCAACTGAAGGAAATGGGAGGTTCCGGTGGAGTTATCTGCTTAGACAGAAAAGGCAATTATGTTATGGACTTTAATACCGAAGGAATGTATCGTGGGGTAAAACAGAAAGGAAAAAACATGGAGATATATATTTATCGAAATTAAATGGAGTTTCAGCTGTTATTATAGCAGGTATAATATTTTTTAAAATTTCTGTGCTACAACAAAATTCATTTTTTCCATAAGCATATCCCCATCGGGATGAAACAATTCTAATAGAAGAATATAATGGCCTGGGTCCGCTATATTTCCGTTATCTATGAATCCGTCCCAGGTTATATTTTCGATTATGCCTAAAAGCCTACCTTTTACAAGAGTCTTTATCAGCATACCCCTTATATTATAAATGTAAATATTAGTAAAATATCCTGGCTTCTGATTGCTTAATGTTATTTGTAACATATCATTAAATCCGTCCTGGTCCGGTGAAATTATCCTGGGGGATATCTCAATCTGATTTGCAATTCCTCCAGCATTCCTGAACTGAGAATTAATTTCCGTGGGCGTTCCGAATCCAGAATTGCTTGAAGCTGAATGCCAGTTTTCCATATCATTGGAGGAGATGTCAGGAGAGATCCTTTCCAATGAAATCCCTTCAGTATCCCTAAGAAAAAGGTTATGCTGTTCATCGCTATAATGCATTTCATCGAGTTTAATGTCTTCTGAAGCCCATATGGATATGTCTCCACTCTGATCATGTAATCCTGGCAGATTCGAGATCTCAATGCAATGTTCTCTCTCAGTTTTTGGGAAATCATTGATCACTTTCTCGATGTTTGCTGTTAATACCAGGAAGGAAAATGGATTTAAGATAAAATGATCTTTAACTATGACATTTTCGTGGTCCTCAGTTGGAAAATTTTCTCCGGATAGATACCAGTCTTTCAGATTCAAATGTTTTTCAGAGCGGTTGTATATTTCGATCCAGTCTATTCCACCTGGTTTTGAATCGAATAAGATCTCATTAATGACCACATCTCCAGGACCTGGATCCCCAGGAACGGACACTTGAATTGAATTGGCCTCATTTTCCATTAAATTTCCCACACAATCTTTTATCCCGCTTAAGCTAAGTTCATATTTTAAAGTTCCGGCAGGTTCATCCGGGAGGGATATCTCAAGTGAGTTGAACTCAAGGGTATCATATGTCCAAAGACCGGTCATATTATGGTTGTTGACAAAAACCTCCAGATCATGAAAGCAATTGGCATGAAGTTTCTCATTAAATATAACTGTGATCGTTTCTTTCTCCAGGGCATGCGCAGAAAGAATCTTAGGCCTGGTAAGATCTGGGTTATCAGAACGGACTGAATTTATTTCACCAGGTGTCCCTCCAAAACCTGATTCTGAGGCTGTCCAGTTATTGATATCGCCACAAGGATTGCCGATATCGATCATTTCTATTGAATATCCACCATTCGATTTATCGGCATATTTATACCATGTATTATCATATTGCATAGAAAATATGGTCCCATGATCCCTGTTGTATATGATGAGGTCTTTCCCGTCATTATTTAATCTCGGGAACCTGTTCATTATCAATATTCTGGGAAAATTTCTGAAAAGTTCAACTTTTGTTTTGGGAATTAATATATAATACTCGCCTGGTGATAGATTATTTTCCGGGAGCATATACAATTCTGAATTGGTATAAATAAACGTATTTTTAATACTGATAAGTTGATCCGTGGCATTGAGGATCTCAATATATTCACTTTCCGGTAATCCAACTGAAGGGATCTCGTCTACAAGTATCTCAGTAATTAATATATCGTTAAATCCGGGTTCAAGCCCCATCCCAAAATATATAAGAGTATCACGAATAGAATTCCCCGTACAATCTGACAAATTCTTTACCTGCATTCTGTACTCTTTTCCATGATCCAGAGGATCAGGAAATGTTAAGTGCTGAATGTCAGAATATCCATTATAGAGAATATCAGGATTAATATTTTCTTCTATCATTACAAAAGATAAAGAGAGCTCTTGTTCATTGAAATTTACTGCTTCATTGAACCAGATCAGTAAAGTATGATCATCCAGAATCGTTGACTTGACAATTTCTGGCAGGGTAATATCCGGAGATAAGTCAAATACTGAATTTTTAAAACCAGGTGTGCCTCCATTAATGTTTTCAGATACAGTCCAGTTATCTTTACCTGAACATGGTTTTAAAGGATTAATCAATTCCAGACTCCAGCCGCCTTCTGATTTTTCCTTGTCAGAAATCCAGGTATTGTCATACATAAGGCTGTCGACCGTAATTGACCTGCTGTTAGTTAATATGATGGTCTGTCCAGTATTGTTTAATACATCCCAACTGTTCATGCCAATTACTGAAACCGTATGATTGAGCAAATGTGCCTCTGATGACTTACACAATACAAAAAATTGGCCCGGCATAATCGTCACATCGGGAATTAAATAGCCATTAAGATGCCAGCCTTCTAATTGAATTGATTCATTAGTAATATTCAGGATCTCTACATATTCAATTTCAGGAAGGCCTAAAGGTGGTACAGGGTCAAACATGAATTCATTGAGGACAATATTCCTGTTTTGACCATATGAGAGATTTATGCACAATATAAGTGCGAAGCTGGTTGAAATAAATACTCGCATAAGATGTATGGAAAATAATAAAAACCGTCGATATTTGCACTGATTTTATAAACATTTTTTACACTCAATAAAAAGATGAAAATAGCAGTAGTTGGTGCCACAGGATTAGTTGGTACGGAAATGTTAAATGTAATAGATGAGAGGAATTTTCCTTATGATGAATTATTATTGGTCGCTTCTGCGAGATCAGTAGGCAAAAAGATCAAATTCAAGGGAGAAGAGTACTCGGTTATCGGCATGCAGGATGCAGTTAATGAGAAGCCGGATATTGCTATATTTTCTGCCGGTGGCGGCACTTCACTTGAATGGGCACCAAAATTTGAAGCAGCTGGGACTGTAGTTATCGATAATTCTTCAGCCTGGAGAATGAGCCCGGACCATAAACTGATCGTTCCAGAGATAAATGGACATGAACTTACAAAAAAGCATAAGATTATAGCAAATCCGAATTGTTCTACGATACAAATGGTCATCGCACTGGCCGGATTGCATAAAAGGTATAAGATGCGAAGGATAGTGGTCAGTACCTATCAATCTGTTACCGGGACGGGTAAAGATGCCGTGGATCAGCTCATGAATGAAAGAAAGGGTGTTGACGGACCAATGGCTTATCCCTATAAGATCGACCTGAACGTATTGCCGCATATTGATGTTTTTCTTGACAACGGTTATACAAAAGAAGAAATGAAGATGGTGAATGAAACAAAAAAGATTTTCAGCGATCCGGATATCCTGGTTACAGCTACAACGGTCAGGATCCCTGTGGTAGGAGGCCATTCTGAATCAGTCAATGTGGAATTCTATAATGAATTTGAGATGGATGAGGTAAGGGATATATTGTCTGCTACACCGGGAGTGGTTGTTGAGGATGATCCATCAAATAATATCTATCCGATGCCTATTAATTCTCATGGCAAAGACGAAGTATTTGTGGGACGTCTGAGAATAGATGAAACGCAGCCTAAAACTCTGAATATGTGGGTTGTTGCAGATAACCTTCGTAAAGGTGCAGCTACCAATGCCGTTCAGATTGCCGAATATATGATTGAAAACAATCTCGTTGGTTGATCCCCGAAAAATTCAATAGGGAAATATTTAAATTTATTAAGGCCAACGAGTCCGCAGATCCTTTTGAAATAAGCCTGAGGTCGAGTCAATTCTCCCCGGAGATCAGGAAATTGATATCTGAGCAGGTTCTTTCCAGACAGAAATTAAAGAAAAAAGTGCCCTCATGGGTCAATTTCGATAATATTATCTTGCCAAAACCAGTATCAATCGAGCAGGCATCTTCAGAAATCACTGCAAAATATAAATTGGAATTGATTCATGGTGGCCGCTTACTCGATCTTACCGGGGGAATGGGCGTTGACACCAGTTTCTTTTCAAAAAAGGCCCGACACGTTGATTATGTTGAAAAAGACCCGGATATATCAGCTATTGCCCAATATAATTTTTCGAACATGAGCCTGAATAATGTAAGGGTTATAAATCAAAAAGCGGAAGAATTTTTAAATAGCACTGGCGCATCTGAATTTTATGATACTGTATATTTAGATCCTTCAAGGAGAACTCAATCTGGGAAAGTATTCAAACTGGAGGATTCTGAACCAGATATATTGCAGTTGCAACCTGTCCTTCAGTCAATATCCGGTAAATTGATCATAAAGGCTTCCCCATTCCTGGATATTAAATATTCCCTCAGTCAACTGAATCAGGTCAGCGAAGTTCATGTTTTGGCAGTAGATAATGAATGTAAAGAAATTTTACTGATATCTGAATCTTCACGAGAGGAGGAAGATATACATGTATTAACTGTAAATTTTACCAAGGGGGAAACTCAGAAGTATGATTCATCAATTCTCAAAGAACTTAACAGCCAATCGGATTTTGCTGATTCAGGTCGTTACATGTACGATCCGAATGCAGCAATAAGGAAGGCAGGTTTGTTTCATTCTATAGCAATTGACTTTAATTTAAGCAAACTATCAAATAACAGTCATTTATACTTTAGTGACACATTGTCACGCAGATTTCCCGGCAGGATTTTTGAAATGTATGATCGTATACCTTATAACAAGTTTTTAAAAAAGCCAGGGTACAAAAAGGCCAATATTGCTGTCAGAAATTTCCCGTTGTCGGTTTCGGAGATCAGGAAAAAGGCAGGAATTAAAGAGGGGGGTGATCAATATATTTTTGGCACCACCGATCATCAAAAGAATGCTTTTTTTATTCTGGCGAGAAAAATTGATTAAAAAATAACACATTTTAATCCCAGAAAAAGAGATATGGATTTGGAGTATAAGTTGTTTTATAGTCAATTATTATGGGGTAATTATGGAGATAATAAAATTAAAAGAAATATAGTGATTGTCATTTCTTTTAAAAACAATGTAATTTTGATTTTAATATATAGATAACAGATAAGCATATTAATATGATAGGTCTAATTACAAAAGGTATTTCAAAAGTTTTCGGTTCAAAATCAGAACGGGATATAAAACTAGTAATGCCTTATGTGGAAAAAATCAAAGAGTTTTATCCTACACTTCAGGATATCAGTGATGACGACCTCAGGGGAAGGACACAGCAATTAAAATCCAGGATTGGAGAGGAATTATCAGAGATCGATGGCAGTATTCAGGAAATTCAGACAAAGATTGACACAGATGAGAGCTTAGCTGTTCATGAAAAGGAAGAGTTATTTACTCAAATCGATAAACTGGAAGAAGATAGGAATAACCGGCTGGAAGAATTCCTTTTGGAAATATTACCGGAAGCATTCGCAGTTGTAAAGGAAACAGCCCGCCGGTTCAAAGAAAACGAAAGCCTTGAAGTTGAAGCTACGTTGAGAGATAAGGCCATTGCGGCCAAGCATTCACATGTCGAAATTAAAGGTGATCGTGCCATATGGCATAACAAATGGATGGCAGCCGGCAATGAGATTATCTGGGATATGTTGCATTACGATGTTCAGCTTGTTGGTGGAGTTGTTCTTCATCAGGGGAAAGTAGCTGAAATGGCCACAGGTGAAGGTAAAACCCTGGTAGCTACACTACCAGCCTTTCTAAATGCACTAGCAGACAGAGGAGTGCATATTGTCACGGTAAACAATTATCTGGCGACCCGGGACTCAGAATGGATGGGTCCATTATTTGAATTTCATGGGATTACTGTTGATTGTATTGATAAACATGAACCAAATTCTGAAGCCAGAAGGGAGGCTTACAGGGCTGGCATTACTTATGGGACAAACAATGAGTTTGGATTTGATTACCTCCGGGATAACATGGCCAGAAATGTAGATGAACTGGTTCAGAGGAAACACCATTATGCTATGGTGGATGAGGTTGACTCTGTATTAATAGATGATGCCAGAACCCCATTGATCATTTCAGGTCCTATACCCAAAGGCGATGAGCACGAGTTCTATGATCTGAAACCCAGGGTACAGAAGCTTCACGATTTTCAGAAAAAGCTAGCAACGCAATTATTGATTCAAGCAAAAAAACTGATCAATGAAGGGAATGAAAGGGATGGAGGACTGGCACTGCTAAGAGCTCATAGAGGTTTGCCAAAGCATAAACCCCTGATCAAATTCTTGAGCGAAACTGGAATGAGGCAGATACTTCTTAAAACGGAGAACTACTACCTGCAGGATAATGCCAAATTAATGCCTGAAGTTGACCAGGAATTATATTTTACGATTGAGGAAAAGAATAACAGCATTGATCTTACTGAAAAAGGGCTTGACCTTGTCACAAACGAAGGGGAGGATCAGAACCTGTTCATTTTGCCTGATATCGGGCATGAAATCGCAGTTCTGGAAAATGATACAGAATTAACAGATACGGAAAGGCTGGAAAAAAAAGATAATTTAATCAAAGAGTATTCGGAGAAAGCACAACGAATACACTCCATCAATCAGTTGATCAAGGCGTATACAATGTTTGAAAAGGATACTGAATATATTCTGGTCGATGGGAAAGTCAAGATCGTGGACGAACAGACTGGAAGGGTTCTTGACGGAAGAAGATATTCAGATGGATTGCATCAGGCCATAGAAGCTAAAGAAAATGTAAAAGTCGAAGATGCTACACAAACTTATGCCACCATAACTCTTCAGAATTATTTCCGGATGTATCATAAACTGGCTGGGATGACTGGTACTGCTGAAACAGAGGCGGGAGAATTATGGGAGATCTATAAGCTTGATGTGGTTGTAATTCCAACTAATGAACCCATTATTCGGGATGATCGCCAGGATAAAGTGTTTAAGACTGTCAGGGAAAAATTCAATGCTGTTGTTCAGGAAATCATAGAGCTGACAAAAGCGGGCAGACCGGTATTGGTCGGAACAACATCTGTTGAAATTTCTGAAATCGTAAGCCGGATGTTGGCTATTAAGAAAATACCACACCAAGTATTAAACGCGAAGCAGCATCAGCGCGAAGCAGAGGTAGTTGCCTTCGCTGGTAAACCCGGTACTGTAACTATTGCAACCAATATGGCAGGTAGGGGAACGGATATTAAGCTTACACCTGAATCCAGAGAAGCAGGAGGACTTGCAATTATAGGAACGGAAAGGCATGAATCCCGAAGGGTAGACAGACAGTTGCGGGGCCGTTCAGGACGACAAGGTGATACAGGGTCTTCTCAGTTTTTTGTTTCTTTGGAAGATAACCTGATGCGTCTATTTGGTTCAGACAGGATAGCTAAAATTATGGACCGTTTAGGTCTAGAGGAAGGTGAGGTAA
>Ga0316191_10001756_pt1 | contig 15411 bp, 12 predicted proteins | sample Eddworburr2cm_MG_FD_204928 | JGI IMG/M metagenome (GOLD analysis project Ga0316191, IMG submission 204928) | Coastal sediment microbial communities from Maine, United States - Eddy worm burrow 2 cm | ecosystem: Environmental > Aquatic > Marine > Coastal > Sediment | place: USA: Maine...
ACATGGGGAGAAACGCATTTAGCTGGGCAAACAGCGTGTATTTGTCCAGCATCTCAAAAAAGCTCCGCAAGGTGTATCTGTCTTCAAGCGTAACCTGAGAGCTGAGCAAATTAATAGCGTCAGATTTCACCGTTTTTCCGTTGTAAACAATGGAACCATTCTTTTTTAAGGTGACGGCATTCATAACGGTCTTTTTTCCGAAAAAGTAATGAACGTCCAATATCTTTGCTTCTAAGCGGACCTGCTAAGCCATTTAGCATTAAACGTGCCAGGCAGGCGCTTAATCGGCAACAATAGACGTATTGTCTATGATATTAAATGGTTGAAAATTTTTTGAGATGGTTACTAAACTTTGTACGAGGAAATGATTGTTGCGAATATGCAACATTAGGTGGACTGGCGAGGAGGGTGGATAATTGACTCGACCGGCTTTTGTTTTATCAAAAATATAAAAATTTTAATAAGTTATGAAATATTATCCGATTCGAAATGAGATAAAAGTTACCATTGCAACAAGTTGCAATATATAGTGCAAAATGATGCATCGACTTAATGGTGATACCAGTTTTCAAAAAAAATTTTAATCATATCGCAGGATTTTGGTGCAGGTTTGCACGATTACAAACTTCGTAAATATTAGCAGATTATGGGGTGATATTTTGGACAAAAAACCCTGCTTGCAGCCTCGGATTTTGGTTAAAGGGTTCACGGTTCAAAGGTTCAGAGGTTGATTTCACTGCCACATTAACCAATGAAATCGATGGTAAAGGGAAAAAGCGCGATGGGATTAACCCTGAATCGGGAACCCTGAATCTTTGAACCCAGACCGACCGAATGTCCAATTTAAGAGTAATAATGCAGTCTATAAAGCTCTACGGTCAATCTTATTTGATTAATAACCAGGTCTGGATTAGTGAGAAATATTGTATTTTTTCATTTTGCGCCACAAGGTGGAGCGGTTGATATTGAGGCCAGCGGCGGTTTTACCTTTATTCCAGTTATAGGTTCGCAACATATCCAGAATGATGGTTTTCTCGCTGAATTCCATTTCTTTTTCAAATGGCCGCTTTTCTTCAGACGGCAACATTAGCGCAACACCGGCTTGGAGGGAAAGCGGCAGGTGGTTTCGCTCGATAATTTTTTCCTGACAGACAATCAGAGCATGCTCAATAATGTTTTCCAGTTCTCTGACATTGCCGGGATAATCGTGATTTAGCAGGACCTCCATGGCATCATTGGAAAATTTCTCAGCCAGGGTGTCCCGGGTTGCACACAGACGCTTTAATATATGGGAAATTAAAAGCGGAATATCTCCCTTTCGATTCTTTAATGGGGGCAATTCCAGGCGCATCACATTCAGCCGGTAGAACAGATCTTCCCGAAAACGTTTTTCCGCAACCAATCGCTCCAGAATCTGGTTGGTGGCCGAGATAATCCGCACATCAACTTTAGTGGTATTAAGGCTGCCCAAAGGATAAAACTCCTTATCTTCCAGCACCCGCAAGAGTTTTGCCTGCAGCGATAGCGGCAGATCACCGATTTCATCCAAAAAAATGGTTCCGCCGGCTGCTTCCTGAAATCGTCCCGGTTTATCTTTTTCTGCTCCGGTAAAAGCGCCCCTGACATAACCAAACATCTCCGATTCAAGGAGATTATCGGGCAAGGCCGCACAGTTAACCTTGACCAAAGGTTTTTTTGAGCGCGAGCCGGCGTTGTGAATGACTTTGGCAAGAACATCTTTGCCGGTTCCGGTGGGGCCTTCGATAAGAATGGTTGCATCACTTGAAGCCACGACCGGAATAATTTCAAAAATTTTCTGAATGGCAGGATCTTTGCCCACCATATCGTAGAATGTATAGCGGCCTTTTATGGCGCTGTTAAACTGATACTTCAATGACATGTCAGAAATGGTTGCCAAGCCGCCGACGATACGCCCGTCTTCATTTATTAGCGCCATGTAATTCGCGCGCATCGGAATGGCCTGCCCTTCACGGGTCATTATCTCGCCTGCGGTGCTGGCACGCGCCTGTCCATCGGCAATGGTTTCATTTAACAGCAGCAGGTCATGACTGGACCGGCTGCCGAATATCATGCTGCATGATTTTCCCAGGACATCTCCGCGGTTAAATCCCGTGATGGTTTCAGCTCTGGTATTAAAAAAGGTAATATGACCCCCACGATCAACGGTTAGAACCCCGATGTCAAGGTTATCCAAGATGATTTTTAACCGGCGATCATCATGCCGGACGCGTTCAAGCAGGTCTTTGAAAATGGAATGGTCCTGAAATACTTCGATACATCCCAACGGCGTTTTGTCAGGACCATATATAGGTGATACGATCCGGATGATGCTGTGTTTTTCATTGCTTCGATCCCTTACCGTGAAATCGATGCTGTCGGCCTGGTGACCCTTTTCAACGGCTTCCAAATACTGGCATTCCCCACCGCACAGTGGATCAATCAATATATGGTGGCAGTATTTACCGCTCAGATCTGATTCATTGTGCCCTGTGATGATTTCTGCCGAGTGATTCAGAGAAATAATTTTGCGGTCCGCTCCCACGATCATGACACCCATTGAAAATGTGTCGAAAATGTCACCAAGCTGGCGGTATTTTACTAGGATATCATCCATTCTAACGATCGTCTCGTTCCGGCATTTCGGGTATCTTTATGACAAATTTGGATCCGACGCCTTCTTCCGATTCTACCTCGATCAGACCCTTATGTTCTTTGACTATTTTCTGTGTGATCATCAACCCGATGCCGGTTCCGTCAGAGCCTTTGGTCGAAAAAAACCGTTTGAAAATATTTTTTCTGATTTCCGGATTCATTCCGCAACCATTATCAAGCACCTGGTATTCAACCCCCCAACCGCTCGTTTTTTTTGTGCGAAGCGTCACTTTTTTGTCTCGCTTGTCGGTGTTATCATGAACGAAGGCGTCCAAGGCATTGGTCACCAGATTCAACAAGCAGCGATAAATGAAATCCGAATCGAAATGACAGGTCTTCAGGTTTTGAGAAAGATCGCTTCTTAGATCAATTCCAAGCTCATGCGCACGCGGACCCATAAGATCAATGACTTCTTGAGCGGGCTTGTTAGGATCACAGGCTTGAAAATTTAATTCGGTATCTCTGGCATAATTGAGAAGGTCTAAAGACAAGTTGGTAATCTTATCAACATTGCCTTTGATCATCTCCCAGCCTTGCATTAGATATTTTTTTTCATCGAGCTCGATACCCTTTTCCAGTACAAATGCCCCCCCTTTAAGCCCGCCGGTAATATTTTTAATGGCGTGAGAAAGCCCCGCCACCGTCTGGCCGACCGCCGCCAGCCGTTCCGCCTCAACCAGTTTTTGAGTCTTATCCCGGACAAGCTGTTCAAGGTTTTGGGTATATTCATTGAGTTTTCGACGCATGGCGATTCGTTCCAGCGCTCGATTCAATGCGATTTCCAGAACCTCGTCATGAATGGGCTTGGTGACAAAATCAGTGGCTTCATATTTAACGCTTTTGATGGCCAGATCCATGTCGCCATGTCCTGTAATCATGATGACCTCGGTATCCGGGCTCATCTTTTTTATCCGGCGGAGAAGCTCGATGCCATCCATCTCAGGCATCTTTATATCGCTCAGCACAATCTGCGGCCGAGACTCTTTGAATATCCGCAGGGCTTCTGCACCGTTTTCAGCGGTGAGCACCTGGTATCCCATATCAGCCAGCGCTATGCCGAGTACCCGCCGAATGCCTTCTTCGTCATCAACCAGTAAAATTGTTTTTTCCATCAGTTTTGATTAACTTGTGAAAAGTCGAAATTTCGATTTTTATTCATTATAACCCATTGAAATTAAAGGTCCTGAAGTTCTATTTTTGCGCTTTTTGTGCCTTTTTGCGGCCATATCAATTTTCATCCGCTATGGGAAATGTCAGGATAAAGCCGGCGCCCTCATCTTTGTTGGAAATCACTTTCATGCTGCCTTCGCACTCCTGTATGATGCCGTAGCTGATCGAAAGACCAAGACCTGTGCCCTGACCTACTTTTTTAGTGGTAAAAAAAGGCTCATATATCCGATCTAAAATTGCTTTGGGGATACCTGTGCCCGTATCGTTGATCTCAACCGTAATTCTATTGCTATTTGATCTGGTTTTTAGTGTTATTTTTTTCGCACCTTTCGGGGGTTGCGGTGACTGCCATTTTTCGTCGATGGCATCCCGCGCATTAATCAATAGATTGATGAAGACCTGTTCCAGGCGTTGGGGTTCCGCCATTATCAAAGGAAGATCTTGCTCAAGATCCCATACAACCTCTATCCCCCTTACTTTTATCTGTTGGCCCAAAATTTCAAAGGCCCTCTTCAGGGTTTCGTTTATCTGGACCTTTTGGGGGGTTAGGTCGGATTTTCGGCCGAATTCTCTCATATGATTAATGATATTGGTGGCTCTGTCCACATAAGAGTCAATCTCTTCCGACATCGTAAAAAGAATCTCGTCTTTGATCTTCTCTTTTCTATTTATCTTTTTCATAAAGAAGCGGCTGGCGGTTTTTATAACGGAAAGAGGCTGGTTAAGCTCGTGGGCAACACCGGTGGCCATCTCTCCCAAGGTTGCCATTTTGCTGGCCTGTATGAGTTGTTGTTCGGTTTCGAGCCGTTGGGTGATATCGCTGGTTGTCACCAGGAGTACTTTTTTTCCGGGATATTCTGAAGGGGATACCCGGATGTTTACGAAAAGGGTGTCGCCATCTTTATTTAAGTGCCGGGCCTGGTTGATAACACTGGATGTTTTCATTAAGGTCGCGTAGCGATCTCTTTCTTCCGGTTTGAACAGGCGCAGAAAGGAGCTTTGGAGAAGATCATCTTTTTTATATCCATAAACAACCTTAACGCTTGCATTGCAATCGAGGATTTCAAGTGTACTCATGTCCAAAACGAAGACGGGATTGGGTATATTATCAAATATAGCGTGGTATTTTTTTTCGGATTTTTTTAACTCTTCTTCCAGCAATTTTGTTTGGGTCACATCGAGACTCATCTCCATCGCAGCCACAATTTCGCCGCGTTCGTCCTTTATCGGAGAGGTGCTGACAATCCAGTGGGTGGGCGTGCCATCCTTATTAAACCCTCTCTCCTCGCTAAAATGCGAGAGACCGTCATCAAATGTTCTTTCAACCGGACAGACTACGCATTTTTCCTGACGCCCTTTATAGGCTTCGTAACAGTAGTCTCCGACCTTGGGTTTGAATTTTTCACTAAATTCTCGATTATACTTTAGCAGTTTGTAGTCGCGATCCTGAACGGTGATGATACAGGGAACCCGTTCAAAGAGGTTCTGGTATTCATTGCGCTGTTTGTTCAGCTCGGCCTGTTTTTCACTGATTTTTTTCCCCATCTTATCAATTGCAACCGAGAGCCGGCCCATTTCATCCACCTGATCCACATCAATTTTCTTTAAAAACTCACCGTTGGCAATCAGGTTCGTCCCATCTATCATTTTCCCAATAGGCCGTTTTACAAATCGCAAAATGAATAATATGATCACCGCCGAAGTTATCAGAAAAATAGATACTGCAAAAAATACCAACCATCTTTTAAAATACGCGAGTTCGATATCGGTTTCGTCCAAGGATATCACCAGGTCCAAGGCGCCTAAGACCTTCTTGCCCTTGGGGTGGGCGTGGCAGCCATTCGATGAACACCCGGGCTCGCTGTAAATTGGACTGATGATGCCCAGTCGTCGATCGTTGTCAGGAGATTTAAAAATACGGGTTCTCTCGGGCAGGCTCAATTCGGTAAGGGGCGGTTCCGAATGATGGCAGATGTGACAGGCTTCGGCTTTAATATTGGTCATACGGTCCACTTCCGAATCCATGTTTGAAAATTTTATTACCCCATTTTTGTTGTAAATACGTATCGCCTCAAGTTTTTTTTCATTGGCGATTTTTTTTATAATCAGGGTAATATCATCCCTTAAATTGTGCATCATGGCATAATGCGTGCCAAGCTTGATGGTGTGCGATAACCAATCGGCTGACTCGATAATGCCTTCGGTAGCCTTTTTTTGCTGATAATCGATATTAAAATAGGCCCATACCGAGATGCTGAGCAGCAAAACGAGACCGACGAGAATGGTGAGTTTTGAAACGATACTGCTACGAATTTTATTAACCAATCTGAGCATTGTTGCTCCGCTGCGTTGGCTCTTGTATAATGATTTAGTGTTTTGTGGGTAATAATTCGGATATGAGTTTGCTCAGTTCGCCTGCATCCGGCGGTTTTTCCATGTAGGCTTCCGGCTCAGGAACCTGAGCACTCCTCCGGGGCCTCAACATTCTAATGGAATGAACAAAGGTTTTTTTCGCAATGGCAGAGAGCATGATGATCGGAATATGAGAGAGTTTTTGATCCGTTCTAAACTGCTCATAAGTTTGTATTCCGTCGTCGATTTTCGGCATCATGACATCGAGGATCACCAGGTCCGGCAGATGGGTCCTGGCCTTTTCGAGTGCTTCAGCGCCGTCTTGGGCGGTAACCGGTACAAAGCCCATGGTTTCCGCAACGACGGAGACAAAAATTCTCATGTCCGACTCGTCATCCACGACCAGAATCTTTTTGTTTCCCATTCGTCGTCTCCAAATAAAATAGATCTCATTCCGCTAAACCCAGTATTCCAACATTCCATTATTCCAGTGCCCCATGGTGTTTTATTATGGGTTGGGTCCTGGAAATTAAATATTGTACCAATTTGATTAAATCTGCAAGTAGAAAAAATTCTTGCGATTACCGTATTTTCTGTCATCTCCATGGAATGGTTTATTTGACACGGTAGCGATTTTCCGTGTTTCATGATAACCATTAAATTCAGAATTTACGACACATCAATAGTTCTGAACTTTAAAGTGGAGGAAAACCAGCTATGCCGATCCAGCCAAATACGACGCTACTGGCCATCCGTCACGGTGAGACGGTATGGAATGAAGAAAATCGTTTTCAGGGGCATGGAGACAGCCCTTTGACAGAAACCGGACGTAATCAGGTCGCTGCGCTCGGCCGCCGGATGAAAAAAATTCGATTCGACTCCCTGATCAGCAGCGATTTGGGGCGAACACGTGAAACGGCGTCGATAATTGCTGATTATACGGGTCACTCAGTGGAAGTTGACAGCCGTATAAGGGAGAGAAATTACGGTGTCCTTGAGGGGTTGACCGTCCCTGAAATTAAAGCCAGGCATCCGGAAGTCTTAGATCAATTGAAAGGCGATGATCCGGATTATATCATCCCTGAGGGGGAAACCCACCGGCAGCATTATCAGCGCAATGTTGCCTTTATTGAAGAATTACTTGCCAGGAGATCCGGTGCTACGGTTGCCGTCGTGGCCCATGGAGGGGTCCTTGATAGTATTTTTCGCTTCGTTGCAAACCAATCACTCGATCAACCGCGTTGTTTCATCATAACCAATGCCAGCCTGACCATCATCACCCACGGCGACTTTTATGGCACCGCTCGCTGGGTTATCGAGACATGGGGCGATGTAGGGCATTTAGACGGGATCGATAAACTCTCGGTTCAAGAAAATTGGCGAAATAAATCATTTCGGTAGTATATTTCGCTATGAAATGGTTAATTATACCACAGTGCAAATTATTGTATGATGTTTAATTACAAATAATATCAATCGTTTATGTAACAATGAGCAGTTGGCATGGTACGTGCTCAATAATTCGGTAAATTAACTGAAAAGGGAGGTAGTACCATGGGCATATTCACACGATTTCGCGATATTGTCGGTTCCAACCTCAACTCCATGCTCGATCGGGCGGAAGACCCGGAAAAACTGATTAAGCTGATGATCCAGGAAATGGAAGATACGCTGATCGAGTTCAAAGCCGCCTGTGCCGGGGTGATGGCAGAGAACAAAAAAGTTGAACGCCAGTTACAGGGAATCGATAAACGCGTCGATTATTGGGAGAGCAAAGCCAACCTGGCCGTTAACAAAGGACGTGATGATCTGGCCAGGGAAGCGCTGCTTGAGAAACGTCGCTACGCTCAGCGAGTACGATCGCTTACCGCTGAATTGACCGAGCACGATGATTTGCTGGCGCAATACAAGGATGACATCCGGCAGCTTGAAGATAAATTGAAAACGGCCCGCGAAAAAGAACGCCTGCTTGTGCAGCGCCATATCCACGCGGCCAGAAAAAAGCGTGCTCAGGAAGATATGCGGCGAATGGATAGCGCCGATGCCATCTTTAAATTTGAAGAACTTGAACAGCGTATCGATCAAATGGAATCTGAAGCCGATCTGGTGAATTTCGGTCGTAAACCGACGTTGGAGGATGAGTTGGAAAGGCTTTCGCTGGATGAAGAGATTGAAAGCGAGTTAAAAGCGCTGAAGAAATCCTCCGTAGACAAAATGGAAGTACGCGTTGACGCCTTGGAAACTATTATGGCAGCAGATGAAAGAGAGGAAACGAACCATGAGCAGATTTAACAGCATATCCGGACGGGGGCTCTACCGCTCTCGTAACGGTGTCATATTGGGTGTGTGCAGGGGATTGGCCGACTATTTTGATTTTTCGGTTTTCTGGATCAGGGCAATTGCCGTCATACTGTTTATTTTTACCGGTTTTTGGCCGGTGGTCGGCATTTATTTGCTGGCCGCACTTTTAATGAAATCGGCGCCGGCAACGTCTACCGGAACACTGTCGAATCACAGGACCGGCTGCCGGTATCGTTGCTCGAGAAATGACACTGCGGAGCGACTGAAACGGAAATGGAAACATCTGGAAAAGCGGATTCGCGGAATGGAAGACAAAGTAACCTCACGCGAATTTGATTGGGACAGCCGTTTTCATGGATAAGGAGGTTCTGGGGTTCAGCCTGGGATGGTGAAAATCATTCGTTCTATCGCAATTTTTCTGACAGGATTAACAGGATGGACAGGATATAGCTATGCGAAAACGAAATAGTCCTGATAATTTAGAATACATATTATCACTTCGTGTTTTAGTGCCTTGGTGGCAAAACAGCTATTAAACATCTTGGTTACCAGGAGGGCTTATGAGTGCTTCTTACTGGAAAATGGTCGGAGAGAACATCGCCAAAGGATTGGGTGAAAAAACAATTCGACGGTTGGGTACCAGTGGAAAAGTGCTGGGTCGAGCAGGGGCTGTGGTGGGCATCGGCTTTATGGCTTATGAATTGTATAAAAGTTACAAGGATAACATTGAAAATGAGCCGGCCTACCAGGAAATGATGATCCTTCAGGCCGAACTGGAAAAATGGACAAGTGCCATCTCATGTATCGGCAGCGAACCGGCCGAGGAAAAGGAATTCGGTTCCTTTGAGGATGGGGGTGCCATCAATGCACTATATCGCAAAAAGGTAATCACAGGTAAGGGATTTCGGGCCGCGGATCCCAAAGAGGCCTATGCATTACTTGGACGATCCATGAATTATATTCGCCAGACTGAAAATCTATTGGGAGATGCCAACTTCGACGAAAAAAAGAATGACCTCGTTTCACAAATAAGAAAGTTACAACTACAAATAAGTGACGCCAAGGATTACCGGTCGATTCAAAACAAGCTATCCCAAATGGTCACTGAGATCAGACCTATCGCCGGGGGATATGCAGCACGGGTCTATGACTGCAGTCGGGAGATTCAAAAAACACTGGGATCAAATGCCGCCTGGGCGGCCGTCTCAATGGCCACCCTGGGTCTGGTGAAGAAACCGCCGAAGTAGATAAAATTTAGCCATTTTCAAAGTTTCTTTTTCGATTAAATGGACCGCCCTCCTGCAGCGAGTAAGCGTCTCAGGCAGTCGGTCGAGCTGACACTTACCTTGGATATCCCATATAACACGTCTTGCCATAGCAATTACCCTTGAAAATATGCCATCCGATTCATAACTTGGTAAATCGAGACGGCTGTTTTTTTTGAGTGCTTCGATTCGTACTTACAATCAGCGACCATCAATAGAGCTGAGGGTATGAGGATGGCACCTGGAAGTGCCGGGGCCACCTCTGCTGGTGGCCGCTGATTTAATCATTGACCCATCCAACATAATTGCTTACCTATCAATTATCAAAATAAATCACATAGGAGGCGGACATGAAAAAGCGAATTCTATTCATGGTATTCAGTGCCCTGTCCATTTGGGTATTTTCGGCTGCGTTGGTTATGGCCGGATGGCAGGATGTCCTCAAAGGGGCACAAGATGTCCTCGGAATATCTGATTCGGTTTCAGAGTCCGAAATCGTTGAAGGGCTCAAAGAGGCCCTTGAAATCGGTACCGGCAAAGCAGTGGATCTGGTATCGAAAACGGGGGGTTACTATAACAATCCGGGAATTAAAATTCCGCTTCCGGGGGCGGTACAAAAGGCTGAAACATTGCTAAGGGGTGCGGGATTCGGATCAAAGGTCGATGCTTTTGAATTGAGTATGAACAATGCAGCCGAACGCGCAGCACCGGAAGCAAAGTCGATTTTCTGGGATGCAATCAAAAATATGAAAATCGACGATGCCAAAAAGATTTTAAACGGGGGTGATGATGAAGCCACCCTTTTTTTTAAGGATAAAACCTACGCGCGGCTTCAGGAAACTTTCGAACCGATTGTCGAAACGTCCATGGGTGAGGTTGGCGTCACACGAACCTTCCAGGATTTAAATGCGACAGTGGAAAAAATTCCGTTTGCAGACAGCTTCAATTTGGATCTGAATGAATACGTTACCGAGGGCGCCTTGGATGGTCTCTTTCTTATGCTGGCAGAAGAAGAGAAAAAAATTCGTTCTGATCCTGCTGCACGGGCCACGGATCTTTTAAAAAAGGTTTTCGGCAGTAAGTAAATAGTGGCAATCTCGTAAAAAGTCAAAATTCTCGAATTTCGGCCTCATAACCCATTGAATTTATAAACTCTGAAATTTTATTTTTGTGCTTTTTGCGCCTTTTTGCGGCTATATCAACAATGATTCAACCCCAAAATATCAGGAAACCTAACTATGCAACCGATTTCAATCGGCTTCGACGGAATGACCCTTGAGGACCTGACGGCGATCGCCCGGGATGGTGCCCAGACCAAATTAGGCGGAGCTACGGAGAAACGAATTCGCAAAACCCGTGAGCTGGTGGATAAATGGGTTGAAGATGAAAAAACCATTTACGGGATTACCACCGGATTCGGTGCGTTGAGTGACGTCGCCATCTCAAAAGATGACACCCGGCTTCTTCAGGAAAACATTCTCATGAGTCATTCCGCCGGTGTGGGTAAGCCACTGGATGAGGAGATCGTTCGCGCGGTAATGACTTTACGGATTAAGGACCTGGCAAGAGGGCATTCCGGTATCCGTTTTGAAACCGTTCAACACCTGGTGGCATTGCTCAATTGGGGTGTTTGCCCGGTAATGCCGGAAAAAGGATCTGTGGGCGCCAGCGGCGATCTGGCACCTCTGGCACACCTTGCACTTGTTTTACTCGGGCGGGGTGAGGCGTTTTACAAGGGCCAAAAGATGTCCGGTGATCAAGTGCTCAGAAAATGCGGCCTGAAACCGCTTAAGCTGGAATCAGGTGAAGGGCTGGCACTGGTAAACGGTACCCAAGTGATGACAGCTATTGGCGCACTTGCGGTATATGATGCGATCAAGCTTTCCAAGATGACCGATATTGCAGCGGCCATGAGCCTGGAAGTTCTGATGGGAAGCCGCACCGAGTTTGATAAGCGAATTCATCAGATAAGACCGCATCCCGGCCAGGCAGCTGTTGCCGCCAACATGGAACGTATTATTCGAAACAGTGAGATCATTACCTCCCACAAGGACTGCTCCCGCATTCAGGATGCTTATACCCTGCGGTGTTCACCCCAGGTTCACGGCGCCACCAGAGATGCCGTCAACTATTGCCGCACCGTGATTGAAACGGAAATGAACTCATCGACCAATAATCCGCTAATATTTTCCGAATCCCAGGACTTTTTGCTGGGCGGCAACTTCCACGGACAGCCAGTGGCCCTGGCGCTGGATTTTCTGAGTATGGCGGTTTCAGAACTGGCCAATATTTCCGAACGCCGGATCGAACGGTTGGTAAATCCGAAATTGAGTGGACTGCCGGCCTTTCTGGTCAGTGACGGCGGTCTCAATTCGGGGTTCATGATTGCCCAATATACGGCGGCGGCGCTTGTTTCCGAAAACAAAGTCCTCTGCCATCCCGCCAGTGTGGACTCCATCCCCACCTCGGCCAACAAGGAAGATCACGTTTCCATGGGAACCATTTCAGCTCGCCAGTGTCGAGAAGTTATCGAAAATACGGAGAATGTGATTGCAATCGAGCTCTTGTGCGCCACCCAGGCCCTGGATTTGTTTACCAACCTGAAACCTGGAGAGGGGACCCTGGAAGCCTATCATGAAATCCGTAAGACGATTTCCCACCTGGAAAAAGACCGCATTCTATCCCAGGACATCGCGGACATGAAAACGCTGATTCGCAATGCTACGATTTTGAAGGCGGTGGAAAAAAAGGTTGGCGAACTCAACTGACCTTACCGGGGGCCATCATCATACGCCAATAACAAATAACCAGCAACGCCTTCTAATTGAGCATTTTTTCGCTCATATGGGGTATTAAATAAAAGATGAAACGGATTTATAACCAGATGGAGACCTCATCCTTTTTAGGAAGAATCCTTGAAATCGATTTAAGCGCGGGGAGGCAAAAATTTTTGCCATTCCCGGATGATCTGGTATGGAAACATCTTGGTGGACGGGGCTTCAACGTCCAGTTTTTATATGCCAATCTACCCTCCGACACCGATCCCCTGGGGCCTGGAAATATCCTCATGTTTTCCTGCGGCTTGCTTACCGGCACCGCGGCACCGACTTCGTCCAGGCTGCATGTCAATGCGCGTTCCCCGCTTACCGGGATATTGGGAAGCTCAAATGTCGGCGGTGGTTTCGGCGCCGGTCTACGGTCCTGCGATATTCAAAGTTTGATTGTCCGTGGTAAAGCGTCCGATCCGGTGTATCTATGGATTGACGGTGATCATGTGGAAATCCGCAGCGCCAAATCTATCTGGGGTTTGGATACATGGGAAACCGATCATTACCTCAAAAATAAGCTGGGCAGTGAAAAATTGAAGATCATGACAATTGGCCCGGGCGCTGAAAAAGGAGCCCTATTCGGGTGCATCATGACAGAGCGCGACCATTCGGCCGGGCGCACCGGCATGGGAACCGTCATGGGGTCTAAGAACCTGAAAGCCATCGTTATCAAAGGTCAAAAACAGAAAAAATCATTCCGTTCCAGTAAAAATGGGCATGAAGCCATCAAACAATATCTCTGGCAGATCAAAAATTCTCCGCACTATAAAGAAATGTCGACCCATGGCGGTTCCGGTTACGTCAAATGGGCCGACGATACGGGGATTCTGGCAACGCGAAATTTCAGAGATAATACCTTTGAGGATGCGGATCAGATCGATGGTAAAAATCTGAAAAATAGGATTACCGCTTCCCATGGTTGTTTTCGCTGTCCTGTTCGGTGCAAGGCCGATCTGGAGTTTACAGACGTTAGATTCAAAGGTCAAAAAGGGGTAAGACCCGAATTTGAACCCATGCTGGCCCTGGGAGCCAGGTGCGGTTTGAGCGACCTGGAGACACTGGTCTACCTGGATAACCTGTGTTCTCGTTTGGGCATCGACAGTATTTCGACCGGAAGTGTGATTGCATTTGCCATGGATCTTTTCGACCGAAAAATCCTTACCACGAAAGATACCGGTGGTCTGGACCTGTCCTGGGGTAACGGCAAATCCATGGAAGCATTGATCCGGCAAATGGCCTCCCAGGAGGGACTGGGTGCCATTCTATCCAAAGGTGTTCGTCAGGCCGCCCGGATCATCGGCCGCGAGGCCGAACACTATGCGGCCCACGTCAAGGGGCTTGAAATGACCGGCTATCACCCCGATAATATCATGGGCACGGCGCTGGGATATGCCGTCGCCACCCGTGGGGCAGACTTTAACGATGTCTACGCAACCATGGAATACCAATGGATTCCGGAAGAGGGAACTAAGGAGTTCGGAGCACCTCAAGCTGCCGATCTAACGTCAATCCATGGCAAAGCCGAGCTGGTCCGGCGGGCCATGATTGTCGGCAATGTTTTGGATTGCCTTGGCTTGTGCAAAGTGCCCGCATTGAGTCTTATTTGTTCGTACGATTTGGTCGTTGAAGCTGAACTGACGGCCGCCCTAACGGACACGCCGGTTGCCGTCTCCGATCTTTTTACAGCCGGGGAGAGAACCGTCAATTTGGAAAGGCTTTTAAACCTGCGCTGCGGCGCCAGCGAGGCGGATGATCGCCTGCCGGATATGTTTTTTGAAAAAGACTACAACGCCGGGCGTCAGCCATCCAAGCCCTCTGAATGGATGGCGCCCATGAAACAGAATTTTTACACCATCATGGGCTGGGATGAACAGGGCCGGCCGACCGCTGAGAAATTGACGGAACTTGGGATTGTACCGCAAATGATGAAGGACGAGTTTAATGGGATGTGCCAGGATTAAGCTTCGACAGATCCTGCAGGCGCATCAACCATTTCCGATTCCTAACGATCAAGCCCGTGAAATCCGGAAGCGGGTGGATCAAATTAGGTGATATACATTGTATCTATCCTGTCCTGTCCTTTTAGAAATTCAATTTGCTCATCTATGGACGAAAACTCAGAAAGATCAAGTTCCTCAAACTCATCGGAATCGGTATTTGTTTTTTTGATAACATTTTGAACAATTTGTTCCAATTCTTCTTTTGAAATATTGGGAACTCTGGTGAGAGAGCTTTTCTGTGGCTCGCCATTTTCGATCTTGAAATTATAGCTTACCATTTCCAGCGTGCCATTAATTTTTTCTTTGGTCAAAATGCGGTATTCAAAATGATAATGACGCCCAGCCATGGGGCGAAAATAATAGAATTTATACATACGTTCACCCTGTTTTATTCGCATCAAAAAGTGATCCTGTTCAGGGTGTGTTTTTTTTTGCCTTTTATTTTTGCGCTGCTTCTTCATATCTATGAGCCCCTCGGTTTCCTCTTCATTCCCTAAAAGCACGATTAGTATCCTAAATCAGTCAAAAGACATTTTTTTCATGAGGTCAAGGTACCGTAAAAAACCAGTTTGGTCGGCATCCAGCTTAATTTAAATAACATTAAACTTTCTCTAATAAGAAGTCAGTATTCATGAGATATTTTCTATAATTTTGAGGATCGACCCAGATTTCGATGTGTGTGATGTTTCTTTCGGTTAAGTGTATACTTGGATCAACCCACAAGTTTTTGCTCTTGAACATCTGTAATTTATTTGTCTGGGGATTCAGGCATTTGGCATATATCTTATAGGGATGTTTGCCGTTCACCCTAACTTTTTTATT